>FSZM01000144.1_pt1 | contig 171717 bp, 147 predicted proteins | sample 1638831 | NCBI WGS metagenome assembly FSZM01 (sample SAMEA3914813, study PRJEB12502) | metagenome | biome: forest; material: soil | place: Canada | collected 2011-07-07 | depth 0.3 m
CAGTGGGTGGGAGGCGCGCTTCTTTTTTTTTTTCTGACCCCCGCCGTAGTGCTCGACCGGACTCCACTCCGGCTCCACCGCCTGTGCGGCCGGTGCTAGCGCGCTGAAGTCCTTGCCGGCATAGACCACCTTGCCGTTGACGATGGTCAGGCTGCTTTCCAGGTGCTTGATCTGCGCCACCGGCATCGCGAAGTAATCCTGCGGCAGGATGACGATGTCGGCATACTGCCCCGGCGCCAGCGTGCCTTTCAGCTTTTCCTCGCCGCTCATCCAGGCGCTGCCCTGGGTCATCAGCTTCAGCGCCTGGTAGCGGCTCAGCACATCCTTGGACTGCCACACCGACAAGCCGCCAGCGGTCTTGCCCGTCACCGCCCAGTAGATCGATGGCCACGGCCCATAGCTGCTGACGCGCGTGCCGTCCGTGCCCAGGCCGACCGGGATGTTCATCGCCAGCATCTTCTTAATCGGCGGCATCTGGCGGGTTTGCGGGCCGTAGCGTTTCCAGTACAGCTCGCCCTGGAAGTACATGCGGTCCTGCACCGCGATGCCGCCGCCCAGCGCCTTGACGCGCTCCAACTGGCGGTCGCTGATGGTCTCGGCGTGGTCGAAGAACCAGCGCAAGCCTTTCAGCGGCGTGTCCTTGTTGACTTTTTCGATCACGGCCAAGTCGCGGTCTATGCTTTCGTCATAGGTAGCGTGGATGCGGAACGGCCAGCGGTTCTTGATCAGCAGGCGTAGCACGGGCTCCAGTTCGCTCTCCATTTGCGGCGGCATGTCGGGACGGGGCTCGAGGAAGTTTTCGAAGTCGGCCGCGCTCCACACCAGGTTTTCGCCGCCGCCCTCGGTGATGTAGCCGTTGGCGTAGAACAGGTGGTCGTTGTGCTCCGGCTTGGTCAGGGTCAGCCAGCGCTGGTAGTCGTCCAGTTCCTTGCCCGGCTTTTGCGCGAACAGGTAGTAGGAAGTGCGCACCGTCAGCTTGCCGTTCCTGGCCAGCTCCAGGCTGACCGCGTAATCGTCCGGATAGGCCTGGCCGCCGCCGCCCGCATCGATGGCGCTGGTCAGGCCGAGGCGGTTCAGCTCGGTGTAGTACTGTAGGGTGGAATTGAGCTGTTGCTCGCGCGGCAGCACGCCGGTCTTGGCCAGCGTGGTGTACAGGATCAGCGCGTTAGGCTTGGCCAGCAGCAGGCCGGTCGGCTTGCCATCTGGGCCTACTTCCACCACGCCATCCTTGAACTTAGTCTCGGCCGTGTAGCCCAGCGTGGCGATGCCCTTCTGATTCAGCAAACCCAGGCCGTACAGGTACAGCACGAACACCGGCTTGTCCGGCACCGCTTCGTTGATCTCAGCCAACGTCGGCAGGCGCTTTTCTGCGAACTGGAATTCGTTCCAGCCACCGACCACCTTGATCCAGGTGCCTTCCGGTGTGCGCGCGGCCTGGTCTTTCAGCATCTGCAAGGCTTGCTTGAGCGAAGTCACACCGTCCCAGCGCAGCTCGGCATTGTAGTTCAAGCCTTCGCGGATGATGTGCAGGTGCGAATCGTTCAAGCCGGGAATGACGGTCTTGCCGCCGGCGTCAATGACTTGCGTCTTCGCCGATTGGAGCTTGAGGATCTGGGCATTGCTGCCTAGCGCCTGGATCTTGCCGTTCTTGACTGCCAGGGCCTGGACGAACGCGCCTTCCCTGGTCATGGTGGCGATTTTGCCGTTGGTGATGATCAGGTCGGTATCGGCGTGGGCAACAACGGGGAGAAGCATGGCGCAGGCCATGGCGAGCTTGGGCAATTTCATTCTGCTGCTCCTGTAGGGTGGGCAGGTCAAACGAGTCAAGCTGGTAGCGGGTGTTGCTGCGCCGTGACGGAACGGGTCCGCCCCGGCGGGACTACTGTACTACGTTTCTTATTCCTTGATCGCTTCGATTGCGAAGGTCAGCGCCAGGTCGTCAGCAACGTATGGTGCGTATTTGCCGGCGTTGAACTCGGTACGCTTGATGGTGGCGGTAGCGCTCGCGCCGCAAGCGAGCTTCTTGACGATTGGGTGGTCCATGCACTGGAACTGGGTCACGGTCAGGTGCACTGGCTTGGTGACGCCCTTCAGGGTCAGGTTGCCGTCCACGCCCACCAGCTTGTCGCCTTCGAACACGAACTTGGTCGACTTGTAGGTGGCGGTTGGGAACTTGGCGGTGTCCAGGAAGTCTTCGCCCTGGATGTGGCCGTTGAACACTGGGTAGCCGGTGCTGACCGAGGTCGTGTCGATGGTCACGTCAGCCGAGCCGGTGTGGGCAACGCGGTCCAGCACGATCTTGGCGGTGGTCTTGTCGAAACGGCTTTCCTGGGTCGAGTAACCGAAGTGGCTGTACGAGAAGCGCGAGAAGGTGTGGGTCGGATCGGAATTGAAGGTTTCCGGTGCGGCGGTAGCGGCCATCGAGATGCCAGCGGCGATCAGCAGGGCGACGATTTTTTTCATAGTAAAACTCCTGGTTGGGATACAGTTATTCAGCACTCACTGGACGAGTGGGTCTGTCGAGTGGCACTGATTATGCCCGTGGCTGCAATCGTTGTAAAACGGAAAATTTACCGGTTTACTATCGATTAAATCGATTATAGAAGCAGCTAATACTAAAGACAATCTTAGCGGAAACAACAAGCCGCGGTATCGGCCAAAAGGCATGCCTGCCTCGTTAAGACCAGCTTAATCGTTGCGCATCTGTGCTTGCGACACATTGCTGCCCGGCGCCACGCCCTGCGTCAGCCACACATTGCCGCCTATGGTGGAACCGGCGCCGATGGTGATGCGCCCCAGCACCGTGGCGCCGGCGTAGATCACCACGTCGTCTTCCACGATAGGATGGCGCGGCACGCCCTTGATCAGCATGCCCTCATTGTCGGCCGGGAAGCGCTTGGCACCCAGGGTCACGTGCTGGTACAGGCGCACGCGCTGGCCGATGATGGCCGTTTCGCCGATCACCACGCCGGTACCATGGTCGATGAAGAAGCTGGCGCCGATCTGCGCTGCCGGGTGGATGTCGACGCCGGTCAGCGAATGGCCGATGTCGGAAACCAGCCGCGCCAGGAACGGCACGCCCAGCTGGTGCAGGCTGTGCGCCAGCCGGTAGTACAGGATGGCGATGGTGCCCGGATAGCACAACATGATTTCGGCCACCGAGGTGGCGGCCGGGTCGCCCGAGTAGGCAGCCTGCACGTCCGACACCAGCAGCGCGCGGATCGCCGGCAGGCCGGCCGCAAAGGCACGGGTGATCTCGTGCGCGCGGCAGGTCAGCGCATCTTCGCACTCCGAATAATCGGCGGCAATGTCGGCCGAGAATTGCAAGGCGCGCCGCACCTGCTCGACCAGCCGGTTCAGCGTAGTGTTGAGCGTGTCGCCGACAAAGTAGTCGATGCTCTCGTCGGTCAGGTTGGGACGGCCGTAATGGGTCGGGAACAGCACGGCCTGCAGGCCGTTGACGATGATGCTGAGCGCCTCGCGCGACGGCAGTTCGCGCACCTTGCCCTGGTGGCGGATGTTGTGGGTCGCTTCGCGCGACACACGCAATTGCTGGATCACGCTGTCCAGGTTCCATAGTGAGGGCTTGACGCCGCTGGCGTCAAAGGTATCGATAGTCATGGTGTCTCTGAAGGTTGGCAGTGTTAGGTTAAAATGCTGGCCTACCCGAAGAATAAGCGTTTCATGAATATTTTGCTGACACTGCTGTTGGCCGGCCTGACCATGGTCGGCCCGCTCGCCATCGATACCTACCTGCCGTCCTTCCCGGCCATCGCCCGCACTTTCGATGCCAGCCCGCTGCTGATCCAGCAGACGCTGAGCATGTTCCTGTTCTGCTTTGCCTTCATGATGCTGTTCTATGGGACGTTGTCGGATTCCTTCGGCCGCCGCCCGGTGATCCTCGGTTCGCTGGTGCTATACATCGTCGCATCGATCGGCGGCGCGCTGGCGCCCTCATTCGGCGTACTGCTGGCCTGCCGCATCCTGCAAGGACTGGCGGCCGGCGCCGGCTCCGTGGTGGGCCGCGCCATCGTGCAGGACCGCTTCAGCGGCGGCGAGGCGCAAAAGATCCTGTCGCATATCATGATGGTGTTCGGGCTGGCCCCGGCTATCGCGCCGGTGCTCGGCGGCTGGCTGCAGGTGAGCTTCGGGTGGCGCTCGATATTCTGGTTCCTGACCGCCTTCGGCGTGCTGATGTTCGTCGCCGTGCAGCGCGCGCTGCCGGAAAGCCTGCCGGCCAAGGACCGCCACCCCTTCCATTTGGGCGTGATCGCGGCCAATTACTGGAAGGTGCTGTGCCACCGCCAGTTCCTGCTGCTGTCGGTCGCCGTCGGCATGACCTTTGCCGGTTTTGCACTGTATATCGGCTCGGCAGCCTACTTCGTCATCAACATCCTGCACCTGAGCGAGACCTCGTTCGCCTGGCTGTTCATCCCGCTGATCAGCGGCATGGTGATTGGTTCGGCGCTGTCGGCCAAGTTCGCCCACCGCTATTCGCAGCAGGCACTGATACGCATGGGTTACAGCCTGATGGCCGTATCGGCGCTGGCCAACGTCTGCTACAACTACTTCTTCGCGGCCGCAGTGCCTTGGGCGGTGCTGCCGCTGTTTAGCTATTCGTTCGCGCTGGCGCTGTCGATGCCGCCGATGACACTGATCGCGTTGAATCACTTCCCGGACAACAGCGGGCTGGCATCGTCGATGCAGTCCTTCATCCAGATGATACTGTTTGCGCTGGTCTCGGGCCTGCTAGCGCCGCTGCTGTTCGACAGCGCGCTATACCTGGCCTGGGGTGTACTGGCCGGACTGGCGGTCAGCCTGGTGGCGTGGTGGTTGGCGCAGCCGGCAACCGCTACGGCCACGGGGCCGGCCTAAGCTCTTCGTATTGAGGTCCGCCGGCGGACGGCTCAGGTACCAGTTGCAGCGGCACGCGGCGCGCCTCGCCCAGGTTCAGTATCTCCTTGCGCGCCGCCACGAAGTCGGCGCTGGACAGCCTACGCTCCTGGTCCGGCCAATTGGCGATGGCCCACTGCTGCAAGACTTCAAAGCGCTGCCATAATTCGTTGATAAATTCTGCGCGCTGATCGTTGTGTTCCATGATTGCTCCATGCTGTTCACGCCACTGTAGGCCCGTGGGCGGCCGCAATCTGTACGCCAGCGCACGTTCAGGGTAAGCTGCGCTCCCATGGAACTCCACATCGTCATCGAAGGCCGCAAGGATCTGAGCGGACAGTTGTATCGCCAACTGAGCGACGCGATCCGCACCGGCCGTCTGGCTGACGGCCAGCAGTTACCGCCATCGCGCCTGCTGGCCGAGCAACTGGGCCTGTCGCGCAAGACCGTCGCCGATGTCTACAGCCGCCTGGCGCAGGAGCGGCTGGTGCTCGGCCAGGTCGGCAAGGGCAGCTTCGTCAGCGCACCGCTCGATGCCAGGCCACGCCGCCAGCAGGCACGCAACCTGGCCAGCGCCGCCATCGTCGCCAAGTGGAACGACATGCACACCCCGCTGCGCATCCCCTTCCCCGACGGCCGCTCGCGTTATGAATTCATCGGTGGCGCCGTCACGCCAGCGCTGTTCCCGATGGAGCAATGGCGCCGCTGCGTGCTGCACGCGCTGCGCCAGGACAGCCAGGGCCGCGGCATGTACGGCCCGACCCAGGGCGTGCCGGCGCTGTGCGAAGCCATCGCCCACCACGCGGCCTTCGCGCGCGGCGTGGTCTGCACCGCCAGGCTGATCTACACCACGCCGGCGCACCAGTTCCCGCTGGGAATGCCGATGAGCGTGGCGCGCCGCCACGCGCTGCTGGCACGCGCGCTGGAAATCGGCGCCATCATCATCGAGGACGACTACGACAGCGAATTCCGCTACGAAGGCCGGCCCACCGATTCACTGCAAAGCATGGACCAGCATGGCATCGTGGCCTTCCTCGGCACTTTTTCCAAGGTGATGCTGCCGGAGCTGCGGCTGGGCTACGCGGTGCTGCCGGAAGCGATCCTGGACGCGGCGCTGACCGTCAAGCACCTGAGCGACTGGCACACGGCCACGCTGCACCAGTACGCGCTGGCCAAGTTCATCGGCGACGGCTACCTGTCCAAGCATATCCGGCGTTGCAGCGCGACCTACGCCATCCGGCGCGAACGGCTGCAGCGGCTGTTCGCCACCGAGCTGGCGCCGTGGTTCGAGCTGGTGCCGGCCAGCGCTGGCTTCCACCTGGCCGCGTGGTGCAAGGTGGATGTGGACCTGGACCTGCTGATACGGCTGGCGCGGCGCGCCGAAGTGGGCCTGTATCCTCTATCAAACTTCTACCTCGACGCACCGCCACGCTGCGGCCTGTTCATCGGCTACGGCGGCATCGAAACACTGGACATAGAGACAGCATTGCTGCGCGTCCGAGATATCCTTCAGCAAATGACATAACAAGCATGTAAAATCATGCTCTGAACGCCCAACCACGGACCCCTGATGCGACTAACTTCCTTTACCGATTATTCGCTGCGCACGCTACTGTTCCTGTGCGCCCATCGGGATAAACTGGTGACGATCCAGGACATCGCCGACATGCACAGCATCTCGAAGAACCACTTGATGAAGGTGGTGTACCAGCTTGGCCAGAGCGGCATGATCGAGACGGTCCGAGGCCGCAACGGCGGCCTGCGGCTGGGGCGCGAGCCGAAGGACATCAACATCGGCGCGCTGGTGCGCGAGACCGAGACCGATTTCTTCATGGCCGAATGCTTCGACCGCACTCACGACACCTGCCCGCTGACGCCCAACTGCAAGCTGAAAGGCGCACTATGGTCCGCCACCCAAGCCTTCCTGGGGGAGCTGGACAAGCTGACGCTGGAAGACATGCTACCCGACGCGGGCGCCTCGCTGGGCCTGGCGCCGGGCACCGAAAAGCCTATCCGCGTGATACGGCGCGCCGCCAGCTAACAGTGAGTGTTGCGGTGCGCGGTTCGGGCAGCTGCCCTTCCAGCAGCGCCTTCAAGCGCCGCAGTGCTTCTGCCGATTCGGCCGTCACCTTGGCGCGCACGCTGAACATGTCGGCCAGCGCAAACAGCAGATTGGGCCGCGCGTAGTCGAACTCGCGCTCGAAACGGGTGCCGCCTTCCAGCTGGGTCAGGCGGTAGCTCACTTTGCCGCTGCCGCCGCCCTCGATCTTGCCGCTGATGGCCCAGCGCAGCGGCGCCTGGCGCTGCACCACCGTCCACACCACCGTGCCCTGGTAGCCCGCCACCAGAAATTGCTCGCTGACCTGCTCGCCCACCAGCAGCGGATGGTCGGTCGCGCCGGACACGCCCAGCGATGACGGATGCCAGCGCGGCCAGTTGTCCGGCGTAGTCACGAAGCTGTACACCTCGGACGGCGCGCGCCCGATCACGATGCTGTTCTGGATGCGGGTGGGACTGAGCGGCATCGGCACCAGCAGCACCGCGCCGATCACCAGCAGCAGGGCCAGGCCAAAGAACGGGAACTTTCTCATCGTGGCTCCTGTGCGCCAGTCATGTAGCGCGTGCGTTGTGGCCGAAGCGCTAGGCGGCCGGCCGGCTCAGCTGCGGCAGCGATGCCATCAGGTCGGCAAAGCGCTGCCCTTGGATCATCACATGCTCGCGCAACAGCTGGGCGGCGCGATCGCCGTCGCCGGCCACGATGGCCTGCACCACACCGTCGTGTTCATCGTACGACTTGGCCAGCCGGTTGCGCACCCGCAGTTGCAGCCGGCGGTAAGGCCGCAGGCGGCGGTACAGGTTACGGGTCTGCTCGATCAAAAACTGATTGTGGCTGCCGGCGTAGATGGCTTCGTGGAACACTTCGTTCTTGTAATAGTACGCATCCGGTTCGTGCGCATCAAGCGCTTCCTGGCAAGCCTTGTGCGCGGCCACCAGCGCGTCCTGCTCTTCCGGGGTCATGCGGCGCGCGGCCAGGCGGCCGCAGGTGGCCTCCAGCTCCGACATCACCTCGAACATTTCCACCAGCTGCTGCGCTCCCAGCTCGGCGACGATGGCGCCGCGGCGCGGACGTATCATGACCAGGCCCATGGTCGACAGCTGTATCAGCGTCTCGCGGATCGGCGTGCGGGAGACGCCAAAGCGTGCCGCCAACTCGGTCTCGTCCAGATGCTGGCCGGGCCGTAGGGAGCCGACGGCGATCATTTCCTCGATTTCTTCGCGCAAGGTCGCGGCGTGGGTAGTCATGGCGGCGCTTCGTTGTGTATATGAATCCTCATTATAAATCGCCCATTTGACTTGACAATGTATTTAGTAAGGATATTCTTGTATACAAGAGTAGCAAATAACAACAATATTCCATTTCCACCCTTGGAGGAGTACCAGATGGCCGCTATCACCCGCAGGTCGGTATTGAGTACACTTGGCGCATTGACCACCGCGCCACTATGGATGTCGAACGCCTGGGCGCAGACGACACTGAAAATCTCCCATCAATTTCCCGGTGGCACCATCAGCGAAGGCGATTTCCGCGACCGCCTGACCCGCATGTTCGCCGCCGAAGTGGAAAAACGCAGCAAGGGCGCGCTGAAATTCGAGATCTATCCCGGCTCCTCGCTAATGAAGACCAACGCACAGTTCTCGGCCATGCGCAAGGGTGCGCTGGACCTGTCGCTGGTGCCGCTATCGTATGCGGGCGGCGAAGTCCCGGAAGTGAATATCGGCCTGATGCCCGGCCTGGTCACCTCCTACGACCAAGGCTACGGCTGGAAAAACGCCGAGGTGGGCAAGGAACTGGCGCGGCTGCTGTCGGAAAAAGGCATCGTGGTGGTGAGCTGGATCTGGCAGGCGGGCGGCATGGCCTCGCGCACCAAGCCAGTCATCGATCCGGAAGATAGCAAGGGCATGAAGATCCGCGGCGGCTCGCGCGAGATGGACCTGATACTGAAAGCGGCCGGCGCCGCCGTGGTGTCGCTGCCGTCCAACGAAATCTACGCGGCGATGCAGACCGGCGCGATGGAAGCGGCGCTGACCTCCTCCACCTCGCTGATTTCGTTCCGGCTTGAGGAAGTATCGAAGGCGCTGACCACTGGCCGCGCCGGCGCCTACTGGTTCATGTTCGAGCCGCTGATGATGTCCAAGGCGGTATTCGACCGCCTGCCGAAAGACCAGCAAGCGACCATCATGGCGGTCGGCGCCGAACTGGAAACCTTCGCGATGAAATCGGCGCAGGCCGACGACCAGCAGGTGGCGGCCGTGTACCAGAAAGCCGGCGCCAAGATCGCCGACCTGAATCCGGCAGCGTTGAAGAAGTGGCAAGCCATCGCCCGCACCACCGCCTGGAAGGACTACGCCGAGCGCAATGAAAACTGCGCCAAGCTGCTCAAGCTGGCGGAGAAGACGTTGTGAGCCATGGATTCGAACTGGAGTCGGCCGCTGCAAGCACGCCGGCCATACCGGACAGCCCGCTGCTGGCACGCCTGGACCGATGGTTCGCGCTGCTGCAGCGCGGCCTGCTGATGTTATCGATGTGCGCGCTGGTGCTGACGGCGCTGATCCTGACCTACTCGGTGGTATCGCGCTACTTCTTCAACTCCCCCACCGACTGGCAGGATGAAGCGTCGGTGTTCATGCTGGTCGGCGTGACCTTCTTCTGCGCCGCCTATGTGCAGGCGCAGCGCGGCCACATCGGCATCGAGGCGATCGCCGGACTGCTGCCGCCAGCGGTGAATGCGCTGCGCCTGTTCGTGGTGGACCTGGTGTCGTTTGCGTTCTGCGCCTTCTTCGCCTGGAAGTCGTGGACCTTGTGGCATGAAGCCTGGGTCGACGGCCAGACCACCTCTTCCACGTTCGCGCCACCGCTGTGGATCCCCTACGCGATGATGGCCGCCGGCATGACGCTGCTGGCGCTGCAACTGCTGCTGCAAACACTAATACGCGCGACCAACAAATCCGCAGGGAGAGCGCGATGAGTGACCTGACCCTGGGTGCCCTGTACGGCGCCGTCACTTTGGTGGTGATGTTCTCCGGGATGCCGATCGCCTTTGCGCTGGGCGTGGTGGCGACCGGCTTCATGTACTTCTGCATGCCGCCCAGCTCGCTCGATACCATCACCCAGAACGTATACGAGGAAATGGCCTCGATCACGCTGCTGTCGATACCGCTGTTTATCTTGAAGGGCGCGGCCATCGGCAAGTCGCCGGCCGGCAAAGACCTGTATTCGGCGATCCACACCTGGCTGCACAAGGTACCCGGTGGACTGGGCATCGCCAACGTGTTTGCCTGCGCGCTGTTCGCGGCCATGGCTGGTTCCTCGCCGGCCACCTGCTCGGCGATCGGCTCGGCCGGCATCCCCGAAATGCGCAAGCGCGGCTACTCGCCCGGCTTCGCGGCCGGCATCATCGCCGCCGGCGGCACGCTGGGTATCCTGCTGCCGCCGTCGATCACCATGATACTGTACGCGGTGGCGGCCGAACAGTCGCTGGGCCGCTTGTTCCTGGCCGGGATAGGCCCCGGCGTCCTGCTGGTGGTGCTGTTTGCCGGCTATGCCGTGTTCCGCGCCCACAAGGAGTACCAGGCGGCGCTGGCCATCTACGAAAAAGGTGGCGAGAAATCGGCCTATCTGGAAGACGAGCATTTCACACTGGCGCAAAAGGTCGAGATGCTGCCGCGCGTGCTGCCTTTCATCGTGCTGCTGATCGGCGTGATGGTAGCGCTGTATGGGGGCTTCGCGACGCCGTCCGAAACGGCGGGCCTGGGCGCGCTGCTGGCGCTGCTGCTGCTGGCCGGGATCTACCGGGTGTGGAAGCCCAAGGATCTGTCGCCCATACTCACTTCGGCGATCAAGGAATCGACGATGCTGTTGCTGATTATCGGGATGTCGCTGTTCTATTCCTATGTGATGAGCTACCTGCACATCAGCCAGTCGGCCGCCAACTGGGTGGTCGGCCTGCACCTGTCGAAGTGGCTGCTGCTGGCGGTGATACTGCTGATGGTGATCGTATTCGGCTTCTTTCTGCCGCCGGTGTCGATCATCCTGATGACCGCCCCCATTATTCTGCCGCCGCTGAAGGCCGCCGGCTTTGACCTGATCTGGTTCGGTATCGTCATGACGGTGGTGATGGAAATGGGCCTGATCCACCCGCCGGTGGGCCTGAACATCTTCGTCATCAAGAACATCGCCCCGGACATCGCGCTCAAGGAGGTGATCTGGGGCGTGATGCCGTTCCTGCTGCTGATGTTTGCGGCCGTGGTACTGCTGTGCATATTCCCGGCCATTTCGACAGGATTGCCTGACATGATCATGGGAGCAGGAAGATGAACGCGCCACGGGTATGGAATACGCTGCAGCTCAATCGCTCCGAGCGACTGCGGCGCGCGCAGGCGGCCATCGGCAATGAACTGAGCGGCAAGGTGCTGCCCGCCGCGCGCATCACCGATCTGCTGCACGTGGTGCTGGAATGCGGCGACCGCGTCTGCCTGGAGGGGAACAACCAGAAGCAGGCCGACTTCCTCGGCCACGCGCTGGCACACCTCAATCCGGAACGCGTCAACCGGCTGCACATCCTGCAGTCGGTGCTGGCCCTGCCCGAGCACCTGGACGTGTTCGAGCGCGGCGTGGCCTCCAAGCTGGACTTCTCGTTTTCCGGCCCGCAGTCGCTGCGCGTGGCGCGGCTGGCATCGGCCGGCAAGCTCAATATCGGCGCCATCCATACCTACCTGGAGCTGTTCAGCCGCTACTTCATCGACCTGCCCCCGCGCGTTTCGCTGATCGCGGCGGAGGCGGCGGACCGCCACGGCAACCTGTACACCGGCCCGAACACCGAGGACACTCCGGCCATCGTCGAAGCGACCGCCTTCAAGAACGGCATCGTCATCGTGCAAGTCAACCGCATCATGGACGAGCTGCCGCGTATCGACATCCCGGGCGGCTGGGTCGATTTCGTGGTGCAGTCGCCGCGCCCCTACTACATCGAGCCGCTGTTCACGCGCGACCCGGCGCAGATTTCCGAGATCCAGGTGCTGATGGCGATGATGGCCATTAAAGGCATCTACGCCGAATACCAGGTCGAACGCCTGAACCACGGCGTCGGCTTCGACACCGCCGCCATCGAACTGCTACTGCCGACCTACGCCGAGTCGCTGGGATTGAAGGGAAAAATCGCCCGCCACTGGGCGCTCAATCCGCACCCGGCGCTGATACCGGCGATCGAATCGGGCTTCGTCGAATCGATCTATTGCTTCGGCTCCGAGCTGGGCATGGAAGACTATATCAGCGCCCGTCCCGACATCTTCTCCGTCGGCCCGGACGGCAGCATGCGTAGCAACCGCGCGCTGTGCCAGGCCGCCGGCCACTATGCCTGCGACATGTTCATCGGTTCGACGCTGCAGATCGACATGCAGGGCAATTCCTCGACTGCCACCACCGGCCGCATCGCCGGCTTCGGCGGCGCCTCCAATATGGGCGCCGATGCGCGCGGTCGGCGCCATGCCAGCCCGGCATGGCTGAAGGCCGGCCAGCAGGCACGCGCCGGCAGTAACACCATCCCGCGCGGCCGGAAGCTGGTGGTGCAGATGGTCGAAACCTTCCGCGAGCATATGCAGCCGGCCTTCGTTGAAAAGCTGGACGCGTGGGAATTGGCCGAGCAGGCCGACATGGCGATCCCGCCGGTGATGATCTACGGCGACGACGTGACCCACATTCTGACCGAGGAAGGCATCGCCAACCTGCTGCTGTGCCGCGGCGAGCACGAGCGCGAACAGGCGATCCGCGGCGTGGCCGGCTACACGCCGGTGGGCCTGGCGCGCGACCGGCGCATGGTGGAAAATCTGCGCGAGCGCGGCGTGATCGTGCGCGCCGAAGACCTGGGCATCGACAAGCGTCTCGCCACGCGCGACCTGCTGGCGGCCCGCAATATGAAGGACCTGGTGCGCGCATCGGGCGGTTTGTACAATCCGCCCAAGCGCTTTCGCAACTGGTAAGGAGCAGACGATGGAAACCCTGAACTACCGCTTTGAACAAGGCAAGCGCCGCCTCGCACGGCCGCCGCAGATGGTGGGCGTGGTCGGCTCCGGCAACCTGGAAGTGCTGATCGAAAGCGCGCCGCTGGACGGCGCCTGCACCATCGAAATCCGCACCGCTGCCGTCGGCTTTGGCCCGATCTGGCAGGCGGTGATGCAAGACTTCCACCTGCGCTGGCAGCTGGCCGACACCCGCATCTCGATCAACGACATGGGCGCCACGCCGGCCGTGGTCAGCCTGCGCATGGACCAGGCGGTGCAGCACATGCTGGGGGAGGCCAAATGAGCCATTTATCCAATGCCTCGCACAACAGCTACCTGGAAGCCAACGCGCGCGAGCGCCTGCGGCAGGTGTTCGACGCCGGCAGCTTCGAGGAATTCCTGCCGCCGGCCGAGCGCGTGGTCAGCCCGCACCTGGGCCAGTTGAACGCGCCGGTGGCCTTCGACGATGGCGTGGCGGTCGGCCGCGCCAAGCTGCACGGCACCGTGCTCTATGCGGCGGCGCAGGAAGGCGGCTTCATGGGCGGCGCAGTCGGCGAAGTCCACGGCGCCAAACTGGTCGGCATGCTCAGGCGCGCCGTGCGCGACAACGTGGCGGCCGTGGTGCTGTTGCTGGAAACGGGCGGCGTACGCCTGCATGAAGCCAACGCCGGCCTGATCGCCGTGTCGGAAGTGATGCGCGCCCTGCTCGACGCGCGCAACGCCGGCATACCGGTGATCGTGCTAGTGGGCGGCTCCAACGGCGCGTTCGGCGGCATGGGCATCGTGGCCCGCTGCGCCAACGCGGTCATCATGTCGGAAGAAGGACGGTTGGCCATGTCCGGTCCGGAAGTGATCGAGACCGCCAATGGCGTGGAAGAATTCGATTCGCGCGACCGCGCACTGGTCTGGCGCAGCACCGGCGGCAAGCACCGCTACCTGCTGGGCGACTGCCAGCGCGTCGTGGCCGACGACATGACGGCGTTCCGCCAGGCGGCGCTGGAGGCGATCGCGGACTGCCGTTTGCATCCGGTTCCGCTGACACTCGAAGCGCTGGAACTGGAGCAGGACATGCTGACCCAGCGCATCGAGCGCTTCGGCGCCATGGGCGAGCCGATGGACATCTGGCAGGCGTTGGGCATGGCGCAGCCGGAACAGGTTCCGATGCTGGACGTCGACAATTTCATTGTAGCGGCCGACGCGTGCCGCTTGGAGGCACGCCCATGAATTGGGAAAAACTGACGCAGGCGCTCTTCCCTGCCGGGCATGCCATCACGACGCAAGATGACTTCCTGAGCGGCAGCGCCGTGGTGGGCGAACAGACCGTCACGGTGGTCGGCACCACCGGCCATGCGCCCATCGGCGTGGAGATCGCGCTGGCGCAGGCCAAGGTGATTTTGCAAACAGTGCGCGACACGCCGGGCCGCCCCATTGTCATGCTGGTCGACACGCAGGGCCAGCGCCTGCGCCATCGCGACGAGATGCTGGGCATTAACAGCTATATGGCGCACCTGGGCAAATGCGTGGACCTGGCGCGCCGCAGGGGACACAAGGTGATCGGGCTGGTGTACGACCAGGCGCTGTCCGGTGGCTTTATCACCAGCGGGCTGATGGCCGATGCCTGCTACGCCCTGCCCGACGCCACCATCCGCGTGATGGGATTGCCGGCCATGGCGCGCATCACCAAGGTGCCGGAGGAAGTGCTGACCGAACTCGCCCAAAGCAATCCAGTGTTTGCGCCGGGGCCGGAGAATTATTTGCGCATGGGCGGCGTGCAGGCGATCTGGGACACCAGCGCCGGTGCGCTGGCGGCGCAGATGGCGCAGGCTTTGCAGGATGCGCCGGCCACCGACGAGCGCAGCGCGCTGGGCCTGGCACGTGGCGGGCGCCGTCTGGCGCAGCCGGTGATCGACGCGGTCATGACAGACGGCCATGTACGCACAGCCTGACACGCTGGCTCCGCGTGTGCCGGCCGCGAAGCGCGGGCCGGTGCCGATGCCTGCGCCCCCGCAGCCCCCGCGCCACCCGCAACGCGCCCTGCTGCGCCATGACCTGGCCTGGCTGAGCGAGCAAGGCTGGCGCAGCGCCATCGCCGCCGCGCTGCCCGAGCACCGCGTAGCGCTGATGCGCTGGCAGCAGCGCGACTGGCCCGCCATCGTGCGCCGGCGCGATGCGGATGCGGGTTATGACGAAATCTGCCTCGGCATCCCCTTGCCGCCCGATCCTGTCAGCGGTGTCAAGGTGCGCATTTCGCTGCGGGTTCACCGCAGCCATCTGGTCCGGACCACGGCGCCGCTGCTGCTGCGGGCCATGCCGCGGAACCTTGAGCTGGCGGGCCTGGCGGCATGGCCCCGGCCGGGCGCCAGCACTGCCGAGGTCACGCTACATGTCTACGGTTCGTTTGCCATGGAAGCGCTGACCGGTGAGCGCTACCTGACGCCGGCATCGGACATCGACCTGCTGTTCTATCCCACGTCCGTGCCGCAACTCGATGCCGCACTGGCGCTGCTGAGCGCCCACGCACACCTGCCGCTGGATGGCGAGATCGTCTTCCCCGACGGCTGCGCGGTGTCATGGAAAGAATGGCTGCAGGCCAGCGCCAATCGCAGCCGGGTGCTGGTCAAGGACCAGCACATGGTGCGTTTGCAGGATTCGGCGCAGCTGCTGGCCATGCTGGAGCAATGGCCATGACGGCACGCCAGCCCGTTGCTACAGCCCGGTTCAGCGCCAACATCGCACGGCTTGCCGTGCGCAGCCTGTATGCGGAGCTGGCGGTGTATCCCAAGCCTGGCTTGGTCTCGCTGCTGGACAACGGCAGCCATGACGACATGGACGCCGCCACCTTCTTGCGCAGCCTGTTCTCGCTGCGGCACTACTTCCGCCGCATCTGCATGGCGGGCATGGCCGGCATGCCGTTCGCGCGCCTCCAGCAACTGGGCATGGACGCCGAAACGCGCATGCTGCGGGCGACCGGCGGCATCAACACCCATCGCGGCGCAATCTTCAGCCTGGGGCTGATCTGTGCTGCAGCCGGTCACGCGCACGCACAGGGCCTGCCAGTGTCGCCCGCGTCGCTGCGCGCCGCGCTACTGATACGCTGGGGACGGGAACTGGACATGCACGCGATTTCGCCTGAAGCTAAAGGCAACAGCCACGGCATGCGCGTCGCCGCGCTATACGCGGCCAGTGGCGCGCGCGAGGAAGGCGCGCTGGGACTGCCATCGGTATTTGAAGTGGGCCTGCCTGCCCTGCAGGTTGCACTGGCGCGCGGTGCTGGCCAGCACTCGGCCCGCGTCGACGCCTTCTTCGCGCTGATGGCCCACGTCAGCGACAGCAACGTCTACCACCGCGGTGGCCCGGCTGGCGCGCGCATCGTGCGCCAGCGCGCCCGCAGCTTCATCGACATGGGCGGCACCGCGCATCCCGGCTGGCGCGACCACGCGCTGGCCTGCCATCGCGAATTCGTCAGCCTGCGCCTGTCGCCTGGCGGCGCGGCCGACCTGTTGGACGCCAGTTGCCTGGTCCATTCGATCGCGCTGCACGTCCCGGCCGAGCACACGCTACCGTCCGTCCCACACTGCGAGGCCATGCCATCCCACCTGACGAAAGCCGCCATACCGTGAACCCCCGACTGCTGCTGCTATGCCCCGGACAGGGCGACCAGCATGAGCACATGTTCGACCTGGCGCGTACCAGCGCCAGCGCGGCCACCCTGCTCGACGCCATCGCACCGGGCCAGCCGGACAGCAGCCGCCTGTTCGCCAACCGCAGCGCCCAGCCGCTGATCGTGGCCGCCACGCTGGCAATGTGGGAAGCGATCCGCGATTTCACGCCGCCGCCCGACCTGCTGGCCGGCTACAGCATCGGCGAATTGTCAGCCTACGGCGTGGCCGGCGCACTGACGCCCGCGGCAGCCGTCAAGCTTGCAACAACCCGCGCCGCCATGATGGACGACTGCCTGACCATCCATCCCGGCCAATCGCTGCTGGCCATTTCCGGCCTGCCGCTCGCACGCGTCGCCCCCCTGCTGGAGTCGGCAGCCTTCCACCTCAGCATAGAAACCGGCGACGACACCTGCATCGCCGGTGGCCCCGCGGCCGCGCGGCCGCAACTGGAACAAACGATCCTCAACCAAGGAGGACGCAGCCACCGCCTGCCCGTGGAAGTGGCCTCCCACACGCCATTCATGGCAGCAGCCGTTGCACCATTTGCCGCCGCACTGCGCGACGCGCCGTTCGCGACGATGGCAGCGCCCGTCCTGGCCGGCATCAGCGCCAGCACCGTCATCAACCAGGAACAAGCAGTCGACCAGCTGTCGCGCCAGCTGGCCGAACCTATCCGCTGGCGTGCCTGCATGGACGCCTGCGCCGAGGCGGGCATCACGGTCGCGCTGGAACTGGGACCGGGTAGCGCGCTGTCGCGCATGCTGCATGGCCGCCATCCGCACATCAACTGCCGCTCGGCGGCCGACTTCCGCACGCTGGACGGCATTCGCAACTGGCTGGAGCGCCAGTTGGACTAATCGCTAGCCGCGATTCGCCTGCATTGCCCACGCCACGATATGCGCCGTATCCATCGCGCCTGGCTGACGCTGCACTTCACGCCCGCCCTTGAACAGCGCCAGCGTCGGAATGCTGCGAATCGCATAGCGCGCCGCCAGATCCTGCGCCGCTTCAGTGTCGAGCTTCGCCACGCGGAACTGCGGCTCCAGCCGCTGCGCCGCCTGTGCATAGAACGGCGCCATGGTCAGGCACGGCCCGCACCAGGGAGCCCAGAAATCGACCAGCACCGGAATGTCGCTACGCTCGATATGCTTCATGAAGCGCGTACTGGAGAGCTCCAGCGGCTGCCCGGTGAACAAGGCTTTCTGGCATTTGCCGCACACCGGCGCCTGCGCCAGCTTGGCGGCGGGCACCCGGTTCACCGTATCGCAATGCGGACAGACGATGTGCAACGAGTCCGAGTTGGTGTCCATTGTGGTATCTCCTTACAAATTATGCAGCTCGCTGCCGATAAGCCTGAAACCTGCATCATAATGGAAGCGGTGAATTTGCGTTGTCCGCCCGCGCGCCAACCTGGCCTTATGGAGGAGCTGTGGAATTCGTCAATACCGAACGTCTGCGCATCGCTTACCGCGAGCATGGCCCCAGTGCCGGCGAGCCTTTGATTCTGCTGCATGGCTGGCCGGACGACATCCACACCTGGGACCAGTTGCTGCCCCATCTCACCGCCGAGGGTTACCACCTGATCGTGCCGTATCTGCGCGGCGCCGGCGAGACCCGCTTCCTCGATGCGCATACGCCGCGCAGCGGCCAGCTGAGCGCACTGGCGCACGACCTGCTGCAACTGGCCGACGCCCTGCAACTGAAGCAGTTCACCGTCATCGGCCATGACTGGGGCGCGCGCGCCGCCTACAACGCCGCCCTGCTGGCGCCGGAACGAGTGCGGCGCTGCATTGCGCTGTCGGTTGGCTGGGGCACCAATGACCCGCAGCAGGTCCTGAGCCTGAGCCAGGCCCGCAATTACTGGTATCACTGGTATATGGCGACCGAACGCGGCGCCGATGCGATACGCAAGGAGCGGCGCGAACTGGCCTGCCTGCTGTGGCAGACATGGTCGCCGTCATGGCAATTCACGCAGGCCGAATTCCGCGAAACGGCCCATTCCTTCGACAATCCCGACTGGCCAGCGGTGACCCTGCATTCCTACCGCCACCGCTGGGGCCATGCGGAATCCGACCCGTACTATACGGAGCTGGAGCTGGCGCTCAAGCAGAACAACGTGATTTCCGTGCCGACCTTGCTGCTGCACGGGACCGAGGACGGCGCCAACGGCGTGGCCACGTCCAAGCATAAGGAACATCTGTTTTCCGGGCCGTACCAGCGGGTGCTGGTACCAAGCACCGGCCACTTCCCGCAGCGGGAACATCCGGCGCTGGTGAGCGCCGAAATTCTCGCCTGGCTGCGCACCACCCGATAGCGCCAGCGCCACCGGAGCGCACACGGCAAAGCTCCGTGCGCGGCGCGTCGCCTCAACCCGGGTCAGGTCTCTTTACGGCTGGGGTTTTGCTGCTTGCCGGCCTGGGAGCCCGGTGCTGCGCTCGGGCCTTGCTGCGCGCCTGGCTGGTTTCCTTGCAGATTGCCCGCTTGCTGGCTTTCGCGGCTATCCACGCCGTCGTGCCCCGCGCTCTGCAACGTGGAGCTGCTGCGCATTTCGCTGCCGCGGCTTTGCTGGTGCGCGGCGCTGTCGGCGTGGCGCTCAAACGGATCGGCGAACTTGCGGATCGCTTCCTGCTGGTTGCGCATGGACTTTTCAGTCTCCTCGGATGTGACGCGGGCTACTTCATCAGCCAGCTCACGTGCAGTGCGGCTGGTCACGGCAACGTGCTCTTCGGCGACCTTGCTCAACTCCATATGGGTGTCGGCGGCGATGCGCGACAGATGCTGCTGATATGCGCGCAGCTTTTCCGCGGCCGGCTGGGCATGGGCAGCGGCGGCGGCGATCAATTCGGTTGGCCGGTGCGCACTGAGCATCTGCTGGCCGGCCAGTGTCCCCTCCTCCAGCATGGTCTGGGCGAGCTGGATGTTCAGATTGCTGTACTGCTGGACGGTACGAAACAGGGATTGGGAGATGTCGTTAAAGAACGACAATTGTGCTTGCATATGCGTTTTTGCCGCGGGCGTTACGGATTGCGAAAATGGGTACATAAATGCCTCGAAGGTAGAGATGGATGAAAACCACGATAGGCCTGCTGGCCACTGTCGATCCGGTTCGACGACGCGAGCGCGAGTTGACAACACTACGTTAGCGGCACCTTCCAGGCATGATCTGGATCAAACGTATGCCGGTATGGCTTAGGCTTCCTCGTGGAAACGGTAGTCGCAAATATCCACCGAGTAGTAACTCTGCCAAAGACTGCGTTCGATCACTTCACCCAGCTGACGCCGCCATTTCAGATACGTCACCTTGTCATTGGCGCGGCAAGCCATCGATGCAAATTCGTTCATGCTCCAAGTGCTTTCTAGAAACCTTTGCATCAGATCGTCGAAGCCAGAGCGTATCAACTTCCAATCCGGGGTGGCGCCACTTTGCCCCAAGGATAGAGCTTGTGATCCACCGACATCCCGCGTCCAGTACAACCGCGCATACATGCCATTACCTTCGATATTGGCAGTCAGCCGTGCCGTGCCGCGCGCGAACTGGTCGAACTGCGCATCACTGCCACCCCAGAGCGTGCTGAGCGCACCGCCCATGGCAAAGTGGATTGGATGATAGCCGGGGAAACGCGCCACCGCGGCCTGATAGGCCAGCGCCAGTTGCGCGCGCGGGGCGCTGGTATCCAGCAACTGGGCCAGCCGCATGCTGTGCCACACCGCGCAATTGCCCACCAGATCCTTGCTGCCCTCCAGGCTGGCCGCGGCGTGCGCCATGCGCTGGCGGTACAGCGCCCAGCCTTCCGGCGTCACCGAACTGGCATAGTCGCTACCACGCGCCTCCCAAGCGTACTTGCTCCAGAAAATGGTTTCCACCAGCGCCTGCGACAGGGTGCGGGCTTCGGTTTTCTTCCATGCAGCCAGCTGGGCCTGGATCTGCCTGGGTTCGTACCATGCGTCGAAATAAGTGTTGAATGTCGCTTCAAACGCGATCAGCTTGGACTGTCCGTCCGGGAATTTATCGTCGCTATTGCACCACGATTGCAGGCGCGCCTCGATACCCTTGTAGTCGTGCGCCTGCCACATGCTCTGCAACTCCATGCCGGCCCCGGTGACCAGCGCCCAGCCATCGCATTTGCGCGCCTGGCCGTTGTCCATGTAGAAGCCCTGCGCCGGACTCGCTTGCTGCGCGGCCGCCGGGCCGCCACCGGCCAGCATCAACAATGCCGCTCCCACCATTATCCAAGTCGGTACCACGTTGTCCTCCTTTGCTGGGAAACGCCATTATTTCAATAATTTCCACACGGAAATTAATTGAATGTAACGGCCGATGTTTTTCCATTTTCCTGCTGTTTTTTTAGGCAAATCGTGTATGATGATGGTTCTTGCCGAAGGGAAATATCATGACTTTAGCCGTGCTCAGTTCCGGGGTGACCGGGCTTAACGCCGCCGAACGTGCGCTGGGGAATGCCGCGCACAATATCGCCAACGCCAATACCCAGGGTTTCCAGCCCTCGCAGGTGCAATTCCAGGAAAACGCCCCGGCCGGCACCGGCGTGTCGATTTCGCCGCAGGGGCAGCAGTTGCTGAAGGTAGACGGCCCCAGCCGCACCGACCTGGCTACCGAAACGACCAATTCGCTGCTCTACAAGGCGCAGTTCGACCTGTCCGCCAAGGTCATCCAGACCGCCGACCAGAACCTGGGGACGCTGATTAATACCAAAGCCTGATTGCATTCCGCACCGCGAACCACCGTTTCACAAAATGTTTGACAGCTGCCCGGCCAGGCGGCACACTTGCTCGTGCCTACACAGCGGAGCGGGTGCATGGAAGACGACATTGCAACCTTCAATGAAGACGACAACAAGGGCCGGCAGTTCGTCTACGTCCTGGCGCGAGAAATGGCAGTGCTGCGCTGCTTCCGCCCCGGCGAAGTATTCCTGAGCCACGGCAACGCGCCGCTGGCCAAGTGCAATGCCATCCCCAAACCCAGCATCGCCCGCCTCCCCTACACGCTCACCAAGCTGGGCTACTTCCACTATTCTGAAAGCCAGGGCCAGCACCAGTACCAGCTGGGCGCCGGCGTGCCGGCCCTCGGCTACCGCATGCTCAACACGCCGGAGCTGCGTCAACTGGCGCGCCCGCTGATGGCCGAGTTGGCCCACTACGCGCAGGCCGCCGTCTCGCTGGGCACGCGCGAGCGACACAGCATGGTGTATGTGGAAACCTGCCGCCGTGCAAATGCCACTGCCTGCTGGGCCAAGTGCGCCAGCGCGAACCGAAACACTGGCCGCGCATCAACGCTGGCGTGGAACGGGGTTTCCGGGATTACCAGGGGCGCGGCTCCTGCATGTCGACCGGCCAATGGCAGGCTGACATGCATGCAGGCGGCATGCCGGTAATGAGCGTGAACGGCGAGCAGCCCATGGCTCTCAATTGCGGCGGGCCTGCCTTCGTGCTGAAGCCAGAGCAACTGGGACAGGATCTGGGACCGCGCCTGGCGGCGCTGGTGAAGCAGATCGATACCAACTTAGCACCTAATTGAATCCGAGGACAGCATGATACGCGATCAGGAAACCCTCAACATCCTCCTCGACAGCGTACGCCGCTTCGTGCGGGAACAACTGGTGCCGAACGAGCAGCAGGTGGCAGAGACCGATGAAATTCCACCAGCGCTGGTGGCGCAGATGCGTGAGCTGGGCCTGTTCGGCCTCACTGTCCCCGAGCAGTACGGCGGCCTGGGACTGACCATGGAAGAGGAAGTGATGGTGGCGTTTGAAATCGCCCACACCTCGCCCGCCTTCCGCTCGCTGGTCGGCACCAACAACGGCATCGGCGCACAAGGCATCTTGATCGACGGCACCCAGCAGCAAAAGGACCGCTACCTGCCGCGCATGGCGTCGGGCGAGGTCATTGGCGCCTTTGCGCTGACCGAGCCGGGTGCCGGTTCGGATGCGGGCTCGCTGACCACGTCGGCGGTGCGCGATGGCGATCACTACGCCATCAACGGCACCAAGCGCTTCATCACCAACGCGCCGGAAGCGAGCGTGTTCACTGTGATGGCGCGCACCGATCTATTGACCAAGGGATCGGGCGGCGTATCGGCCTTCATCGTTGAAAAGAATACCCCCGGCCTCTCGCTCGGCAAGATCGACAAGAAGATGGGCCAGCGCGGCGCGCATACTTGCGACGTGATGTTCGAAAACTGCCGCGTCCCGGCAGCCAATCTCATCGGCGGCAAGGAAGGCATGGGCTTCAAGACGGCGATGAAGGTGCTGGACAAGGGACGCCTGCATATTTCGGCGGTGTGCGTGGGCGTGGCCGAGCGCATGCTGGCGGACGCACTGAACTATGCGATGGAGCGCCAGCAGTTTGGCCAGCCGATTGCGGAGTTCCAGCTGATCCAGGCCATGCTGGCCGACAGCAAGGCGGAAATCTATGCCGCCAAGTGCATGGTACTGGACGCCGCACGCCGCCGCGACAATGGCGAGGATGTCTCGACCGAGGCCTCATGCTGCAAGCTGTTTGCCTCGGAGATGTGCGGACGGGTGGCGGACCGCTCGGTGCAGATTCATGGCGGCGCTGGTTATATTTCGGAATATGCGGCGGAACGGTTCTATCGGGATGTGCGGCTATTCCGCATTTACGAGGGAACGTCGCAAATCCAGCAATTGGTCATCGCGCGCAACATGATACGGGCAGCGCAAGGTTGATATGAGCCATATCGACGTCGGCCAGCTGCTAGCGGGACTGCCTTCGAGGATCAGCGCGATCCCACGCCGCTGGGCAGACAGCGCACCACAGCGCAACGCCCTACATGACGGTACGCGGCATTGGACTTACGGCGAGCTGGCCGATACGGTCGATGCGTGTGCCGCGACGCTGCGGCAACTGCAAGTGCGTCCCGGCGACCGGCTGATGGTGGTCGGGGAGAACTGCGTGGCGCAGGTCATACTGACCTTCGCCGTGGCCAGCATCGATGCGTGGATCGTCCACGTCAACGCTCGCCTGTCGGAGCGCGAAGTAGACCAGATCCGTGACCATAGCGGCGCAAGGCGCGTGCTATACACCGCAGCTGCCTCTCCCGAAGCCGCCGCTCACGGCGCCCGCCATGGCGCCACGCCATCGCTCGACCTGCCCGCGCTAGGCCTGCTGGCCGGGCCGCTGAATCAGGCTGCCGTCACCGAACCGATCGCCGCATCCTCTGCCGAACAAGTCGCGGCGCTGGTCTACACCACGGGCACCACCGGCCAGCCGAAAGGCGTGATGCTCACGCACCGCAACCTGCTGTTCGTCGCTGCAGTCTCCAGCACCATCCGCGGCCTGACGCCGCACGACCGTGCCTGGTGCGTGCTGCCTATCTCGCACGTCTACGGCCTGACCTCCGTCTCGCTGGGTACTTTGTACGCCGGCGCCTGCCTGTACCTGTGCCCTCGCTACACGCCTGCCGCCCTAATGAAAGCCATTCACGACGACCGCATCACCATCCTGCAAGGCGTGCCAGCCATGTATGCCCGCCTGCTGGAAACGCTGGGCGGCTCCGGCACGCCGCTGCCATCCGGGCTGCGCTTCATCTACGCCGGCGGCTCGCCGCTGACGCCCGCGCTGAAAGCCGACACCGAAAAACTGCTCGGCCTCCCGCTGCACAACGGCTACGGCATGACCGAAACCTCGCCCACCATCAGCCAGACCCGTTTCGACCAGCCGCGCAGCGACACTTCCGTCGGCCACCTGATCCCCGGCGTGGAGGCGCGCATCGTCGATCCGCAGGGTACCGACGTCCGCCTTGGCGCGCCCGGCGAATTGTGGATACGCGGTCCTAACGTCATGCGGGGCTACTTCAGGGCGCCAGAACAAACTGCCGCTACGATGCATCCCGGCGGCTGGCTCAATACCGGCGACATGGCGCGCCAGGATGCCGACGGCGCGCTGTTCATCGTCGGACGTACCAAGGAGCTGATCATCCGCTCCGGCTTCAACGTCTATCCGCTGGAAGTGGAAACGGTGCTCAACGCCCACCCGGCGGTGACGCAATCGGCGGTGGTCGGCCGCCCCGCCGCAGACGGCAACGAGGAAGTGGTGGCCTTCGTCGAACTCGATCCACGGTGCACCATCACGCCAGGCCAGTTACAGCAGTACCTTGAGGACCAGCTGTCGCCTTACAAGCGGCCGTCCGAGATCATCATCATGCAAGCCTTGCCGGCAGCAGCTACCGGCAAAATCTTGAAAAGCCAGTTACGGCAGCTCGCCCAAAAATAATTTTATAAAAGGAGACCGCAATGCAGGCCACACCAATACCGACGATCCTGAAACAAATGGCGCTGGCGGCGCTGCTGTGCACCGCCGGCCCGGGTGCAAGCGCGGAGCAATTCATGGTCGGCGCGGAACTGCCGCTGAGTGGCACCATGGCCCGCGTCGGCGCCGGCATGCAGGAAGGCGTGATGGTGGCGGCCGAAGTGTTCAACAAGACCAACGGCAAGCACAAGATCAAGATCGTCACCATCGATGATGAGTCGGCGCCGGCCAAGGCCATCGCGGCGGTGGAAAAGCTGGCCAGCGAGGGCGTAGTGGCGATCACCGGCGGCTATGGCTCGAACAATATCTCGCCAGCGTCGGATGCGGCCAACAAACTGGGGCTGGTCTACATGACCTCCGGCGGCGTGGACGACAGCCTGGTAAACAGTGGCCGCAAGAACTTCTTCCGCATTAATAACACCGCCGGCTACGAGAAGGCCGTGCAGGGACTACTGGCCGACATGGGCGCCAAGAGCGTGTCCATCATCTTTTCGACCAAGCAAGCCACCACCGATCTGGCCAACTCGGTACAGAGGCAGCTAGGTGCCAGGGGCGTCAAAGTCACCACACATTCCTTCGATCCGGCCATCACCGATTTCAAACCGATCATCAACAAGATCAAACTGCAGGACAAATCGGAAGTGATACTGATGGTCGGCTACGAGAACGATTACGTCGGCATCCTGCGCGCCGCGCGCGTGCTCAAGCCACCGGTCAAGGCCATGGTCGGCGTATGGTCGCTGGCCACGCCGAAGATGGCGTCCGAATTTCCGGACTTGATGCCGAACGTGTACGGCACCGCACTGCTGCCCTTCCCCGCCAGTTTCGAAACAGCTGACGGCAAGGCCTTCGCCGATACCTACAAGGCGCTTTACAAGAAGGAGCCGGATTATCTCGGCCAATTCGGCTACGTGCAGTCGATGCTGCTGTTTGAAGCGATCGCGCGCGCGGCCGACAAGGGCACGATCAAGAAAGGCGGCGTGGCCGAGGAGCTACGCAAGACAGACCGCGAAACGCTGATCGGCCGCGTGCAGTTCGGCGCCAACGGCGACAATCTCAACTTCGTGCATCGCATGGGCCAGCACCAGGACAAGAAAATCGTCATCGTCTGGCCGAAGGAGAGCGCGACCGGCAAGGCGCTCTACCCAGGCGTGCCTTGGTAAGCCCATGACCGAACTGATACTGCAAGCGCTGTATTCGGGCCTGCTGCAAGGCGGATCCTACGCGCTGATCGCACTCGGACTGGCGCTGGTGTTTGGCACCATGAAGGTGATTAATCTGGCACATGGGGAGCTGGTACTGTTGGCCGCTTACATCGCTTATACGATGGAGTCGCAGTACGGCCTGGGGCCGGTGTTTGCGATTCCAGTGGCGCTGGTGGTGGTCAGCCTGGCGTCGGCGGGCGTGTACGGCATCGTCAGCCGCATCAGGAAGGACCGCGAGATCAATTCGCTGATACTGACCTTCGGCATCGGTGTGATCCTGAACAATGTGATGCTGCTGATCTGGAAGGCTGACGTGCGCTCGACCAGCTCCAGCTGGTTGCAGGAGGCGTTCGTGGTCGGGTCGCTGTACAGCATGCGCAGCGAATTGATTTTCTGCGTCGTCAGCCTGGTGCTGATGGGTGGACTGTGGTGGTGGCTGTCGCGCAGCTGGTATGGGCGCGCGCTGCGGGCCGTGTCCAGCAACCGCGACGCGGCCCAGCTGATGGGCATCGCGCCGGGACGCACGGAGCTGGTGTCGTTTCTGGTCGCCGGCGTACTGGCCGCGTTTGCGGGCGTTGCGCTGTTCAGCTATGGCGTGATTCAGCCGGCATATGGCGGCGCGCTGACGATCAAGGCGTTCATCATCACCGTGCTGGCAGGCATAGGATCAATACCGGGCGTGCTGCTCGGCGCCCTGCTGCTGGGCGTGGCCGAGGCGCTGACCGTCACCTTGGCCAGCTCCGCGTTGCAGGAACTGGCAGGCATGGCCTTGTTCCTGCTGGTGCTGTTCGTGATGCCCAACGGTCTGTTTGGCGCGACACGGAGGCGCGGATGAAGCACGTCGCCTGGACACTGGCCAGCCTCGCGCTGGCCTATATCGCGGTGCCGCTGCTACTCGGCTCCAAGCAATATGTGATGAGCCTCATCGTGGCCGCGCTGGTGATCGGCTGTGTGGCACTGTCGTGGGCATTGCTGGGCAACCTGGGTGGCATGGTGAGTTTTGGCCACAGCGCCTTCTTCGGCATCGGCTCCTACGCGTCGGCACTGGTCACGATCAAACTGGGCGTGCCGGTCCCGCTGGGCATACTGCTCGGCGGCGCTGGCGCGCTACTGGCTTCCGTGGCGATGATGCCGGTGCTGCGGCTGCGCGGCCCCTACTTCGCGCTGGCGATCCTGGCCTACGCCCACATCTTCCGTATCATCGCGACGGAATGGACCTCGCTGACCGGCGGCTCGGGCGGCGTGGCCAACATCCCGGTGCTGCCAACACTGGCCGGCTACGACTTCGCCACCAAGACTGGCGCCTATTTCGTCATCCTGACTATCGTACTGGTGTTCGCATCGGTGTACGCCGTCATCCGCCGCAGCCACTACGGCATCGCCCTGCGCGCCATGCATGATAGCGAAGACGCCACCCGCGTGGTCGGCGTCAACAGCACGCTGCTCAAGGGGCTGATGCTGCTGGTATCGGCCTTCATGGCCGGCGTGGCAGGCGCCTTCAACGCCCACTATATCAACTTCCTGGAGCCAGACTACGCCTTCAATGCCTTATGGGTGACCATCCCCATCGTAGCAGCAATCTTCGGCGGCTACCGCAGCATCGCCGGGCCTGTGGCGGGCGCGCTGGTGGTGTATCTGCTGGATCAACTGGTGTTCAAATCGCTGATCCCGACCGGGCATCAGCTAGTGCTGGGCGGGCTGCTGGTGGCGATGATCGTCTTCAGCCCCAGCGGTCTGCTGTCGTTGTTGCGCAAGATCGGAAGGGATGGCCATGCTTGAACTGGATAAGCTGTCGGTGCGCTTCGGCGGCCTGACCGCGGTGGACGCCGTGACCATGGCCGTCGGCAGCCATGACGTGGTGGGACTAGTGGGACCCAACGGCGCCGGCAAGACCACGCTGTTCAACGCCATCTCCGGCCTGGTGCGACCGACCGGCGGCGCGATCCGCTTCGAGCGGCATGATGTGATGCGCACCCCGATGTATCGGCGCGCACGGCTGGGCATAGGCCGGACCTTCCAGATTCCGCAGCCCATGCACGAACTGACGGTGCGCGAGAACCTGGTGGTGGCGCAGCGCTTCGGCACCGGCAAGGTGGACGACACGCGCATAGCTGAAATCCTGGAGTTCACCAGCCTGTCCGACAAGGCGCATCGCGACGCCGCCACCGAACTGGCGCTAACCGAATTGAAGGCACTGGAAGTGGCCAAGGCGCTGGCCACCAATCCGCGCCTGCTGCTGTTGGATGAAGTGCTGGCCGGTCTGGAGACCAACGGCAAGCGGCGCTTCATGGGCATGCTGAAGGAGATGCATGGGCGCTTTGGCGTCGGCATCATCATTATCGAACACGATATCGAAACCATCAGCGCCTTGTGCCAGCGGGTGGCGGTGCTCAATTTCGGCCAGCTGATCGCGGACGGCACGCCGGACCAGGTATTTCGCGATCCGGAGGTGGTGCGCAGCTATACGGGAGCGGCGCATGCTTGAATTGGCTAAGGTGCGTGCAGGGTATGGCGCTATCAACGTACTTTGGGATGTGTCGCTGACAATAGTCGCAGGGCAGCTGACCACCATCATCGGACCGAATGGCGCGGGCAAGACCACGCTGCTGCGCGCGATCATGGGACTGCTGCCGGTGGGCGCCGGAGAAATCCGATTGGATGGCACGCGCCTGAACGGCACGCCGACCTGGCACATGGCCGATGCCGGCGTGGCCATGATTCCCGAAGGCCGCATGCTGTTCCGCGACATGAGCGTGCAAGAGAACCTGATCATGGGTGCCTTCCACAAGCCGCACCGGCCCTTCGTCAAGCAGCGGCTCGAGCTATCGTATGCGATGTTCCCCCGTCTGCGCGAACGGCGCGGGCAGCTGGCCGGGTCGCTATCGGGCGGCGAAGCGCAGATGCTGGCGATGGCGCGCGGGCTGATGTCCAACCCACGGCTGCTGCTCATCGACGAGCCGTCGTTAGGCTTGGCGCCACTGGTGGTCAACGAGCTATTCGAGATCTTGACGCATCTGAAGGACGATGGCCGCACCATCATCCTGGTCGAGCAGAACACCGAGCGCGCGGTGGGCGTGGCCGATCACGTCTACCTGCTACAAAGCGGCAAAATCGCCCTCTCCCAACCCGCCGCCGAGGTCAGCCTGCCCCACCTGCACGAACTCTATTTCGCCCGCTAACGCAGTGTAGCGCGCGCCCGCAGAACTCGGCCTGTGGCACACTGCAGTCATCAACAGGCGGCAGGAGCTGGCATGAGCGAAGGACCGGAGGACAACGATACACAGCAGCCGCGGCGCCGCAGTGGTGACCGGCAGGAGCGGCGCCGGCGGCAGGACGAAGATGGCATGCCGCGCTACCTCGACCCAGGCGACACCATCTTCAGCCTGTGGGGGCGGGTGCTGATGGCGCGCTACCGGCGCATCGCGGCGGCGGCCACCCGGCACATCATCCAGCGGCCGCTGCATATTGGCGTCTCGGCCCGCATCTTCCATCCAGAAGCCGGCGCCACCGGCCTGCGCAGCAAGAACCTGCAATATCTCGAAGAGTCTATCGCGCAATGGGTGATGTCGCGTGACGTGCTGGTGTTCATGATCCCTACCGTAAACACCGAAGGCCTGCTCCACCCATCCAACATCCGATTGCGCGACTACGCCCGCCACCTCGACGGCCTGGTACTGCAAGGCGGCGCCGACGTCTCGCCGCAGAGCTATTCCGAAACGCCGACCCGGCCCGAATGGAGCGGCGACCGCGCGCGCGACATGTATGAACTAGAGCTGCTGCATGAATTTGTCGAAGCGGGCAAGCCAGTACTGGGCATTTGCCGCGGCTGCCAGTTGATCAACGTGGCTTTCGGCGGCTCGCTATACCAGGACATCGCCTCCGACGTGCCGGATGCACTCCATCACGTCAACGAAGAGTATGACCGCAACCGGCACGAAGTGAGCTTCCCGGCTGGTTCCTCGCTGGCCCGGCTGTTCAAGGGCAAGGCACAGGGACTGGTCAACTCCATCCATCACCAGGCCGTCAAGAACCTGGGCCGCGACATGCAGATCGAAGCGCTGTCGGTGCCTGACCAGATGGTGGAAGCGATCCGCTACCGCAAGGCGCCGTTTGTCATGGGCCTGCAATGGCACCCCGAATTCCACCGCGCCGGCGGCGTCGACCTGCTGGACTGCACCCCCATCCTCGACAACTTCCTGCGCGTCGCCCGCGAGACGCGGTTCTAGCGGATCAGGACTGGGCTGGCTTGGCTGGCTTGGCCGGCTTGGCAGGTTTCAGCGTAATCGCATAGCTGTCGCCGTTGTCGGCGACCCAGCGCACCGTACCTTCGGTACCCAGAGCCACCACGATGCGCGGAGTAGCTACCTGCTTCATTTGGCCGCCTTGACGGACGAACAGCGTCAGGCTCAAATCCGCATCCTTGCCGCTCTCCTTCGCCAGCACATTGAGCTTCCAGTCATCGTGCAGCGACACGCTGGCGCTCCGGTTGTAGTCGAGCAGCAGCGCAACTTGATCCTTCATGGAGTGCGTGATGCCAGCCGGTAGCGACACGTCGTGCTCCAGCTTCAAGTCCAGCAGCAGCGGCGATTGCTGGGCCATGGCAGCGTTGCCGGTCAAGAGCGTCAACATCGCCAACACGGCAACAAGGGGCTTTTTCATGCGAGTTCCTGTCAAGTTGAGGGCGCGCCTAACGTAGCACCTGCGCCAGCGGCGAAAGTGCGCAATTTGTCACAAGGGCCATGAAATTTTGGCCAGCCAAATCCCTTGGGTGTAAACTCAAGCATTGGCATTGTAGTTTTGATAATTTTAATAATAGCGAGCTGCCATGATGCGACTGCCTGGAGCATTTCTGCCGCTGGCGATCTGCCTGCTGCCATCGCCCGCCTGCCGCGCGCAGCCCACCATCACGGTCACCTACAGCGAACGGCCGCCGTACATGAGTCCTTCCGAAGGCGGTCCGCCGTCCGGCCTGACCGCCACACCCAGCGCCAATGCCTTCAAGGCGGCCGGGATTGCCGTGGTGTGGGCCAAGCTGCCCACCAACCGGCAGTTGGCCATGGTCAAGGAAAACCTGGGACAGAATTGCTCGGTCGGATGGTTCTGGCTGCGCGACCGCGCCAGGTTCGCCAAGTTCAGCAAGCCTATCTATCGCGACAAGGACTGGTACATCCTGGCCAACGCCAGCTACGCCGCGCGCGGCTATCCGACGCTGGAGGCGATGCTGAGCCACCAGGACACCCGCATCCTGGTCAAGGATAACTATTCCTACGGCGAGCAGCTCGATGCGCTGATGGCCACCCACCACCCCGCCATCGCCGTCTCCACCGCGCCGACCTCCAGGATGGTGCAGTCGATCAGCATGGGGGTGGTCGATCTGATGTTCGTCTCGGCAGACGAAGGCAACTACCTGATGGCCCACGCCGGCGAACACGCGGCCAATCTGCGCCTGCTGCATCCCAAGGACATGCCGAAAGGGCCGGACCGCTACATCATGTGCTCAAAAAGCGTGCCGGACGAGGTGATCGCAAAATTGAACAAGGCGATCACCTTCAAGTAGCCCGACGCGCCCATGTCCCTCATTGCCCCCGGAAGCGCCGGATCGCTGCGTCGACCATGCCTTCGGCGCTGCCGCTTTGGCTGAACTGGCAGCGCAGGTAATGGGCGTCGCTGCCTTCGTGCGTGACCTGGACCAGATGCGCCAGCCCTGCGCTGCCGCCCAGCGCCGCGCCGTGCGCTTCCATCTTGCGCAGTGTGGTCAGGAGGTCCTCACGCAGAGACAGGCTTTCGTAAGTCTTAGGATGCACCAGCGTGCCGTCCAGCCCGAAACGGCAGGCCTGGAAGCGGTTGTAGTTATAAACCAAATAGTCGTCCTCCGCCGGCGCGGCCTCTCTCCGTTCGAGCAGGTAGCGACACAGCGCCTGCAGATAGCAGGCCAGCGCCGCCGCCCGTTCCACCGTCAGCGGCGTGTCGCACACGCGCAGCTCGATGGTGCCGTATTCGGGCTTGGGCCGGATGTCCCAGTAAAAGTCCTTCATGCTCTTGATCACGCCAGTATGCTCCATCTTGGCGAAGTATTCGTGCTCGAAAGTGCTCCAGTGCTGCTGGAACGGCGCCCGTCCGCTCATCGGAAACGCGAACACGGAATTGAGCCGCGCGGAATTGAACAGAGTGTCGTTCCCCTGCACGAACGGCGACGACGAAGACAGCGCGATAAAGTGCGGCACGTAGCGGCTCAACGAATGCAGCAGGAACAAGGCGTCATCGCCGGACGCGCAGCCGATATGCACGTGCTGCCCGAAAATCGTGAACTGCTTGGCCAGATAGCCATACAGCTCCGATACTTCCTTGAAGCGCGGCTTGGCGAAGATGCGCCGTTCCGACCACTTCTGGAACGGATGCGTGCCGCCGCCGCAGATGCCGATGTTGAGCTGCTCGCCGGCCTGCACCAGGGTGTCGCGGATCAACTGCAGCTGCGCCAGCAACTCCGCATGATTGGTGTGCACGTCGCTGTTAATCTCGATCATGCTCTCGGTAATCTCCGGTGTCACGTTGCCGGGGAAGGGTTTGCGCGCCAGCAGATGCAGCAGGTCCGGACTGGACGCGGTCAGGTCGTAGTCGGAAAGGCTGATCAGCTGCAGTTCCAGCTCCACGCCCATGGTCAGCGGCACGGAGGATTTGAAGGGTTCGAGTGGCATGTCAACGCTCCTTGTTCGGTGTTTCATTGGCCCAGACCAGCGCCAGCTGCGTGACCATGGGGCCGATCACTTCCATCAGCAGCGTCATCGCCGCCAGCGCGGCCAGTTCGTCGACCAGCACGATGCCCACGTACTTGGTCTGCTCCAGCAGCACCGTCACGAACACCGACATCGGCGACAGCGCGATCCCGGTCAGCAGCCCCTTGCGCCACGAGATGCCGCCCACATGCGAGAACGCCGCCACGCTGGCCGTCTTTACCAGGAAGCGCGCCAGCAGCAGCACCAGTGCCAGCCCGGCGCCGGCCACCACGCGCTCCCACTCCAGCGTGGAGACGGCAAACACAAACAGCAATACCGTCAGCAGTTCGCCGATGCCGCCGAAATTGCGCTCGGTGCGGCTGAACGCCACACGCCGATGTCGCGCCACCAGCCCGAACGTCAAGGTGGCCAGCACCGGTGACACTGCCGTCGCGTGGGCCAGCGCCACCAGCAGCATCACGCCCAGCGCGAAGGCCACCGTGCCATCCTGCGCCAGCGCGCCCAGCTTGCGCAGTATTGCCGGCACGACGAAGCCGAATATCGCGCCCAGCGCCGCCGAAGCAAACAGTTCGATCAGGCTGTGCGACACCGCCTGCGGCAAGCTGCCCGAGGTCTGGAACACCCAGAAGCCGACGATCACCTTGAACACGAACACCGCCAGCACGCAGTTGATGGCCACCAGATGCAGCACCCGCTCCGTCACCTGCCCCGAACTATTGTGCTCATTGATCACCCGCAGCACGCCGGCCGGCGACGTCGACATGGCCAGCGATGCCAATAGCAAGGACGTCATCGGCGGCATGTCGGTCAGGTGCGAGATTCCGTACACCGCGCCGAAAGTGGCGGCCGATTCCACCAGCCCGCTGACGGCAATCCATGGATTTATGCGCAGCCAGTGCAGGTTGATACGGTAACCAAATTCGAACAGGATCAGGCCGAAGGCAAAATTGGCCAGCATGGTGACCGCGCTGTGCGCGCCACTGCTCAAGGCATCGGGGAAGGCTTGTGCCAGCAGGAATCCGACCAGGCCATAGACACTGATGCGCGGCACGCCCGTCCAGCGATGTACGAATTCGCCAGACAGCCAGGCCAGCGCTATTGCAAACGGCCAACCCAGTGCGGTCACGTAGACCTGTAAATCCTGCATAAATTTCTCCCGCGTGATTGAGGTCTCCCTTTGCTTGTACAATTCTCCCCAATATCGTTCGGCGCCACTGTGCGCTAGGGAACATAAGGGATCAATATGCTGGAATTACTCAGCGAGCATGCCTGCTTTGGCGGCGTGCAGCGCTACTATCGCCATGACTCGCGCGCGATCGGCCTGCCGATGCGTTTTTCGGTGTTCATTCCCATGCATCAGCAGGATCAGAAACTACCCGCCCTGCTCTACCTGGCCGGCCTGACCTGCACTGAAGAGACCTTCATGACCAAGGCCGGCGCACAGCGCGTGGCAGCGCAGGAAGGCATCATGCTGATCGCGCCGGACACCAGCCCGCGCGGCGCCGGCGTGCCGGACGAGACCGACAGCTGGGATTTCGGCGTAGGCGCCGGCTTCTATATCGATGCGACGCAAGAGCCGTGGCAGCAGCACTACCGCATGGAGAGTTACATCCACGAGCTGCGCGAAATTGTCTGCGCGGAACTGGCGGCCGATGCCGGCCGCATCGGCATCTTCGGTCACTCGATGGGCGGCCATGGTGCGCTGACGCTGGCGTTGAAACGGCCGGACCTGTTCCGCTCCGTGTCCGCGTTTGCGCCGATAGCCGCACCGTCGCTGTGCCCATGGGGAAAAAAGGCTTTCACTGGCTATCTGGGCGAGGACCGGAGCGCATGGGCCAGGCACGATGCCAGCGTGCTGATGGCCGGGCTGCGCACCCCCTATCCGGCCGGCATCCTGATCGACCAGGGACGGGCCGACAAATTCCTGACCGAGCAGCTGTATCCGGAAATATTCGAAGCCGCCTACCACAGCGCCACGCAGCCGCTGCAATTGCGGCGGCATGCGGGCTACGACCACGGCTACTACTTCATCGCGACCTTCATGGAAGACCACATCCGCTTCCACAGCGAACGCCTGAAAGCGGCATAAGCATCACAGCTTGATTTCCGTGCCCAGCTTCTGCAGGAACTGGCCCAGCCACGCCGGATGGGCAGGCCACGCCGGCGCGGTGACGAACTGGCCGTCAGTGACCGCCTGATCAACCGGAATCTCGGCATACGTCGCGCCGGCCAGCCTGACCTCCGGCGCGCAAGCGGGATAGGCTGAAATCTTGCGGCCCTTGATCACATCGGCCGCCGCCAACAGCTGCGCGCCGTGGCACACGGCCGCCACCGGCTTGCCCGCCGCCGCCATCTGCTGCACGATCTCGATCACGCGCGGGTTGAGCCGCAGGTATTCCGGCGCCCGCCCGCCGGCGATCATCAGCGCATCGTACTTGGCAGCGTCGACGTCATCGAAGCTGAAGTTGAGCGTGAAGTTGTGGCCGGGCTTTTCGGTGTAAGTCTGGTCACCCTCAAAGTCATGGATGGCGGTCTTGACGGTGTCGCCGGCCTTCTTGCCGGGACAGACCGCATGCACCACATGCCCCACCATCTGCATGGCCTGGAACGGCACCATCGTTTCATAGTCTTCCGCGAAATCGCCCGTCAGGAACAGTATCTTTTTAGCTGCCACGGTTTATCCTTTCGAAAAAGTTGAGGGCCGTGACGGCAATACCGTCACGGCCCTCAAATACTACTCCGTTCGTGCGACCGGCGTATTACTTATGCAAGACGTTGCGCAAGGTGGCGGCCAGGTCTTCGGCCGAGAACTTGGCCACATACGCATCCGCGCCCACACCCTTGACGTGATCCTCGTTGGTCTTGCCGGTCAGCGAAGAGTGGATCACCACCGGGATCTTGGAGAAGCGTGCATCCTGCTTGACCTTGCGGGTCAGCGTGAAGCCATCCATCTCCGGCATTTCCAGGTCGGTCAGCACCAGCGCCACGCGGTCTTCCACCGGCACGCCTTCGGCCTTGGCGCCTTCGGCCATGTGCTGCAGGCGGTCCCACGCTTCCTTGCCGGATTTGGTCATGATGAACGGCAGGCCCATCGCGGCCAAGCCTTTTTCGATCAGGTTGCGCGCCACCACCGAGTCGTCGGCGGCCAGGATCACGGCGCCCGGCTTGACCAGCACTTTCGGCCCGATAGTCTCCGGATCGACATCCTTCTCATCGCTAGGCACCAGTTCGCGCAAGATGGTTTCCACGTCCAGCACCTGCGCCAGGCGGGTGTTCTGTACGTCGCCGTCAACGCGCGCGATGCTGGTCACCTTGCCGCCGGCCGTGCCTTCGGCAGTGAGCACCTGGCTCCAGTCCAGGCGCACGATCTCGTCCACCGACTCCACCGCGAATGCTTGCGTGGTGCGGGCAAATTCGGTGACCAGCATGATGTTCAGGCCCGTCTTCGGTATCACGCCGACGATGGCCGGCAGGTCCAGCACGGTGATGATCTGGCCGCGCAGATTGACCACGCCCAGCATGTGCGGCGAGGAGCCAGCAACGGCGGTCACTTCCGGCATCGCGACGATTTCGCGTATCTTGAAAACGTTAATGCCAAACAGCTCGGAATGCTCGCCGTTGGCGTCGCCGCCCAGGCGGAACAACAACAGTTCGAATTTATTGGAGTTGGTCAAATTGCTGCGTTCATCAACTTCCTGCTGAACTGATTTCATCTTTGGGTCTCCGTCGTATGGCTGTATCGTCCTTGCAGTATAAACAAATTGCATCCCGATACGACAGCTTTGACCGGCATCAATCTGCATTTGGCGTGACATATACAACGGTTGCCGTACTGGAAAACGAGGGGTAGGTGAAAAGACTGGCGGAAATGCAAAAAAGGAAGCCGCAAGGCTTCCTTTTCGATGAATTCTGGAGCGGGAGAAGAGTCTCGAACTCTCGACCTCAACCTTGGCAAGGTTGCGCTCTACCAACTGAGCTACTCCCGCTTGGGAGGCCAGATTATGACAGAAAGAATTTTATTTTGCCAGTGGCGCTGCCAACTTTTTTGCAAAATCTTGTTCGAAGCACACTTGCCCCTATAATTATCTCGGCTGCAATACTGTTTATAAGGAACGGGATGGATTCGATAGAAGTTGTCTTGGCGATGCTGCTGGCCGTGGTGGCCAGCGCGTATCTGTTGCGCCTGTTGCCGTGCTCGGTGCCGCTGCCGCTGGTACAGATCGCGCTGGGCGCGCTGATCGCGGCCAAGTCCGACCATGGCGTCGACCTGGAACCGAATCTGTTCTTCCTGATCTTCCTGCCGCCGCTGCTATTCCTCGATGGCTGGCGCATCCCCAAGAGCGGCCTGCTGCGCGATAAAGGCGTGATCCTGGAAATGGCTCTGGGCCTGGTGGTCGCCACGGTGATTGGCGCCGGCTTCCTGATCCATTGGATGATACCGGCCATGCCGCTGCCGGTGGCGTTTGCGCTGGCGGCCATCGTCTCGCCCACCGATCCGGTCGCGGTCAGCGCGATCACGGCCAGTACGCCCGTTCCCAAGCGGCTGATGCACATCCTGGAAGGCGAATCGCTGCTGAACGACGCCAGCGGCCTGGTGTGCTTCCGCTTTGCGGTGGCGGCCGCGCTGACCGGCGGCTTCTCGGCCGGCGCCGCCGCCCTCACCTTCCTGTGGCTGGCGCTGGCCGGTATCGGCGCCGGCGTCGCGCTGACCTGGATCGTCACCTGGGCGCTGCGCAGGCTGACGGTCCGCTTCGGCGAACCGGCCGGCTCGCCCATCCTGGTCAACCTGCTGATACCGTTCGGCGCCTATCTGGTCGCAGAACGCTTGCACTCCTCCGGCATCCTGGCGGCGGTGGCGGCCGGCATCACCATGAGCTATGTGGAACTAAGTGGCCACGCGCTGGCCGCCACGCGCATCCAGCGCTCGGCCGTATGGGACACGGTGCAGTTCTCGCTGAACGGCGTGATGTTCGTGCTGCTGGGCGAACAGCTGCCCGACATCTTCCGCGGCGCCAGCGCGTCGATCGAGCAGAGCGGCCATTTGAGCCGCTGGTGGCTGGCTGTGTACGCGTTTGCCATCACCTTCGGCCTGCTGGCCTTGCGCTTCCTGTGGGTGTGGGCTTCGCTGCGGCTGACCATCTACAAGCAGATCAAGCGCCACGAGCCGCGCCTGAAAATCAAGCCACGCCTGCTGCTGGCTACCACGCTGGCCGGCGCACGCGGCACCATCACGCTGGCCGGCGTGCTGACGCTGCCGCTGGCCATGCCGGACGGCTCGCCCTTCCCGGCGCGGCATCTGACCGTGTTCCTGGCCAGTGCGGTGATACTGATCTCGCTGCTGGCCGCCAGCATAGGCTTGCCCAAGCTATTGTCCGGCATGGTGTTCCCGGAGGAGCCGGAAGAACGCCAGCAGGAAGACCATGCGCGCCGCAACGCCGCCGAAGCGGCCATCACCGCCATCGAGGCGGCGCAGATGAAACTGATGCCCGCTAGCGCCGATCCAGACATTTATCCGCAAGCGGCGGCACGCGTGATCGCACTGTACAAGCACCGGCTGGACGAAAAGCATCGCGACCGCGACAGCATCATGTTCCGCAAGACCGACAAGGCGGAGCGCAAACTGCGACTGGCGGCGCTGGAGGCAGAACGCAGCGCCATTTTCAACCTGACCCGCCAGGGCCGGCTGTCCGATGATATCTCGCGCAAGCTGGTACGGGAAATCGACTTGAACGAATCACGCTACCGTTAAGGCCACGCCACATGCTACCGACCCGCACCAAGCTCGCCCTGTCCTTCGCCTGGCTGCTGTTCTGGGCGCTGATGATCTCCACTGCGGTGCAGGACTATCTGCGCAGCGGCGGACAGCATCTGTGGCAGCCCATCTTGTGGGAAGGTTCGTCCGGCATGGTCAGCACACTGCTGATGCTACTGATGCTGCGGCAGCGGCGCAGCACGCACCAGCACGACCATCTGCTGCCATCGCCGCGCCGCTGGTTTGCGATGCAGCTGCCGTGGCTGGGCGTGTTCTGGGTGGCGTTCGTGCCACTCGCATTCGGCATTCGCCACGGCGTATATGCGCTGATGGGGCAGACCTATACGCATACCCCGTGGCCAGAGACGTTCTTTTACGAAGACATGAAGATCACCATCTTCTTTTGCATCTTCGTCGCGATCATGATCGGGGTGCGCAGCTATCATGCGCTACTGGACGAGAAGCTGCGCGCCGAGCGCGCCAGCGCCTCCCTGCGCCAGACGCAGTTGCTGCGCCTGACGCAGCAGATGCAGCCGCACTTCCTGTTCAATGCGCTGAACACGATATCGTCGCTGATGCACACTGACGTGGAACGCGCCGACGCCATGCTGATCCAACTGGCCGACGTGCTGCGTGCCACGCTGGACGCCAGCGACCGCCATCAGGTAACGCTGGAAATGGAGCTGCGCCTGCTGCGCGGCTATGCCGCGCTGATGGGCGAGCGCTTCGCGGACCGCGTCCACATCGATTGGCACATCGACGAATCGCTGCACCAATGCCAGGTGCCTGTGATGAGCCTTCAACCGCTGCTGGAGAACATCTTCAAGCACACCGTGGAACGCCGCCGCCAACCGACCCGCATCGTGATCTCCGCGCACGCCACTGCGCACATGCCGCCAGTGCTGGTGCTGCAGGTCGAGGACAACGCCGGCCATCTGGCGGCCGAAGAAGTCGGCAGCGGCATCGGCACGCGCAACCTGCGCGAACGGCTGGCCGCGCTGTACGGCAGCGCCGCGTCGTTTGAACTCACCCAACTGTCTCCGTCCGGCGTGCTGGCGGAGGTCCGCTTGCCATGCGCGTACTGATCGTCGACGACGAGCGCCCTGCGCGCGACAAGCTGCGCCGCATGCTGGCGCAGGAGCCGGGCATCACCGCCATCGAGGACGCGCGCGATGGCGTGGAGGCGCTCGAACGTGTGGCCTCCTTCGCGCCCGACCTGATGCTGCTCGACATCCAGATGCCCGAAACCGGCGGCCTGGATGTGGCGGCCTCGCTGCCTGCGCCGCCCCCGCTGGTGGTCTTCGTCACCGCCTACGACCAATACGCCATCCAGGCCTTCGACGCCAATGCCATCGACTACCTGCTCAAACCCTACGACCAGGCGCGCCTGCAACGCGCCCTGACGCGCGCGCGCGGGCGGCTGGCGCTGCGTGCTGCCGCCCCGGCACCAGCCGCCGACGCGCCTTCGGCGGCGGCGCCGACCACTCTCCTGCCCGCCCCCACCCAGCTGCTGGTCCCCGACCGCGGCACCACGCTGGTGGTCAAGGTCGAGCAGATCCAATGGATAGAAACCGCCGATAATTACGTCGTCCTGCACACCGCCGACGCCCAACCGCTGATGCGCCAGACGCTGGCCGGCCTGCTCGACAAACTCGGCCCGGCCTTCCTGCGTTGCCACCGGCGCGCGGCGGTGCGGCTGGACTGGATCGCCAGCGTGGTTGCGCTGGACAAGGGCGACGCGGAACTGGTGCTGCGCAGCGGCGCGCGGGTGTCGTGCAGCCGCCAGTACCGCGCCGCGCTAGTGGCCCAACTCGAGAGCACGACCCGTGCGCCCGGCCAGCCGGCCTCCTGCTAGCCTGACGCGCAATCGGGCAGTTCCTTTCATCGCCACATAGGAGCAGCACCATGCACCATCTGCAAAAAATCACCCCTTGCCTGTGGTTCGACAGCCAGGCCGAAGAGGCCGCCAACTTCTATGTCGGCATCTTCCGCAACTCCAGGATCACCGCTGTGGCGCGCTACGGCCAGGCTGACCAGGAAATCCACGCCCGCCCGCCGGGCAGCGTGATGACGGTGGCCTTTGAGCTGGACGGTCAGAGCTTCACCGCCTTGAACGGCGGCCCCATGTTCAAATTCAACGAAGCCGTATCCTTCCAGATCAACTGCGAAAGCCAGGAGGAAGTCGACTTCTTCTGGGATCGCCTGTCCGAAGGCGGCGATCCAGCGGCCCAGCAATGCGGCTGGCTGAAAGACCAATTCGGCGCCCCGTGGCAGGTGGTCCCCACCGTGCTGGCGCAAATGATGTCCGATCCCGATCCCGCCAAATCGGCGCGCGTGATGCACGCGCTACTGACGATGAAAAGGCTCGACATCGGCCTGCTGAAAAAAGCCTACGCTGACGACTGAATCCGTTTCGCCCCATCGGCCACCCGCTTCGCCCCAAAGCGATGGCCGCGCGCCGGTGGGCCACATATGATTGCTCTATCGACAACCAACCGACGGAGCAGCCATGACCACAACACCCGCCAGTCGCCTGTACTTCCTGGACTGGATACGCATCTTTGCCTTTTTCGTCCTGATCTTCTACCACACCGGCATGTACTACGTGAGCTGGGACTGGCACGTCAAAAGCCCGCATGCCAGCGACGCCATCGAACCGTTGATGATGTTGTCGTCGCCATGGCGGCTTGGCCTGCTGTTCATGATCTCCGGCGTCGCTTCAGCCCACATGCTGGGCAAGATCCGCATCGGCGCCTTCCTCGGCCAGCGCAGCTGGAAGCTGCTGGTACCGTTGGTCTTCGGCATGCTGGTGATCGTGCCACCGCAATCGTATTTCGAAGTCGTGGAAAAAGTCGGCTACCAAGGCAGCTACGGTGAATTCATGCAGCTCTACATCAGCGGCTACCACGGCTTCTGCCGTGGCCACGATTGCCTGATCATGCCGACCTGGAACCACCTGTGGTTCGTGGCCTACCTGTGGATCTACACGCTGGTGCTGGGCGCGTTGGCCTGGATCGCCGGGCGGCGCCTGCAACGCTGGTCGGACAAGGTCGGCAATCTGCTGACCGGCTGGAAGATCGTCGTGCTGCCGCTGGCCGTGCTATCGGCCATCCGCTTCGCGCTGGCAGATTCCTACCCCGCCAACCACGCGGTGGTCGGCGACTGGTTCAACCATGCGCTGTATGGCTTCCTGTTTTTGCTGGGCGTGATGCTGGCGCACCAGGCCCGCTTCTGGCAACGCGTGGAGGATATCCGCTGGAGCACGTTGGGCTTGTCGCTGGCCGGGTGGGCCGTGCTGGTGGCCTACTTCTCGATACCTGAAGCGCTGGCCGCATCGCCCGAAGTGCATGCATGGCGCCCGGTGGTGAAGGTGATCTACTCGATGTGCCAGTGGACGCCGATCCTGACGGTGTGCGGCTTCGGCCACCGTCACCTGCGCAACGACAGCGCCAGCCGCCGCTACCTGACCCAGGCCGTGTTCCCGGTCTACATCCTGCACCAGACGCTGATCGTGACGATGGCGCACTGGCTCAAGCCGGTCAAGCTGGCGGCGCCGGTCGAAGGCATGGTGCTGATTTTCCTGACCTTCACCATCAGCTTCGGCGCCTTCCAGATCATCCGCCGCATTTCGCTGCTGCGCCCCCTGTTCGGCCTGAACCTGCGCAGCGCTACTGCTTCACAAACTCCAGTGTATGCTTCACCGGTCCCGGCAAAAGCGGTGTAGGGGTACCGGCCAGCCAGGCCGCGCGGCCATCCAGGAAGTACGGCGATAAAGGATGGCCGCTCTGCCCCGCCGGCATGTTGAAAATGCCCTGCTCTTCGCGTCCCGGCGACACCGACATCCGCTCCGACTGGCCGAAAGTCGGTCCCGCCACGCGCGGCATGTTGGCATCGCCCGGCAACATATCGGCCGGCACCTTCAGGAAACGTCCCAGCAGCGGAATCGACGCCGCAAACGGATGCGCGCTGGCGGCCGTATTACGCTCGCCCCAGGTGGCGGCCGACAAAGGCTTGCCATCCTTGCTCAGGTCCGCGATCACCCGGTCGGCTGCGGCCAGCTTCAGCGCCTGCCAGCTGGCGTACTGCGGCGGCAACCATGCGGCCGGCTTCTCGTCCACCAGACGCGCAATCACCACCGGCCAGCGCGACGTGATGGCGGCCATGCTGGCCTTCTCGTCCACCTTTGCCAGCTCCGCATTGATGCCGTCGAACAGGATGTCGTACAGCGCATACATATAGGCGCGGCTCAGGCGATAGCCCACCGAGTCCACGCTGGCGTGGCCAGTCCAGCCGTTCTTCAGCAGCTGCAACATCTCGCTACGCTGCGCATTGTTGGCGACAGCCTTGGCGTCCAGCGCATCGATGGCGCGATCGCGCCATCCGGAGAGGAATACGGCGCGCTCGTCCAGGCCGATTTCGTAAGCCTTTTTCACATCGGTCTTGGCGCCCAGTGCGCTCAGATCGTCGCGCACCTGATGCGTGCGCGCGCCCAGATCGAAGCCGCCATCGCCCAGCAGCTCCGCGCCCTTGCCCAGCAACTGGCGGCTGTTGGCGGTGGCGATATGGCCGGTGGCCGGATTGACCACCTTCGGATAATCGGCAGGCGCCAGCCAGCCATCCCACACGCCGGCGGCATCGTCCGGCTTGAGCGGATAGGTGTTGGCCACACCGGCAGGCGCGCGGCGTGGCAGCGGGCCGATGATGGTCCAGCCGATATTGCCCTGGTCGTCGCCAGCGACGAAATTCTGGGCCGGCATCCATGCTGTCGCGGCGGTGGCAATCGCCTGGTCCAGGGTATTGGCGGCTTCCATCTTCATCAGATTCAGATTCGGTATCGCCACGTGCGCGACCCAGTGGATCGCGTAGCTGTGGCCCATCGCCTCGCGGATCGGACCAAGCGACGTTTCGTGCACCGCAAACTGCACCGCTGGCGAGCCCTTGACCAGGATGGACTCCTGGATCAGCACCGGTGTCTCCCAGCCGGCCTGCGTGCGCACCTGGCCCGGCTTGGCCGGATCGGTTTCAAGCGCGATCAGGTCCATGTAATCGCCGTAGCTGTTGGTAAAGCCCCAGGCCACATGGCCATTGCTGCCGGCCGCCACCAGCGGCGCGCCGGGCAACGCCACGCCGACGATGCGGCGCATGCTGCCCTGGCCGTCCGGCACACGCAGCGCGGCGCGGTACCAGGTGGTTGGCAGCTGTATCCCCAGGTGCATGTCGTCGTCGACGATGGCCGCGCCGTCGGTGGTGCGGCTGCCGGAAACGGCCCAGTTGTTACTGCCCACGGAGTTCAGGAACGCGGCGCCGGCAAGCTTCGCATCGCCTTTGGCGCGCGGCTTGCCCAGCCAGGACGGCGCGGATGCGGGGATGGGCATGTCGAACGGCGCCACCTGGCCCGCGTCCAGCGGCGCGTCCCACTGCGTGACTTCAGGCAACAGGAAGGCGCGCTGCTCGGGTGTGGTGTGCGCCATCAGCCAGCCGCGCGCCAGTTCGCGCGGCAGCTGGCTGCCCTGCAGGTCGAAGTACATGGCCCATACAGCAAGTAGCGTATCGGCCGCGCTCCACGGACGCGGTGGCACGCCGGCCAGCGTGTATTCGAAGGGCTGGGTCTTCAGGTGCTTAAGGCCATCGTTGACGCCCGCGACATAGCGCTCCAGCGTAGCGCGGTCTTCGGGTGAAATGCTTTTCAACGCCGCTTCGGCACGGGCGCGGAAACGATGCAGGCGATGCGACTTGTCGAACTCCAGCGCCTTGGCGCCGAACATCTCGGACAACTCACCGGATGCGACCCGGCGCAGCAGGTCCATCTGGAAAAAGCGGTCCTGCGCGTGGACGTAGCCGGTTGCGTAAGCCACGTCCAGACGGCTGGTGCCGCTGATGACAGGCACGCCGTGTTCGTCGCGTTCGACTGTCACCTGGCCATCCAGGCCCGGTACCTTCTGCTGGCCGTCCAACTGCGGCAGGCTACCCCGCAGGTACATCCACGCCGCCAGCAAGATCAACACCAGCCCCGCCACCAACGCCAGCACAACCCGCCGGCCCCACGCCATCACACTGCTTTTTCGCATAGCTTCCCCATTCCGGATACGACGATCTACGAAACCTGCCATGTGGGGAATATTGCCAGAGAATTCACACTATGGGAAACATTTCAACATCGTCAGCCGGGAGGGGGTAACCACGCAGCGGCGCATCAGCAGCTCAATATTGCAGAAAAAAAATTAGCGCCCGTGTAAACGAGCTTCGTTGCCAACCGTTGAGGATGTATATCTCCAGTACCTCACTTTTGATCCAATGCGCACTGCGGCCCTAGAGTCAGCGTCAGCCCAGCTTCTTCAGTTGCCCGCGCAGCAGGCCGGGCCGGCCAGCATGCGCTTCAACGGCTCTGTATCAATCCCGCATTCAAACCGAATAGCCGCCACTCCGAAAGTGCAGACGATTCGAACGCCCCCTCAATGTGATACGGGTCCTTTTCTGCCAGCGCCATCGCTTCATCTTTCGAGTGCGCCCGATAAATGAACATGGCGCCCGAGTCGTCTGCAAAGGCCCCCGCCATGATCAACCCGCCGTTCGCCTTAATCGCCTGTGCATACGATTGGTGGGCCGCCCTCACCCGCTCGACACGCGCCGAGTCGGCAACGTATTTCACGTAGCTGACGTAGAGCCGAGCGACCTGCGCGTCCGCTGCGACTGGCGTAGTGCCAGATGCATGAGGCTCCTTGGGCGAAGCACGCCCATCCTCCGGGACGAGCGCGGCAGCGAGCAACTCTATGTTCCTGTCGAGCACGTTCCATTCGGCCAGGCGATAGTTCGCAATCGCCCCCTGCTGAACGAAGGGATCGCTGTGCGCCAAGGTCTCGGCTTGCTGTTTCGACGCCACCTGATACACGAGCAGGACGCCGCTGGGGCGCCCGTCATCGCCAAGCAGGGGGCCGCCCATCACTAGCCGGTCGTGCTCGCGAAGCGCATCGGCGTAAACCTGATGTTCGGCTCGGGACGCGTTCACCCTGCCGCGGTCCGTAACATACGTCGCGTAGTTCACGATGGTCATTGAGCCCGGATCTCCTGCGAAGACTTCAGAGAGCGTGGGAAGCGGCGATGCTGCCGTGGCCGAGGGCATACCGGCAAGCGCGAGGCTTGCGGCGCCTGCGACGGCGGAAACGAGGAAGTGGCGGCGCGATAGGTCTTGTGACACGATGTTTCCTTGTCTTGGATGTACGGTTAATGGTTGCTTAGTGTTCAGCTCTGCAAACGATAAGCTGCTGCTTTACTGCCCCTTCGATGCTTGCAGCAGCATGGCATGCACTGCCTTCAATATTTCATCGGACAAGGAAGGGTCGCTTTTGGCGACGGCCCGGGCAGCGGCCATCGCGCCGATTTCCGCGGCGACGATGGCCAGCCCCAGACGGCGCCGTTCAGCCTTGGCAATAGCGTCGTCCATTACGGCCTCGAATGCGCCCGCCTTCTCCTGAAACCCTTGGGCGAAGCGCGCGCTGAGGTCTCTTCCGTGCCGCCCGATTTCGCTCGCCGACGCCGTCATTGGGCAACTCGCGCCCGGCTCGTCACGGTTCAGCGATGAAAGCAGATAGTCGAGATACCCCGCCACGCTGCGCTTGCGGCGCGATCCCTCGCCCCGGAATGCGGCGCGGCTCAGCGCCAGGCCCTGCGTAAAGGCTTCCGCCGCCAGATCGTCCTTCGAGCGGAAATGCTTGTACAGCGCCCCATGCGTCAGCCCAGCTTCGCGCGCGATTTCCGCGACGCCTACGCCATCGATGCCGCGTTCGCGAAACAGCCGGCTGGCCGTGGCCAGCAGCGCTTCACGGTTTTCATTGGCTTGCTCGCGTTTTACATACACCATGGTCTGCTCCAAAAACGGGGACTGCGCATAACGGTGACGCAGGCCAAGCTTAGCCCGGCGCGAACACCAGCAGCGGCTTGGCGTCGTGTCCGGCGCGCTCCGCGGCCGCGAAGGCTTCGAGTGCGTCATCAAGCTGGTAGCGGTGCGCCGCCGGCGGCTTCAAGCGGCCCTCGGCCATCAGATCGAGCAGACTGCGCAACATCCGGCTGCCTTCATGCACGCCGTGGCGTGCGAGCCACGAGAAGATGAGCCAGCCGCGCACTTCGGCACTTGAATAGACCAGCGCGGGGGCGAACACCGGCATCTCGAAGGCCGCCGGGTCACTCTGGCGGTGTGACGACAAGGCTCCGTAGACCAGCAGGCGTCCGTTCGGGGCCAGCTGACGCGCAAGCGTGGCGCCGGTACGCCCGGCAACGCAGTCGATCGCCCTCTCGATGCCACGGCCGCCGGAGGCCGTCTTCAGCTGTTCGGGCCAGCTTTCGTCCGCGGTGCACAGCACGATGTCACCGCCGAGTTCGCGGATCTCGGCAATCTGCTCTTCACGGCGTACCAGGTTGATGGTGTGGAATCCCTGCGCCTGCGCGATCTGCAGCACGAAGCGGCCGACCGTCGAGCCGGCCGCGCTCTGGACCAGCCAGTCGCCACGCCCCAGCTGGTGCTCGGCCATGGTCATTGCCCATGCCGTCATCGGGTTGATCAAGGCCTGTGCGGCGTCCTCGTCGGAGATCGCCGCCGGTACAGGTATCGCGCGCTCGGCGGCACTGATGACTTGCTCTCGCCAGGTCCCTGGCACATCCAGCAAAACGACGCGCTCTCCGACCCGCGTACCCGGCACCTCGCTGCCCACGGCGTCGATGATTCCGACGCCCTCGGACCCGGGCGTAGCGGGCAGTTTTGGCTGACGCTGAGGGGCGAACCGCCCACGGATGAGGTGCAAGTCGGACGGGTGCACGGGCGCCAGCAGCATCTTCACGCGCACTTGCGTTGGCCCAGGCATGGGCTCGGGCAAATCACGCCAGTGGACGACTGCCGACGGTTCGCCGTTGTGTTCGATGATCAGGGCCTTCATGTGCTTTCTCCTCCGCTCGAGTTGCGGTGTTAGTTAGCGTGGCAAACATAGCAAGATATCCAACTTTGATTGCGACTGCAATCAAGAATATGCGTCAAACTATCGACTGTCAAGTAGGATTGCGAGTATTCCCGTAAGGCCTGATCGACACCCAGCCGCGCACGCTGAACCAGGTGGAGTCGGTGATCCTGTCCTCGTTGCGCGACCTGCTGGTGGCGGAACTGGCCAACCCTGTCGAGGTGTCCCATGCCTGAACAAGCGGCTCGAGACCTGCGGATGCTGCAGGTCCCGAGCCAGAGACGCTGCTGCGCCCTACCGTCTCGCTGACGGTGCGCACGCTGGGCCTGGGCCAGATCCACGAAGTGTCCAGCGTGGCTGCGGCCGAGCGCCTGCTGCGCGAGCAGCCCTTCCAGGGCGCGGTAATCGCCATCGACTGCAGCGCGGCGACCGAAAGGATATGACCTGGCCCTGCTAGAGCTGGTGCGCGACGGCCAGTCCAACCGCGCTTCGCGCATCCCTATCGCCGTGATGGCCGACCATGCCACCACCGAACTGCTGCGCGAACTGCCCCATCGCCACGTCAGCCGGGTGATCCTCAAGCCCTTGCGTGCCCACCTGCTACTGGACGCCTTCGCCGAGTTCGAGGCGCAACGCAGGAAGTAGCGCCGCCCTGTGCGACCTGCCGCACAGATGCCCGCCATGCCACGGCCGAGCATATTCCTTTCCGAGTCACGCTTGAAAGGAAGCACCATGTCCATCCTGTCCGACGATAACGACGCCCCACCGGACCTGCAGGACTGTATCGACGCCTGCGCCAACTGCCACCAGGCTTGCTGGCAGAGCGCACTGAGCCATGGCCTGAAGATGGGTTGCGGCCACGTCGGACCCGGCCACTTCCGCCTGATGATGGATTGCGCCGCAATCTGCGCGGCGCCGGCCAAGCTGCCGCCGGCCGGCTCCCCCTAAAGCGGCAGCCTGTGCGCGCTATGCGCCGACATCTGCCACGATTGCGCCGTCAGCTGCATGGGACTGGACGGCATGGAGCAATGCGTGCGCGCTTGCGAACACAGCTGCCGCGAGATGGCAGAACAGATGTAGCGTCAGCCCTGCTGCGCCATCTTCTTCGCTTCGTCGCGCACGGTATTTAGCAGCAGCTCGGCACCGGGCGACATCAGATGACCGTCAACGGTGATGATGCCGTAGGCATCCATGCGTACCGGCAGTTCAATCGGCAGGATATTCAGCACGCCCTGCGATTCGTAGTATTGGGCCACCGCGATCGGCATCACGTTGAGCGCGTCGGTCTGCTGCAGCAGCGGTGTAATCAGCAGCACGGCGGTGGTATCGACCACGTTGACCGGTACTTCCAGCCCGGCGCGGCGGAACATCAGTTCGCAGCGCGCGCGCAGGATGCTGCCCTGCTTGGGCAGTATCCAGGCCTGGCTGGCGATGTCCTTCAGATGCAGGTTCTTCACCGTCAGCAGCGGATGGCCAGGACGCACCACCGCGCACGCCGGTTCGTCGCCCAATTCTTCGTAACTGAGGCCAGTCGCGCTTTCGCGTTCAGGGATGCGGCCGATCATGAAGTCGAGGCGGCCGCGCCGCAACTGCTCCAGCAGCACGTTACTCTGCTCCATTTCGACGCCGACGCGCAGCCGCGGCGCCTGTTGCTTGAGGCGCGTAAGCGCGCGCGGCAGCAGGGCGATCCCCGGCGTCATGATGGTGCCGATTTCCACCTGGCCGGTCAGACCGGACTTGATGGCGACAATGTCTTCATGTGCCAGCGACAGGCTGGTGAGCGCCATGCGCGCGTGGCGTATCATGGTCTCGCCGTAGATGGTCGGCTCCATGCCGCGCGGCAGACGTTCGAACAGCTGCACGCCCAGCATCTCCTCCAGATCCTTCAGCTGCTTGGACGCGGCCGGTTGCGTCATATGCAGCTCTTCGGAGGCGCGGTGAATATTGCGTTGCTCGTCGAGGGCGATCAGCAGCAGCAGCTGGCGCGTCTTCAGGCGCGCGCGCAGAAACCAGTTCGGGTTAGTATCCATCGAAAAATGATATCACGATGGATATTGAAAATGCACAATGATTATTGGTTTCGATATCAACCTCACTGGCCGGGAACCTTGCAACCAGGCGCAGGATTCGCGGCCGGGCCCTGTTCGGTTTGCGGCACGAAGGCGATGCTACCGTCGACGTTGTAGTGCAGCTCCTCCACCGCGACCGAGCGGCGGTACTCGGCACCGCCGGGCAGCTTGGCATTATGGTAGAAGATGTAGGACTTGCCGTTGAAGTCGATGATGGCATGGTGGATGGTCTTCAAGCCCTCGTTCTTGTTCATGATGACGCCGCGATACTGCCATGGGCCGGTGGCGCTCAGGCCGGTCATGTACGCGGTCTCCTCCGGGAAGTTGCGCGAGTAGGACAGGTAGTAGATGCCGTTGTGCTTATGCAGGTAGGACGCTTCGGTGAACATGTCCATGCCGACGGTCTGGATCGGGCCGTCGAATTCGATCATGTTGGCTTTGAGCTTGACGTACTTCAGCACCGTGTTGCCCCAGTAGAGATAGGCCTGGCCGTCGTCATCGATGAAGATGGCAGGGTCGATGTCGTCCCAGGCGATGGGGGTTTGCAACGTCATGTCGTTGCTGACCAGCGCCGAGCCGCGCGCATCGACAAAGGGACCGGTCGGGCTGTCGGAAACGGCGACGCCAATCGCGTGACCGGGAATGGTGGCGTGATCGACGGTCGAATAGAAGTAGTACCTGCCATTGCGTTTGGTGATGTCGCCGGCCCAGGCGTGGCCCTTGGCCCATTTGAAAGTGGAGTACTGCACCGGCGAGCCGTGGTCGGTCCAGTTCTTCATGTCGCAGCTGGAATAGACCCGCCATTCGTGCATCACGTAATCCGGGTCGGTCGGCTTGGCTTCGTCGTGGCCGACGTACAGGTACACACGACCGTTGTCGACGTAGGCTGCCGGGTCGGCAGTAAACAGCTTGGGGAACAGCGGATTGCCTGCCTGCGCGCTTGCGGTGGCGAGGATGGTTGCGGTGGCCGCGAGTTTGATCAGGTGCTGCTTAAACATGGGCTCTCCAGTTTTGGCTTAGTTTTTCGAACTGAACGACAGCAGGCGTTGCACCAGGCAGAACATGAACAGCAGGCCGCCAATGACGATCTTGGTCCACCAGGAGCTGAGCGTACCGTCGAAGGCGATCAGGGTCTGGATGGTGCCAAGTACCAGCACGCCGGACAGTGAGCCCGCCACGTAGCCGTAGCCGCCTGTGAGCAGCGTGCCGCCGATGACCACCGCCGCGATGGCATCGAGTTCGGCACCTTGTGCGTGCAGGCCGTAACCGGACAGCATGTAGAACGAGAACAGCACGCCAGCCAGTGCTGCGCAGAAGCCGCTGAAGGCGTAGATCAGCACCTTGGTGCGGCCGACTGCAAGGCCCATCATCAGCGCGGACTGTTCGTTGCCGCCGACCGCGTAGATGGCACGACCAAATGGCGTGTAGTGGGCCACATAGATGGCGGCGGCCAGCATCAATAGCGCAATGGCCACGCCGGGCGAGATGAAGCCACCCGGCAGCGGCAGCTGAGTTTGCGACATGGCGACGAACAGCGGGTCTTCGATGGTGATGGAGCTAATACTGATCAGATAGCACAGCCCGCGGGCGAGGAACATGCCGGCCAGCGTAACGATAAAGGGCTGTAGCTTGAAGTAGTGGATCAGCGCACCCATGGCCGCACCGAAGCCGGTGCCCAGCAGCAGCGCGATGGCAATCACCGGCAGCGGCGGCACGTGCCAGGCGTTGAGCAGCCATGCGGAGATCATGGTGGTCAGCGCGAGCACGGAGCCGACCGACAGGTCGATGCCGCCGGACAGAATCACGAAGCTCATGCCGATGGCGATCACCAGCAGGAAGGCATTGTCGATCAGGAGGTTGAACAGCACTTGCAGCGACAGAAAGCCAGGATACGTCGCACCGCCAGCGGCCAACAGGACGATCAGCAGCAGCACCGTGACCATGGAGGTGAAGTATGGCGCACTGGCCAGCGTGCGGCCACGTGAGAGAATGGCGCTCATGTGGTACCCCCTTGCGTTGTCGACGTGCGGGGCAGCAGGCGCTGGCGCACGGTCTTGAATTGGTCCGATTGCGACAGGCAGACGGCGAATACCACCACCGATTTGACCACCATGTTTACTTCCGGCGGCAAGCCGAGGGAGTAGATGGTGTAGGTCAGGGTTTGAATAATCAACGCGCCGATTACGCTGCCGGCGAGGCTGAATTTGCCGCCGGCCAGCGAGGTGCCGCCCAGCGTGACAGCCAGGATGGCGTCCAGTTCCAGCAGCAGGCCGGCATTGTTGGCGTCGGCGCTCTTGATGTTCGCGCTGATCATCAGGCCGGCCATACCGGCGCATGCGCTGCAGAACAGATAGACAAAGAAGATCAACGCTGAGGTCTTCAATCCCGCCAGCCGCGCGGCCACCGGGTTGATGCCGACGGCCTGGATGAATAATCCCAGCGCGGTCTTGCGCATCAATAGCGCTGTCACCAGGAATACGGCAGCGACGATGAACAATGCGAACGGCAGGCCAAGCAGATAGCCGCTGCCGATGAAGAAGAATGGCTGGTAGTAGACAGTAACGATCTGGCCATCCGTCAGCAGCTGCGCCAGGCCGCGGCCTGCCACCATCAGGATCAGTGTGGCGACGATGGGTTGCAGGCCTAGCGTGGCGACCAGCAGGCCGTTCCAGGCTCCGCACAGCAGTGCCGCGACCATTGCTGCGCACAAGGCCCATATCATGGGAGTGTGGCTGACGTATTCGGGGACGCCGTTGTTCATGGCCATGTCGCCGCCGATCAGCATCGCCGCGACCGTGCCGCTGATGGCCACCACCGCGCCGACCGAGATGTCGATACCGCGCGTGGCGATCACCAGCGTCATGCCGAGCGCCGCCAGCATCAGCGGTGCGGCGCGGTTGACGATGTCGATCACGCTGCCGTACAAGTGGCCGTCCTTGACCTGCAGCTGGAAGAAGCCGGGAACCAGCAACAGGTCCACCAGCAACAACAGCACTAGCGCCGCGAGCGGCCGGAATAGTGGGTGACGCAATAGCATGGGGAGAATTAGGGGAGTGGGAAGGATGCCGCTGCCGGGCTTGCCGGCATTCGGCGTAGCTGCTTGCGGTTGAACGAACGGGCTATTCATGGCCCTCTCCTGCAGCGATCACTTGCAACACCGAGGTTTCATCGAGTTCGCCGCGCTGGTACTGGCCGCCGGCTTTGCGGTCGCGCATAATGACCACGCGGTCGCTGCAGCGCAGGACTTCGGGCAACTCGGACGAAATAAACAATATCGACATGCCCTTGCGGCACAGCTCCGTCACGTAATCCATGATCTCCTGCTTGGCACGGACGTCGATACCGCGGGTGGGTTCGTCGAGTATCATCATCTTCGGCTTGGTCGCCAGCCAGCGGGCCAGCAGCACCTTCTGCTGGTTTCCGCCGGAGAGCGTGCCGATGGGCATCTCGATGCTGGCGGTTTTGATGCCGAGCGATTTCACGTACTCGTTGGCCAGCTCCTGCTGGCGTTTGAGCGGTATGGCGCGCAGCATGCCACTGCGGGCCTGCAGGGCCAGGATCAGGTTCTCTCGCACAGACAAGTCGAGGATGGCGCCTTCGTGCTTGCGGTCTTCGGAGCAGAAGCCGATGCCAGCAGCGATGGCGTCGCGCGGCGAGGCGAAGCTGCGCGGCCGGCCGTTGATGGAGATGCTGCCGCAGTCTGCCCTGTCGGCGCCGAACAGCAGGCGCGCCGCCTCGGTGCGGCCGGAACCCAGCAGGCCGGCAAAACCGAGCAGTTCACCTTCATGAATGTCGAGGTCCATCGGCGCCAACGCCCCCTTGCGCGCCAGCCCGCGCGCACGCAGAAAGGCCGGCCGTCCGGCAGCGCCTGCGCTGGCGGTCGGCGCCGCACTGGTTGCTGCGGCACCCGCATCATCCGGCGCCCCGACCATCTTGTTTACCAGTGCGATGCGCGACAGGTCGCGGCAGGCGTACTCCCCTTCCCGCTCGCCGTTGCGCATGACCGTGATGCGGTCCGAAAGCGCATATGTCTGGTCGAGGAAGTGGGTCACGAACAGTATCGCCATGCCCTGCTGGCGTAATCCGCGCAGCACGTCGAACAGCAGCGCCACCTCATTTTCATCCAGGCTGGAAGTCGGTTCATCGAGTATCAGCACCCGCGCCGACACATTCAGCGCCCGCGAAATCGCCACCATCTGCTGAATCGCCAGCGGATACCTCACCAGCGGCAGCGTGACGTCTATCCTGATCTGCATTCGATCGAGCAACTGTGCGGCCTCTCGCTGCATGCCGCACCAGTCGATGCGACCGAAGCGTCGTGGGTAGCGGCCGATGAAGATGTTTTCCGCCACCGACAGATTCGGACACAGATTCACTTCCTGATACACAGTACTAATACCCAAGCCCTGCGCATCGAGCGTGGACGACGGCTGTATCGCCCGCCCCTCCATCACTATCTGCCCGCCATCGGGCGTGTACACACCTGTCAGCACCTTGATCAGCGTCGACTTGCCCGCCCCGTTCTGCCCCATCAGCGTATGCACCTCACCCGGATACAGGCGCAAGTCCACCCCACTGAGCGCTTTCACGCCCGGAAAAGCCTTGCTGATGCCCCGAAGCTCCAGCACCGGCGCCGCTTGCGCTATCGTGTTCATGATGCGGTCAATATTTACGGTTCGGGAATTCCTTGGCCGCGACTTCGGCCGGGAACACGCCTTCCTGCGTGGTGATACGCTTCGGTACCGGCTTGCCGGCCAGCACATCGCGTGCGGTCTGCATCAGTTGAGGACCGAGCAATGGGCTGCATTCCACCGTCACGTTCAGCTTGCCCGCGATCATCGCCTCGAAGGCGCCCTTCACGCCATCTATCGACACCACGATGATGTCCTTGCCCGGCTTGAGGCCAGCTTCCTCGATGGCCTGGATTGCACCAATGGCCATGTCGTCATTGTGCGCATACAACACATTAATCTTCTTGCCCTCGGCCTTGAGGAAGGCTTCCATCACTTCCTTGCCCTTGGCACGAGTGAAGTCGCCGGTCTGCGAGCGGATCACCTTCAGCTTGGGATTGCCGGCAATGACTTCCTCGAACCCCTTTTTGCGGTCCAGTGCAGGCGCAGAGCCGACCGTGCCTTGCAGCTCAACGATATTCAGCGTGGCGTCCGGCGTTTTCCTGGCACGCTCCACCAGCCAGCGGCCGGCGCGGCGCCCCTCTTCCACGAAGTCGGAACCGATGAACGTCACGTACAGCGAAGGGTCGCTGACATTAACTGCGCGGTCGGTCAGGATCACCGGAATTTTGGCGGCCTTCGCTTCACGCAGCACCGTGTCCCATCCCGACTCCACCACCGGCGAAAACGCAATCACATCCACGCGCTGGGCGATGAAGGAGCGGATCGCCTTGACCTGGTTTTCCTGCTTCTGCTGCGCGTCGGCGAACTTGAGGGTGATGGCGTCCTTTTTCGCCGCATCCTTGATCGAGACAGTGTTCGCGGTGCGCCATTCGGATTCTGCGCCGACCTGGGAGAAGCCGATCACCAACGGCTTGGCCGCGAAGGCGAACGGGGTGGCGGTGCAGACGGCCAGAAATGCGGCGGCCAAAGCGGTTCTACGAGTGCAGGTCATTGCTGGTCTCCAGAGTGATTTCTATATCTTCTGAAGCCATGGTAAAAGATAGTGAAATAACTATCCAATGACATTTTCCACATTAGCGATACCGATATCGATATTACTAAAGCGCGGCCCCGCGCAGCAGCCGCAGGCTGTATAAACCACCTGCCACCGACCCAGCCCGAGCGACGAATTTCAGTTCCATCCCGCCGCCCTGCACCGCTGCTGCTGCCGCCAGTTCGGGCGGGATGGCGAAGTCGCGGGTGTAGATCTCCTGCGGCGCGGTGGCGTCCAATTCCACGCTGGCCAGCGGCTGGCCGTTCAGCAGGATGTCGAACTTGCGGCCAGCGTCCAGAGTCGAGAAGCTCAGGCGCAGGATGCGGGCCTCGCCCCGCTTGTCTTTCAACTCGTAGCTGAACCAGCCGGTTGCCTGGCGCCAGTGCAGGCCTTTACTGATGCCCGCGTCACCGCCTTCGGCCTTGAAGCCATGATCCGATTCCGGTTGTTGCTCGCCGGGCGCCACTTGATCGATGGTTTGCGCATCCAGCGACAGGCGCTCGCCCTCGGCCCTGGCGGCGCGCTCCTGCAGGCCGGCCAGCGCGGCGGGCGCCGTATACTGCCAGTACATCACGTAGCGCGAGTCGTGCAGACGGAAGAACGGGATGAACTGCACCGTGCCCACATTGCGTCCCTGTACCAGCCCTGGCGCGGTGAAGGTCAGTGGCTTGCCCGGCACCGGTCTGAATCGGTCCATGAAGGCCTTGGTGTCGCTGACCAGCATCGGCGCCAATTCCAGCGGGCAGACCTGGCCCTGTGCGATGTGGCCCATGCGGGAATCGTCAGCCAGGTAGTTCAAGTGCTCGTTCGGGAAGGGCTGGGTTTTCGCGGCCAGCACGATAGGGCCATACAGCACAGCGTAGTAATTGGATTTGTCGGGCATCTGCTCCAGATGGATTTTCATCGGCAGGCGGATATCGATGCGGTCGCCGTCGCGCCACTCGCGGCGCAGTTCGACGTAACCGTCCGCGCCAGGCTTGACAGCTTGCGCGCGGCCGTTGATCGTGATGCGCAGCCCCCCTTGGCTTACCCATTCCGGATAGCGGATCTTCAGCGCGAACTGCTTGCGGCCGTGGACGGTGATGGTGCTACGGTCTTCGTCCGGAAACCGGCCAGCCTGCGTCAGCGTGATGCCCTGCTCGCGCCAATTCAGCGTGGACGGGATGAACAGGTTGACGTACAGCGCATCTCCACGGTGAGCGTAGATGAACTCACCGTACTTGGCGTGGCTTTCGATGCCCGAACCGACGCAGCACCACATGGCCTTGTCCACCTGCGAATAGAGGCGGTAGTGGTTGGGGCGCATCGGCGTGAAGTAAACGAAGCCACCGGTGCCGGGGTGCTGCGAGGACAGTATGTGGTTGTACAGCGCGCGTTCGTAGTAGTCGCTATAACTGGACTTGGCGTCGCCGAGGAACAGCATCTCGGTCAACTTCAGCATGTTGTAGGTATTGCAGGTTTCGGGGCCTTCGACTTCTTCGATCATCGGTGAGAAGTCTTTGTCGTCATGGAAGTGCTCCTTGACGCTGTTGCCTCCGATGGCGACGGTGCGGTGGTCGTGGACGGTCTGCCAGAAGAATTGGGCGGCCTGCAGCCAGTCCTGACGTCCGGTCAGGTCGCCGATACGTTTGAAACCAATCACCTTGGGGATCTGGGTGTTGGCGTGCAGGCCGGTGAGCTGGTCGCGGCCTTCTTCAAGCGGCTGCAAAATGGCCTGGTGCGAGAAACGGATGGCCAGGTCCAGGTATTTTTTTTCGCCGGTCATGACGGAGACGTCGGCCAACACTTCGTTCATGCCGCCATGTTCGCTGCGCAGCATGGCTTGCATTTGCTGTTCGCTCAGGTGGCTGGTCAGTTCGATGGCCCAGTCGGAGAAAGCAATCAGCATGGCGCGTGCGTCGCGGTTGCCGGTGTAGGTCCAGGCGTCGCGCAGGCCGGCGTAGAGTTTGTGCAGGTTATACCAGGGAACCCATTTGCCGTTGACAGAGAAGTTGTCGGCCTGGAGCTGGCCTTTGGCGATCACTTGCCAGGCGTCGCTGCCGCCGGGGATGCCGCCGATGTAGCCGTTGCCATTGCGATCCTGGCAGCGTTTGAGTTCGGCGATGAAGTAGTTCAGGCGGCGCAGCACTTCGGCATCGCCGGTGGAGGCATACATCAGGGCCAGAGCGGACAGGTAATGGCCGCCGAGATGACCATCCAGGCCGGAGGATTCCCAGTTGCCGTAGCTGGGTTCTTTCAGCGGCAGGCCGGCTTCGCGCAAGAAGGGGGCCAGCAGGCGGTCGGGTTCCAGCGCGAGCAGGTAGTTGAGGTCTGTTTGTTGGGCTTCCAGGAAGGGACTGTGGCCGAGGCGAACGTCGGCGAGCGGGAAAAGCTGGAGCGGCTCGGCCGCAGCAGCCGCCGTGGCGCAAGCGAGCAGCAATGCGAGGACCAAGCGCTTCATGGCGACGCGGGCAGCAGCTTGCTGTGGTAGCGGTTCAGGTCTGCCGCATCGACTGTCGGCCAGTTGTCCCTGTCCCACTTCATGTCAAGGATCTTCAGTTTTTGCAGGTAGTTGTCGGCCGTCTCGTAGGCGTGCAGCACCATGTAATCCTTGCCGTCCATGGTGTAGGCGCTGTTGTGGCCCACGCCCTTCCAGTCCTTGTCGCCGGCGATCACCAACGAACCGCCGCCTTGCAGCATGTCCTTGCCATCGCGATCCAGGTAAGGACCGGTCACGGTCCTGGAGCGCCCCACTACGACGTGATAAGTGCTCTTCTCCTTCTGGCAGCATAGGCCGAACGACACAAACAGATAGTAGTAATCGCCTTTGCGGAATACGAACGGCGCCTCTATCTGCGCCGGCCCGGCCGAGTCGTCCGGGGTGAAGGCGGGCCGTTCGCGCGCGGCGATCGCGTGCCATTGCTGCGGTTCCGCCAGTCCTGTCCACGCCTCATTCAGCTTGACCAGCTTGATCCCGCTCCAGAACGACCCGAACGCCATCCAAGCCCCGCCCTTGTCATCTTCAACGATATTCGGATCGATGGCGTTCCAGTTATCGCGTCCCGGCACCGACTGCAGCACCATGCCCTGGTCTTCCCAACGATAGTCCGGTGAACGCGGATTGAGCGTCTTGTTGACCGTGACGCCGATACCCGAGGTATTCCTGCCGAAGCCCGACACCGAATAGTACAAATAGTATTTACCGTCATGGTGCTGCACATCCGGCGCCCAGATATGGTCGCCAAAGGTCGGCGCGGCGCGCTTGGCCCACGTCGGCTGGCCCTTGAAGACACGCCCTTCCGGCCGCCAGTCTTTCATATTGGTCGAGCTGTAGAAGCTGATGCCAGGCCCGGTGCTGAAGACGTAATAGGTATCGCCCTCCTTCGCCATGACAGGATCATGCACGTCCACCTCCTTGGCCTGTACGGCGATGCAGGCAGCGGCAACGAAGGTGGCGACGAACGCGCCGGCGATATAACGAATATGCTTCATGCTTCCTCGCTTGCTAGTTTCCGGTTCGGGCGCCCCAGATCGACACGCCATCCACCGATTGCGCGGTGAAGGTGACGACGAATGCGCTGGCATTGGTATTCCATTGGCGCGATAGCACGCCGCTGAAGTCCCCCGCCGTTCCCAGCGAGATTGTCACCTGGTTGGCGCCGTTGTACTGCCACGTTCCAGTCGCCGCCCCGCTGACCGTACCATCCGCCGCCAGCCTGACCACTTGCGAGGCCTTGATGACGGTTGAAATATCCTTGCCGTGATTGACCATCTTGTACGTACCAACAGCATCAGCCGCTGTCACCTCCGCCGTCAATACGGTGTTATTCCTGCTCAGCGGCGCGTAGCGGAACGGCGCCACCACCAGCCAGCCAGCGTCATTGATGAACATTTCATGCACACGGATCTCATGGTACTCGCCGGTGCCAGGGAAGCGGGTATGGAATACGATGAAGTACTGATTGCTGGCCGCCTCGTAGAATGCCGAGTTATTGCCCGGCGACACATAGCCCAGTGGCGTGCCGCTCTCGCCGTCAGCCAGCACGTATTGGTGATTGCCCATCAGTTTCTGGCCATAGGGTGCGATGCTGGCGTCGTCAAACAGCGGCAACGCAGGATTGGCCTTCACGTTCGCCATGTCGACACCCTTGGCGTCTACATACGGGCCGTCCGGGTTCAGCGAACGCGCCACGCGGATGTTGTAGCCGCCATTTGCATCCAGACCGCCGAAGGACGTGAACAGATAATAGTATTTCGACTGCGCGCTGTACATCACGTACGCGCCTTCGATACGCGCGTGGTTACCGCCCATCAGGTGCTTGCCGTAGCCCTGCCCGGACTTGGGCATGCCGGTAACCGGGTCCATGGACAGGATGAAGATGCCGCCGGAGTAGGACCCGTAAATCATCCACAGCTTGCCGTCCTTGTCGCGGAAGGTGTTCGGGTCCACCACGTTGGGCATGGTCAGCGCGTCGTAGATGTTGACGCCATCCTCGCTGATCTGGCCCCACATGCCGGATTTTAGGAATATCTGTTTGTTGACGTAGGGGCCTTCAACCTTGTCCGCCACCGCAACACCCAGCGCGGAACGGGGCGAGTCGCCTTTGCAGGAGTCGTAATAGAAGTAGAACTTGCCGTCATCCAGCTGGATCACGTCCGGTGCCCACAGGTCGGTCACCTGCGACCACGCATAGGTGTCGGCCAGCGCGCTGACGACGTTGTTGAACAGCGGGTTGCTGGCATTGACGCCGTCCGCGATCTTGCTCCAGTTCATCAGGTCCGTCGATTTGGCGGCAGCCAGGTGCGAGCCGAACACGTAGTAGGTGCCTGAGACTTTGATAAGCGCCGGATCATGCACCGAGGCGTTGGCGAAGGTGATGGTCGTTGGCGCCGGCATTGGTGTCGGGGTGGGTGTTGGAGTCGGTGTTGGCGTCGGAGTGGGCGCCGGCGCTGCGGCGACGGGGTTGCTCACGCCTCCTCCGCCACCGCCGCCACAGCCGCTCAGCAGCGCGGCCAGCGAGGCCGGCACCGCCGCCCCCATGGCAGCCACTTTAACGATAACTCTGCGCTTGCTGTCCATGGCTTACTCCACCTCGACCACGACCACCGACTTGGCGGGAATGGTTAGATTCAGCTTGCCATTGGCGGCCGTCGCGCCGAATGGCACCGGCTTGACGGCTTGCGGCCACTGGAAGGTGTTATGGGCGTCCATGGCGCTGGCGGTCAGTACTCGACCTTGCGCGCCCTTCACTGCCTGCCCGGCGACATTGACCGCCACTTCGGCGGCCTTGCCCGGATCGGTATTGACCAGCGCCAGATACAGCTTGCCATCCTTGCCGCGCGCAGCGGAGGCACTGACTTCCGGCACGCTGACGCTGCCCAGCGTGTACTGCGGATTATCGGCCAGCGTCACCGGCAGCGAAGTCGCGCCCTGGAACGGCACATACATCTCGAACGCGTGATAGGTCGGCGTGACGAACATGCGGTCCTTGTCGGTGATGATCATGGACTGCAGCACATTGACCATCTGCGCGATATTCGTCATGCGCACGCGGTCGGCGTGCTCGTGGAAGATGTTGAAGTTGAGTGCCGCAACCACAGCGTCGCGCAGCGTATTCTGCTGGAACAGGAAGCCGGCGTTAGTGCCCTTCTCCACGTCGTACCAGGTGCCCCATTCATCGATGAACAGGCCCAGTTTCTTTTCAGGGTCAGACTTGTCCATGGCGGCGGCGTTATCGCGAATGTGCGAGTCCATGCGCAGCGTGTTGGACAGCGTGGAGATCCACTCGTTTTCCGCGAAGCCGGTAGCGGCGCCCTTCACTTTCCACTGCCCGGTCGGGATGGTGTAGTAGTGGAAACTGATCGCGTCGGCTTGGCGCTTGAGCTGCTTGGCCAGCACTTCGGACCAACGGCTATCGTTGTCATTGCCGCCGCTGGCGATCAACTTTGGACGGCTGGTGGCGGGCGCCTTCAGGAATGTCTCGACGTTCTTATACAGATCCGCGTAGTGTTCCGGCGTCATATTGCCGCCGCAACCCCAGGCTTCGTTACCGACCGCGAAATACGCCACCTTGAATGGTTTATCGTGACCGTTCTTTCGGCGCAGATTAGCCAGCGTGGACTTGCTGTCCGACGTCATGTACTCGATCCATTCGCTCATCTCCTGCACGCTGCCCGAGCCGAGATTGCCGTTGACGTAGGCGTCGGCTCCCAACAGGTCGATCAGGTCGAAGAACTCGTGCGTGCCGACGGCGTTGCTCTCTTCGACGCCGCCCCAATTGGTGTTGACCTTGACCGGGCGCTTGCTGCGCGGACCGATGCCGTCCTTCCAGTGGTATTCATCGGCGAAGCAGCCGCCTGGCCAGCGCACCAGCGGCACGTGCATCTTCTTCAGCGCGCCGACCACGTCGTTGCGCCAGCCTTTGGTGTTGGGGATTTTCGATTCCGGGCCAACCCACATGCCTTCATAGACGCCGGTGCCGAGGTGTTCGGCGAACTGGCCGTAGATATTCTTGTCGATTACCGGGCCGGATTTGGCGGCATCGATGGTCAGGCTGACAGCGTTGGCTGCGCCGGCAGCGGCCATGCACAGGGCGAGCATGCCGAGCTTCAGTTGTTTCATTAATTGTCTCCGTTATGGTTTTATGGGTACGGCGTTACTTAAAGGTGGCGACGAAACCTCCATGTGGCTTGATCGTCACCGCTACTTTCTTTCCGGCTGTGAATTCGGCTTGGGTAAAACTGCGCTCGACCTGGCCGTCATTGATGATCAAGCCTTTTTTCCCGCGTACGAAGGACAGGTCCAGCTGCATGACTTTGTCCGCATCGGTGGCATTGATGCCGGCGACGTACCAGGCGGCGCCGGACTGGCGGGCGACGGCAATGTACTGGCCAGGGTAGCCGTCCAGCAGGCGGCTGTCGTCCCAGCTGCGCGGCAGGGTTTGCAGGAACTCTTTGACATAGGCCGGTACGGTGGCCATGCCTTCGGGCGTTTCGGCGAAGTGCTGGATACCGGAGACGAACAGTACCGCTTCAGCCAGTTCGAAACCGTTGCTGGTGGTGCGGCGGATTTTGGGAATGTCGCCGAACACCATGGGGGTGAAGTCCATCGGGTCAAACAGGTTGCGGGCGAATGGCAGCATGGCTGCATGGGCCGGCACCTTGTCTTCGTCGGCTTGCTCGAAGGTGGTGAATTCGAGACCGCGCACCGCCTCCATCGACATCAGGTTGGGCCAGGTGCGGGTCCAGCCGCGCGGCAGCGTGGCGCCGTGGAAGTTGACCAGCAAACCAGCGTCGGCGGCGTCGCGCAGTATCGCGACGTAGTAAGCGATCATCGACTGGCCGTCGCCGCCGAAGAAGTCGATCTTGACGCCCTTGACGCCCATGTCGTGCAGGCGTTTGAATTCCTTGACCCGCTGTTCATGCGTCAGCAGCTGGCTCTTAGGGGTGTATTCGGTTTTATTCCAGTCGCCCGATGAGTTGTACCAGAGGAGGATGCCGATGTTTTTGGTGGCGGCGTAATCGGCCAAGTCCTTCACTTTGTCGTAGCCGATCTTGCGGTCCCAGTCGGCGTCGATCAGGGTGTAATCCCAGTGCATGTCGGCAGCGTAGTCGATGAAGCGCTTTTGCACGTCGTAGACAGTGGCGTCGTCCTTCAGCAGCGCCCAGCTCCAGGAGGCGTGGCCGGGCTGGATCAGTTTCTGGTCGAAGGCGATGGCGGGTGCGGCGAGGTCGGTGCCCAGCGTGGAATTCATCACGGTTGGCAACGGACCAAGTGCGATCAGGCGCCAAGGGGTGGACAAGGTGCCGTCGGTTTCGGCCATCAGGGCGCCATCGGTGGTGACTTCGGCTGCCATCGGGTTGCCGATGCTGTATTTACCGCCTGGAGCTTGCGCGGCCAGCCGCGAGGCCTGGAAGCTGCCATCCATGCTGGCTTCGGAGATGGCCAGCCAGTTGTCGCCAGCCTTGAATAGCGCGGGGAAGACCCAGCCGGCGGGCGATGGCGAGGGAGTACCGGCGGGGATGTCCATCTCGTAGTGTTCTTCGTAGGATGGGTTGACATTGCTCCAGCCGGTTTGTGCGACAGACATGCGCTGCAGCCAGGCTTTGGCGCCTTGCGGAAGCGCGAAGGTGCTGCGTTCCTGGATCAGCTTTTTATGCGGCAGTGTAGGCTCGGCGATGATGTAGCGGAAGGCTACTCCGTCGTTTGAAACACGGAATACGATGTCCATTTTCTGGCGCTGCACATTCTGGACGGTGAAGGTTTGTTCGTTCGCACGGTAAGTGATGTTGCGTTTTTTTCCCACGGCAAGCTGATAGTGGTCGGTGATGGTATGCGGCTTGGAGTTGGCCGACAGCGCGAGCGTGGTGGCGAGATCGGCGCCGTCGAGTTGCAGGCCGAGGTCGGAGTCGAGCAGCACGGGCTTGCCGTCGCGGGCCACGGCGTAAGACAGCGAGCCGGCCGGCGTGGCGCGCACGGTGACGCTAACGTGATGGTCGGGGCTGTACAGGATTTGCGCGGACGGCGCGGCGCCGAATGCGGCCTGCAGCGCGAGGATCATGGCCGAGGCCAGAAGGGTTTTCATCGTGTCGGTACCATTGTTTGGGGCATCCGCAGGCGTGCGCGGAAGGGGCAAACCCTGGGGGCTGACCCAGAACTATTGTGTAGGTTGGTTTAGGCCGAAATGCAAAGGCGCAAACCTAGGGTCAGACCCCAGGGTCTGACCCTGTGCTTGCGAGCGCGGGTTAGACCCAGCCCGCGTCGACGATGAATTCCTGCGCGGTGCACATGGCGCCGTCGTCGGAGGCGAGGAACAGGATCATCGAGGCTATGTGCTGCGGCATCAGCTTGGCCGGCAGGCACTGCTTCTCTTTGATCTCGGCTTCGGCTGCCTCGTCCACCCACAATTCGATCTGGCGCTGTGTCATGACCCAGCCTGGCGTCACCGTGTTGACTCGGATGTTGTGCGCGCCGTATTCGCGGGCCAGGCCTCGGGTCAGGCCCAACACGGCCGCCTTGGAGGTGGCGTACACCGGATAGCCGGCGTTCTTGACGTGCCAGGAGATCGAGCTGACGTTGATGATGGAACCACCACCGCGCCGCTTCATGCCTTCAAAGACGGACTGGCAGGTGAAGAACATCGGCCGCTGGTTGATCGCCACCCGTTCGTTCCAGTATTCCAGCGTGACTTCTTCGGTCTTGTGGCGCTGGTCGTTGGCGGCGTTGTTGACCAGGATGTCGAAATCGCCGATAGTTTCGGCCAGTTCGGTCATGGTGCGCTGCAGGGCCGGGATGTCAGTGATGTCACAGTGGCGGAATACCGGCGTGAGGTAGCCGGCGTCGGCGACGCGGCGGCACAGGGCCAGGCTGGCGTCCTGCGCGATGTCGACGAAGGCGACCTGCGCGCCCTGCTCCGCGAACGAGATCACGATCGCTTCGCCTATGCCGCTACCGCCGCCAGTGATGAATACGCGCTTGCCACGCAAGCTGTCGAATTGGGCCAGATGGCTCATGTTGTCTCCGTTATGTTGTTGTAGCCTGCTCGTCGCTCTAGCGTGTCAATTCGCCGTTCACGCGGCGCCAGGTCGCGGTGCCGCCTTCCTGCAGCACTTCCGGCAACAGCGCTTGCGGCAGGTTCTGGTAGCACACCGGACGCAGGAAGCGCTGGATGGCGCCCGTGCCGACCGAGGTACTGCGGCCATCGGATGTCGACGGGAACGGTCCTCCGTGCACCATCGCACTGCAGACTTCCACGCCGGTCGGGAAACCGTTGGCCAGGATACGGCCGACCTTGCGCTCCAATACCGGCAGCAGCTGATGCGCCGCATCGATATCGCCATCGTCCAGTTGCAGCGTGGCTGTCAGCTGGCCTTCCAACTTGTCGGCCACACTACGCAGTTCCGCCATGTCGCGGCAGGCCACCACCAGTGAGGCCGGGCCAAACACTTCTTCCGACAGCGCGTGCTGATTGAGGAAGGATGCGCCGCTGGACAGGAACAGCGCCGGAGCGCCCTTGCCTTCAGCCTGTGTGGCCAGGGCCAGCGTTTTTACTTCACTGTGGTTGGCCAGCGTCTGCAGGCCACGCAGGTAGCTGCCGGCGATCCCCTGCGACAGCATGGCGCACGGCTGGCCACCGGCCAGTGCGGCGGCTGCGGCATTGGCAAATCGCTCCAGGTCAGGGCCGGCAAGGCCGATCACCAGGCCGGGATTGGTACACATCTGCCCCACGCCCAGCACCAGCGATGCCGCGAAACCGGCAGCGATGTCCTCGGCGCGCGCGGCCAAGGCCTGCGGCATCAGGAACACCGGATTGATGCTGCTCATCTCCGCATACACGGGAATCGGCACTGGACGCGCGGCGGCCACCGCCATCAACGCCAGGCCACCGCTGCGCGAGCCGGTGAAGCCTACCGCTTTGATGGCCAGATGCTTGACCAGCTCCGTGCCGATGCCATTGCCGCTACCGGTCAGCAGCGAGAACACTCCAGCCGGCAGGCCGCAGATCTCGATTGCCTTGACGATGGCATGGCCCACCAGTTCCGAGGTGCCGGGATGCGCGGAGTGAGCCTTCAGCACCACTGGGCAACCAGCGGCCAGCGCCGACGCGGTGTCGCCGCCCGCCACCGAGAACGCCAGCGGGAAGTTACTGGCCGCGAAAACGGCGACCGGGCCGACTCCGATCAAGCGCATGCGCAGGTCGGCACGCGGCGGCGTCCGTTCCGGCAGCGCGGGATCGATGCGCACATCGTTCCACGAGCCTTCGCGCAACAGGCTGGCGAACAGCTTCAATTGGCCGACGGTGCGGCCGCGCTCACCTTCGATGCGCGGACGCGGCAGGCCACTCTCGGCCATCACCCGTTCGACCAGCACATCGCCCAAGGCCATGATCTGGTCGGCGATGGTTTCCAGGAATACGGCACGGCGCTCATCGCTCAATGAGCGGAACGGATCGAAGGCCGCTTCGGCCAGGCGGCAAGCCTGGTCGATCTGCTTGATGTCGACTGCATGGAATTCCGGTTCCATCTGCTCTTGCAGCGTTGGATTCCAGGCGCGGATGGCGGCGCCAGTGCCTTGCACCGCTTCTCCGCCGATCAGGGCTTTGCCAGTAATGATCATAATGCTTGTACTTTCGCGAATTCGGTTTTGCGGACGGCCAGCTTGTTGCGTAGCGGTGGGCCGAACTGCGGCGCTTCGATCTCGAACATCTCGCCCGGCTTGACCACGATGTTGTCGGCCACGCTCAGGGTCGCGGTGCCGAAGAAGTGGATGTGTACATCGCCCGGACGCCTGAACAGCTCATACTTAAAGTGATGGTGCTCCAGGTTGGCGATGGTGTGCGACATATTCTGCTCGCCGCTGAAGAAGGCCTTCTGCCAGCGGACCTTGCCTTCCACGTCGTAGATGCGCGAGGTGCCTTCGATGTGCGTTGGCGCTTCGCCGACCAGCAGTGCAGGACCCAGGCCGCAGGCGCGCAGCTTGGAATGCGCCAGGTACAGGTAGTTCTGGCGTTCGGTAACGTGATCGGAGAACTCATTGCCGATGGCGTAGCCGACGCGGTATGGTTGGCCGTCATCGCCGATCACATACAGGCCAGCCACTTCCGGCTCTTCGCCGCCGTCGAGCGCGAAGTCGGGCATCTCCAACGGCTGGCCACTGGCGGCCACGATGGAACCGTCGCCTTTGTAGAACCATTCCGGCTGCACGCCGGCTTGGCCGGCGGCGGGCTTGCCCTCTTCGACGCCCATGCGGAACATTTTCATGCTGTCGCTCAGGTTTTCGACGTCGCCGCCGATTTTCTTGTGCATGGCGTCGCGGGTGTCGGCGCTGCCCAGGTGGGTCAGGCCGGTGCCGGTGACGTAGCAGTGGGCGTGGTCGCTGTGCTCCAGCGGCGGCAGCAGGCGGCCGGCGGCGGCCACGCTGTCGAACGACAGCACGGCGTGGCCGGTTGCTGCCTTGGCCAGTGCGGCCAGGCTGCTGCGTAGGCGGATCGCCGCTTGCGCCAGCGCGTAGGTGGTGTCGTAGCCTTCGATGACGCGAATCGCGCTTTGTTCCAGCACGCCGACCTGGCGCGCGCCTTGTTCGGTCTTAAATTGTATAAGCAGCATAAAGTGTCCTTGGTTACAGCCAGCGGCTTGTCGTTCCCGCGTAGCCGGGAACCCATGCTTCGCGTGATCTGTGACTCAGTATGGATTCCCGCTTGCGCGGGAATGACGGTTTCGCGGTTAGCTGTTAATGTGAATGCTTGGGAACGGCCGATCCTCGGTTCCCGACCAGGAAATCGAAGTCGCAGCCTTCGTCGGCTTGCAGCACGTGATCGATGTAGAGCTGCTGGTAGCCGCTCTGCGCAGCCGGCACCGTTGCGGCGGCGCGGCTGGCCTGGCGCTGTGCCATTTCCTCGTCCGAGATTTCCAGATTCAGCAAACCTCCAGCGCAGTCCAGCGTGATCCAGTCACCGTCGCGCACGATGCCCAGCGGGCCGCCGGCCATCGCTTCCGGCGCAACGTGCAGCACCACGGTGCCGTAAGCGGTGCCGCTCATGCGCGCGTCCGAGATTCGCACCATGTCCTTGATGCCTTGCGCCAGCAGCTTGGGCGGCAGGCCCATATTGCCCACTTCGGCCATGCCTGGGTAGCCTTTCGGACCGCAGTTCTTCATCACCAGCACCGAATTTGCATCCACTTCCAGATCGGGATCGACGATGCGGGTCTTGTAATGCTCGAAGTCCTCGAACACTACGGCGCGGCCGCGATGCTGCATCAGTGCCGGCGTGGCTGCGGACGGCTTGAGCACCGCGCCACGCGGCGCCAGGTTGCCGCGCAAGATGCAGATGCCGCCATCCTTCAGCAGAGGATTTTCCAGCTGGCGTATCACTTCATCGTCATAGACTGGCGCTTCCTTGCAGTTCTCCCACAGCGACTTGCCGTTGACGGTCAGCGCATCCGGATGCGGTATCAGGCCGCCCTCGCCCATGCGGCGAATCGCTCCCGGCAGACCGCCGGCGTAGTAGAACTCTTCCATCAGGTAGCGGCCCGACGGCAGCAGATCAACGATGGTCGGCGTGCAGCGGCCAATGCGGGTCCAGTCTTCCAGTTCCAGGTCGACGCCGATGCGGCCGGCGATCGCCTTCAAGTGGATCACGGCGTTGGTCGAACCGCCGATGGCGGCATTGACACGGATGGCGTTTTCGAAGTTCTCGCGCTTGAGTATCTTGGACAGCGTCAGCTCTTCGAACACCATCTCGACGATGCGGATGCCGGACATGTGGGCCAAGATGTAGCGGCGTGCGTCGACCGCGGGAATGGCGGCGTTATGCGGCAGCGTGGTGCCCAGCGCTTCTGCCATGCAGGCCATGGTGGACGCGGTGCCCATGGTGTTGCAGGTACCGGCCGAACGGGAATGACCCGATTCAGCGGACATGAATTCGTGCATGGTGATCTGGCCAGCCTTGACCTGCTCGTGCAGTTGCCACACGGCGGTGCCGGAGCCGATGTTCTTGCCATTCAGCTTACCGTTCAGCATAGGGCCGCCGCTGACCACGATGGTTGGAACGTCGACCGAGGCGGCACCCATCAGCAGCGCCGGCGTGGTCTTGTCGCAGCCGACCAGCAGCACCACGGCGTCCATCGGATTGCCGCGGATGGATTCTTCGACGTCCATGCTGGCCAGGTTACGGGTCAGCATGGCAGTTGGCCGCAAATTCGATTCGCCGTTGGAAAATACCGGGAACTCCACCGGGAAGCCGCCCGCCTCCAGGACGCCGCGCTTGACGTGTTCGGCCAGCTTGCGGAAGTGCGCGTTACATGGTGTCAGTTCGGACCAGGTATTGCAGATGCCGATGATCGGCTTGCCCTGGAATTCGTGATCGGGGATGCCCTGGTTTTTCATCCAGCTGCGGTACATGAAGCCGTTCTTGTCCTGCGTGCCAAACCACTCGGCAGAGCGCAGCTTCACATTCTTCTTCTCAGACATGCATTTCTCCTCGTTTGTCCTTGTACCCGGACTGGCTTTCGCGTCCGCGTATCGATAAGTCATACTAAGATGCGCAGACATATCTTTCCAATGAATTAATAATCAAAATCGATACCAAAATCAATATCATTGGTCGGTAGTGAACCGGTAGGACATGACGGTGCTATATTCCTCGCCCGGACGCAGGATGGTGGACGGGAACGATGGCTGGTTCGGCGAGTCCGGGAAGTGCTGCGGCTCCAGGCAAATGCCGCTGCGATAGGCGTAACTGCGCCCTTTTCCACTCAGGCGGCCGTCAAGGAAATTCCCACTGTAGAATTGCAGGCCGGGCTCCTGGGTCCATACTTCCAGCACGCGGCCGGAGGCGGGATCGCGCAGACGCGCCGCCAATTCCAGCGCTTTGGGCGTGGATTTGTTCAGCACCCAGTTATGGTCATAACCGTAACCATCGCGTAGCTGCTGCTCATCTTCGGCAATGCGGGCGCCGATCGCGCGCGGACTGCGGAAGTCGAACGGCGTGCCAGCGACCGGTGGCAAATCGCCCAAGGGAATTTGCGTGTTGTCGATGCGCGTGTAGGCATCGGCTTCGATCATGATTTCGTGATCGAGAATGTCACCCTCACCCGCAAGGTTGAAATACGCGTGATTGGTCAAGTTGACCGGCGTGGCCTGGTCGGTGATGGCGTGGAAAGCGATACGCAATTCCTTATCGCTGCGTAGCTCGTAGATGACCGTCACTTCCAGGTTGCCGGGATAACCCATGTCGCCATCCGGGCTGACGTGGCTGAGGATCAGGCCTGCCGATTTGGGTGTAGTGAAGGTCTCGGCCTGCCATAGAACGCGGTGAAAGCCTTGCATTCCACCGTGCAGATGGTTGGCGCCGTTGTTGATGTCCAGTTGATGCGTGACGCCGTCCAGCGCGAAGCGCGCGTTGGCGATGCGGTTGCCATAGCGGCCGATCAGCGCGCCGAAGTATTCGGAATCGCCGGCGTACGGTGTCACGTCGTCAAACCCTAGTACTATATCGGCCATGACGCCGTCGCGGCCAGGCACGTGCAGCTGGGTGATGACGCCGCCGAAATCGCTGATGCAGGCCACCAGGCCGGCGCCGTTGTTCAAGGTGTAGAGCGTGGCATCACGCCCGTCAGGAAGACGGCCGAACGGTGCGGCCGTGATGGTGGGCGTTGCCATGTGCACCTCAGGCGATGGAAGGACGGCCGAACACCGGCATGCCCTGAGCGTCCCACTTCAAGGGCTTGACATACGTGTGGCGGTCCGGGTTCCACAGCGGGTCGCCGACGATTTCGGTGTAGGTACGGGCGTGATAGACCAGCATCACGGTCTCGCCGTCGTCGCCGACGGTGAAGCTGTTGTGGCCTGGACCGTACACACCATGCTCGTAGCAGGTCTGCAGTACCGGCCGCGGCGACTTGGTCCACGAGGCCGGGTCCAGCAGGTCGGCGTTTGCGTCGGCCCACAACAAGCCCATGGCGTAGTTCTCGTCGGTGGCGCTGGCCGAATAGCTGATGAAGATTTTGCCGTTCGTCTTCAGCACCGACGGGCCTTCGTTGACCCAGAAGCCGCGGATCTCCCAGTCGAATTCCGGCTTACTCAGCATGACCGGCGTCCCGCCCAGCTGCCACGGCGTCTTCATCGGCGCGATGTACAGGTTGGAGTTGCCTTCGATGGCGACGTCCTTTTGCGCCCACAGGTAGTATAGCTGGCTGTTGTGGGAGAAGGTGGTGGCGTCCAGGCAGAAGGTGTCGATGCCGGTGTCGACCTGGCCCATGAACTCCCACTCGCCTTCCAGCGGATTGGCGCCGGTATTGCGGATCGCGTACATGCGGTGCTGGAACAGCTGGTACTTGATCTCGCGGCTAGGCGCGGCCGCAAAGTAAACGTACCAGGCGCCCTGGTTGTAGTGCAGCTCCGGCGCCCAAACCAGTTCGCTGTAGGGGCCAGTATCCGGCTTATGCCAGACATCGACCCTCTCCGCATCGGCCAGGCCGGCAATGGTTTTGGCACGACGCAGTTCGATGCGGTCGTACTGCGGCACCGAGGCGGTGAAATAGTAATAGCCGTCGCGGTGGCGATAGATATAAGGATCGGCGCGCTGCTCAATCAATGGTTGCAGGACTTCTGCCACGTTGTTTTCCTCACGCTCTAAAAATTCAGACTGCCACATAGGCCTGGCCCGCTTGGTTCATTTGCTGCTTGACCTCGATGTAGTACTTGTCGCTGATGCGGTACTTGAACATCAACAAGCCCATAACCGTATGGAAGAAGCCGGGGATCAGCGTCAGCATCAGCACGATGCCGTGCAGCGCGAACGGCGTCTGGTCATGGTTGGGTTGATACTGGAAATAGGTCAGCAGCACACCCACCAGAGCGCCGGCGATGCCCATGCCGGCCTTCTGGCAGACCGAAATGCCGCCAAAGGCAAAGCCGGAAACGCGCTTGCCGGTCTTGACCTGGCCGTAATCGATGGTCTCGGCGATGGCCGACCAGAACACCGGCGCATGCAGGTCCACCACGAACGACAGCAGGAAGTACAGCACGAAGGCCAGCGCCATGTCGCCCGGCCCGACAATGAAGTACATCAGCGCACTGATCGCGCCGACGCCGATCTGGGTCCAGCGGAACAGCTTGACCTTGCAATAGAACTTGGTGATCCAGGTCGAGGCGATCATCGACAGGATGGCCGCCACCACACCGGTCGACAGGAAGGCCGATACGGTGGCCGCGTCACCGCCCAAATAGTATTTGGCGTAGTAGATCGAGGCCGAGGCGCGCACCACGTAGCCGACCGTGCCTGTGACGCAGACGCCGCACAGTATCAGCCACTGATCGTTCTTCAACAGCACCTTCAACTGGGCCGGCAGCGATTGTTTTTGCACCACATGCGTAACGCGCTCGGTGGTGGTGAAGAAGCAGAACAGGAACAGCGCCACGCCGACCGCCGCCATCACCGCCATCGCGGCCTGGTAGCCGGTGGCCGCGCTGCCGCCGCCCCAGCGTTCCGACAGAATGGGCACCACCACCGTCACCATGAAGGCGCCGATCTTGGCAAAGAACAGGCGGTAGCCGTTGGCGGACAGGCGCTGCTGCGGGTCGTTGGTCAGACTGCTGGGCAGCGAGATGTAGGGAATGCCGACGCCGGAGGTCATCACCGTCATGATGATATAGGTCGAATAGGCCCAGACCAGTTTGGCGCTGTAGGCCCAATCCGGCGTGGTGAAGACGAAGAACACGCTCAGGCCATACGGCACGGCCAGCACCAGCAGCCACGGACGGTAGCGGCCAAGGCGCGCGCTGGTGTAGCGGTCGGTAAGCTGGCCCATCACCAGGTCGGACATGGCGCCCATGAATTTGACGACGACGAACAGCAATGCCAGATCGGAGGTTTTCAGGCCGTAGATGTCGGTATAGAAGAAGGTAATGATCAACATCATCGACGAGATCACCACGTTGAGCGCCATGTCGCCCGCGCCGAAACCCACTTTTTCCACCAACGATAATTTTTGATTCGACATCGTCTGCCTCTCACTGCTCTATTTTATAAACGTCAAGGCCGCGCCCCAGTTTGTGCAGGGAACGCGGCCTATCATACTTCTATCTTAGTTCTTCCAGCTCAGCGACAGGCCTACCGTACGGTCATAGCGGCGAGTATCGCGCGGGAAGATCGTGGGATCGGCCCAGTAATCCTGATACTTGAAGTTCAGCAGATTGGTGCCGGTCAGGTTGACCGACAGCTGCGGCGTGATCCTGTAGCTCAGCGAACCATCCAGCGACGACATCGGTGCGGCGATCAAATCCTTGCCCGCCAGGTGAGCCGGGTCCGGCGTGTCGCCATAGGTTTCCACGAACTTCGAGCGCCAGTTGTAGGCCAGACGTGCCGACCAGCCCTGCTTCTCATACAGTGCCACGATGTTGTACGACAGCTTGGACATGCCGGCGAACGGCTTGTCTTCCAGGTTAGGATCGATCGAAGAGGTCACGCCGCCCTGGGTGAAGGTGACGTTGGCCTGCATGCCGAAGCCGTTCAGCCAGCCCGGCAGCCCGTCGTAGAACTGCTGGTATGCCAGCTCGGCGCCCTGCAGGTGGCCCTTGTCGGTGTTGAACGGACGGCTGGTCTGGTAGCTGGTGCCCTGGAAGGTCTCCAGCACCGACTTGTTCATGATGTAGCCGTCGAAGTTATGACGGAACAGGGTCGCGCTCATGTAGCCGGTCCGAGCAAAGTACCATTCCAGAGAACCGTCGAAATTCTGGCCAGTGAACGGCTTCAGGTCTGGATTGCCGCCCGATGCGGTGGCCAGGGTGGTGGTGCCGTTCGAGTTGACGTAGGCGGTGGCGGGATTGAGCTGGCCGAAATCGGGACGGGTCAGCGTCTTGGCGTAGGCCAGGCGGGCCAGCAGGTCGTGGCGCAAGGTCAGCTTGAAGTTCGCGCTAGGCAACGTGTCGGTATTAGAGCTCGATTTGTTGGCCGGTACGAACACGCCGTTCACCAGGCTATTGCCGGTCAGGTCTTCGTCGGTCTTGGTGACGCGCACGCCCAACACGCCGTCAACCGGTATCGAACCGAGGTCGAAGCCGACCTTGGTCTTGCCGTAGAAGGCGTAGTTCTTCTCCTTGTCTTGGAAGTAGGATGCCGGATCGATGGCTTTCGGCGCGGAGGTGCCGGTGACGGCATTGCGCACGATGCCGGTATTGGCCACCATGAAGTCGGCGCATGGCGTACTCCATTGCGGCGTGCCGTAGTTGACCGAGAACGGCTGGGTGCTGCACGCCAGGCCGGGAACGCTGGCCATGGTCACGCCCGGAAGAGCGGGGACACTTCCCTCCAGCGACTTGATCGAATCGGCCTTGCGGTCGTTGACGCGCACGCCGCCGCTGAATTCCTTGAAGATGCCTTCCGATTCCGGCGTCCAGGTGGCATCGGCGCGCCAGTCGGTCGAACTGCCGTGGTCATGGCCATAGCGGTCGAAGAACTGGAACAGGTAAATCTTGGTCGGGTCGTTCAGGCCCGCTCCCTGGTACTGGGCGAAGGCGCCGTCGTCGACGTTGGTCTTGATGTAGACCTTGTCCACATTCAGGTTGGTGTCCAGGATCGGATTGACCCAGTTGTAGCTGCTGGTGGTGCTGGCCAGCTCGGTGCTGGTGCGCAGGCCCGGCGACACGCGCCATTTGCCGCCGATGGCGTATTGCGAGGCGATACTTTCGGACGCGCGCGCCTGGGTCGACAGGATGGTGAAGGTGTTGGTCGAGTTGATCGTGTCGGTCTGGTTGGTGCCCGGGATCTTGGTCACATGGATCTGGTCCGGCGAGGTGGCCCATGGCAGGCCGACGAAGAAGTCGGTCTCGTCGTGGCCCTTGAACTCGGAGTGCAAGCCTTCGGCATACAGTTCGACGTCGGCATTGGGCTTGAATTGCAGCGCGAAGTTCTCGGCGGTGCGCTTGCGCTGGCCGTAGATGTCCTGGATGCCAACCAGGTCGGGACCGGTCAGGTTGGGCGCGGCGAAGCTTTTATCGATCGGGAAGGTCTCGAAACCGCGCTCCTCGTGGAAGCGGTCCTTGATGTAGGAAACGCCGAACAGCGCGCCGAATTCGCCGGCATCGGTCTTCCAGCGGTTGGAGATCATGGCCGAGCCTTCCGGATCGGTGGCCTTGGCCTTGTCCTTGTTCTTGGCGCCGATCTGGGCGTTGACCTGCAAGCCCTTGAAATCGAACGGACGGTTGGTGCGCACGTCGATCACGCCGGCGATGCCGCCTTCGATCAGGTCCGCGCTCTGCGATTTGTAGACGTCGGCGCGCTGCAGCATGGTCGACGGGATGTCAGCCAGCTGGATGTAGCGGCCGGTGGTGGTGAACATTTCGCGGCCGTTGATGAAGGTGGCGATGCCGGGCAAGCCGCGGATCAGCACCGTGTTGGCCTCGCCGGCGTCGCGGCGCACCTGGATGCCGCTGACGCGGGCCAGCGTTTCAGCCACGTTCGTATCCGGGAATTTACCGATGTCGTCGGCGACGATGGAGTCGATGACGTTGTCGGCTTCCTGCTTGATCTTCTGCGCGCTTTCGGCCGCCTTGCGGACGCCGGTCACGGTAACGACGCCAGCATCGCTGGCCGGGGTATCCTGCGCCAGGACCGGGAAGGCGCTCAACAGGCCGGCGGCAGCCAGGCAGGCTACGGTGGATTTGAGGACGAGGCGATGCGTCGCCTGGGACGCAGGCGTCCCGAGTGCTGGCTGTTTCATAGGTCTCCAGTAATTATAGTTTTGTGATGCTCGTTCAGCGTCTTTACAGTGAGGCAGCTATCTCGGGATTCATCTTAGGGGGTGAGCAAAAAACAAACCAATCAATTTTTTCCGGTTTTCGATATCAAAAAAGATATCGGCAAGAATGTAAAAATGCCCACACGGGGTGGGCATTGGAGAAAAACACTGGTGCAGGAGCGGCTTATTGGAACGCCACCTCGGCAAAGCTGCGCAGTTTGCGGCTATGCAGCTTGTCTACGCCCAGGGCGCGCAGCAGTTCCACGGCGCGGATGCCGATGCGCAGATGCTGGTCGACCCGCTCGCGGTAGAACTGGTTGGCCATGCCGGGCAGCTTGATCTCGCCATGCATAGGCTTGTCGCTCACGCACAGCAGGGTACCGTACGGGACGCGGAAACGAAAGCCGTTGGCGGCGATGGTGGCGCTTTCCATGTCCAGCGCCACCGCCCGGCTCTGGCTGAAGCGGCGCTCCGGCGTGCGATGCGGCAGCAGCTCCCAGTTGCGGTTGTCGGTGCTGGCCACGGTCCCGGTGCGCATCACGCGCTTCAGGTCATGGCCGGTCAGCTGGGTGACTTCGGCTACGGCGGCTTCGATCGCCACCTGCACCTCGGCCAGCGGCGGGATCGGCACCCACAGCGGCAGGTCCTCGTCCAGCACGTGATCCTCGCGCACATAGCCGTGCGCCAGCACGTAGTCGCCCAGCTGCTGGCTGTTGCGCAGGCCGGCGCAGTGGCCCAGCATCAGCCAGGCGTGAGGACGCAGCACGGCGATATGGTCGGTGATGGTCTTGGCATTGGCCGGGCCGACGCCGATGTTGACCATCGAGATGCCGCTGCCGTCCGCGCGCAACAGGTGATAGCCCGGCATCTGCGGCAGCCGTGGCAGCGCTGCGCCCAGCGCATCGCCCGGCTGCACCGCCTGGCCGACACGGCGCGTGACCAGGTTGCCCGGCTCGACGAAGGCGATGTAGTCGGCGCCCTCCGGTCCCGGCGCGGTGCTCATCAGCGAATGGCCCAGCTTGACGAATTCGTCGATGTAAAACTGGTAATTGGTGAACAATACGAACTTTTGGAAGTGCTCGGGCGAGGTGCCGGTGTAGTGGCGCAGCCGCTGCAGCGAGTAATCTACGCGCGGCGCCGTGAACAGCGCCAGCGGCTGGGCCTCGCCCATGGCTGTTTCGTGGGTGCCGTTGGCGATGCCGTCGTCCATCGCGGCCAGGTTTGGCAAGTCGAATACGTCGCGCATCAGCAGGCGGCGTTCGGCCGTCATACTGCCTTCGATGTGCTCATGCTCGGCGAAGGAAAAGTGGATCGGAATCGGCTGGGCGCTGGTGCCCACTTCCAGCTGTACCTGCTGGTGGTGGCCGTGGTTCTTCAGCAGCAGCTTGAATTGCTGCTGGAAGTAGCGCGCGAACAGGTCGGGCCGGGTCAGCGTGGTTTCATAGGTACCGGGACCGGCCACGAAGCCGAACGACAGCCGTGAATCGGCGCGCGCCACGGTATCGGTATGCACCCGCACGAATGGATAGCAGGCCCGCACATGCTCGCCGAAGTCTTCGCCGGCGACGAAGCGCTTCATGGCGTCGCGCAGGTAGGCGATGTTGGTGTCATAGATGGTCCGCACCTGCTCGTAGGCCGCAACCGGGTCGTCGAACAGCATGGGGGCGATGAAGGGGCGGTGGTTCTGGAACATGCGACTCCTTTGGTGGTCAAGCTGGCAACGCTATCAAGGCACAAGGTTCAGGCTACGACCCTATTGTACGGGCTGGCGGCCAGCTATGCACAGGCCAGCGATTTAAGTGAGTTACTCTATGGCGCCGGTCAGTCGTGCCGTACAATGGCAGCCCTGTCGTGTACAGTAGCGGCAGGCACTCAAGTAACCCGAAAAAGCATCAGCATGAACGATCTCGCACCACCGATACACCCGCAAACGAACCCGGATATCCTGTACGGGCCGCCGCAAGGGGAGTTGCTGCGCGAGGAAATCCTGGCCGACCTGCTGGAAGCGAGCGCGCGCCGCGCGCCCGATCAGCTGGCACTGGTGTCCGGCAGCCGTTCGCTAAGCTACCGCGAACTGGATGCGCAGGCCGACCTGGTGGCGGCGCGACTGATCGCGGCCGGCGTCGGGCCGGGTCGCATAGTCGGCCTGTGGCTGGCGCGCGGCATCGAGCTGCTGGTGCTGCAGGCGGGGATCGCCAAGGCCGGCGCGGCCTGGCTGCCGGTTGACGAAGATACGCCGGTGGAACGCTTGCAGGTCTGCCTGGACGATGCGCAGGCCGCAGGCGTGCTTACCAATGCGGCAATGGCGCCGCGCCTGGACGAAATCGGCCGCCCGGTGTGGACCGCCGAAACGCTGCTGGCGCCACCGGCCGCTGGCGAAACACTGGCCCGCCGCGGCACCGTCTCGCCCGATGCGCCGGCTTATGTCATTTACACGTCCGGTTCGACTGGCAAGCCGAAGGGCATCCTGATTTCCCAGCGCAGCATCTGCCACTTCCTGCGCAGCGAGAACGAAGTGCTGGGCGTGCGCGCCGACGACAAGGTGTATCAGGGCTTTTCGGTGGCCTTCGATATGTCATTCGAAGAGATCTGGATCGCCTATCTGGTCGGTGCGACCTTGTGGCTGGGACCCAAGGAGATCAGCGGCGACCCTGAGACACTGCCGCGCATGCTGGCCGAGAACCACGTCACCGTGCTGCACGCGGTGCCGACCCTGCTGGCCCTGTTCAACCAGGAGGTGCCGACGCTGCGCCTGATTAACCTGGGCGGCGAGATGTGCCCGGAATCGCTGGTCGAACGCTGGTCCAGGCCGGGCCGGCAGATGTTCAATACCTACGGCCCGACCGAGGCCACGGTGTCGGCCAGCCTGGCGCGTTTGCAGCCTGGCCAGCCGGTCACCATCGGCACGCCGCTGCCCAACTACGGCCTGCTGGTCATCGATGCCAACACGAATGCGCAACCGGCGCAGGATGGCTCGGCTACGGCCCCTGCCCTGCGCCTGCTGCCGTGCGGCGAAATCGGCGAATTGTGCATCACCGGGCCGGGCTTGGCGGAAGGCTATCTGGGCCGTCCCGACCTGACCGCCGACAAATTCCTCGCCAATCCCTGGTCGTCCGGCCGGCATGACGCGCGCCTGTACCGCACCGGCGACCTGGCCCGCATCGGCACCGACGGCGAGGTGGTATGCCTGGGCCGCGCCGACGACCAGGTCAAGATCCGCGGCTTCCGCGTCGAACTGGGCGAGATCGAAGCACTGCTGGCGCTACAAGGCGGCGTGGGCACGGTGGCGGTCCTGCTGCGCAAGGACGATGGCATCGACCAGCTGGTGGCTTACTTCGTGCCGGACGCCGGCATCACCTTGGACGCCAAGGCGCTGCGCAACGACCTGGCGGCGGTGCTGCCGCCATACATGGTGCCGGGCCGTTACGAAATGCTGGAGGCCATGCCGCGCCTGACCTCCGGGAAGATCGACCGCAAGGCGCTGAAGGCGATGCCGCTCAGCGCCCCGCCGGCCGGTAGCGGCGCCGATTCCGACCTGCCTGAAACGCCGGCCGAGGAGGCGCTGTTTGCCGCACTGGCCCATCTGTTCCCCGGCCAGGCCATTTTGCGCCAGGCCGATTTTTTCTCCGACCTGGGTGGGCATTCCTTCTTCGCGGCGCGGCTGGCGTCCGCGCTGCGCGCCGATCCGCGTTTCGCCCACATCACCGTGCGCGATATCTACCAGCAACGGCAGATCGGCAAGATCGCCATGGTGCTGGCCGATACGCCTGATGCCGACGTGGCCGAAGCCGACTGGACGCCGCCATCGGCATGGGCGCGCTGGCGCTGCGGCATCGCGCAGGCAGCCGCGATGCCGGGACTGGTCGCGCTGCGTATGGCGCAGTGGCTGGCGCCGTTCTTTACCTATCACTTCTTCACCGGCGACCCAGGCGACTCGGTGCCACTGGCGATCGCCGCCTCGGTCGGCGTGTTCCTGCTGGCGACGCTGATGGAATTTCTGATCGCGATCGCCGGCAAATGGCTGGTCGCCGGTCGACTGAAACCAGGCAGCTATCCGCTGTGGGGCCTGACCTATTACCGCTGGTGGCTTGCTGACCGGCTGGTCGAGGCGGCGCCGGCTTATCTGCTGAGCGGCTCTTCGCTCAACGCCTGGTGGCTGCGCGCGCTGGGCGCCAAGGTTGGCGATGATGTGACCATCGGCTCGATGACGCTGCGCGCCCCGGACCTGTTCAACATCGGCGACCGTGTCAGCATCGGCAACGCGGTCAACTTCGAGAATGCCCGCGTGCAGCGCGGCCGCCTGCTGCTCGGCACCATCACGCTGGAAAACGATGCCCATGTCAGCTCGTATGCCATCCTGGAGGGGAACACGCATGTCGAGGCTGCTGGCCACCTGGAAGGCCAGTCGGCGCTGAGCGATGGCGGCCGCGTGCCGGCGGCACGCATCTGGAGCGGCTCTCCCGCGTGCGATGCCGGCGCCTTCGACCCGAACTCGCTGCCGCCGCGGCCCGTGGTCTCCAAAGCGCGCCTGTTGGGCGAAAGCCTGTTTTTCATGGTCGGCATCCTGCTGATCGTGACGCTGTTCTTCATGCCGGTGTTTCCGAGCTTTGTACTGATCGACTGGTTCGACGAACAAGGCTGGATGCCATGGGTGCAGGGCGACGACCTGCGCATCCAGCTGCTGCGCTACTTCCTGCTGGCTTTCCCAGCCAGTACGGTACTGATTATCCTGACCGCGCTGTTATCGGCCGGCATCCGCTGGAGCGTGCTGCCACGGCTGCATCCGGGCCAGTCGCCGGTGCACGGCAATACCTACTGCGCCAAGTGGCTGGTGAGCCAGATCCAAGAATCGAGCCTGAACGTGCTGCACGGGATTTATGCCACCGTTTACGCGCCCTACTGGTATCGCCTGCTGGGTGCAAAGGTTGGCCGCGACGCTGAAATCTCCACCGCACTGGGCGTGGTGCCGGACATGCTGACCCTGGGCGACGAAACCTTCATTGCCGATGCGGTGATGCTGGGCGACGAGGAAATCGACGGCGGCTGGATGACCATGCAGCCGACCGTGGTGTCGCACCGCAGTTTTGTCGGCAACGGCGCCTACATTCCTGACGGAACGGTGCTGCCAGAGCATGTGCTGATCGGCGTGCATTCGCGCGCACCGGACAATGCGCAGATGCGCAGCGGCGATACCTGGCTGGGTTCTCCGCCGATCAACCTGCCGGCGCGCGAGCAGACCAGCGGCTATCCGGAATCGCTGACTTTCCATCCCTCGCCGCTGCGCCGCCTCGGCCGCGGCTTGATCGAGGCCTTCCGCATCGTCGCGCCACATGCGCTGGTGATTGCGGTCGGCTACACGCTGGTGCTGGCGGTGATGCCCGCCGCCGGCGCGGGACGCTGGACAGAAGTGATCTGGGATCTGACGCTGGCGGGGCTGGCTTACGGCATCGGCAATTACTTCTTCGTGGTGATGTTCAAGTGGCTGCTGATCGGGCGCTATCGCAAGCAATCGGAGCCGATGTGGACGCCGTTTGTGTGGCTATCGGAAGGCGTGACCAATCTGTATGAAGGAATCGCGGTGCCGAACTTCATGCGCTATCTGCGCGGAACACCGTGGCTACCGCTGGCGTTCAATCTACTGGGATCGAAGATCGAGCGTGGCGTGTATCTCGATACCACCGACATTACCGAATTCGATTGCGTGCACATCGGCGAGTACAGCGAGCTCAATGCGCTGACCTGCCCGCAAACGCACTTGTTCGAGGACCGGGTGATGAAGATCGATCACGTGCAGATCGGTGCGCGGGTGTACATGGGACCGCGCAGCGCGGTGCTGTACAGCGCCAAAGTCGGCGACAACGCGCGGCTTGGTCCGTTGACGCTGGTAATGAAGGGCGAGCATATTCCGGCCGGCGGCCACTGGGCCGGCTGCCCGGCAGCGCCGGCGCGCGGCTGACAGGCTTCGCCATGGCCGGGCCGCAAATCGTCTTTTCGGCTGACGGCGTGCATGTCGTCAGCGTGAAGACTGAAAGCGGCACGCAACGCGATCGCCCGCGCGCGCAGGCGCGGCAGGCGATCGCGGAAGTGTTGAGCGAATTGCTGCGGGTGCCGGCCAGCGCGATCAGCGTGCAGTCGACGCCAGGCCAGGCGCCGCGCATCACGGTCGACGGAGCGGCGCCTGGCCTCATCGGCGGCTCCTTCAGCCACGAAGCCGGCCTGTCGCTGGCGGCCATCAACCTGCACGGCGCGGTCGGCGTCGACATCATGCGCGTGGCCGACGTCACCGATTGGCACGATATATCGCGCGACTATCTCGGCCCGCAAGTCACTGCCGCGCTGCTGCCCCTACCCGCCGCCGACCGCCCACGCGCCTTCACGCAAGCCTGGGCAGCGCACGAGGCGCGCCTGAAGTGCCTGGGACTGCAACTGACCGAATGGCGACCTGCCGCGCCATCCTCGCCTGACAGCCTGCCTCTCCAGCTGCCAACTGGCTTTGTCGGCGCCCTGGCCTACATCTGCCGGAACAAATGTACATAGCTGCGGCTCACCCCCAGCACTTCCTTGCGGCTTTTCAGATGAATCTGTGCAGTCTCATTCTCTCCACGCGTGACATGGCTGATGGCATGCAGATTTACCACCGCCGACCTGTGTATCTGAACGAAATGCTCCGGATCGAGTTGCGCCAATAGTTCCTTCAGCGGCGTGCGTATCAGCGCCTCTCCCGGCCGTCCCTGGTCTCCGCGCCAAGCCACCAGCGTGTACTTCTCGTCCGCGCGCAAATAATCGATCTCGTCGACCGAAATCATGCACAGCGTGTGCCCCACTTGCGCACGTATCCAGCGCAAGCGCGTCTCCGGTTTGAGCAGTCGTGCCGCCAGTTGCTGCAACAGCTCCTCAGTCGTCGATGAAGGCTGCGCCGTACGCAGGCGCTCCTGCAAGCGCGCCACCGTATCGGCCAGCCGCGCCGGATCCACCGGCTTAACCAGATAATCCAGCGCCCCCTGCTCAAACGCCTTCACTGCATACTCGATATACGCCGTCACGAACACCAGATGCGCGCCCCGCCCCATCTGACTGGCCGCCTCCACGCCCGACAAGCCAGGCATATGCACATCCAGAAAACAGACATCCGGCTGCAACTCATGGAACTGCTCGACCGCTTCGCGTCCATTGCGCGCCTGCGCCACCACTAGCAATTCCGGCCAAGCCTGCGTCAGCAGGCGCTCCAGCGATTGACGCAGCAGCGGCTCGTCGTCCGCGATCAATGCAGTCGGTGCCCGATGGTTCATTGCTTGCCGCCCCGCGCCGGGAAATCAAGCTCGGCACACACGCCATGCGGCTGCACGGCCACCAGCTGCAAATGCGCATCCCCGCCGAACACCAGCAGCAGACGCTCGCGCAATGTCGCCAAGCCGGTACCCAGGCCAGTGCCCGCCGCCTGCAAGCCTACGCCCGTATCCATGACCTGCGCACGGCAACGCCCATCCCGCATCCGCACCCGCACCTCGATGCGGCCGCCCTCCTCGCCCGGATCGATGCCATGCCTGACCGCGTTCTCCACCAGCGTCAGCAAAGTGGTCGGAGGGCATTGCAACGGCAAGGCCACATCGTCCGCATCCAGCGAAAATTGCAGACGATCCGGCATCCGCATATGCATCAACTCCAGATACGCACGCACCAGATCGAGCTCCTGTCCGAAGGTCGTCATCGATTCGTGCAAGCGCGGTACGGCAGCGCGCAGATACGCGATCAAGCTGCCCAGCACCGCCGATGCCTGCGGCGAACCGGAATCGACCAGCTCCCGCACATTCGCCAGCGTATTGAACAGAAAATGCGGCTCGACCTGCGCCTGCAGCAAACGCAAGCGCGCATCCAGCGCCTTGCGTTCCAGCTCACTGCGTTCCAGTTCAAAGGCGAGGGCCTGATGGCGTGCCAGCGCATCCTTCTGCCGCACCAGCGCACCCAGCGCCACCCATGGCGCCAGCATCATGCCGATCACCGTCAGCATGATGAAACCGCCCAGGCGATCCTTGACTTGCCAGAACGCTGGCGCACCGGATGCCGTCGAGACGATATAGATTGCAACCACAGCGACCGGCATCACCAACGCCACACCCAGCACCTGCAAGGCCCAGCGTGCGAACCATGCGGGCAAGCGTCGCGGCCACTGCTCGAAGATCCCGAACGCCAGCATGCCCAGCACGCCCATAACCACAGCGCGTATCAGCAAGGACATGTACCCCGACTGCCATCCGAGACCGAGCGGCAGGCTGATAAGAAACGATGTGCATAGCGCGAAACGCAGGCGCCGCCAGGAAAACAGCAGGGCAAATCCACGCGTCGGCGCAGCAGGGGCTGAAGTAATCATGAACTGATTATAGCCCACGCTTTCCCGCAAAAAAGGCTTAAAAAACCGGCGATCTTTTAGCTGGTGCAGGCGATCGTAACTGGCCCGCGCATACCGTAGTTTGATCCCCGCATACCGTAACTCGTCGTAATCGGCTGGCTAAAAAAAAATTTCAGAGCCATAGTTTTTCCAGCGCCGGCAAGCGGCGCAAGCCAATCTGAAGGAGCTCTCGTATGCAGCATCCCCAAACCTTGCTGGCGAATCAGACCCTGCGGGCCGCCGCGACTTTCTGGTTCGCGATCGCCATCATCGGCCAGGTGATCTTCGTGACCTATATCGTATCCTTCTACGGCAGCGCCGCCGTGGCGGGCGAATGGAGTCGCTGGAACAAGGTACTGGCCGCCGGCTACATCCGCGGCGACACCATCGGCAACGCCGCTCTCGCGGCGCACCTGGCCATCGCCGCCATCATTACGCTGGCCGGGCCGCTGCAATTGATACCCCAGATCCGCGCACGCTTCCCCACTTTCCATCGCTGGAACGGGCGCATCTACCTGCTTACCTCAGTCGTGACCAGCCTGGCCGGCACCTTCATGATCTGGGCCCGCCATGGCGTCGGCGACACCACCCAGCATCTGGGCAGCACCTTGAATGCCGTGCTGATCCTGCTGTGCGCCGCGATGGCGCTGCACTACGCGCTGCAACGTCGCTTCGATGGGCATCGCCGCTGGGCGCTGCGACTGTTCATGGTGGTCAGCGGCAGCTGGTTCTTCCGGGTTGGGCTGCTATTCTGGATCATCGTCAACGCTGGTCCGGCCGGCTTCGATCCTAAGACCTTCACCGGGCCGGCGCTCAACATCCTGGTGTTCGCGCAATCGCTGCTGCCGCTGGCCATCCTGGAAATCTACCTGGGCGCGCGCGATGGCAAGCACGTGATCGGCAAGTTCGCCACCTCTGCCGCGCTGCTCATGCTGAGCGTGGGCATGGGCATCGGGATTTTCGGCGCCACCATGGGGCTGTGGCTGCCCCATATGTGAAACGCCTATCGGGCGCACGTTCCCGCGGCGCTGGACTATACTGGATTCATGTCCACTCAAGTCCTGATCGCCGGAGCCGGCCCGACAGGCCTGATGCTCGCCCTGCGGCTGGCCCGCCACGGCATACGCTTGCGCATTATCGACAAGGCCGCCGGTCCCGGCATGGCCTCGCGTGCCATGGCGGTGCATGCCCGCACGCTGGAGTTCTACCGCCAGCTGGGCTGTGCCGACGACATCGTCGCCCAGGGCATCAAGATCGAGGCCCTGCACCTGCGCGATCGCGGACAGGAAGTGGCGCTACTGCCGTTCCAGGACATCGGCGCGGGCCTGAGTCCCTATCCCTTTGTGCTGGCCTATCCGCAGGACGATCACGAGCGTTTCCTGGTCAAGCAACTGCAGGCGCTCGGTATCGAAGTCGAATGGAACACCGCGCTGTCCACCTTTTCGCAAGACGAACAAGGCGCGCATGCCCTGCTCGAGAGCGCCGGCATCGAAAGCTTTTGCGACGCCGACTACCTGTGCGGCTGCGACGGCGCACGCAGCCGCGTGCGCGACACCTTGCGCCTGAACTTCCCCGGCGGAACTTACGAGCACCTGTACTATGTGGCCGACGTCAAGACCGGTGGCCCGCCGAATACCGACCTGATAGGCCATATCGGCGATCAGACCTTCGCGCTGATGCTGCCGGTGCGCTCCAGCGGCATGCAACGCCTGATCGGCATCATGCCTGAATCGGCCGACCACAAGCACGATCCCGGCTTTGAAGACGTGCGGCCCATCGTCGAGCCGCTGCTGGGCATCCGCGTCGAGGAAGTGAACTGGTTCTCGACCTACCGAGTGCATCACCGCGTGGCCTCGCTGTTTCGCGTCGGCCGCAGCTTCATCGCCGGCGACGCGGCGCATATCCATAGCCCAGCCGGTGGCCAGGGCATGAACACCGGCATCGGCGACGCGGTCAACCTTTCATGGAAGATCGCCCACGTGCTGCAAGGCCGTGCCGCCCCTTCGCTGCTGGACAGCTACGAGGCCGAGCGCATCGTCTTCGCACGCAAGCTGGTGGCCACCACCGACCGCGTATTCCAGCTGGTGGTGTCGGGCGGCGCCGGCGGCCAGTTGCTGCGGCACTGGCTGCTGCCGCATGTCTTCCCCTTGCTGACCGGCTTTGCGGCCGCGCGCCGTGCCATGTTCAAGACCATCTCGCAAGTGCAGATCAACTACGAACACAGCGCGCTCAGTGCCGGCCGCGCCGGCGAGATCCTCGGTGGCGACCGGCTGCCGTGGGTGCACACGCCCAGCTACGATAATTTCGATCCGCTGCAATCGATGGATTGGCAGTTGCACGTCTACGGCGCCAGCAGCGCCAGCCTGGAAGCCGAGAGCGATGCCCTTGGCCTGCCGCTGCATAGCTTCGGCTGGAACCAGAGCGCAGAACACGCCGGCCTGCTGCGCGACGCCGCCTATCTGATACGTCCTGACGGCTACGTGGCGCTGGCCCTGCCGCGCCAGGAAAGCGGCAGCCTGCCGGAATATGCGGCTCGCCTCGGCCTGCGCTTCGGCCACGGCACGCTGCAACAGGATCCAGCCTAAGCTCCAACGTTACCCGATCCCCAATGAAACCTGGCTGGTTTAGGCATCGATCCGCAGGCCAACCATCCAGTCGGCCCCATCCTGGATCACCGCTCTACCAACTAACATGCGCGGCCGATGCGGCCGCACGGGAGCGCCCACGGCTATCGCTTTGCTGGCCCTGGCCATAGCCACTTTTACCATCGGCACCACCGGATTCGTCATCGTCGGACCGATACCCGAGATGGCGCGCGAGCTTGCCGTCTCGTTGCCGACCGCCGCTACTGACCACGCCATGGGCCACAATCGCCTTCGGCGTGGCAGTACAGGCCGCTCCCACGCTGACCATGCAAGACAGGCGCCATGCCACCGCGCCCCTGAACAAAGCAGCTTGAACAAAGTTACGCGAAGCCGAAGGGGCCGGTGCTTGTTACCATGGCGGAACTGGAGGACTTCATCATGAGCACAAGCGAAACACTACGCATCAAATTGCCATCCGAAGTTCTCACTGCGCTTGAACCGGCGATCAGCGCAGGTGAATATGCGTGCGGATGTTGGCACCGGGATTTTGCAAAAAAAGGCATGGCGAGCGCAAGCAAACCGGCGCAGCGCGTGTTGCAACAGACAATACTGAATGGCATCGCCAGTGGCCCAATAGCAAAATTCAGCATGCCAGAGCTGATTGCGCGCGCCTAGGCCGCCTGCAATGCAGGCTGATATCGTCGCCATGACTGCCTGCTCGCTTAGCTCCTTACCGAGACAGGCCTGCTGCAATCTTGCTTCTTCATTGCCAGTCAAACCGAAGCGGCGGCCGCCAAACTGCTGCGCGAAATGGACACGAAATTTGCGCTGCTATCGCGCCAGCCGCGTTGGGGAAGGCCCCGCCCGGAACTCTAGCCCGGCCTGCGCTCCTTTCCAATTGGCCATTCCAGCGGCTTCGCCGCCCCGTCCCGAGCCATGGGATCGAGATCGTGTGTGCTGCACAGCGCGCGCGACCAGTCTTGGGCCAGTTCGGGCGGCCCTGAAACAGTCCCCTGCCGTGTGCCATGCTTCGTAAGAGAGATGGTATGCTGGACCGTAGAGTGGCACTATCGTCCCATTTGGCCTACTCGAGTCGCATAGCCATGATCTTTAGCCTTCTTACACGAACGGAGATTTCCATGCAAAAGCGTACCTTCCTGCTCAAAACCGTATCCGCCCTCGCCTTTGCCGGACTGGCGCTGTCGGGCTGTACCACTACCGGCTCCTCGGCCAAGACCGATGACTCGGCCGTCCGCACTGAAATCAACCAAGGCACCGACAGCGCGCTGGACCGCCTGTACTCGCAGGTGAAAGGCTCGCGCGAACTGGTGGCCAAGGCTAACGGCGTGCTGGTGTTCCCGCGCGTGCTGACGGCCGGTCTGGTGGTTGGCGGCGAGTACGGCAAAGGCACACTGCGCGTGCACGGCGCCCATGCCGGCTTCTACAGCATGAGCTCATTGTCGGTCGGCCTGCAGGCTGGCGCGCAGTCGAAAGCCGTGATCATTTTATTCATGACCCAGGATGCGCTGGACAAGTTCCGCGCCAGCGGCGGCTGGACCGCCGGCCTCGATGCCTCGGTGGCGATCGTGAAGGTCGGCGCCAACGGCGAAATCGACACTTCTACCGCCAACAACCCGATCGACGGCTTCGTGCTGACCAACGCCGGCCTGATGGCGGCCTTGAACCTGGAAGGCACCAAGATCTCCAAGCTCGCTCTGTAAGCACTCCTGCACCGATAACTATGCCGTCCGGCGCCCGCCGGGCGGCATAGTCATTTGCAGCGCAACATGGCGCGCGGTTGACACCGCAGCGCTTCTCACGCTATGGTCGGCGTCGCTTTGATATCCTCCCTTCTCAATCAACGTAGACCCCGCACATGAGCCACTCCCCGTTTTCCCGCCGCGACCTCTTGAAATTTGCACTGTCCGGCGCCGCCGTGGCCGCGCTGCCTTCGCTGGCCGGCGCCGCCGCCAATGCGCAAAGCCCCGCCGATACCCGGCTGTCCGCCTTGCTGGCCGACTTTGCCGAAGAAATCCTGCGCCTGCAGCCGACCACCGCCACCAGCCTCGGTCTGGATGGTGGCGGCCGCGCCGCGCTGAAATCGCAGCTGGAAGACGCCTCGCCCGCCGGCGACGCGCAATGGGCCGCCCAAGTGCAGTCCATGCTGGCCCGCCTGAAGACGGTGGACCGTGCCGCGTTGGGCGCCGCCCAGCAGCTGCGCTACGACAGCGTGCAGCACGCCGCCAGTGAAGGCGTGGCCGGCCTGGCCTGGTCATTCGGCGGCGCCGCGGCTGGCTTTAGCGGTGGCACTGCGCCGTTCCCGATCACGCAGCAGGACGGCGCCATCTTCCGCATTCCCGAATTCCTCGACAGCCAGCACCAGATCGCCAACGCGGCCGATGCCCAAGCCTATCTGGAACGGGTGGCCGCGCTGTCCCGTGTGCTGGATCAGGAAAACCAGCGTGTCGCCGAGCAGGCCGCCCAAGGCATCATGCCACCCGACTTCATCGCAGCCAAGGCCATGTCGCAGCTGAAGCAATACCGCGCCACCGCCGCCGACAAGCAGCAACTGGTCACCTCGCTGACCGAGCGCACCGCCAAGCTGGGTATCGCCGGCGACTGGCACGCGCGCATCACCAAACTGGTCGAGACCCAGGTATATCCGGCGCTGGAGCGCCAGATCGAGACCTACGCCAAGGCCACCGCCAAGGCCACCGACGTTGCCGGCGTGCACCGCCTGCCGGACGGCGCGGCCTATTACGACTGGGCGCTGCGCCTCGGCACCACCACCACCAACTCGGCTGCCGAAGTCCACGCCATCGGCCTGGAGCAGAACAAGATGCTGCAATCGCGCATCGACGCCATTCTCAAGTCGCAGGGCCTGACGCAAGGCACGGTGGGCGAACGCATGCAGGCGCTGGCCAAGGATCCGTCGCGTTTCTACGCCGACAACGACCAGGGCCGCGCCCAACTGATCACCTTCTGCAACGAGCGCGTGGCTGCCGTGCGCAAGCTGATGCCGAAGATCTCGCACCTGAAGATGAAAGCGCCACTGATCATCAAGCGCGTGCCGGCCGACATCCAGGATGGCGCACCGCTGGGCTATATGAACCCGGCCTCGCTGGACGGCAAGCGCCCGGCCATCTACTACATCAACCTGAAATCGACCACGCTGTGGCCGAAGCACGAACTGTCCTCGCTGACCGCGCACGAGGGCTTGCCTGGCCACGCCTGGCAGCTGTCCTACCTGTCCGAGCACCATGACGAGCTGCCGACGATTGCGTCGCTGATGGGTTTCAATGCCTTCATCGAAGGCTGGGCGCTGTATGCCGAGCAGCTGGTGGACGAATTCGGCCTGTACGCCCACGATCCGTTCAGCCAGATCGGCTATCTGCAGGGGCAGCAGTTCCGCGCCTGCCGCCTGGTGGTGGACACCGGCATACACGCGATGCAGTGGACGCGCCAGCAAGCGGTCCAGTTCCTGGTCGAGAACACCGGGCGCGGCGTGGCGGCGATGAGCAGCGAAATCGACCGCTACATCGTCTCGCCGGGCCAGGCTTGTGGCTACAAGATGGGCCACAACGAGATTTTGCGCCAGCGCGAACGCGCCCGCCAGGCGCTGGGCGCGCGTTTCGACCTGGCCAGTTTCAATGACGCGTTGGTCAGCAGCGCCGGCGTGCCGCTGACTGTGTTACCAACCGTAATTGACCGTTACATCGCAGCACACAAGCGCTAAAGTGCAAACCGGCGCCACGTAGCTTACACTTGAAATCATGGCACATGGCGCCATCTGGTGCTCATCCCTAACTGGAGGTTGGATCATGACCGCAAAATCATTTGTACGAATTACCCTGCTGGCCAGCGCCCTGGCACTGGGCGCGCCGGTCTTTGCCGCGCAGGACGCCAGCATGCACGAGGTGTACCTGGCCGCCGAAGCTGGCAAGTTCACCGAGGCGCAGGCCATGATGGACCAGGTCCTGCGCGACCACCCCAACAGCGGCAAGGCCCACTTCGTGGAAGCCGAACTGCTGGGAAAGCAAGGCAAGTTCGCTGCCGCCCAGGCGGAACTGGCCACGGCTGAAAAACTGGCGCCCGGCCTGCCGTTCGCCAAGGCCGATGCGGTGGAAAAACTGCGCACGCTGCTGGCCACCCCTGCACCGGCCGTGCGCAACAGCGCCGTCCGCTCGCAAGCTGCTCCCCTTCCCGCCGATTACGGCAATGCCCGCAGCGGCGGCACCCCTTGGGGCCTGCTGATCGTGCTGGGCCTGATCGTGGCCGGCTTCATCGTGTTCGCGTCGCGCTTCATGTCGCGCCGCGCGGCGCAGAGCCAGCCGGTTTATGACGGCGGCGTAGGCGGCAACGCCTGGGGCAATGGCGCTGCACCGGCCTATCCGCAACAAGGTTATGGTCCAGGCTATGGCCCAGGCTACGGCCCGCAGGGCGGCATGCCCGGCCAGGGCCCCGGCCTAGGTTCACGCATCGCCGGCGGCCTGGCCACCGGCGCGGCGGTCGGCGCGGGCATCGTGGCCGGCGAGGCGCTGATGCACCACTTTACTGATGGTGATCGCAATCAATCTAGCGGCAGCGGCAACGCTCCACGCAACGATATCGTCTACGACGACCCCAACCGCACCGACCGCCTGGCGGCCGACGACATGGGCGGCAACGACTTCGGCGTCAGCGACAGCGGCTCGTGGGACGACAGCGGCGGTGGCGGTGGCGGCGGCAGCGACGACTGGTAAGCCTGGACTCTCCCCGACAAAAGGGCCGCACGATGCGGCCCTTTCGCTTTTCATGACAGTGCTGTCGCCACATGTTTGACACCTGACTTGGCGAATCTGCCATACTTTCAGCGCATTTTTTTGCATTTGAAGGTCAACGCTCATAACGATGAGAAGGGAGACTTACATGGCCAAGTCCAATCTATTAGCACCAGGCGCGCTGCAACGGCGCACTTTCCTCAAGCAGGCCGGCACGCTGGGCGCGGCGGCCCTGGGTGCCGCCGCCCCGCTGGCGGCGCTGGCGGCCGACGCATCGCGCCTGGTACTGCCCTTCGAAAACGGCGAGCGCGAACTGGTGGCCTATCCACAAAAGCGCCCACTGATATTGCTGACCGCCCGTCCGCCGCAATTGGAAACGCCGTTCAGCGTGTTTAACGACAGCGAGATCACGCCGAACGACGCCTTCTTTGTGCGCTACCACTGGAGCGGCATCCCGACTTCCATCGATCCGCAAAGCTATCGGCTGAAAGTGGGCGGCAACGTCAATACGCCGCTGGAACTGTCGCTGGACGAGATCGGCAAGCTGGGCGACGCGGTCGAACTGGTGGCCGTCAACCAGTGCTCCGGCAATAGCCGTGGCCATTTCACGCCGCGCGCCAATGGCGGCCAGTTGTCGCATGGCGCCATGGGCAACGCGCGCTGGACCGGCATCCCCCTGAAAAAGCTGCTGGAGAAGGCCGGCCTGAAAGCCGGCTCGGTGCAGGTGGCCTTCAACGGCCTGGATATGCCGCCGCTGGGCGACGGCCCGGATTTCGTCAAGGCCCTCAATCTCGACCACGCCATGGACGGCGAAGTGATGCTGGCCTGGCAAATGAACGGCGCCGACCTGCCGATGCTCAACGGCTACCCGCTGCGGCTGGTGGTGCCCGGCCATTACGGCACCTACTGGGTCAAGCACCTGTCCGAGATCACCGTCACCGACAAGGTATTCGACGGCTTCTGGATGAATCCCGCGTACCGCATTCCGGACAACGGCTGCGCATGCGTGGAACCGGGCACCGCGCCCGCCAAGACGGTGCCGATCGGCCGCTTCAATGTGCGCTCCTTCATCACCAGCGTCAGCGACGGCGCCCAGCTCCATGCCGGCAAGCCGGTGGAAGTGCGCGGCATTGCCTTCGATGGCGGCTATGGCATCACCGAAGTGGCTTTCTCGAGCGATGGCGGCAAGAGCTGGCAAACGACCCAGCTGGGCAAGGACCTGGGCCGCTATTCCTTCCGCAGCTGGAGCGCCTCGTTTACGCCGCCGCGCAAGGGCGCCTACGAACTGCGGGTGCGCGCCCTCAACCGCGTTGGCCAGAGCCAGCCGATGAGCGCCTTGTGGAATCCGGCCGGCTATATGCGCAATGTGGTCGAAACCGTGCACGTCAGCGCCGTTTAAGGAGCACACCATGACGACCTACACCTCGCTGCGCAACGCCGCCATCGCCGTATTCGCCCTGCAGGCCATGCCGGCCGCGCACGCGCTCGACATCGACCTGCCGCAAGAAACCCTGCTGTTCAAGCCCAGCACCCTGCCCGGCTATGAAATGGTGCAGCGTAACTGCATGCTGTGCCACTCGGTGCATTACATCCAGTCGCAGCCGCCGCAGTCGCCGCGCGGGTATTGGGAAGCGACCGTCAAGAAGATGAAAAAGCCGTTCGGCGCGCCCTTCCCCGACGCCGAGATCCCGGCCATGGTCGACTACCTGGTCAAGACCTACGGCGCCGAACGCAGTATCGCCCCGCCCCCTGCCGCCGCCAAATAAGTCCAGCCCACACAGGCCCGTATAACTCTTTCGAGTGATACGGGCCTCATTCATTATGGTAGGCGCAGCGTGAAAGCGTCGACACTGCGCCAGCCCATCGGTTACATTGCGAACTGCATGTTGCAACTACCTGAGGAACACGTGAGCGTCATCGTTCCAACTTTGCAGAACTATTGGGCGCCTGCGCTAGGCGCCGTCCTCTTCGCCGTGTTGCTGGTGCTGTTCTACCGCTGGCGCGTGGCACAGATCACCGCCCGCCTGAAAGCGCAGATCAAGGTGCGCCAGGCCGAACGCGAACGCATCGCCCGCGCGCTGCACGATACGCTGCTGCAGGGCGTGCAAAGCCTGACGCTACGCTTCCAGACTGCGGTCGACCAGCTGCCGCCCGATTCACCGCTGCGCGCCACCATGGAAGCGTTGCTCGACAGCGCAGACGAGATGGTGATCGCCGGCCGCGACCAGGTGATGGACCTGCGCGCCAGCATGGAGTTCGGCGACAGCCTGGCCGATACGCTGAACACGGTCGGCCACCAGTTGGCGCAGGAATATGGCGTGCGCTTCCGCTTTAGCGTCGAAGGCCGCGCGCGCGACGCCCATCCGCTGGTGGCCGACGAAATCTACTGCATCGCGCGCGAAGCCCTGTCGAATGCCTTCCGCCACAGCGGTGCCACGCAGGTGGACGTGGCGATGAGTTTCGGCCACGCCCAATTCGTGCTGCTCATCGCCGACAACGGCTGCGGCATCGACGCCCAGACGCTGTCGCGCGGCGGGCGTCCCCGCCACTGGGGCCTGACCGGCATGCGCGAGCGCGCCCAGGCGCTGGGCGGCCAGCTGGACATCTGGAGCGGCAGCGGCAAGGGCACGGAAATCGTGCTCACCACCCCGGCCGCGGTGACTTATACTGACGGTGGACCGCCGTTCTGGCAGACGCTATGGCATGGCCTGCTGCCCAGCCGCAACGCGTAAGCGCCCGCCCCCCTCCCCGTATTGAAGAAAAGGCTGTCATGGAAGCACCCGAGTTACCCCGTCCGATCCGCGTCCTGGTGGTCGACGACCACCCACTGCTGCGCACCGGCCTGGGCGAAGCCATCGCCAGCCAGCCCGACATGGAAGTGGCCGGCGAAGCCGCCAACGGCCGCGAGGCGGTCGAGCGCTTCCACGCGCTGCGCCCCGACGTGACCGTGATGGATATCGCCATGCCGGAAATGGGCGGCGTGGAAGCGATGGCGGCAATCCGCCAGGACTTCCCCAACGCGCGCATCGTCATGCTGACTACCTTCAAGGGTGACGCGCAGATCCTGCGCGCGGTCCAGGGTGGCGCCGCCGGCTTCCTGTTGAAAAGCACGCTGCGCAAGGAACTGCTGGAGACCATCCGCACAGTGCACCAAGGCCAGCGCCGCATACCGCCGGAGATTGCCATGGAACTGGCGCAGCACATGGGCCAGGGACCGCTAAGCGCGCGCGAGATCGAAGTGCTGCAAAGCGCCGCCAGCGGTCACTCCAACAAGCAGATCGCCAGGCTGCTGACCATCTCCGAGGAGACCGTCAAGGCGCACATGAAAAACGTGCTGTCCAAGCTGAACGCCAACGACCGCACGCATGCCGTGACGATCGCGCTCAAGCGCGGCATCATCAGCATTTGAAGCACTATTCCGATTGTGCGCCGATGGCCAGCGCCAGCAGCAGTGCGCATGGCAGCAGCAAGCCAAGGAAGCCGGCCAGGATGAAGCCATAGGCACCGCTGATGCAGCCGGCGCCGAAGGCCAGCACTGGCCAGAGCAGCTTGCGGCAGCGCGCCAGCGCCTCGTGATCGCCGCGCGCCGCGTCCACCAGTTCGATCACCAGTTGCGTCACGTTGCCGGTCATGACGGTGGTGGCGGCGGCCTTGCCCATCAACAGCTTGGCGTAGGCATTCTGTACCGACATCGCGGCGGCGGCCAGCATGCCGGTCATCAGCACCAGCGGCGTGCCGGAAGCAGTAAACGGGCCGCCCAGGCTGCCGCATGCCAGGCTGCCAGCGAGCAGCAGCAACTGCAGCAGCAGGCTGTTACGCAGTGCCGGCTGCCCGGTTGCCTGCCAGCGCAGCACCAGCACCCGCGTCAGCGCGACAAACAACAGAAACACCGGAAACACCAATAGCTTCGACAGCACGTCGGGCGACGGCGTGGCCAGCGCACGGCCGATCAGCACGAAGTTGCCAGTGACGTGGGCGGTGAACAAGCCAAACAGCGCGATGAAACCCAGCGTGTCCACATAGCCGGCCAGGAAGCCCAGCGCGGCACCGCGTGCCGATTCGCTGCGCAGCATGTCAGGACTCGCCTGGCTGGCGCGGTTGCACATCGTACCAGGCAATCAGCAGGAAGCCGCCGGCCAGGCCGAGGTGCTCGAAGAAGCTATTGGCCGCCATGAAGCGCTCCATGCCCGTCATTTCCCAGAAGCGGTTGGCGAGAAAGGTGGCCATCAGCGTGAATAGCGCCAGGTAGCCGGCGCCCAGCCAGCGGTAAAAGCCGCTCAGTATCATCGCCGAGGCCCCCAGTTCGCCCAGGATCACCAGCGCCGCCAGCGGTCCCGCCGGCGACAGGCCGAAGTGCTGCATCTCGCCGATGGCCGCGCCGAAATCGGTCAGCTTATTGATGCCGCCCTGCAGATAGGCGGCACACAGCAGCAGCATGCAGATCCAGCGCAGCACGGGCGCGCCGGCCAGGCGCTGCAAGCCTTTCTGGCGGGTGGAAAAAGTCGTGGTTTTACTCATGCATCCTCCTCAAACTGCCCAGCAGGCGCAACCCAGCGCACCCCAGAAGCTTTTCAGGTCGGCGATCGGCAAGGAACTGGTCCATGCCGTCGCGTGCTGGTGGCCGTGTACATTGCACTGGTGCGCGCAGCCACAGGCCGCAGCCTGCTGGCGCAGTTGCCGATCTTGCTGCTGACGCTGCTCCAGCTCCTTGCGCGCGGCACGGCCGGTGGCCACCTGCTCGCCCCAGCCGGCATAGCCGCCGAAGCGTCGCACCGGCGACCAGTCCGGCATCGCTGGCGGTGGCGGCTGGTCGTAGCTGGCGAATTCGCCGGCACCGTACACCACCTTACCACCAACGATGGTCAGGCGCGAGCTCAGGTCGGCAATTTCACTTTCGGCGCAGGCAAAGAAGTCCTTGTCCGACACCATCAGGTCGGCCAGCTGGCCCACTTCGATGCGACCCTTCTTGCCTACTTCGTTGGAGAACCAGGTGCTGTTCTCGGTCCACATGCGCAGTGCCGTTTCGCGGTCCAGGCAATTGGCACGCGGGTACAGCTGCATGCCGCCCACGGTCTTGCCGGTGATGAGCCAGGCCAGCGAGACCCACGGATTGTAGGACGCCACGCGGGTCGCGTCGGTGCCGGCCGAAACCTTGACGCCAGCGTCCAGGATTTTCTTCACCGGCGGCGTGGCCTCGGCCGCGCCATGGCCGTAGCGCTCGACGAAGTATTCGCCCTGGTAAGCCATGCGGTGCTGCACCGCCACCCCACCACCGAGCGCGGCAATGCGGTCTATCGATTCGCCGGAGATAGTTTCGGCGTGGTCGAAGAACCAGTTCAGGCCCGTCAGCGGGATCTCCTGGTTGACACGCTCGAACACGTCCAGCGCGCGGCTGATGGTTTCGTCATAGGTCGCATGCATGCGCCACGGCCAGCGGTTCTGCGCCAGCACCCGTACCACGCCTTCCAGGTCGTCTTCCATATTGGCCGGCATGTCCGGACGCGGCTGGCGGAAGTCCTCGAAGTCGGCCGCCGAGAAGGTCAGCATTTCGCCGGCGCCGTTGTGGCGGAAGTAGTCGTCGCCCTGCTGGTACTTGACGCTTTGGGTCCAGTTCAGGAAGTCCTGCTTTTCCTGTTGCGGCTTTTGCGTGAACAGGTTGTAGGCCATGCGGATGGTCAGCTGCTTGGCATCGGCCAGCTGCTGGATCACCTGGTAATCCTCGGGATAATTCTGGAAGCCGCCACCGGCGTCGATGGCGCCGGTCACGCCGAGGCGATTGAGCTCGCGCATGAAGTGGCGGGTCGAGTTGACCTGGTATTCCAAGGGCAGCTTGGGTCCCTTGGCCAGCGTCGCATACAGGATGGACGCATTCGGCTTGGCCAGCAGCAGGCCGGTGGGATTGCCGGCGCCGTCGCGCAGGATTTCGCCGCCGTGCGGTTCCGGCGTGTCCTTGGTGTAGCCGACGGCGCGCAGCGCGGCGCCGTTCAGCAGCGCGCGGTCGTACAAGTGCAAGATGAACACCGGCGTATCCGGCGCCACCGCGTTCAGCTCATCGATGGTCGGCAGGCGCTTTTCAATGAACTGGTGTTCGGTGAAGCCGCCCACCACGCGCACCCATTGCGGCGCCGGCGTGATCGCCACCTGCGCCTTCAGCATCGCCATGCCATCCGCCAGCGAGCGCACGCCATCCCAGCGCAGCTCCAGGTTGAAATTCAGACCGCCGCGGATGATGTGGATGTGGTTGTCGATCAGGCCGGGCAGCACGCGCTTGCCGTGCAGGTCGATCACCTGGGTGTTCGGGCCGGCCAGCGACATGATGTCGTTGGCGCGGCCGACGTGGCTAAAGCGGCCGTCCTTGATCGCCACCGCTTCGGCCGTCGGATTGGCGCGATCCAGGGTGGTAAACAGGCCGCGATGCAGGATCAGGTCTGGGTAGGTATTCATGGCGCTACTCCAAAAAATTCAAACAGGGGTGTCGGTGCTTGCGTTCGGCGCCTTTTGCGCGCACGGCAGCTTGCCGAAGCAATGCGGCTTGACCTGGTCTTCCAGCCAGGAGATTTGCTTGGCCTCGGGCCCCATCCACTGGCGTATCAACGGCGGCAACTGCTCGCCAAGCAGGATGCCCAGCAGGCCAACCAGCGCAATCACCGGCGGCGCCGGCGAGCGCACGTTCAGAAATCCGTAGATCAGGCCAACCAGCAAGCCAGCGCCCAGCGATACGAGATACATTTTCATGAGGGTACTCCTGTGTAAGTGCGACGGATGCACCAGTCTAGAGCCCCACCACTGGCTTGCCATCCCTCGACCGATAGGAAATTACTTACTCTTTTGGGGTAGGCGCTGCACGCTCACTTGCACGTTTCAAGCCAGTATTGGTCTCAGGATATAAAAATGTTAGCATGCGGAAAGCACCACCCTAACCACCACCGCAAATGCCCCGAACCCGCAACTGCGCCATCCTCCTGCTGTGCCGCACGCTGTCGCTGGCCGCCCTGCTGCTTGCCATGGCGCCCGCCGGCGCGGCCAGTGCGCGCCTGCTCGAACAGTACACCCATACCGCCTGGAGTGCCCAGGACGATGCGCCGGTCGACGTGCTCAATTTTGCCCAGACCAGCGACGGCTGGCTGTGGGCGGCCACCGCCACCGGCCTGTTCCGCTTCGACGGCAAACATTTCGAGCGCATGGACGCGCTGTCGGCGCAGCCGCTGCTGTCGACCAATGTGCTGGCCCTGTACGCGCCGCCCGAGGGCGGCCTGTGGATAGGCTACCGCTTCGGCGGCGTCAGCCACTGGCATGATGGCAAGCTGAGCCACTACACGGAAACCGATGGCCTGCCGGCCGGCATCGTCATGCAGCTGAGCCGGGGGCCAGACGGCACCATCTGGGCCGCCACCGGCGGCGGGCTGGCGCGGCTCGACGGTAGCCGCTTCAAGCTGGTCGGGCCGGAATCGGGGCTGCCGGTGCAGATCGCCCGCCAAGTGCTGTTCGACCGCCACGGCACGCAATGGGTATCAATCTATGGCAACGTCCATTTCCGCCGCGCAGGTGAAAGCAGCTTCCAGCCAGCCTGGCCCAAGGCCGACCTGATGGGCATGGCCGAGGCGCCCGATGGCACCATCTGGGCCTCGGACGCGGTCGACAGCTACTACCGGATGGCGATGCAGGCGCCGGCCGACGGCGCGCCCGCACGCCCCGCCCTGCCCGGCAACGGCATGCACTACGACCGCGACGGCGCCATGTGGCTGCTACGGGTCGACAGCGTCGAGCGCCGCATCGCCGGCCAAGCGCCGTCGCCGCGCCAGCAACTGACGCTGGACCATGGCCTCAGCGGCGGCCTGCCGCAGTGCTTCTTCCAGGACCGCGAAGGCAATGTGTGGATCGGCACCTCGGCCGGCATCGACCGGCTGCGCCGCAACCGCTTGATGACGGTGCCGCTGGACTCGGACTTCGACCACGCCGCCATCGTGCTGGCGCCGCAGGGCGGCGTCTGGGCCGGCGACTACACCGGTACCTGGCGCCATCTCGATTCCGGTGGCGAACGCAGCATCGAACACGGTCGCCGCGTGTCGACGCTGTACCGCGCCGCAGATGGCGCGCTCTGGGCCGGAAACGAGCAAGCCATCTGGCGCCGCGACGGCGCGCACATCACCGACGTGGTCACGCTGCCGAACAGCTTGCAGGGCTATCCGGTGCACGCCATCCACGACGCACGCGATGGCGGGCTATGGGTCGCGGTGGCGCGCCGCGGCCTGTTCCTGCTCAAGGATGGCCAGTGGCTGCGCAACGGCGGCCTGGCCGACCTGCCGGAGCGGCACGCCTTCGCGCTATACCAGGCGCCGTCCGGCACCCTGTGGGCCGGCTATACGCACAACCAGATCGCCCGCATCGATGGTGCGCGAGTGCGCTGGTATTCGGCGCTGCACGGACTGGAGATCGGCAACGTGCTGGTGCTATATGAGCGCGACGGTCAGCTGTGGGCCGGCGGCGAGAGCGGCGTGGCCTGGTTCGACGGCCAGCGCTTCCACATGCTGCACGGCGCCGGCGGCGACGGCTTCCGCGGCGTGTCCGGCATCGTGCGCACGCAGGCCGGCGAGTTGTGGCTGTTCGGCGCCGATGGCCTGAGCCACGTCGGCGCGCAGCAGGTGAACGCCGCGCTGCAGCAGCCCGAGCATGTGGTGGAATTCGAGCGCTTCGATGCGCGCGATGGCCTGGTCGGCCTGCCGTCGACGGTACGGCCGCTATCGACCCTACTGGAATCGGCCGACGGCAAGCTGTGGTTCACCACCGCCAGCAAGGTGGCCTGGATCGATCCGGCCAAGGTGACGCGCAACCGGCAGGCGCCGCCGGTGCTGATCCAGGATGTGGCGGTTGGCGCGCGGCGCTACGATCCCCTGCCCGGCCTGGTGCTGCCCGAAGACACTAGCAACCTGGGTATCGATTTCACGGCACTCAGCTTGAGCATGCCGGAGCGGGTGCGCTTCCGCTACCGCCTCGATGGCGTCGACAGCGACTGGCAGAATCCGGGCGCGCGGCGCCAGGCTTTCTACACCAATCTGGCGCCGGGAAAATACCTGTTCCGCGTGATGGCGGCCAACGAGGACGGCGTCTGGAACGAGCAGGAAGCGCAGCTGGCCTTCCGCATCCAGCCGACGCTGGCGCAGTCGTCCTGGTTCCAGGCGCTGATGGTGCTGGCCCTGCTGCTGCTGCTGTACTGGCTGTACCAGCTGCGCCTGCAGCAGGTCACGCGGCAGCTGCGCAAGCGGCTGGAAGACCGTATCGACGAACGTGAACGCATCGCCCGCGCGCTGCACGACACCTTCCTGCAAAGCGTGCAGGGGCTGATGCTGCGCTTCCAGACGCTGCTCAAGCGCCTGCCGCCCGACAGCGAAGCGCACAGGCTGGCCGAAAAAATCCTCGACCAGGCCGACCAGGTGCTGATCGAGGGCCGCAACCACGTGCGCGGCCTGCGTACCACCACGCTGGCCACCACCGACCTGCCGCACGCCTGCGCCGACCTGGGACGCTCGCTGCAGGAAGAATATGGCACGCCGTTCCGGCTGGTGGTGTCGGGCCACGCGGTGGCGCTGGCGCCGGCAGCCGCCGAGCATATCTACGCCATCGCCAGCGAGGCGCTGCACAACGCCTATCGCCACGCGCAAGCGAGCCAGGTCGAACTGGAGCTGACCTATGGTGCCGAGCACTTCCGCCTGCGCCTGCGCGACGACGGCGTCGGCATCGACGCCGATGTGCTGGAGGCTGGCCGGCGTCCCGGCCACTGGGGCCTGATCGGCATGCGCGAACAGGCCGGCAAGCTGGCGGCGCAAGTGGAGTTGTGGAGCGCGCCCGGCAAGGGCACGGAAGTGAGCCTGCGCGTGCCGACGCTGCGTGCCTACCTGGTGCCACCGCGGCGCACGGCTATGCAGTACCTCAATGCCTGGCTGGCGCGGATGGAGGCTTAGCCGCCTGCTGCGCCCTGCACGGCGCAGGCATGCAGGTCGAGGATGCCGCGTTCGATCGCCAGCGTGACAGCATGGGTACGGTCGCTGGCATTGAGCTTGGACAGGATGCTTTTCATGTGGACCTTGACCGTCTCTTCCGAGATGGACAAGTGCATGCCGATGCGCTTGTTACTCTGGCCGGCTGCGGCCAGCTGCAGCACTTCGATTTCGCGCTTGCTCAACACCCCGGCATGCCAATGCTCGGCCAGGCCGCTGGCCACCAGTGCCGGAATGATGCGGCGCCCCTGATGCACCTGGCGCACAGTCGCCAGCAGCTCCTTGCGCAGCATACTCTTGAGCAGATAGCCGGCCGCGCCGGCCTTGATGGCGCGCTGGGCCAGCACGTCGCCTTCGTAGGTGGTCAGCACGACGATGCGCGCCTGCGGAAAGTCCTTGCGGATGGCGATGGTGGCGTCGATGCCATTCATGTCCGGCATCTGGATATCCATCAGCGTCACGTCGGGCCGCCACTGGCGGTAGCATTCGATGGCTTCCAGGCCGGTAGTGGCTTCAGCCACCAGGCGCATATCGGCTTCGTCCGCGATGACGCTGGCAATGCCTTCCCTGAACATGGGATGGTCGTCCACACTCAGGACCGTAATCGGCTGTCCTGCTGCCATCTCCATATGCTGACTCCTCTGAAATTGTTTCTGACCGCATCGGAGAGAATGACACAAAATTGACGTTTTTGCCATACCCCTATCTAGGTAGGTGGAGGTCCCCGGATTGGGGCGTGGCAAGCAGCGATCAACCGTTTAATCTACACCGCAAGATCAGTGACTTCAAGGTTAGGACTGGCATGCATGGCTTCAGTTCCAGCTTCCCCCATGGCGGCCCCGGCGCGGGACTGGTGCTGCTGCGCCTGACGGTCGCCTGGCAGCTACTAAGTGGCGCCAGCACCTTCCTGCCGTGGTGGCAGCTGTCACTACTCTGCGTCATGACTCTGTTGCTGGTGCTGGGCATGCTGACGCCGCTCGCTGGCGCATTGAGCATACTTTACCAGCTTGCCGGCCTGATGCACGCGGAGTTGTCCGCCGCGCCGGCGATCGCCACCCTGACCGCGACGGCACTGGTGTTACTGGGACCGGGCGCCTACGCAGCCGATGCCAGGCTGTTTGGCCGGCGCCGGCTGCTGCTGCCGCCTGACCCGGCCGAAGCCGTCAGCAACAAAGATTACAGCATTCATCTGGGAGAAAAAAAATGAGTCACGGCGAAAAAATCAGGGTACTGGTGGTCCACGAAGACGCCATCTTGCGCGCCGGCCTGACGGCCCTGCTGGCCGACTGTCCGGACATGGAAATCCTGCCCGCCCAAGCCGACGCCGCATTGGCCGAGACGGCGCAAGTCGTCATCACCGATCACCGCAATGGCATCGAGCGCATGCGCGCCGTCAGCCACTACCAGGACGCGCCGCGAGTGCTGATCGCCACCCAGCTGGACCGCGAATGGGAAGTGCGCACCGCGATGATGGCTGGCGTACACGGCTACCTGCTGCAAAACAGCAGCCCCGAACAATTGATGGCCGCCGTGCGCACGGTGGGGCGGGGGCTGCGCTATCTGAGCGCGGAACTGAGCCGCTGCATGGCCGACAGCTTCACCCGCATCGGCCTGACCAGTCGCGAGACCGACGTGCTGCAACTACTGGCGCAGGGCTGCTGCAACAAGTCGATCGCCCGCGAACTGGGCATCGGCGTGGGCACGGTGAAGACCCACGTCAAAGGCCTTTTCGACAAGCTTGGCGCAACGGCACGCACCCACGCGGTGGTGCTGGCAACGCGGCGCGGCCTGGTCGGCGACACGCACAGAGAAACCGCCGGCCAGCACTGACTCTGCAACGGTGCCCGTAACGACGGGCGAAAAACGATTTACCTTTGCGCCATATGGCTTTAGAATAACAGCCATGCAAGCCCATACCACATCGGCATCGACCGTTCATCGCCGCACGCGCTACCAGCGCGTGGTGATGATCATCGCCTTGCTGTTCCTGTCGCTGCAACTGTTGGGCGCCGCCCAGCACAGGCACGCGGTCACGGAATCGCAGTCCGATTGCGTGGCCTGCTTCGTGGCGCACTTGCCCGGCGGCGCACCGCCGACCGTCGCCGGCGTGCTCGCGGTTGCCATGCTGGCCGGACTGGCCATCGTGGTGCAGTTCCGCCAGGCCGCATTCAAGCAGGCCAACTACCTGACGCCTCCGTCGCACGCCCCGCCTTCCCGCTGCGCTTCTTGTTAACTTCCCTTTGAATTGAATGTTCGCAGCTGCTTGCTGCGTGCTGCACTGATACGCGTTGACGCTTGCCGTCCGCGTTAGCACGCCACATGCCGCTGCCACGAACCGCGCACCACCCGTGCTGCGTCTCGCCACCCCTGTGCCGGCGTACGCTTGCCGGCATGCGTGCGGCCCTGCGCATCCCTGCAGCCGCCACGAGCGGCCGGATCGCCCATGGGCGGCCACGCCCATACACTTAAGGATACTCCATGCAACGCATTCCACAACGCCGTCCCCTGCCGCTGCTGATCGCCAGCCTGTGCCTGTCCGCTCCCGCCTTCGCCGACGAAGCAGCCGACGCCGCCGATCAAGCCGCCAGCGCGCCGATGCAAATCGTCGCAGTCACCGCCGCCCGTCTGAAAAGCGCGCGCATCGACCTTTCCCCGAAAGTTGGCACCACCATCTACACCATCGACCAGCACATGGTCGACCAACTGGGCCAGGGCGACAACACGCCATTCAATGAAGTGCTGCTGCGGTTGCCGGGTGTGAGCCAGGATTCCAAAGGCTCCGGCTCCATCCACGTGCGCGACGACCACGCCAATGTGCAGTACCGCGTCAATGGCGTGCAGCTCCCGGAGAGCATCACTGGCTTCGGCCAGTCGATCGACACGCGCTTTGTCGAACAGACCGACTTCATCACCGGCGCGCTGCCGGCGCAATTCGGCCTGCGCACTTCCGGCATCGTCGACATCCAGACCAAGGAAGGCACTACCAAGCCGGGCGGCCGTATCGGCGTGCTGGTCGGCAGCCATGGCGATGTCGAGCCGAGCGCCGAGTTGTTCGGCTCGCAAGGCGCCTTTAACTACTACCTGTCCGGCAGCTACCTGAGCAACAAGATAGGGATCGAGAACCCGCTGCCGACCACCAGCGCGCTGCACGACAAAACGCACCAGAACAAATCGTTCGGCGCCCTGTCCTACTTCCTGGACGACCAGACCCGCCTCGGCCTGATGTTCGGCACCTACAACGGCCGCTTCCAGATTCCCAACAATCCGGACCAGGTGCCAGCCTGGTCGCTGACCGGCCATAGCGACGCCATCGCCGGCACCAGCACGCTGCCATCGTCGCAGCTGGACGAGCAGCAGCGCGAAGTCAACCGCTTCGTGGTGCTGTCACTGCAAAAGAGCCTGGGCGCGCTAAACTATCAGGTGTCGGCCTTCCATCAATATTCGGAGCTGCATTACACGCCCGATGCGCTGGGCGATTTGATCTACAACGGCGTGGCGTCGGACACGCTGCGCTCCAACACCTCCAGCGGTCTGCAGGTCGATGCCAGCTACCAGCTGAACCCGGCGCACACGCTGCGCGCCGGCGTCGCCTATGCGCGCCAGCGTACCAGCAGCAACAATGCGGTGACCGTGTTCCCGACCGCGGACGACGGCACGCAGGCCAGCAGCGATCCGTTCACCATCGAGGACAACAGCAGCAAGACCGGCCGCTCTTCCAGCGTCTACCTGCAGGATGAATGGCATATCAGCGCGCCGCTGACGCTGAACTACGGCGTGCGCTTCGATAAGGTCTCGGCCTACATCGATGAGCAGCAATGGAGCCCGCGCATCAACCTCGCCTATCAGGTGGCACCAGGCACCGCGCTGCACGCGGGCTACTCGCGCTACTTCACGCCACCGCCGCAGGAACTGGCGGCGCAAGCGAGCATCGACAAATACGCCGGCACCAGCAATGCACCTGCAGTGCCGGCGTCGGACAACGTCAAGGCCGAACGCACCAATTACTACGACGTGGGCCTGAGCCATCAGGTCAACAGCAACCTGACCGTGACGGCTGACACCTACTATAAGAAGATCCGCAACATGCTCGACGAAGGCCAGTTCGGCCAGGCGCTGATACTGTCGCCGTTCAATTACGACCGCGGCTATGCGAAGGGACTGGAGCTGTCGGGCGTCTACAACCGCGGCAACTGGGGCGGCTTCCTGAACCTGACCTTGCAGAAGGCACAGGGTCAGAACATCATCTCCGGCCAGTCGCTGTTCGGTGCGGACGAACTGGCCTACATCAGCAAGCACTACATCTATGTGGACCACGACCAGACCCGCACCATCTCCGGCGGCGCGCACTACCACTGGGGCGACACGCAGCTGAGCGGCGACTTCTTGTACGGCAGCGGCCTGCGCAAGACGCCGGACGGCGGCGCGCCGAACTCCGGCACGCTGCCGCACTACACCACCGTCAACCTGGCCTTGACGCACACCTGGAAAAACACGCCGGCCGGCAAGGTCGAAGGTCGCCTGGCGCTGATCAACGCTTTCGACAAATCGTATCTGCTGCGCGATGGTTCGGGTGTCGGCGTCGGCGCCCCGCAATACGGCGCGCGCCGCTCGCTGTACGCGGGGCTGTCGACCAGTTTCTAAGGTACGGCGGGCAGGAATATCATGTATATTTAGCCAATCTGATATTTTTGGCAAATCCCGCATGAGCCAGTTGCCCGCTGTATTCGACTTGCTGCTTGCCGTGTATCTGCTGCTCGTGCTGCCGTGCCAGGCGCTGTGGCGCAGCCTGCGGCCATCCGGCCGGCCGCGCGTGCCGCTTTTGCAGCGCTACCGCAAGAACATCGTCAGCATCGCCATTGCGCTGGCGGTGCTGGCAGTGAGCATGTGCTGGAACGGGCGCAGTCCTGCCGACCTGGGACTGGAGCTGCCGCTGTCGGGCACGGGCTTGTGGTGCCTCGTCATTTCGGCGCTGGCGCTGCTGGCAGCACATTTCGGCAGCCAGCTTTGGGAACGCAATATGGCTCCCGACAAGCGCGCAGCCCAGCAGGCCAAGCTGAGGACGCAACTGCAAGCCAACGACTTGATGCCCCGCAGCGTCGAGGAGCTGCGCGCCTTCGCGGTGTTGTCGCTGTTTGTGGGCTGTGGCTGGGAGCTGCTGTATCGCGGCTTCCTGTTGCTGGTACTGCCGCCGCTGACCGGCATCGCCGGCGCGCTCATCCTGTCCGCCGTCGCGTATGGTGCCGCGCACGGCTACACCAGTGTCAAGCAGTTCACGGCCGGCGTGGTGTCAGCCTTGGTATTGACCATCGCTTACGCGCTGTCGCACAGCCTGTGGTGGCTGATGCTGATCCACTGCGCATTCGGCTGGTTCGCGGCGCTGGCCAGCCAGCGAGCCGTGCGCCCGGAAGCAGTAGAAGTTAATGCAGTTTAAATTGCCATCCCTTTTTACCGAGCATCTGCTCAGAAACCCACACCTGCACAGTAAATTCTTGTGTAATTGTTATAGCTGTAGGCATAATCATTTGGCCCTGAATTATTTTAAGCGTCAATGAATCCTATCGTCTTCGCCATCCCCGTGTTCATGCTGACCATCCTCTTCGAGGCGTGGCTGGCGCATCGACGGGGCGTGGCGACCTACGATACCGCCGACGCGCTCACCAGCCTGCACCTCGGCGTCATGAGCCAGGTGGTCGGCCTGTTCGTCAAACTGGCCATGCTGGGCATTTACACCGCCGTCTACGAGAGCGTCCGCTTCGCCACCCTGCCCGTCAACAGCGTCTGGGTCTGGATAGTCGCGCTGCTGGCCTATGATTTCTGCTACTACTGGGCGCACCGCCTGGGCCACGAAGTGAGCGTGATGTGGGCCGCCCACGTGGTACACCACTCGTCCGAGTACTACAACCTGTCGACCGCACTGCGCCAGACTTCCAGCGGCTGGCTGCTGGGATGGCTGTTCTACCTGCCGATGGCGCTGGCCGGCGTGCCGCCGCTGGTGCTCGCTGGCGTCGGCATGATCGACCTGCTGTACCAGTACTGGGTCCACACCGAACTAGTTGGCCGTCTCGGTTGGCTGGACCGCGTGCTGGTCACGCCGTCCAATCACCGCGTCCACCATGGACAGAACGACTACTGCATCGACAAAAACTACGGCGGCATCCTGATCCTGTGGGACCGCATGTTCGGCACCTTCGCCGACGAGCGTGACGGCGAACGCATCATCTACGGCGTGCGCACGCCGCTGCGCAGCCTTAATCCGCTGTGGGGCAACGTGCACTACTACGCCGACCTGTGGCGCGCCACAGGCAGCGTGCGCGGCCTGCGTGCCAAGCTGCATGTCTGGTTCGGCCCTCCCGGCGGCTGGACCGGCGAAGCGCTGGCCCATTTCGAAGCCGCCCAATTCCAGCGCTACGACACCCGCACTCCATCGGCCGTCAACGGCTACGCGGTGCTGCAATTGGCGCTGCTGGTGCCGTGCGTGTCGCACCTGATCGCCATCGACCCGCAACTGGCGCCGTCCATGCTGGCGCTGTATGCAGCACTGATACTGCTCACCACTCAATCTGTCGCCGCATTGCTGGAAGGCGGCTATCACGCGCGCCGCAGGGAGCAATTGCGCGCGGTCGCCACCGGCCTGGCGTTCGCGTTGCTGCCGCAGTGGTTCGGCTTCGATGCGCCGCTGCTGTTGCGCGGCGCGGTACTGGCGTTGCTGCTGGGCGCCGCCGCATGGCTGGAAAAATCAGCGGGACGCCAGCCCGCGCAACAAGAGACTGGTACATAAAAAACAAGCACCATCCATCTTGGAGGAAGACATGAGTCATCGCTGTACCGTTTCGCATCAGCCCCGCCAACCGCATCCACGCCGTCATACCCAACGCACCGTGCTGGCCGCCAGCCTGGCCGCCGTCTTCTGCGTGCCGCCCGCCTGGGCTGCCGATGACATCCAGTCCGTGGTAGTGACCGCCCAGTCGCGCAAGCAGTTCGTGCAGGACGTGCCGATGACGATGCAGGTGGTGACCGCCAAGGATATCGACAATCTCGGCGCCAAGGACCTGGCTGACTTGAACGGCTACATCCCCGGCCTGGTCGTCGACAACAGCGAACCGACACAGCCGAGCTTCGGCATCCGCGGCGTGCAGCCGGGCGACTTCGGCATCGCCACCGATTCTCCGGTCGGCATCTACGTTGACGGCGTCTACACCGGCAAGACCGGCGGCGCGCTGATGAACTTCATCGACGTGCAGCGCATCGAAGTAGTCAAGGGCCCGCAAGGTACGCTGTTCGGCCGTAACAGCGCGGCGGGCGCGATCGCCATCAGCACCAACGAACCGGGCAAGGACCTCGACGCCGCCGGCCACGTCAAGCTGGGCAAATTCGGCCGCGCCAATGCGGACCTGATGATGAACCTGCCGATCAACGACACGCTGGCCGCGCGCGTGGTCGTGGTGCGCTCGGGCAGCGAAGGCTGGGTCACCAACGAAACCACCAACCAGAAAATGGGCGGCGACAAGGACTGGGCCACCCGTATTAGCCTGCGCCAGGACCTCGGCCAGGCCAAGCTAGTGTTCGCGTGGGAGCATGAGAACATGGAGCAGTACGGCCGGCCGGCCTTCGGCGTGATCAAGAATCCGGCGCTGCCATTGGGGGGCTACACCGGTTCCTATCCGGCTTCCTACACCGCCAACTTCGTCAATCCATTCGACGCACCGCTGCAGAACGACGTCCAGGGCAGCGAAGGCCGTAACTTCGACGGCGCCACGCTGCGCTTCGAAACGCCGATCGCCGGCATGACCTTCAGCTCCACCACCGCCTACCGCCGCTTTGACACCCACAACTACACCGACAACGACGGCGGCGCGCGCAATGATCTGTACCTGGGCACCATGGACGCCAAAAAGGCGCACAGCTTCCAGCAAGAGTTCAAGTTCTCCGGCAAGACCGATAAGCTGGACTGGATCGCCGGCGTCAGCTTCTATCACAACAACGAGCACCAGGACGCCAGCGCCTTTGTCACCACCGGCACGCTGGACACCCTGAGCGAGTTCGCCGGCGGCCCGCCCAACTTTGCGATGCTGTTCGGCGGCCTGGCGCAAGCGGGCATCGGCGGCATCAGCGCGTCCACCGTGTTCCCTTGGAATGAGACCCACTACAGCGACGTGCGCACCCGGTCGTCGTCGATCTACGGCGACACCATCTGGCACCTGACCGACAAGACCAACCTGACCGCAGGCTTGCGCTGGACCCAGGACAAAAAGGACATGACCTGGTACGTGCCGGGCCGCGTGTCGCCGGACCTGGACAACTTCCTTAACATGTTCGGGCCACTGGCCGGCCTGAACGCCGCATCGTTCCCGGCCAACGTCATCTTCGACACCGCCGGCAAGCTGGCCAGCTCGCCGGTCACGCGCAGCAAGGACTGGACCGACTTCAGCCCGCGCCTGGTAGCCGACCATAAGCTGAACCAGGACACGCTGCTGTTCGCGTCGGTGTCGCGCGGCTACCAGGCCGGCGGCTTCAACATCTTCACGCCGCCGAATCCAGCATCGTCCACCGCCACCGGCCGCGATCCGAGCTTCTCGCCGGAGAAGATGACCAACTACGAGGCCGGCGTGAAGGCAGTCTTCCCGGCGCTGCGCGCGACGCTAAATGCTTCGCTGTTCTCGTACAAGTTCAAGAACCTGCAGGACATCCAGCTCTACAGCGTGGGCACGATCCCGACCTATAACGTGATCACCAGCGATCAGAAAGCGCACGGCCTGGACCTGGACGGCCGCATCCGCTTCAGTCCCAACGTGACGATGTTCGGCGGCCTGGAATACCTGGACCAGAGCTACACCCGCTACCAGCGCCTGGACGCCAACGGCAACGTCAGCCTGGACCTGTCCGGCCAGCCGGTCGGCACGCCGCGCCTGTCGTCGATGGGCGGTGTGAACATCAACTGGGAATCGCTGGGCGGTGGCCGCACCAGCGTCAACTTCCAAGGCACCCACCAGACCGGCACCCGCTGCAACAACGACACCCGCGCGCTGAGCTGCCTGGATACGCCGAACATCCGCACCGGCACCGCCGTCAGCAAGTTCGACCTGCGCGTGGGCTGGGACAATGCGGACCAGCGCTATGGCGTGGCCCTGCTGGTCAACAATATGTTCGACCAGCGCTACGTGACCATGCTGGGCGGTCAAACGCAGCAATACGGCGCGCCGTACGCCTACCTGACGACGCCGCGCACCTTCGCCGTGGAGTTCCACGCCAGTATGTAAGCATCACCTGAAACGACGCAGCAACGGGCGGCGGCGCAGCAAGGCCGCCGCCCTTTTTTATAGACCGAACCTGAGCTGAACGGACAAGGCATGACCTCCCGAATGAAAACGGCCGCGAAGACGGCTGGCGTAGTATGGGCATTGACCGTCGCCGGCGGCACGCTGGCCCTGTATGTGGCGCCGCCTGCGCCTTTGCGTGTGGCGGCGAACTACAGCGCCAAGATAGTCTGCTCCAGCGTGTTTGTGGCCGGCCGCGACGCGCAGTCCGTGCTGGCCGACGATGTGCAGGCGCCCGGTCATCCGGTGCTCAAGCTGATGCGCATCCGCATCGACCGCCAGAGCCAGCTGGTGCACGCCAATCTGCTGGGATTCATCGGCAACGGACTGGCGGTGTACCGTCCCGGTACCGGCTGCGCGGTGGTCGCCGATGGCGATATCGGCCACGCTGCGCAATATCGCTTCATGCCGACCAGGCTGCCGGCGCCGAGCGCCGACCTGGCGTGGCCGGGGGGTTCGCAAGCGCAGCCCGTGGCGGCGGTGCAGGCCTTGTTGCAGCAGGACGCACTGGCCGGTCCCGGCATGCGCGGCATGGCCGTCATCCATCACGGCAAGCTAATCGCGCAGCGCTACGGCGCCGGCTTCGACGCGGCCAGCCCGCTGCTCGGCTGGTCGATGACCAAGTCGGTGACGGCCGCGCTGGTCGGGCTGCAGGTAGCCGACGGCAAGCTGTCGATGCAACAAAACGGCTTTTGGGACAGCGCCGACGCCCGCGCGCGCATCACCGTGGCCGACCTGATGGCGATGAGCAGCGGCTTGCGCTACAACGAAGGCTACGGCGACGTGTCCGACGTGACGCGCATGTTGTACCTGGAGCCTGACATGGCGGGATACACCGCCAGCGAGCCGCTGGAGCATGCGCCGGGAACGGTGTGGAATTATTCAAGCGGCACCACGGTGCTGCTATCGCGGATCTGGCAGCAGGCCGCCGCGCCACGCGACTGGACTTCGGCCGAGGTGCTGTCGCTGCCGCAGCGCCGCCTGTTTGCGCCGCTGGGCATGAGCAGCGCCGTGCTGGAAGCGGACGCGCGCGGCAATCTGGTCGGCTCCAGCTATATGTACGCGACGGCGCAGGACTGGGCGCGCTACGGCCAGTTCCTGCTGCAGGATGGCGTGTGGAACGGCCAGCGCCTGCTCCCGGACGGCTTTGTCGCGACCATGCAGAAAATGGTGCCCGCCTCTGGCGGCCAGTACGGACAAGGCCAGCTTTGGCGCTGGGGTCCAGAAGGCGACACGCCCGAAGGCCAGAACCCCGACCTGCGCTTCCACCTGCCGGCGGACGCCTACTGGATGGAAGGGCATGATGGGCAGAGCGTGGCCGTGGTCCCATCCAAGGATCTGGTGGTGGTGCGGCTGGGGCTGACGCCGCATAGCATGCTGTATCAGCCGCAAGCGCTGCTGGCGGCGATCATCAAGGCGGTCGGCGAATGACGGCATCACTGGGGCTGTTGCGCCATCATGGCCCGATGTTGAAGACCATCGCGCGCATCCTGTGGGCCAGCGCCGTGCCCCGCCGCCGCCGCCGCGCGGGCACGCTAGCCCATGGCAACGCCACCATACACCGCACCATCGCCCCACCGCCGACGGCGCTGGTCGAGCGCTACATCGAGTGGAGCGGCGCAGCGGGCCGTTACCGGCGCGAACTGCCGCCGCACATGGTGTCGCAATGGAGCACGCCACTGGTCGGCGAACTGCTGCTGCGGCTGCCGTACCGCCTGACACGAGTCATCAACCAGGGCGTGACGCTGAAGGTGAACGGCCCGCTGCCGCGTGGCGTGCCTTTGCAGTTGCGCGCAGCGCTGCAAAAAATCGAAGAAGCCGACGGCCGTGCCAAAGTCACGCTGCTGATCGTCACCGGCACTTCCCAGCAGGCGTCGCTGGTGGAGACCCGGCTGCACCTGAGCTTCATGTTGCCGGCCCCCCGTTCCGCCAAGCCAGCGCGCGCACCGGGGACCGATCCGGATTGGCACACCGCCGGCACCTGGCAAGCCGCTGCCGTCGACGGCCTGCAATTCGCGCTGCTGACGGGCGACTTCAACCCCATCCACTGGTGCGGCCCGATCGCCAGGCGCTCGCTGTTCCGCAGCAAAGTCCTGCATGGCTTCGGCAGCCTGGTACGCAGCTACGAAACGCTTCCCGAAGGCAGTTGCCGCGAAATCGAGATCCGCTTCCTGTGCCCGGTACCGTTGCCCAGCACCCCGCTGCAAGTCCAGCTGGCGCCCGCCAGCCCGGACGGATGGCGCCAGCTGCGTCTCACCGGCACGGGCGATATCGTCCATCTGGCAGGCCGCTGCCGCAGCGTTTAAGGCGCAGACGTGGCTGCAAGCCACGATCATGTACCCACGCTACACGTCTTAATTGCCGATTCAGCGTACTTGGCCTAGTATGGGAAGCTCTAGTCCCATCGAAAGCCTGCCTTGATTATTGCGAATGAACAAAATACCTGGTCTTCGGCGATTGATCGCCCGCTGGAGCTGCGCCATGCACCGGCACCGCCGGATCTGCTGCGGCACCTGGATCAGGTGAATGGCGCGCCCGATCGCTGCGCACCGGCGCGCACCGCGACGGCCAGTGCGCATTTGCAGGGCGATGTCAGCGCCGCCTTGCGCGAACTGCCGGCCATCATACGCGGCCGGCTGCAGGCGAACTTCCTGGGGGTATATTTCGCACACGACGTGGGGTCGTCGGCCGCTACCGATATCGTGGTCGGCGCGGATGGCGAGTTCCTGGGCATCGCCATCGTCCTCGACGTCGATGCGGTGGCCGGCCGCACCGCCAACGAATGGGCCACCTGGCGTGAGAACCTGCCGTTCCAGCCGGGCGTGTTCCACGCCTCGGTGCGCATCGCCGACACGGCGGACGACAACCGCAAGAACGCCATCCAGTTCTTGCTGCTGCACGAAATCGGCCATGTGCTGGCAGCCGGACGCTCCTTCGTGCCCGACTGGTGGCTGATGCCGGACCAGATCGGCCGCACCGGCGACTACTCCTTCCTGCCACTGTCATGGCGCATCACGCCGGAAGGCCAGATCGTGCCGCTGCCGGAAAACGACTTCCCGCAGCGTGATCAGCTTAACTACTACGGCACCCCACAGCTGCCGGACGGCCAGCTGATGCAACTCTATCACTCGCTGCTGCAATCGGGCTTCTGCACGCTGTACTCGGCGCAAAGCGCGGACGAGGACTTCTCGGAATCGTTTGCGCTGTACGTCCACATCGTGCTGCTGCAAAAACCCTATATCGTGCGCCTGTATGAAGGCCAGCAACTGCGGCTGCAATATGCGTCGGACTGGGAAGAGCCGCGCTTTGCCGACAAGCGCCTGGTGCTGCAGCGCTTCCTGCCACGCGCCGACGACGATCTGCCCCCGCTGCCGGCCCACGCCAGCGCCGCGCTGCTACCGTACTCGCCGCTGATCGGCGTGGCACCGCTGATGCTGCGCGCCTTCCGGCATGAGGACATGGCACCGCTGGCCCTGGCGCTGGTGGCGCGCGCCCAGGCGCACCCACTGGACGCCAACGCCTATCTCGATTGCTCGACCGTGCTGCAGCTGAGCGGCGACCACGACGTCGCGCTGTCGGTCCAGGCCGAAGCGGTACGCATACAGCCCCGCTACACGCTGCCGGCCAAGCGCGGCGCGGCACCACTGCGGCTGCTGGTGTTGATGGGCTTGGGCGACCTGATGTCGAACACGCCGATCGAATTCCTGGTCGAGGACAGCGACGTCACGCTGGAACTGCTGTACCTGACCGAGGACGCGCCGTGGCCGGAGGCGTTCCCCGAACACGACGTGATGATGGTGGCCCTGGCCGAATCCACCGCGAACCAGCCCTTGCTGCGTCGCCTGTCCGAACTGCTGGCCGACTGGCCGCGTCCGATACTGAACCGCCCCGAACACATCGCCGTGCTGTCGCGTGACGGCGCCTGCGCGGCGCTGGCCGGCATCGACGGCGTCGACATGCCGCGCACCATCCGCGCCGACCGCGAGCAGGTGGCCGCGCTGGCCCAGGCGCCCGCCATGCTGGCCGACCTGCTGCCCGACGCCAGCTTCCCGCTGATCGTACGGCCGCTGGGCTCGCACGCCGGCCACGATCTGGAAAAGATCGACAGCGCCGCCGACCTGCCGGCTTATCTGGAACGCGTCGCCGCCGCGCGCTTCTACCTGGCGCGCTTTGTCGACTACCGCGGCAACGGCAGCATGTACCGCAAGTTCCGCGTGGTGCTGATCGCCGGCCAGCCCTTCGTCTGCCACTACGCCATTTCGCAGCATTGGATGATCCACTACCTGAACGCCGGCATGGATCAGAGCGCGGAAAAGCGCGCCGAGGAAGCCGCCTGCATGCGCGATTTCGACAGCACCTTCGCGCTGCGCCACCGCGACGCGCTGGCCGAGATCGACCGCCGCATCGGCCTGCCCTACCTGGGCATCGATTGCGCCGAAACGCCGGACGGCCGCCTGCTGATTTTCGAAATCGATAACGCGATGGTGGTGCACGCCATGGACGACGAGCAGATGTACCCCTACAAGAAGCCGGCGATGCGCAAAGTCTTCAGCGCCTTCCGCCAACTGCTTGAGGACCTCCGCAAGCAGCCCTAGTCCGGCGCCGCGTCCGCGGCCAATCGCTCGCGGGCCAACGCCAGCAGGCCGTCCAGCATCGCGTCGATGTCCTGCCGCCCGCTGCGATGATTGATGATCGCGGCGCGCAGCGCCAGTTGGCCGTTGATGGTGGTCAGCGACGGTGCGGCGATGCCCGATTCCTGCAAATCCGCCAGCAGCGCCGCGTTGAAGCGGTCCGCGTCCGCGCTGCGGTAGCGGAAACAGACGATGTTCAGCGACACCGGCGCCAGCAACTCCAGCTCGGTGCACTCGGCCACCCGCGCGGCCAGGTATTGCGCCAGCTCGCAGGTCTCGGCGATCACCTGCCCCAGCTTCTCGCCACCATAAACCTTGATGGTGAACCAGGTTTTCAGTGCGCGGAAGCCGCGCGACAGGTCCGGACCAAAGTCGCACGGCCACGGCGAGCCGGCCGCCATGCCACGCGTTTCCCGGCGCAGGTAGGCGGTCGGCGTAGCGAAAGCCTGGCGATGCAGCTCGCCATCGCGCACCAGCACAAAGCCAGCGTCGTAAGGCACCTGGCCCCATTTGTGGAAATCGAAGGCGATCGAATCGGCCTGCTGTATGCCTTCCAGCCTTGGCGCCAGCGCCGGCGACAACATCGCCAGCGCGCCATAGGCGCCGTCAACATGGAACCACAGCTCGTGACGGCGGCAGATGGCGGCCACCTCGGCCAAGTCGTCCACCGCACCCGTATCGACCGTGCCAGCGGTGGCGGCGACAAAGAAGGGCTGCAAGCCTGCCTGACGGTCGGTAGCGACAGCCTGCTCCAGCGCCACTAGGTCGATCTCGAAGCGTTGGTTGACCGGGATGCGGCGCAGCGCCGCGCGCCCCAGCCCGCTCAAGTCCATGGCCTGCGCGATGCAGTCATGCGCGGCGGCCGAGGTGTAGGCCACCAGTTGCCGGCCGGAATGCGCCACGCCCTGCTCGCGCACTGCCGGGCCCAAGGCGCGGACGCGGGCCACCAGCAAGGCGATGAAATTGGCCATCGAGGTGCCGGTCACGAACAGGCCGCTGGCTGTCTCGGGAAATGCAAACAGCTCGGCCATCCAGCGCACCACCTGGCGTTCCAGTTCGATGGGCATCTGGTCGCGCCCGCCCAGGTTGGCGTTCAGTCCCGCCGCCAGCATCTCGGCCAGCATACCGACCGGCGTGCCACCGCCATGCACCCAGCCAAAGAAGCCGGGATGGGCGTTGCCCACCGCGTAGGGCAGCACCTGCTGCATGAACGCTTGGTGCACTTCGGCCAGGTCGGCGCCCTGCTGCGGCAACGGCTCACGCACCGAGGCGCGCACCGGTTCCGGTATCGGCTGCCACACCGGACGGGCGCGTATCGCCTGCAAATAGCCGATCATGTCGTCCAGCATGCGGTGGCCCTGGGCGCGGAATTCGTCCCAATTCTGCGGGTCCAGTGAATTGTTTTGTGTTTTTTGCATGGAGTTCATTCCTGTCTACGCTTGCGATGTGAAAAATTCAAGCACCGCCCTTAAATTATTTCATTTTCTGCCGATACACATCATGAGGGCATTCTTTATACAGAGTTGCACCCCAGCCAAGACCGAAGGAAGCAGGACAATGAACGTTAATCAGACGACCACAATAGGCACCTTGCCAAGCCCAGCCACGGCGGCGGTGGCGTCGCCACGCCTGGAACCCACCCAGGAAAAGCCCGCCGCAGCGCCGGCTGCGGCGACCGGCAAGGCGGCCAACGCCACCCCCGTCAATCCGCAAGACCTGAAAAATTCCGTTGAAGCAATTAACCGCTATTTAAAAGTCAATAGCGAAGTCCAGTTCAGCATCGATGAAACCAGCGGCAAATCGGTGATCAAAGTCGTGGACACCGAATCCAAAAAAGTATTACGTCAATTTCCTTCTGAGCAAGCTTTGGAATTCGGCAAGAATCTCAAGGCCCTGAAGGGCTTGCTCGTAGACAACAAAGCCTGATTTCCAGGTCGAGCCAAAACCGCCGTCGGTGCTGGGATCTTGCCGCACCGGCGGCGTTTTGCCGTCAGCCGCGCTGCTGCGCGATCCAGCGGTCCATCACTTCCGCCAGCACATCCAGAGGCACCGATCCGGTGCGCAGCACGACGTCATGGAACGCCGGCAGCGAGAACTTGTCGCCCAGCGCCGCCTGCGCCTTGTCGCGCAGTTCGACGATGCGCAGCATGCCAGTCATGTAGGCGCAGGCCTGGCCCGGCCAGGCGACATAGCGCTCCACTTCCTGCGCACCGATGCCGTAGTCGATCGCCTGCTGGCGAGTCCAGCCCTTGGCGTGCAGGCCGGTGTCCACCACCAGGCGCTTGGCGCGGAACAGTTCCGAACCGAGGGCGCCCAACAGGCCGGGCACGTCGCCGTCATACCAGCCCTGTTCCACCGCCAGCCGCTCGGTATACAGCGCCCAGCCTTCGCTGTGCATGCTGCCGCCGCCGAAGATGCGCATGGTGCGGAACTTCGGCAGGCCTTGCAGCTCCTGCTGCACCGTCAGCTGGAAGTGATGGCCAGGCACCGCTTCGTGATAGGCCAGGCTACGCATGCGTATCATGTCGAACTTCGGTCCACGCAGCGGCACCCAGAACACGCCGGGACGGCTGCCATCCGGGGCCGGGGTGCTGTAGTGGGCCGAGGCGCTGGCCTCGGTCAGCGGCGGTTCGCGGCGCACTTCGACCGGCGCGTGCGGCTTCAGGTTGAATAGCGCGTCGCTGCGACGCTCGGCGTCGCGCACGATGTCGGTATAACGGGCCAGCAGTTGCGGGCGCGGATCGGGTTCGGCCGGCGGCTGGTAGCGCGCGTCCAGCTGCGCCATGCGCTCGGCTATGCTGCCCTCAGTCAGGCCCAGCGATTTCAGGTGACGATCCATTTCCGCTTCGATGCGCGCCACTTCGCGCAGGCCGATGGCATGGATTTCTTCGGCCGTCAGCTTGGTGCCGGTGTAGGTTGCCAGCGCTTGCGCGTAGGCGGCCGCGCCGTCCGGCAGGCGCGAAATGCCGGCGATGTCGCCGGTGCGCGGCTGCACTTCGGCCAGATAGGCTTGCAGGCGCTGGTAGGCCGGGATGATGCGCTCGCGTACCGTGCTGGTGGCGCGTACCAGTGCCACTTCGCGCGCCTGCGGCGTCAGGTCGGCAATGGTGGCGCTGCGCTTGGCCAGCGCCGCGACCAGCACATTGGCTTCCGGCGCGGGTTTGAGGAAGTTGTCAACCTGCGCCTGCGCGCGTTCCAGGATGAAACGCGGCGGTATCAGCTGCCTGGCCACGGCGGCGCGCGAAATGGCGATGCCTTCGTCGATGCGCTGACCTAGCTGGTCCAGGCGCGCCAGATAGGCGTTGACGTCGGTCGCGTTGCGCAGCGGATGGGTCTCGGCCATGAACGTCACCAGGCCGGTCTGGATGCCGTTGAACTGCGCGAACAAGAAGTTGTAGTCCTGGAAGCGTTCGCCGGCTATGGCGGTCTGCAGATTCCAGCGTATGGTGGCGGCCGAGATGCGCTGGTTTTCATCGAGCGGGCCTTGCAGCCACTTTTCGACTTGGGCGAGGCCGCGCCGCGCCAGCGCTGCTTCCTTGGCGCGCTGCTCGGTGGTGATGGGATTGAGCTGGCGGTCCAGCGCGCCCTGCTCAGCGCCGGAAAAATACTGCGCAACGGTGGCGCGTTCGGGACGCAGGCGCACCCAGTCGGCTGCGAAGGCGTCGGCCCATTTGTCGAAGGCGGCATTGTGGACACTGCCCGCCTGCACCGGCTTGGCGGTATCGGCGGCAAGGCCCGGCACGCAAACAACTGCGCCGGCGACAAACAGCATGGACAGCAGGGAGACGGCAACTGCGCTTTTCTGGACTCGGAGCTTCATGGGTTCTTTACCTCGGATTGAAAGTGCTTGGACTCTAGCATAGGAGCACACCACTTGTAACTAGCCGAGCGCGCGCTGCATCTGCGCCATCTCTTCGGTCAGCCAGGCGCGGAAGCGGGTGATCTTGCTCAGTCCTGCCTTGTTGCGATTGACCAGGAAGCGGTAGCCGCGGCGATAGGGCGCGGTGCGGCAGGCCAGTATCCGCAAGGCGCCGTTCTGGATATCCTCATACGCGACACTGTACGACACCAGCCCCACGCCCTGACCCGCCACCGCCGCCTGCACCTGCACCGCGAAGTTGGTGTAGCTGCGCGAGAAGTCGTAGCGGCCCTTCAGCGCGTTGTTTTCGCGCAGCAGCTGGATCCAGTTTTCGGTGGTCTCTTCATGCAGCAGCGGGTAGCGCTGCAGGTCGGCCAAGGTCAGCGCATCCTGACCCGGCACCAGCAGCGACGGGCTGTAGACGGGCACCAGCCGGTCGCAGAACAGCAGCGCTGGATCGTTGTCGGTGACATCGCTGAAGCGGATCGCCACATCGACGCTGTCGTCGTCCATGTCGATCAAGCGGTCACTGGACTCAAGGCGGATGTCGAGCTCGGGATACTGCCGCGTGAAGCCGACAATGCGCGGCACCAGCCATTTGATCGCCAGCGAATTGGTGGTGCTGATGCGCAGGATTTTTTCCTCGTCACCGCCACGCAGCGCGTCGACCTTGCTGCGCAGATCGGCCAGCAAACGCGCCACGGTGGCCGCCAGGTCCTGGCCTTTTTCGGTCAGCGTGATGTGGCGCGGGTGGCGGATAAACAGCGCGAAGCCGAGCGCCTCCTCCAGCTGCTTGACCTGCAGGCTGATGGCGGCCGGGGTCTTGTGCAACTCCTGCGCGGCCAGCTTGAAACTGCCCCAGCGCGCCGCACAATCGAAGTCGATCAGGCCCGACAGGGAGCGCAGCGGCTTGTTCATGCGGCCTCCATGACTAAATTTTTCTTATTCATATGGTGAAAATTTCTCGTTTGATCAGTGCTTCCAGCAAGAGGAAAATATACCTCATACGCTGATAAAAAGCTGCATGAGCAAGAAATTCTACCTATCGGCGTCAACTGGACTTAAGGAGACCTGCCATGTTCAAGCCACTCGCGCCATTCCACGCCACCTGTGACTGCAAAGCACCGGCCGCGGCCTGCACGCCCGACCGCGGCCAGCCCTCGCTGTTGCGGGCGCAGTTTTCGGCCGAGGTCCGCAAGCTGCTGGCCCAGTTGGTAGTGCTGCGCTGATCCGCCTGCGGGAATGACTACGCAATTGCCTGGTTGACTAAAATGCCATTCCCCGCTATCTTTTGCCTGTTTCCATTTCCGGAGTCCCTCATGGGTACTTGTTCGAGCGATAGTTGTAGCCAGACCTGCTCTGGCACCGCCTCGGCAAGATAACGCAGCCTCCGCTGCCGTCATCTTGCTTCGGGCGAGATGATGGCGTCTGACGCGGGCCTTGGCCCGCAGCATAGCCATCCACATTTTTTGCCGCTGCACCGCGCCCTGCGCAGGGCCGGCGCGGCTTTGCCGTCTTCGCCCTGTGGTACGGGCGATTTACTGTCGGATGAATTTATGCTCAATGCTTACCTCACTGTAGCGGCGCCCGCGCGCGCCTTTGCCACCTCGTGGCTGAAAAAACTCGGCCCCGGCCTGATCACCGGCGCGGCCGACGACGACCCGAGCGGTATCGCGACCTATTCGCAGGCCGGGGCGCAGTTCGGCCTGCAGATGCTGTGGACCATCCTGTTCACCTATCCGCTGATGGTCGGCATCCAGGTGGTGAGCGCGCAGATCGGGCGCGTCAGCGGCAAGGGACTGGCCGGGAATATCCGCGAACATTTTCCGGCGTGGCTGGTGCGCAGCATTGTCGCGCTGCTGCTGGTGGCAAACACCATCAACATCGCAGCCGACGTCTCGGCCATGGGCGAGGCGATGAAACTGATCGCGGGCGGCTCGTCGCGCTGGTATGCGGCGCTGTTCGGCGTGATCTCGCTGATGCTGCAAGTGTTCATTCCGTACAAGCGCTACGTGCGCCTGCTGAAATGGCTGACGCTCGCGCTGCTGGCCTATGTGGCGACGGTGTTCACCATTCACGTGCCGTGGCTGGAGGTGGCGCGCGCCACCGCGCTGCCGCACATGGAGTGGTCGCCGGCCTTCATCACCACCATGGTGGCGGTGTTCGGTACCACCATCAGTCCTTACCTGTTCTTCTGGCAGGCGTCGCAGGAAGTCGAGGAACTGCAGGCCTGCCCGCACTCGCAGCCGCTGCGCGTCGCACCAAAACAGGCGGGCGCCAACTTCCTGCGCATCAAGGTCGATACGGCGATCGGCATGGGCTTCTCGAACCTGGTGGCGTTCTTCATCATGCTGACCACGGCGGTGACGCTGCACATGCATGGCATTGTCAATATCGACACCTCGGCGCAGGCTGCGGCGGCGCTGCGGCCGCTGGCGGGCGATTTCGCCTTCATGCTGTTTAGCGCCGGCATCATCGGCACCGGCCTGCTGGCGGTGCCGGTGCTGGCCGGTTCGGCGGCGTATGCGGTGGCCGGCGCCTTGCAGTGGGAGAAGGGACTGGAGAAGACTGCCGCGCAGGCCAAGGAGTTCTACGGCATCATCGCGGTTTCGACCATCGTCGGCATCGTGCTGGGCTTCACCGACGTCGATCCGATCAAGGCGCTATACTGGAGCGCGGTGATCAACGGCGTAATCTCGGTGCCTATCATGGTGGTGATGATGTTGATGGCCGGCAGCTCCGCCATCATGGGCCGCTTTGTCATCAGCAGCCGGCTGCGCGCGCTGAGTTGGGGCGCGACGGCGGTGATGGCGGTCGCGGTGCTGGCGATGTTCTGGATGATGGCGCGCTACGATTGAGACCGGCCGCTACTTGGCCGCGCCCCACTTCTCGGCGATCTTCCGGCGCTGACCTTCGGCCTGCATCAGCGCATAGCCGCGGTTGAATTCGGCCAGCGCCCATTCGCCTTTCGGATGCTTCAAGCTAAAGCCGATATAGGAATCCTGCCGCACGCTGGTGAAGCTCGCCACTACCTGGTTTGCCACGCCCGCCTCTTGCGCCCACTGGCGGGCGCCGTGCAAGGCATTGTCCATCACCAGCGCGGCGTCGATGCGGCCGGCCGCCAGCTTTTTCAGATTGATCTGCTCCGAGCGCGCGGCCACGAAGGTCGCGCCGCGCTCCCTGGCCTTCATCGCCGAGTCGGGATATTCGTAGCCGTTGACGATGCCGATGGAAACGCCGGCACCCAGTTCGGATTCCTTGCTGGCCGCCAGCGGACGAAGGCGGTTCTGGTAGTAGACCGGTGTCACGCTAAATAGCGGGATTTGCGCGAACTTGACCCGGCCTTGCAATTCCGGCTCCCACGACATGCTAAAGCAAGCTGCCTCCAGCCCCGCCAGCACCAGCGCCTTGCAGCGGGCGTAGGGCACGACCACCAGTTCCACATTGACGCCTGCCGCGGCGAAGGCCGCCACCACCATTTCGTTGGCGTAGCCGCTGCCGTCGGCATTGGAGAACGGCTCGGCCGCATCCTCGACCAGCACGCGCAACTTGTCCGGCTGTGCACCAACCGGCGCCGAAAGGACTGCGAAAAAAACCAGCAACGCCATGGACTGGAAAGCACGCGTCACACAAATTCCTGAAATTGGAGGATAAGCAGATTACAGCACAGATTTTGTCGTTATCATAGCGTCACGAACTTCAACTGATTAAGGACGATACGATGACACTGCTGATATTGGGACTGGCGATTTTCCTGGGGCTGCATTCGGTGCGCCTCTTTGCCGACGGCTGGCGCACGGCGATGCTGGCGCGGCTAGGCGAGGCAAAGTGGAAGGGGATGTATTCGCTGCTGTCGCTGCTCGGATTCGTGCTGATCGTCTACGGCTTCGGCGTGGCGCGACAGGCGCCGCAGGTGCTGTGGGTGCCGCCGGCTGGGATGCGCCACCTGACGGCCTTGCTGGTGCTGGTATCGCTCATCTTTCTGGCGGCGGCCTACGTGCCGCGCAACGGCATCAAGGCCAAGGTCCATCATCCGATGGTGATCGGCGTGAAAGTGTGGGCGCTGGCGCACTTGCTGGCGAACGGCATGCTGCATGAAGTGGTGCTGTTCGCCAGCTTCCTGGTATGGGCCGTGTTGTGTTTTCGCGCCGCCCGCCAGCGTGACCGCGCGGCCGGCACGCTCTACCCGCCGGGGACCACCGGCGGCACCATCGCCACCATGGTCGCCGGCATCGCCGGCTGGGCCATCGTCGCGTTCTGGTTGCATCAGTTGCTGATCGGCGTGCGTCCCCTGCCCTGAAAATAATGCCGGGTCGGGTCCGCCAAGGAACACGGCCCCAGCAATAAGCTGCCGGATATTGTTCAGCTCGTGTTCAAATGGCGAACCTGGCCCTGGGCTTGATTACAACACTTCAGGTGCCGGGCCGCCCAGGTCCTGCGGCAGATGCTGCGCCGCATGGGCGTCTGCCTTGCGTTCGCCGGCCAGGAACATGTACATCGCCGGGACCACGAACAGCGTGAACAGCGTGCCGATCGACAGGCCCGTGAAGATCACCAGGCCCATCGCGTGGCGCCCCGCCGCGCCGGCGCCGGAGGCGATCACCAGCGGGACCACGCCGAACACCATCGCCGCCGTGGTCATCAGGATAGGACGCAGACGGGTGGCGGCGGCTTCTTCGATCGCTTCGCGCTTGCTCTTGCCGGCCGCGCGCAAGTGGTTCGCCACTTCGACAATCAGGATGCCGTGCTTGGAAATAAGCCCCATCAGCGTCACCAGGCCGACCTCGGTGTAGATGTTGATCGAGGCGAAACCGAGGAAGATGAAGATCATCGCGCCGAACAGTGCCAGCGGCACCGACACCAGGATCACTACCGGATCGCGGAAGCTTTCGAACTGCGCCGCCAGCGCCAGGAACACGATCACCACCGCAAACGCCATGGTCACCACGAAACCGCCCGATTCATGCACGTACTGGCGTGACTGGCCGGAATAGTCGACCGTGTAGCCGGTCGGCGCCACGGCCTTCAGCGTGTCGCGCAGGTACTGCAAAATCTCTCCCTGCGACGAACCGGTCACGCCGGCCAGCGTCACGGAATTGAGCTGCTGGAAGCGGGTGATCGATTCCGGCGCCACGCTGTACTTGAGACTAGCCACGGTGCTGGCCGGAATCATCTCGCCGCTCGGGGTCTTGATATGGAAGTCCAGCACGTCGGCCGGATTCAGCCGGTCCACCTGCAACACCTGCGGGATCACCTTGTACGAACGGCCGGCGATCGAGAAGTAGTTGACATAGCCGCCGCCCAGCGCCGCGCCCATGGCGTTGCCGAAGTCCTGCTGCGTCAGCCCCAGCGTGGCCAGCTTGTCGCGGTCCACTTCGATCTTCGCTTGCGGCGAATCGACCTTCAGGTCGACGTCGGCGAAGTAGAACTTGTTGTCGGCGCGGGCCTTGTCCAGCACCTGCTGCGCCACCTGGTTCAGGTTCTCGAACGGCTCGGTGGTGGTGATCACGAACTGCACCGGCAAGCCCGAACTGCCCGGCAGCGCCGGGAACTGGAACGCCGCCACGCGCGCGCCGGCAATGTGGTTCCACTTGGCCTGCAAGTCTTGCTGGATCTGGTGCGCCGAGCGGCTGCGCGTGCTCCAGTCCTTGACCAGCATGCCGCCGATGCCGGAGTTCACCGTTGGCACGCCGGTGATCTGGAACATCTGCTTATATTCAGGCATGGCCTTGGCGGTCTGGAATACCTGGTCGGCATAGACCAACATCTGGTCCGAGGTGGCGGTCGGCGCGCCCACCACCTGTGACAGCACGATGCCCTGGTCCTCTTCCGGCGCCAGCTCGGACTGCGACATCTTGAACATCAGCGCCAGCAGCAAGCTCAAAATCACACCCATGACTATCAGCACCGGCCAGGTGTTGATCAGGCTATGCAGCACGCGCGAGTAGCCATGGTGGACCTTGTCGAACACCCGGTCGATGGCCTTGACGAACTTGCCCTCGTCCTGGCTGGCGCGGAAGAAGTGCCCGCACATCATCGGCGACAGCGTCAGCGCGACAATGCCCGATACCGCCACCGCACCGGCCAAGGTGAACGCAAACTCGGTAAACAGCGCGCCGGTCAAGCCGCCCTGGAAGCCGATCGGCACGTACACGGCGATCAGCACCACCGTCATCGCCAGGATCGGGCTGCCCAGCTCACGCGCTGCGATGATGGCCGAATCGAACGGCTTCATGCCCGCCTTCATGTGGCGATCGACGTTTTCCACCACGATGATGGCGTCGTCCACCACCAGGCCGATGGCCAGCACGATCGCCAATAAGGTCAGCAGGTTGATCGAATAACCGAGGATCAACATCACGAAGAAGGTGCCGATCAGCGACAGCGGCATGGCGATCACCGGCACGATCACCGCGCGGAAGCTGCCCAGGAACAGGTAAATGACGATGGTGACGATCACCAGCGCTTCCACCAACGTCTTGATCACTTCGGAGATCGAGGTGTTGATGAAGTCCGTCGAGTCGTACACGATCTCGCCGGTCAGGCCGGTGGGCAGCTGCTCGCGGATCGGCGGGAAGGCCACGCGTACGCGCTTGGCCACGTCCAGGATGTTGGCTTCGGGCGCAACTTTGATGCCGATGAAGACCGAACGTACGCCGCTGAAGGCGACGTTGAAATCGTAGTTTTCCGATCCCAGCGTGACGGTGGCGATGTCTTCCAGGTGGACGATGGCGCCGCCGCTCTGCTTGACGGACAGGTGCTTGAACTCCTCCACCGTGTGCAGGTCGGTGCCCGCGGTCAGCGTGACGGTGACCATCTGCCCTTTCGACTGTCCCAGCCCGGTCAGGTAGTTGTTTTGCGCCAGCGCGGCGCTGACATCGGCCGCGGTGACGCCGTGCGCCGCCATCTTATCGGCGTCCAGCCAGGCGCGCAGCGCGAACTGGCGCGCGCCCAGCAGCTCGGCGGTCTGCACGCCCTCGATCGCATCGAGCTTGGGCTTGACCACCCGCGCCAGGAAGTCGGTCACGTTATTGGTCGGCAGCGTGTCGCTGTAAAAGCCCATGTACATGGCGTCGGTGGTCTGGCCGGTCTGCACCGTCAGCACCGGCTGCTGCGCTTGCGGCGGCAGCTGGTTCTTCACCGAGTTGACCTGGGTGGTGATCTCGGTCAGCGCACGGTTGGAATCGTAGTTCAGGCGCAGCGTGGCGGTGATCACCGACACACCGCTGATGGACGACGACGACAGGTAGTCGATGCCCTGCGCTTGGGCGATGGCCGATTCCAGGGGCTGGGTGATGAAGCCGGCCACCGTCTGCGCATCGGCACCATAGTAGGCGGTGGAGACGGTCACCACCGCGTTTTGCGTACGCGGATATTGGTTGATCGGCAAGCTGAACAAGGAGCGCAGGCCCAGCACCACGATCAGCAAACTGACCACGCTGGCCAGCACCGGGCGCTTGATGAAGATGTCGGTGAAATTCATTACGACTCCTTAGTGTTCCTGCGGCGTCGGATTCGGGCTGTTGGCCGGCTGCACCTTGTTGTCGATGACGACCGGCGTGCCGTTCTTCAGTTTCAGCTGGCCACTGGTGACCACGGTCTGGCCTTCTTTCAGGCCCGTGAGGATGGCCACCTGGTCGCCGCGCGTGGCGCCGGTAGTGACGAACTGCTGCTGCGCCACCAGTCCGTTCGGATCGCGCGGCAGCTCCTTGCCATCCTTATCCTTGGCCGGCGGCGCGGGATTGAGCACAAACACGGTCGAGCCATACGGGTTGTAGGTAATAGCGGTCTGCGGCAAGGTCAGGTAGCGTTTGCGCTCGCCCTGGTCCAGGCTGACGTTGGCGAACATGCCGGGCAACAGCTGCCGTTTGGGATTGGCGATGGTCGCCTCGACCTGCACGTTGCGGGTGGCGGTGTCCACTTTCGGGCTGATCGAGGTGACCTTGCCGGGGAAGGACGCGCCGGGCCAGGCGTCATTCGCCAGGCTCAGTTTCTGGCCCAGCGACAGGCCGGCCAGCTGCTTTTGCGGCACGAAGAAATCGATATACACCGGATCGACAGTCTGCAAGGTCACCAGCTTGTCGCCCGGGTTCAGGTACTGGCCGGGATTGACGGCGGTGATCCCCAACTTGCCGGCGAACGGCGCGCGGATGGTTTTCTTGTCGACCTGGGCCTGCTGCTGCACCACCAGCGCGCGGCGGTTTTTCAGGTCCGCTTCATCGTTGTCGAGCTGCGCCTGGCTGATCGCCTGCGCGGCCAATTGCAGCTTGTCGCGCTTGAGCGTGGTGGCCGCCAAGTCAGCGGCCGCCTGCAGCGCGTGCAGCTGGGCGACGTCGCTGTCGGCGTTCAGTTCGAACAGCACCTGGCCGGCCTTGGCCTCGTCGCCCGAGTGGAAGCGCACGTTGCGCACCAGGCCCGCGATCTCGGTGGTCACGTCCACGCCGCGCACCGGCACCAGCGTGCCGACCGAGGCGATCTGCGGCTGCCATTCCTGCGTCTCGGCCTTGATCGCGGTGACGGTTTGCGGGCCTGGCTTGGGCGAGCTGGCGATCAGCTGGCGGATCTGCAAGAACTTACCCAGCGCCAGTACAGCCACCAGCAATACGATGCAGCCTATCATGATGAACATGCGTTTGGTCATGAAACAATCTCCTGCGATTGAAGTTTTTTATTCGTGCTTTTATTCGTTGCCCTTACTGCGCGCCGGCCCGGTTCCACCAGCCGCCACCCAAGGCCTGGAACAGCGCCGCCGTGTCGGCATAGCGCGCAGCCTGCGCCTGCACCAGGCTGATATGTGATTGCTGGTAGGTACGCTGCGCGTCCAGCAGCACCAGGTAGCTGATGCCCCCCAACTGGTACTGCGAGGTGGCCAGCTTCAGCGACTCGGCAGCCAGCGCCTCGGCCTGGGCCTGGGCCTGCAATGCGTCGGCGTCGGCATCGAGCGCGCGCAGGCTGTCGGCCACGTCCTGGAACGCGGCCAGCACCGTGCCGCGGTACTGCGCGGCGGCGGCGTCATAGGCGGCTTCGGCGGCATGCTTGCGCGCCGCCAGCGCACCGCCGTTGAACAATGGCGCGGCCATACCGGCGCCCAGGTTCCACAGCACGTTGTCGGACTTAAACAAGTCGCCCACCGTGGGACTGGCCGAGCCATAGCTGCCGCTGAGCGTCAATTGCGGGTACTGCGCCGCAGTGGCCACGCCGATCTGTGCGCTGGCCTGGTGCAGTGCCTCTTCGCTTGCGCGCACGTCGGGACGCTGGCGCACCAGCGCCGACGGCAGCGACACCGGCAGTTCGACCGGCAAGGTCAATCCCTCCAGCTGGAACTCCGGCATGCCCGGTTCGCCCGGCAGCCGGCCGGCCAGCACCGACATCTGGTGGCGGGTCTGGTCCAGCGCCTTTTGCAGCGGCGGTATCGTGGCGGCGACTTGCGCCACCTGGTTGCGCTGCGTGAGCACGGTGGTGCGCGGGACAGCACCGAATTCGAACTGCTTCTCGATCAGGCCCAGTTGTTTGTTCAACGCGTCCAGCACGTCGCGGCTGGCCTTCAGTTGCGCGCGCAGCGACGCTTCGCGGATGGCGGTGGTGACCACGTTGGCGGTCAGCGCCAGATAGGTGGCGTCGACCTGGTAGCGCTGGAAGTCAAGCGCGGCCTGCGCGCCTTCCAGCGTGCGGCGCGTGGCGCCAAACACGTCGGGCGTGTAGGACACGCTGACCGAGGCGTTATACAGGTTGAACACCCCACCCCGCTGGCCACCGGTGGTCGCGGCGGAGGCGCGCTCGCGCTGCGCGCCCAACTGGCCGTTCACGGCCGGATACGCCAGCGAGCCGGCCTGCGCCAGATAGTTTTGCTGCGCCTGGCGCAAGGTCGCTTCGGCGGCCGCCAAGCCGGGGCTGTGCTCCAGCGCGGCGCGTATCAGCTGGTCCAGCGCAGGCGACTGGAACACACTCCACCACTGAGCCTGGATGTCCTGGCCGGCGACGAAGCGCTGCGCCGCGCCGCCCAGCGTCGCTGCCGGTGCGGCCGCGGTCTGCGCCGGCATGGGCGCCGGCGTGTACGGGCTCTGGTCGGGCGGCGCCTGCGGCGGCTTGAAATCGGGACCGACTGCGCATCCGGCCACGCCCAGGCCCAGCGCGGCGGCCAGGCCGGCACGCCGGGTCATGACTGCTAACTGCCTGAAGTTCTGCATACGCTTCTGCTGATTCGTCACTACCGGCTCCCGCAATAGTAAAAGTTAAATTAATTAACTATTCCGGGCCACATATTCGCATTTTTTTTGGCAAGCGTGTATTTTTTGTATGCTTGCATGCCACCAGTCAGCTCTCAGAAATATGCAGAATCTGCCTTGACAATCTCTGACACGTCAATTACATTGCAGTCATACGGAGGTCCACATGAAGCATTACACGCCAGAAAACTACGATCCGCGCAACAGCATAGGCGTCGCGCTGGGGCGAGCCCGCAACATGATCGTCGGTGAAATGGACGCCGCGTTGCGCGACCTGGACATCAACAGCCAGCAGATGGGCATCATCCTGGCGCTGGAACGCGGCCTGGCCGGCACGCCCTTCGAGTTGAGCAAGCTGCTCGACATCGACACCGGCCTGATGACGCGCATGCTGGACAAGCTGGAAAAGCAGGACATGCTGCTACGCGAGCGCAGCCTGGACGACCGGCGCATGGTCAACCTGCAGCTGACCCGTCACGGCGGGCAGGTGGCTGCGCAGATCCCCCATATCGCGCCGCGTGTCCTAAATCACCGGCTGAAAGAATTTAGCGCGGCGGAGTTCCAGGAGTTGCAACGCCTGCTGGCGAAATTTGTCGGGGCCTAGGCCGGCCCTTTTTTTAATCATTTAACTGACAAGTCAGATTATGAGCAATCAGAAAAACCTTGGCCGTACGTCGCAACGGCGCACCGGCTGGCTGTTATCGCTGGCGATCGCGGCAGCCCTGCCGGGCTGCGCCAGCTACACCGGCATCGGCAGCGACCATCACATCCAGCAGCCGCTGGCCAGCCAGGACGCCAACAGCCTGCCGGCCGAACACGGCCACTGGCCGGCGCGCGACTGGGCCAACCAGTTCGGCGACCGCCAGCTGGGCGCATTGATCGCCGAGGCGCTGGCCAACAGCCCGACCTTGGAGCAGGCCAAGGCGCGTGTCGCCGCGGCAACCGCTTACACCGAGAGCGCCAGCGCGGCTGGCGGCCCGAAAGTGAGCGCCGACGCCAGCATCAGCCGCCAGCAGTATTCCGGCAATGCGCTGGTGCCGCCGCCGTACGGCGGCTCGTGGCAGACCGAAAACAAGGCGGTGCTAAGCGCCTCCTATGAATTGGACGTGTGGGGCAAGAACGGCCAGGCCGAACTGGCCGCCATCTCCAAGCTGCGCATCAGCGAGGCTGAGCAGGAACAGGTCAGGCTGACGCTGAGCGCGGCCGTGGCCCGCTCCTACAACCAGCTGGCGCGCCTGTATGCCCTGCGCGAACTGGCCGGCGACGAAATCGCCCAGCGCCAGCAGATGCGCCGCCTGAGCGCCTACCGCCTTGGTTCCGGCCTGGACACGGCGCTCGAGCAGCAGACCATCCTGCGCGGACTAACGGCCAGCCAGAGCACGCTGACGGCGCTGGACGGCCAGATTCTCGACGTGCGCTACCAGTTGGCGGCATTGCTGGGCGCAGACCCCGACCGCGGCCTGCTGATCAACCGTCCGGCGCTGGGCGCCGGCGACGTGGTGGCCTTGCCCGACCAGTTGCCGGCCGACCTGGTGGCGCGCCGCCCCGACTTGGTGGTGGCGCGCTGGCGCGTCGACGCCACCAGCCATGACATCAAGGTAGCCAAGACCGAGTTCTACCCGGACATCAATCTGGGCGCGGCCATCGGGCTCGATGCCTTCGGCTTCGGCCGCCTGCTGAACGCCAGCAGCCGCACGGTGCAAGCCGGGCCGGCGGTGCACCTGCCGATCTTCGATGGCGGCGCGCTGCGCGCCCAACTGAAAGGACGCTATGCCGACTTCGATTACGCGGTGGCCGCTTACAACCAGACGCTGCTGACGGCCCTGTCCGAGGTGGCCACGCAAGTGGCGCGGGTCCGCTCCACCGATGCGCAGCTGAGCGACGCGCAAGCCTCCAGCGAGGCCGCGCGCAGCACCTGGCTGCTGACGGCCAGCCAGTACAAAGCCGGACTGACCACGCAGATCGCCGTGCTGCAGGCGCGCATCGTCGCCATCGCCAGCGAACAAGCGGTGACCAACCTGCGCATGAACCGCCGCGACCAGCAGATCGCACTGGCGGCCGCGCTGGGCGGCGGCTTCGTCGACGGCTCGGACGCGCAGCGCAACGCCGCCGCCGCCGACAGCCCACTCAAATATGGCATCGGCCAGGCCAAGACCGCAGCCCGCTCTGAACAGAGCACTCCATCCAATTAAACACGACAGGTGCAAGCATGAACGACAACACCCAACAAGAACTTGCAGCGGCCGCCGCTGCCACCCAGGCCAAGGCCGCCACAGCGCAACCCAAGGGCAAACGCAAGGCCATGCTGGCCACCCTGGGCGGCGCCACAGTGCTGGCCGCCGCCGCATGGACCGGCTGGTACTTCACTTACGCGCAGTACTACGAAGGCACCGACGACGCCTACGTTAACGGCAACCTGGTGCAGCTGAACGCACAGATCGGCGGCACCGTGGTGGCCATCAATGCCGACGACACGCAGATCGTCAGCAGCGGCGCCAGCATGGTCAAGCTGGACCCGGCCGACACCCGCATCGAACTGGCGCGCTCGGAAGCGGCGCTGGCGCAGACGGTGCAGCAGGTCAGCACCCTGTACGTCAACAACAAGGTGCTGGCCGCGCAGATCGCCCAGCGCCAGGCGGAACTGGCGCGCGCCCAGGATGATCTGGCGCGCCGCCAGTCGGCCGACCAGGCCGGCGCGGTGTCGGCCGAGGATCTGGCCCACGCCCGCGACACCATCAAGGAACGCAAGGCGGCGCTGGCCAACGCCGAGCAGCAACTGGCCGCCAACCGCGCCCAGACCAGCCAGAGCCCCGTGGCCGAGCATCCGAACGTGCTGGCCGCCGCCAACCGGGTGCGCGCCGACTACCTGGCCTACGCCCGCACCAACGTACCGGCGCCGGTCACCGGCTATGTGGCCAAGCGCTCGGTGCAGCTGGGCCAGCGCGTGGCGGCCGGCGCACCGCTGATGGCCATCGTGCCGCTGGACGGCGTGTGGATCGATGCCAATTTCAAGGAAAGCCAGCTGAAATCGGTGCGCATCGGCCAGCCGGTCGAGCTGCACGCCGACCTGTATGGCAGCGACGTGCGCTATCACGGCAAGGTGATCGGCTTCTCGGCCGGCACCGGCAGCGCGTTCGCGGTACTGCCGGCGCAGAACGCCACCGGCAACTGGATCAAGGTGGTGCAGCGCCTGCCGGTGCGCATTGCGCTCGACCCGGCCGAACTGCGCGCCCATCCGCTGCGCCTGGGTCTGTCGATGAACGTGGAAGTGGACATCCATGACCAGCTGGGCTCCCAGCTGGGTGCCGCGGCCAACAGCGCCTTCCAGACCCACGTCTTCGACAGCTACGCCAAGGATGCCGACGCCGATATCGCCGCCATCATCGCCCACAACCAGGCGCTCAACTAAGCCCGGAGGCTAACATGCAACCTTCCAACGCACAGGACGGACCTCCTCCCCTTACCGGCGCCAAGCTGGTACTGGCGACGCTGGCCGTCGCGCTGGCGACCTTCATGAACGTACTCGATTCATCGATCGCCAACGTCGCCATTCCGACCATCTCCGGCAATCTGGGTGTGTCGGTGGACGAAGGCACCTGGGTCATCACGCTGTTCGCGGCGGCCAACGCGATCTCGATTCCGCTGACCGGCTGGCTGACGCAACGCATCGGCCAGATCAAGCTGTTCGTCGGCGCCATCCTGCTATTCGTGTTTTCGTCATGGCTGTGCGGCGTGGCGCCGACGCTGCCGATCTTGCTGGCGGCGCGCATCCTGCAGGGCGCGGTGGCAGGGCCATTGATCCCCCTGTCACAAGCCATCCTGCTGTCGTCCTACCCCAAGGCCAAGAGCGGACTGGCACTGGCGCTATGGTCGATGACCGCCACCGTCGGCCCGATCGCCGGCCCGGCACTGGGCGGCTGGATGACCGACCGCTATTCGTGGTCGTGGATCTTCTACATCAACATTCCGTTCGGACTGTTTGCTGCCGGCGTCACCTGGGCCATCTACAAGGATCGCGAAACGCCGTCGAAGAAAATCCCGATAGACATCGTCGGCCTGCTGTCACTGATCGCTTGGGTGGCCTCGCTGCAGATCATGTTGGATAAGGGCAAGGACCTGGACTGGTTCAATTCACCGGTAATCGTCGGGCTGGCCGTGTTCGCGCTGCTGTCCTTCATCTTCTTCGTGATCTGGGAGCTGACCGAACCGAATCCGATGATCGACCTGCGCCTGTTCAAGGGCCGCAACTTCCTCGGCGGGACGGTGGCGATCTCGGTGGCGTATGGCGTGTTCTTTGCCAACCTGGTACTGCTGCCGCAGTGGATGCAGCAGTACCTGGGCTACCGCTCGGTCGATGCCGGCATGGCCACCGCGCCGCTGGGCATTTTCGCGGTGCTGCTGGCGCCGGTGATGGCCAAGCTGCTGCCTAGGTCGGACGCTCGCATCCTGGCCACGCTGGCCTTCATCGGCTTCGCGATCGTGTTCTTCCTGCGTTCGGTGTACAACACCGAGGTCGATACCTTCACGCTGGTGCTGCCTACGCTGCTGCAGGGGATTCCGATGGCGCTGTTCTTTGTACCGCTGACGTCCATCATCCTGTCTGGCCTGCCGCCGGAGAAGATTCCGTCGGCTGCGGGGCTGTCGAATTTCAGCCGGGTGTTCTTCGGCGCGGCTGCCACCGCGATCGCCAGTACCGCATGGAACAACCGCTCCATCCTGCACCATGCGCGGCTGACCGAGACAGCCAACGTCAACAACCCGGCCTTCCTGGACAGCCTGGGACAGCTGCAATCGACGCTGGGTATCAATGCGCAGCAGGCCTACGCCCGCTTCGAGCAGACTGTCGTCACACAGTCGGCGATGCTGGGATTGAACGATGTGTTCTGGATTTCTGGCGTGATCTTCATCATCATCATTCCGCTGATCTGGGTCACCAAGCCGGTCAAGGGACAGGTGTCGGACGCCGCGGCGGCGGCGCACTAGTCAGGTTCAGGCGCGCGCCTTGCCCTGCTTGAAGTGCGCCTCCAGTTCGACAAACGACGGCCGCTCGGTCACTGAAATGACCTTGCGGCCGAATTCCACTGCCAGCACCGGAGCGTAGCCATTCAGGCTGGCGATCAGCGTGACCTTGATGCACTCGTACAGCTTGGACGATTCCTGCAGCTTGCGCTGCAACAGCGCCGACAGCGGGCCGAACACGCCGTAGGACAGCAGTATGCCGAGGAAGGTGCCGACCAGCGCGGCGGCGATCAGTTTGCCCAGTTCCGCCGGCGGCAGGCCGACCGATCCCATGGTGTGCACTACGCCCATCACCGCCGCCACGATGCCGAAGGCCGGCATGCCGTCGGCCAGTTTGGCCAGCGCGTGGATGGGCAATTCGCCGTCCTGGTGATGGGTGGCGATTTCGTTATCCATCAGGTTCTCGATCTGGAACGGGTCCATATTGCCGGAGACAATGAGGCGCAGATAGTCGGTGATGAATTCGAGCATGTGGTGGTCGTGCAGAATGTCCGGGTATTTGGCGAAGATCGCGCTGTCCTGTGGCGCATCAATGTCACCCTCCAGCGCCATCAGGCCTTCCTTGCGCACCTTGGTGAGGATTTCGTACAGCAGCGACATCAGCTCCAGATACAGCGCGCGCGTGTACTTCGATGTGTGGAACAGGGTAGGCAACGCGCGCAGCGTGGCCATGATGGACTTCTTGTCATTGGCGATGACGAAGGCGCCCAGCGCACCACCGCCTATCATCAAGAGTTCATACGGTTGGTATAGCGCGGCCAGATGGCCGTCATCGAGCGCGAATCCCCCGAAAACCGCTCCCAAGACTATCACCACGCCCAAGATCACCAGCATCGCCGCTCCTTTCGTTTTCAGGTGCCCAACTATACATTGTTGCCCACGGCAAATATACGCAAATTGTCACGCCCAGTTCAATCGAAGGCGGAGTAAGACGCTCCAACTCCCTGCGGCATCGTGTCTCGTTTGACTGTCTCGTCTTGTCGTATTTCGTCTCGTTTGAGCTGGGCGCGGGTTGCGTGGCCTAAATCAACAGAACGAGACAGAACGATGCAAAGTAAGACAAAACGAGAAGGACAAGCGGGGATGAATGCCGCGAGCCGCCCCAACACGGCGGCGTTCGGACTACGAGCTGGACGACTAGCGCGCCGATCAAGCTTTCGACACGGGCCAAGTCCTGGTGGCCCATGACAGCAGCAGCACCAACCCTGCCAAGTGGAAGGGAATGCGCACCGGGTCGGCGAGCGGAGCAGCGAGCAGCGGGCCTATCGACATAGGGCGTCGTACACCGCATGCAGCGCGATCGGCGCCATGGTCAGCCGATACGCGCCGTCGGTGGGATATCCGCCGTCAAACAGCAAGGGTACCAGCAACAGCAAGGCCAGACCGCCGACCAGCTCCGGCGTCACACGTGCAGCACCGGCAACACGGGCATCGCGGGGCCGGCGCAGCAGATCGCGCAACAGCCACCAGTACGCAAACAAGGTCGCAAGCCGGCACAGGGGCAGCGCCAGTTCAAAGCTGATGGCGCCGGCCACATGGCTACGCAGCCAGCCGCGTGTCAGCACTGCGTAGCTGATTTCTATCAGCGCGGCGCCGGCCAGCTTCAGGGGCGGCGCCGCGCACTGCGCTTGCAGCCATACGGACTACTTAGCGAACAGGTAGTCGCAGCTGGCACTGGCCGGATCGCGGGCGAGGATACGGTCATACAGACCGACGTTTTCGGTCATCGTGCGCTCGACGTCTTCGCGCAGCAAGAAACCGGCCGCCACCTGGCGTTCGGCTGCGGCACGCACTGCGGCCACGTAATCGTCACGCGTCCGATAGCGCGCCTCCAGGCTGGGGCGCGGGTCGTTGACGGCGCGGCGTTCGGCTTCGGTGCGCGCGAACGGCAGGAAGCTGCCATCGAAACGCGAAGTGGCCCACGCAAAACCCGTCTCCGGCGCGCGGCTGTTCCATCCGGTGTGCGTGCCCAGCGGCGCTTGCAGCTCCACCAGCCGCACGCCGCCCTTGTCGTTGCCGTCCGCGTCAGGCGCCGGCACCCGCGTTTCGAAATCGGCCAGATGCCGCGGTGGCACCTGATCGGCGATGCCCTGCCCTGCAAACTTCGGGCCGAAATCCAGCCGTGGCTCGCGCAGGTTCTGCAGCGGCGGCATCAAGCCCAGGCCTTGCGGGAAGGCGGCGCGATAGAGGGCCACCGTGGTCAGGCTACCATCGGCGATCTGCGGATAGGCGCTGGCCGGCGGTGGCATGCCCTTGCCGGTCCAGTCGTTGAGCGCCACGATCAGCGCGCGCATCGGCAGATAATGGTCACTGGTCGACACGCAGTTGACGAACGGCGCCCGCGTATGCGAACGTCCGACATAATGCTGCGCGCCCATGAAGCCATAGATGCGCACATTGTCGGCCGGCGCCACGTCGTGCACGCCGTCGGACGTGGTGGCGATCAGCGACGCGCCGCGGTTCCAGAATTCGGTCGAAGTATTGGCGAACATCAGCTTGGGCAGCCTACCCTGCTTGTCGCGCGCATGATCGAGTATCGACGCGGTAGTAGCGCTGACCGGATCGCGTGTCGGCGTGCTGGTGAACGGGAAGGCGTCCGCAGGATAGTCATGTTCCTCCAACATAGACGGATGGCGCGTCGGCTGCGCAAAGCGGCTGTTGAATCCTGCCGATCCGCCGCCGCCCGGCACTTCAAGATAGGCGCCGTGGAAGGCCAGCTTGCCGCTCTCGTCGACGTTCAAGCCGTCGTGCAGCATACGCGCTATCACCCGTGCCGACTGGCTGATACCGAAGATCATCACATTATTGGGTACCGCCGCATCTTCAAACGGCGTATCGCGGAAGTACGAGAGCAGGTCGCGGATGCCGGCCAGCCCGGCGCCCGTCACATAAGGATCCTTGGCGACATAGCTCACCTCATAGATCACGCCCGGCTGGAAGCCGCCGGCCAGCTGGACGCGTCCCGGACCGCCCGGCTGCTCCGGTGCAGCGAAGTGCCAGCGGCTGCGCTCAACCACGCGGCGCGCATCGTCCGGCCGTGCGCGCTCGGTCAGTTGGGCCGCGCTGTCGTCCGGCGTGGCCGGCTCGTAGGTCAGGCCGCGCATGCCGGCATAGGTGGCGATGTCGCTGGCCGCATTGACCGTGAATTCATTCTGCACCCGACCCTTGACGCCCGCCGCCAGCGGCGGCTTGAACACCAGCGGCCGCGCGCCCGGCGCCTGCGGCGCGACGTCCCAGGTCCAGGCCGAGAACAGCAGCGTATAACCCTGGCGCATCAGGAAACCGTCGCCGGCATCGGCCACCGTGGTCGGATCGTTGTTGACTGGACTGCGGCCATTGACCTGGCCCAGGATCGCCATGCCGCCGCGGTTATTGACGTCGTAAATCAGGCTGGAAGACAGGCCGCTGGTCGGACGCAGCAGCACGAATTCACTGGAGAACAGCACCCGGCCGCGCGCGTCGCGCGGTGCCAGTTTCAGGTCCACGATAGCGGCATTGGCGGCCGCCTTGGGATCAAGCGCGAAGTGGGCGATGCCGCGCACTTTTTCATACGCACCCGCCGTGCCGAAGCTGACGCCTGGCGCAAACGGCACCCGCTCCAGCACTTCGACCCGCTCCACCGCAGCCCGCGCGGGCACGGCGGCAATGGCTGCAATGGCGGCGCTAAGCACCAGGGTGGTTATCAGTGTGCGCTTGGTTTGCATGGCCTCGTCCCGTTGATGTACAGCCTGGTATGCTGCCACGGGACGACCCCGAACACAATCATGCAGATGAAGATCAGGCCACCACGCTGCGCGACGGATCGGCGGCACCGAACGCGGCGCTCCGCCGGCCGCCGCGCACGCGGCTAAGCCATCAGCTTGTGGGCAGGTCCGCCATTCGTACACGCGCTGAACAGCAGCGCGGATCAGGCCGTGCACGAATGGCGGACCTCGGACAAAAAAAACCCGCTGGGGGCAGCGGGCGGGGTAAGCTGGAAATGTTCAGGATGGGCGCGGCGGTGTGGCGGCGCCATAAGCGCGGTTGGCTTCGGCCAGAGAAAACGCCGACGGGCCGTCAACCATCGCATCGGCCTGGTGCTGGTTCTCCATGCTGCGATAGGTCAGCGGCATTTCATAGCGGCGCCGCTCTTCCTCGCTGACCTTGCCGTCCTTGTTGGTGTCGGCTGCCTGGTCTTGCTTGCTCAGTTGCAGCATGCCGCTCTCGGCCACGCCGGGGACTGTGTCAGGCTGGGGCAGGTCGGCATCGGCGTCCGCGTCGTGGTTGAAACCCAGCCCCTGGGCAATCTGCGTTTCCGGCCGGTTGGCCAGCTTTTTCAAGCCGTCGTCGAACTGCTTGATGGCGCTTTGCACCGGGTCCACCGGCTGCTTTCCCTCGCTTGCCTTGACCGGCTGCACGGCATTGACGCCCTGCGCCGCCGTGCTGGCGTCGACCGGCGTGGCAACCGGGTTGAAAGCGGGCTGCATCATCTGGGCAACTGCAAAAACATTGCGCTCGGCATTGGCGTTGTTGTCAGGCAACGATTTTTTTGGGGCTTCCAGGGCTTTTTCCGCGCCCACTGCTGCGGACAGCGTCACACCACCTATAATATTCGCCATAAGTCGACTCCATGTAGAAACTAACAAGCAGCTTCCAGCGACTGCCGTTTCATTCTAGCAGCGTTTCAGCCGGGAACGGGGTAATCCACCATCCCTATACATGTCACAGGCGACCAATACCGAAAAGACATTAAATCGCCTGCCAACACCCGGTCCCGGCCGCGCCGCCCGGATGGCATAGTTGCTGATTAATCAATACCGGCAACCCGCCCCACAGCGGCGCCACCGCGCAGGTGCCGCCAAACATCAGGCTCTGGCCGTCGACCCGCACCTTGTAGCCGCTGGCCGGATCGGCATCGGCCGCCACATCCGGCACACCCCGGCTGCTGCCGCCCGCCCAGCCCTGCTGGTAGTCGGGACGGGCGAAAAAGGCGCCGTAGCCGCCGGCGGCGCTGTTGGGCCCCTCATTCCACGCCGTTTCCATCAGTGGCCCGCCGGGTGGCAGCACCAGCCGCGTACCGCCGCAGCCCAGCGCGTGCGGCGCCGACGACGGGAAGTCGGCATGCGGCTGGCCGTCTCCGGCGCCGGAACCAGGGTCGCCGCTGGCGCCTAACACCGTCACTCCCATCGCCGCCGCCTCGGCAAAGGCTTGCTCGACGGCGAGCATCGCCTGCTGGCTCCAGGCCGATTCCGGCGCGCCCCAACTGATCGAGATCACAGCCGGCCGGTTCCCTTGTCATGCACCGCGCTGGTGATCGCGTCCAGAAAGCCGCGCTCCGTGTCGGGCGCGAAATACACGGCGATCCGCGCACCGGGCGCGATCGCGCCAGCCACTTCGATATCCAGCCCCCCCGTCGGCGCTGTTTGGGCTGCTGGGCCGGTTCTTGGCATGGTCAACCGGCACCGCCTTCGCCTGCAGCGGCGCCGGGCCCATCCCCTGGAAATACATCTGCAGGTCGCATGGCCTTAGCCGCCCAGCTCGATGATGGCGATGCACTGGCCGCTACCGTCCAGTCCCGTGGGGCAGTTGTACAACCTGGCCAGCTGCGGCGGCGTGACCGACACGTTGGTGGCGGCCGCCTGCGCTTGGCCAGGCAGGCGCTGCTACTTGGGCGTAGCCACCGGCCGCTCGTCCGGGCCAAACACGCCTTCGACTACACCGGCCAGTTCGGCCCACTCGCTGAGCTCGCCGACGTAGCCCCGGTAGCTGCCGTCCGGATATTCGAACGGTTCCAGCTTCACACCGAACGCGACGCCCATCGCCGCCGTGTCGGACAGCACCACGCGCCGCTGCGGCGCGCTGCTGCCCGTCAACTGCATGCCGTGCTGCACGGCGAACGCGGCCAGCGCGGCGATGTCGGCCGGGCGGCTGGCACCGTGGTTCTGGGAGAACTGCTCGCGACTCAGGTATTGCCGGCTGGCGAGGCGCTGGTCGGCGGTGGCCGCCTGCAAGTCGAGCGGCGTGCGTTCCGGCGCGGCGCGCAGCCGCACGGTGATTTCGATGCTCTGCTCCGTGTCCGGCGGTCCCAGCGACACGGCGCCCGCCAACGCCGTCTGCAGGCGGCCCGGAATACTGCGGGGAGTGCGAGTAGTGGCCGGCAGGTTCTCCTTGAAAGAGGCTGGCATGACGCGCCGGCCGGCATGGCCGCGCATTGCCGCCTGAGACCTTACTGCCGGCTGCCGCCGTCCGATTGACGCAGCGCAGACCAGGCGCTAGTCGCCGCGCCCGTAGCGCGCCTCGATCGCCTTGGCGGTGCCATCGCGATACAGCTGGCCGATAGCCTCGGCCAGGCGCGACTGCATTTCCGGGTCGCAGATCCTGGAACAGGCCAGGTAGTTATAGGTGGTGCCCAGCATGGCGCCCGCCTGCAGCCGATGCTGCGGATCGATCTCGCGCATCCACGAACGAATTTGCGTCACCGGCCCATACCACGCATCGACCCGGTGCAGCATCAGCATGCGCGCCGCGGAGATGTTGTCGGCCACTTCGTACAACTGGGAGTCGGCAAAGCCCTGCTCGCGCAGGATGGCGCGGCCGGCGGTGCCGCGCGCCACGGCGATGCTGTGGAAGCGGGTGCGCGCTTCGTCGAAACTCTGCACCTTGTGCTCCAGCGAGAAAAAGGAGCGCTGCACCTTGGCCAGCGGCGCGATCCAGCTGTAGTGCGCTTCGCGCTCCTTCAGGCGCGCCAGTGGAATGATCAGTACATCGCGGCTGCTCTCGCTCTGTACCTCCGCCATGGCGCGGTTGCTGGGTACCACCAGCAGCCTGGCGCTGTAGCCGGCGCGCTTGATCGCCTCCAGCACCAGGTCACCGGCGACGCCCTTGCGCTGCGACTCGTTCAGCGTCAGCGGCGGCACCTCCATCAGGTACAGCGACAGGTCGGCGGCAGATACCGGCGCGCAGACCAACAGCGCTACCGCCAGCATCGGTGGTCGTGACAGAAAATCCATGCAGGCCCGCTCAAAAAAAATACGCCACAATAGATAACAAAGATACACTAATGTGTCGGGATGGCATAGGAAATTTGCATCTGTCACGCGGCCGTCATGCACCAGCATTACCATAGGGCCGCCCCAACCTTTAACCACCACTCACACCATGATAAAAAACCTGCCGACTTCCCTGCCCTCGCCGCGCGCCATCGTACGCGCCATCGTGCTTGCCAGCTGCGTGACCGCCACTGCCATCAGCGCCGCCCACGCCGCCGCGCCGGCGCAACCCAAGCTGGTGCTGGTACTTGTAGTCGATGGCCTGCCCAACGAACAGGTGCTGCGCTACCAGGGCCAGTTCGGCAACGGCGGCCTGCGCCGCCTGCTGGAACAAGGCGCCTCGTTCAACAATGCGCACCAGGCGCATGGCGTGACGGTCACCGCGGTCGGCCACTCGGCGGTACTGACCGGCGCCTACCCCTACCAGCACGGCATCATCGGCAACAACTGGATCGACCCCGTCAGCAAGACCTCGGTCTACTGCACCGAGGACGCGACCTATACCTACATCGGCGAAGAGACCAAGGCCGGCGACGGCACTGCACCCACCAAGCTGAAGGTCGACACCGTCGGCGACCAGCTGCGCTACGCCAGTGGCAACCGCAGCAAGGTGGTGACCGTGTCCGGCAAGGACCGCGGCGCCATCCTGCTGGCCGGGAAGACCGGCACCGCCTACATGTACATGGACAAGACCGGCGACTTCGCTAGCAGTACTTACTACATGCCCTCGCATCCGGCATGGGTGCAGCATTACCTGGCCGGCAAGCCGCAGGACCGCTACTACGGCAAGTCGTGGAACCCGCTGCTGCCGCCCGAAGCCTACGCCGGCGACGCCAGCGAGGGCATGACGCCGTCCAAGCCGGGTCAGCGCAACTCCTTCCCGTTTACCTACTACAGTGAGAGCGGCGACATCGACGCGGGCTACTACGGCCGCCTGAAGACCGGCCCCTTCCTCGACGAGCTGACTCTGGAGTTCGCGCGCGCCGCCGTCGACGGCGAGCAGCTGGGCCGCAATCCTGCCGGCGTCACCGACATCCTCGGCGTCAGCCTGTCGGCGCACGACTACGTCAACCACGCCTACGGCCCGGAAAGCAAGATGTCGCACGACCACCTGCAGCGACTGGACCGCATGCTGGCCAACTTCTTCAACTACCTGGACCAGAAGGTCGGCATGGATAACGTGCTGGTGGTGCTGACCGCCGATCACGGCTTCCCGAACACGCCGGAATTCTCGCAAAGCCAGCACATGAACGCGCAGCGCATCGACCCGTCCAAACTGGTGCAGTCTCTCGAGCAACACCTGGCAGCCAAGTACTCGGTGGCCAAGCTGGTCAACGCCGCCTCGCTGCCCAACATCTACCTGGACTACGCGCTGATCGACAAGAGCGGCCTGCCGCGCGCCGACGTCGAAAACACCGCGGCGCGCTTCCTGCTGCTGCAGAACGGCGTGGCCGAGGTGTTTACCCGCACGCAGTTCGAAAGCGGCGCCGTCAACGGTACCCGCATCGCCACGCTGATGCGCCGCGCCTGGAATCGCGAAGCCTCTGGCGACCTGATGGTGGTCAACAAGCCATACTGGTACTTCGGCACCGGCAGCAGCGGCACCTCGCACGGCTCGCCGTATGCCTACGACACCAACGTGCCGCTGATCCTGATGGGCAAGCGCTGGATCAAGCCAGGCAGCTACGGCCAGTATGCCGAAGTGGTCGACATCGCACCGACGCTGTCTTACCTGCTGCATGTGCGTCCGCCAGCCGGCGCCGAAGGCCGCGTGCTGACCGAGACGCTGCGCTGATTTCAACTTCTTCCCGATTCGGGTAGCAAGTCGGTAGCCGCGGCGCGCCTGTGCGCCGCCGCGGCTATTTGGCAGCAAGCCCCGTGGCGACTGGCTCGCCGCGTTTTGGCAACGCACGCGACACGGCGGCGCACGGTCTGTTTCAATTCCCCGCGTTTTTCAGCTACAGTAGTATTGCCCCGACATCCAATTCATATTGGCGGCGCCGATTGCCCTGACCCCGCAACCGGTACGCGCCGGCTGGTCGTGGCCTGCAAAATCGATGGGAGGAAGCTGTGAGCTATGCCATCCGTCTGCGCTCGGTACGCCACAAGCTGTTCCTGCTGGTGTTGGCGGCCAATGTCTGCACCCTTGCCGGTGCCGGCAGCGCCCTGCTGTACCACGATCTGAGCGAAGCCCGCGCGCGCACCGCCGCCGAACTGGTGGCGCTGGCCAGCATCATGGGCCAGGGTAGCGCCACTGCAATGGAGTTCGACGACACCAAGGTGGCAGCCGAAAACCTGGCGCAGCTGCAGGCCTCCCCCGACATCGTGGCCGCCGCCATCTACCGCAGCGACGGCCGGCGCTACGCCAGCTACCTGCGCGATCCGGCGATGGAGCGCGAACTGCCTGCAGCGCCCGGCGCGCAAGGTGTGCGCTTCGAGCCCCAGTCGCTGAGCGTGTTCCGCAACTTCGGCAACAACGGCGAAACCATAGGCACCGTCTATGTGAAGCAGCGCTACGACCTGGCCGGCTGGTTGCGCACCTACCTGGCCATCCTGGCCGCCGTGCTGGTGGCCAGCCTGGCACTGGGACTGTTGATCGCGGCGCGGCTGCAGCACTGGATCTCCGGCCCCATTTTGGCCATGCGCGACGTGGCGCAGCGGGTGATGGCGCTGCGCGATTACCGCCTGCGCGCGCCCAAGAATTCGCCCGACGAAATGGGCCAACTGGCCGACGCCTTCAACGGCATGCTGACCACGCTGGAACATGAAATCGCCGAACGCAGCTTGGCCGAACGGGCGGTACGCGAAATGAATGCCGACCTGGAGATGCACGTCAGCCAGCGCACCGCCGAACTGCGCTCAGTCAATCAGACACTGGTGGTGCGCACCGAGGAAGCGGAAGCGGCCAACCGCGCCAAGGCCGACTTCCTGGCCAACATGAGCCACGAAATCCGCACACCGATGAACGGCATCCTGGGCCTGGCCTACCTGCTCGGCCAGCGCAAGCTCGATCGCGAGGCCGCCGACCTGGTGCAAAAGATCCGCAACGCCGGCCGCTCGCTGCAGGCCATCATCAACGACATCCTGGACTTTTCCAAGATCGAGGCGGGCCGGCTGGAGATCGAGCATGCACCATTCCGCTTGAACGACCTGCTCGACAACCTGGCCGGCATCATGGCCGCAAATTCCGGCAGCAAGGACCTGGAACTGGTATTGGCGCCGCCACCCGCCATCGGCGGCCAATTGATCGGCGATGCGCTGCGACTGGAGCAGGTGCTGATCAACCTGACGGGCAATGCCATCAAGTTCACCGAACGCGGCATGATACGGCTCACCATCACCGAGCTGGCACGCGAGCCGCAGCGCGTGACACTGCGCTTCAACGTCCGCGACACCGGCATCGGCATCGCGCCTGAGCTGCAGGCCAATATCTTCGCCGCCTTCTCGCAGGCCGACATCTCCACCACGCGCCGCTTCGGCGGCACCGGCCTGGGGTTGACCATCTGCCGCCTTCTGGTGGAAAAAATGGGCGGCGAGATCGGCGTCGTCAGCGCGCCCGGCCAGGGCAGCGAATTCTGGTTCACCGTGCCGCTGGCGTTTGAGGAACAGGCCACCTACGCGCCATCGGAGCTGGCCCTGCTCGACGTACTGATCGCCGACGACAGCGAGATCGCGCGCGAGAACCTGGCGCTGACGGCGCGCTCGGTGGGCTGGAGTCCGGTCAAGGCCGATTCCGGCGCCGCCGCCTTGCAGATGGTCGGCGCGCGGCGCGACAAGCAGGAGCACTTCGACGTGCTGCTGGTGGACTGGAAAATGCCCGGCATGGATGGCCTGAGCATGGCCAGCCTGCTGCGCGAAGCCTATCATGACAACGCGCCACCTATCTTGCTGATGGTGACCGCCTTTTCGCGCGACGAGCTGCTGCACCAGCCGGGCATCGATGCGGTGGACGGGGTGCTGAGCAAACCGGTCACCAGTTCGGCGCTGTACAACAGCGTGGCGGCGGCGCTGGAACGACGCGGACGCGGCGCCAGCAGCAGTCTGCACGAAGCGGACGCCAGTGCCGGACCGCGCCTGCCCGGCGTGCGCATACTGGTGGTCGACGACAGCGACATCAACCGCGAAGTGGCGCAGCGCATCCTGCTGGCCGAAGGCGCGCACATCGAACTGGCCAACGACGGCCACACGGCGCTGGCCAGGCTGGCCGCGCATCCGCAGGAAGTCGACATCGTGCTGATGGACGTGCAGATGCCGCAGATGGATGGATACGAAGCGACCCGCCAGTTACGCGCGCTGCCCTGCTGCGCCGAGCTGCCGGTGGTGGCGCTGACGGCCGGCGCCTTCAAGGCCCAGCAGGAAGCGGCACGCACCGCCGGCATGGATGCGTTTGTGGCCAAGCCCTTCAATGTCGACGAATTGATCGCCACCATACAGCGGCTGTGCCATTACACTCCGGCCGACGCTGCGCCGCAGCAGTGCGCGCGCGGGCCGGCCGATATGCTGCCCGCAGCGCCGCCCGCGCCGCTGCCCGGCATCGATCTGGCGCGCGGCCTGGCCGTGTGGCGCGAGCTAGCAGACTACCGCAAATTCTTGCTCAAATTCCGCGCAGACTATGCCGACAGTGCGCAGCGCCTGCAGGCCCATTGCGCCGCCGGTGAAGCCGCGGCGGCGCAGGCTTTGGTGCACAAGCTGAAAGGCACTGCCGGCAACCTGGCGTTGCCCACACTGGCCGCAGCGGCCGAAGCGCTGGAACTGGCGTTGCATCGCAACGCCGACGCCGATACCGGGACCGCGCTGGCCACCATCCAGTTGACGCTGGCGCAAGCCTGCGACTCGATCGCCACGCTAGGCGCCGCCGCCGGCCAGCCTGCCGTATCCGCGCCGCCGGCGGCAACGCCGCCCGACCGCGAGCAAGTAGCCACGCTGCTTACCGCCCTGCACTACACGCTGGACCAGGACGAACCTGACGGCGCCCTGACACTGCTGGACGCGCTGGAAGTCCAACTGGGCAGCGCGCCGCTGCAAGCACTGCGCACCTGTCTCGACAATTTCGACTTCCGCGCTGCCGAAGCGGCCGCGCTGCAACTGGCTGTATCCCTGTCCATCGCAGCAGAGGAGGTATCACCATGTCCCGCGCCCTGATTCTGGTAGTCGACGATGAACCCAGCAACCTGGCCACGCTCAAGCACATCCTCGGCAACGTCTACGCGCTGGCCTTCGCCCGCAGCGGCGCCGAGTGCCTGGCGGTGGCGCGCAAGCATCAGCCGGCCCTGATCCTGCTCGATATCCAGATGCCTGACATGGACGGCTACGCCGTCTGCCGCCAACTGAAAGCCGATCTGGCCACCGAGCACACGCCGGTGATCTTCGTCTCCGCGCTCAGCGAAGTCGGCGACGAGGCGGCCGGCTTTGCCTGCGGCGGCGTCGACTACATCGTCAAGCCGGTCTCGCCGGCACTGGTGCACGCGCGGGTGCGCACCCACCTGTCGCTGGTGGACGCCGCCCGGCTCGAGCATTATGTCGACCAGCTGGAAATCGAACAGGCCCGTACCGCGCGCCTGAGCCGCATCCACGCGCTACTGAGCGGCGCCAACTCCACCATTGTGCGCCAGCGCGAACCGCGTGCCCTGATCGAAGAAGCCTGCCGCATCGCCGTGCATCACGGCGGCTTCGGCATCGCCTGGATAGGCCTGGCCGCGCGCGGCGCCGCAGCCGCCATGCACGCCAGCGACGGCATCGCGCCGGAGCAGTTGCCGGCGGCCGGTCTGGCGCTGCGCGCCGGCGGCATGGAGATCGACGGCATCGCCCAGGCAGTATGGAGCAGCCGCGCCACCGTGGTTTGCAACGACGTGCGCAGCGCGACCGATTACAGCCATAGCCGCGCCGACGCGCTGCTGCGCGGCTATCTGTCAGTCATCGGCCTGCCGCTGACGGTGGCCGACAGCGTGGCCGGCGTGCTGGTACTGTACGCACGCGAAGCGGAGCGCTTCGACGAAGCGGAAATCAAGCTGCTGGGCGAACTGGCCGGCGACATCTCCTTCGCGCTGCAATCGATCGCCAACGAGCAGCGCGCCAGCTTCCTCAGCTGCTACGACGAACTGACCGCCATGCCCAACACGCCACTGTTCCTGGACGGCGTGGAGCGGCTGCTGCACGGCGCTCGGCATGCCGGTGGCAGCGCCTTCGTCATCGCGCTGAACCTGGACCGCTTCCGCCAGCTGAACGATGTCTACGGCCGCCACGTCGGTGACCAGATGCTGCGCGTGGTGGCGCGGCGCTTGCAGGAAGAACTGGACCACAGCTACTGCCTGGGGCGCACCGGCGCCGACAACTTCGCCATCGCCGGCGAACTGGCCGCCAGCCAGGACATCAGCACCTTGTGCGAGCAAGTGATCGCGCTGCTGGCCCAGCCGCACCGGATCGAGGAACGCGCCATTTCGCTGTCGGTGCGGCTGGGGGTGGCGCTGTTCCCATCCGACGCCGAACTGGCCGAGCCGCTGTTCCGCAACGCCGAGGCAGCGCTACAGCAGTCGCGCGCCGAAAAAACCCGCTACTCCTTCTATGCGCGCGAATTGAATGCCCGCATGGCTGAGCTGGTGGAACTGGAAAGCATGCTCAAGACGGCGCTGGACCAGCGCCAGTTTGCGCTCTACTACCAGCCCAAGGTGGACCTGCGCAGCGGCCGCATCGCCGGCGCCGAGGCACTGATACGCTGGCAGCATCCGCAGCGCGGCCTGATCTCGCCAGCCGATTTCATCCCGCTGGCCGAAGACACGGGACTGATCGTCCCCATCGGCACCTGGGTGATCCAGACGGTGTGCGCACAGCAGGCAGCCTGGCGGCGTGAGGGCCTGACCGTGGTGCCGGTGGCGCTGAATTTGTCTGCGCTACAGTTTCGCGAAGGCGACGTGCGCCAGGAAGTGAGCGACGCGCTAGCCGCGAATGGACTGGAGGCAGGCTGCGCGATGCTGGAACTGACCGAAACGCTGGTGATGCACGCGCCGGAACAGGCGGAGCGGATCATGCGCGCGCTGCGTGGCCTGGGGCTGGCGCTGTCGATGGACGATTTCGGCACCGGTTATTCCTCGCTGGCCTACCTGAAGCGCTTCCCCTTCAACAGCGTGAAGATAGACCGCGCCTTTATCACCGACATCACCAGCAATGAAGGCGACGCCGCCATCGCCCGCGCCATCATCGCCATGGCCCACAGCCTGCACATGCACGTGGTGGCCGAGGGCGTCGAGACGGAAGACCAGCTGCGACTTCTACGCAGCCAGCAGTGCGACCAGATCCAGGGCTATTACTTCAGCAAGCCGGTGCCGGCCGCCGACTTCGGCGCCATGCTCAAATCCGGCAAGCGCCTGCAGCTGGACGACGATATCTGCCTGCTGCCGCCGCCGCTGGCCAGCCTGGCATGCCAGGGTTGGCCGTATTCGCCAGAGCGCCCGGCGCTGCTACCTGAATAGCGATTACGGACGCCAGCCGTGCCAGGCGTTATCCAGCAGCACGCGCAGGCCGGCAGCTTCGATCGGCGCAGGATTCCAATAAGGGTTTTGCAGGGCGATCTCGATCACACGCTCGATCTGCCCGTCCGGCATGCCGATATCCTTGAGCGCGGTCGGCGCGCCCAGCTTGTGCGCCAGGTCGTACATGCCCTTTACCGCATCCTGCACACCCAACGCCCGCGCAATGCGTTCCATGGCCTGCGGCGCCGCCTTGGCGTTGTAGGCCAAGGCATGCGGCAGCACCACCGTATGCGTTTCCGCGTGCGGCAGATTATAGGAACCGCCCAGCGTGTGGCATAGCTTGTGGTGCAGCGCCACACCCGCATTGCCCAGCACCGCACCGCACAGCCAGGCGCCGTACAGGCAATCGCCGCGCGCCGCCGCGTCCAGCGGATCGTCCGCCAGCTTCGCCAGTCCACGCGCCAGCGCCGCAATGCCCGCTTCCGCCCACATGGCGACGATGGGATTGCCGTCCTGCGCATACAGCCCTTCGGCCGCATGCGCGATGGCGTTGATGCCGCTGGTGACCGACAGACCGGCCGGCAGCGTCATGGTCAGCTCCGGATCGTAGATCACGGTCTTGGGCAGGACCCGCACATCGCGTCCGGTTTTCTTGATGCCGTCCTCGGTCAGGCCGTAGATCGGCGTCATCTCGCTGCCGGCATAGGTGGTCGGTATCGCCAGCACCGGCAGCGCCGATTCCAGCGCAATCGCCTTGCCCAGGCCGACGGTGGACCCGCCGCCGACGGCCACCACGCAGTCGGCGTCCAGCTCGCGCGCACGCTCGCGCGCCTGGCGCGCCACCTCCACCGGCACGTGCATCACCGCGCCGTCGAAGATGCCGGCACAACGTCCACCGAGCAGTTCGGCCACGCGCTCGGCGCTCATGCGCTGCGGCGGCGTGCACAGCACCAGTGCGCGCTGCGCTCCCAGCAGGTCGATCTCACGCACCAGGTGCGCCAGGCTGCCGGCGCCGAACACCACGCGCGGCATCTGCGCGCCGAATACAAAGGGAGCGATGTGCTCAGTCATTCAATCTCCTTCTCAGCGTGGATAGTATGGCGCCAGATTGGCGTCGACGTTCACCCATATCGATTTCGGCTGGGTATATTCGCGCATCACTTCGAAGCCCATTTCGCGGCCGTAGCCCGACTGGCCCACGCCGCCAAACGGCGAGCCCGGATTGACGCGCTTGTAGCTGTTGACCCACACCATGCCGGCCTTCATTTCGCCGGCCACCTTGTGGGCACGCTGCAGGTTGGTGGTCCACAGGCCGCCGCCCAGACCGTACTCGGTGCCGTTGGCAATCGCCAGCGCTTCCTCATCGCTGCTGAAGGTGCATACGCTGACGAAGGGACCGAACACTTCTTCCTGGCTGACGCGGTCGGTCGGCTTGGCGCGCACGATGGTCGGCTCCACATAGCAGCCCCGCTCATATTGCGCACCACTTGGTGCCTTGCCGCCCAACAGAACCTCGCCGTCCTGCTCGCGCGCCACGCCGACATACGACAGCACGCGGTCGCGGTGCTGCAGCGACGTCAGTGGCCCCATCTCGGTGCTCGGATCGAGCTGGTTGCCGATCTTGATCGAGCGCGCCAGCACCACGAACTGTTCGAGGAATTCGTCGGCGATCGACTCATGCAGCACCAGCCGCGACGCGGCGATGCAGGCCTGGCCCTGGTTATGGAAGATGCCGAAGGCCGAGCCGTTGACGGCCGCCCTCACATTGGCATCACCGAAGACGATGTTGGCGCCCTTGCCGCCCAGTTCCAGCTGCACCTTCTTCAGATTGCCCGCCGACGCCTGGACGATGCGGCGGCCGGTGGCGGTGGAACCGGTGAAGGCGATCTTGGCTACTTCCGGATGTTCGGCCAGGTATTGGCCGGCGATGTGGCCCAGGCCCGGCAGGATGTTGACCACTCCAGGCGGGAAGCCCACTTCGGCCATCAGCTCAACGATGCGCAAGGTCGACAGCGGCGTCAGTTCGGCCGGTTTCATGACGATGCAGTTACCCGCCGCCAACGCCGGCGCCATCTTCCAGCTGGTAAACATCAGCGGGAAGTTCCATGGCACCACCTGGCCCACCACCCCCAGCGGCTCACGCGTGACGTAATTCAGGAAGCCCGCTTCCACCGGCACCACCGTGCCTTCGACCTTGTCGGCCATGCCGCCGAAGTAGCGGAAGGTACTGGCGGTGCGCGGCACGTCGAGGCCGCGGGTGTCCCGCAGCGGGTGGCCGGTGTCCAGCGACTCCAGGATCGCCAGCTGTTCGGCGTTGGCTTCGATGGCATCGGCCAATTTCAGCAGCAGGCGTCCTCGTTCGGCCGCGGCCAGCTTAGACCATTTGGGGAAGGCTGCATTGGCTGCTGCCACCGCCTTGTCGATGTCGGCCGGCCCGGCCATGGCGACGTGGGCGATCACGTTATTGTCGTGCGGGTTCAGCGTCGCCAGCGTTTCGCCCGATTCGGCGTCGACGAACTGGCCGTTGATGAACAGCTGGTGGCGAATCGGCGAAGTCAGGCCGGCGGCGGTTTCGATCTTGGAGAGTGGCATGATGATGACTTTTTCCATAAGCGTAAATCAGATGGCGCAGCTTAGAACTGCACCGGCACTTCAGGCGATTCGCCCTGCTGGATTTCGTACACCAGCGACGGCGAGCCGTTTTCCCATACCAGCAGCATCGAACGCTTCGGGCTGTAGCCCTGGTGGCGGCAGTAGGCCGGCATGGCGGCCATGTCGCCGGCCTTCATGATGACGCGCGCCAGCGGCTTGCCGGTGTTCTTATCGGCGCAATCCCAGTGGATCTCGTCGCACATCTGGAAGAACCATTCGACACGGTCGTTGCCATGGATGATGGGTAGCTTGTGCTCTTCGGTGGTCGGGCACATATAGCTATGTTTGACCACCGATGTGAACGACGGATTCCAGGTCACCTGGGAGCGCGACAGGAAACCGAACAGGTTGAAGGCGTGGACTTCGTCCTCGAAGCCCGGTTCAGGATGCAGCTCCGGCTGCTCCTGCGGCACGTCGACGAAGGCGCGGTTGACGGGCGCGCCGCTGGCGTCCGAGCGCAGGCTCAGGTCGTCGCGCAGGCCGACGCAGCGCGTTGCCAGTTCGCGCACGCGGTGCGTCGCTTCGGTATTGCTGCCGTTCTTGCGGCCATATGGGCTACCGGTTTCCTGTGGCGCGGCGAACGGGTCGAAGCTGGCGTTGGTCCAGTCGTCCAGCAGTTCGACGAAGGTGGCGCGAATTTGCTCGGTCGGGAAATTCTCCTTCAGGTCGACGCCGGCCTCGGTCATAGTGCCGTTGTAGGAGCCGGCATACAAATCCACCGATTTGTAGTGGTTCAGCGTGCCGAACACGTCGTCGAAATTGACCCAGCCGTAGAAGAAGCCCCAGGCGATGTCGCGCATCATGGCGCGCAGGAAGTCGCCGGCATCCATGGTATGGCTCATCGGCCGACCGTCACGGGCGGCCCACTCGATGTGGGCGAAGTATTCGTCGCGGCGGAAGCGGAAGGAGCCGAGTGCGAAGTCGCGGTAGCCCAATACGCTGTGCGGCAGGCTGGCGATGACCTTGTGGATTTCTGCAGGTGCGTTCATATAATCTCCGTAGTATTTGTCGTTAGGCCTGGGCTCAGGCAAGCTGACAGATTTCTGCCCAGCGCTCGACCGACAAATCGCCCTTGCAGGTCTGCAGTACCAGCACGCCCGGCTCGGCGGCGCGGAACTGGTAGGCGGCGTTCTTCGGCAACAGTGCCTGGTGGCCGCGCTTGATCTTCATCCAGCCCATCTTGCGGCCTTTAGGTTCGCCCGGCACCAGCACGGCGCCGTTCTTTTCGGTGTTCTGCACCTGCGCGTCCGCGTCCAGCTTGACCAGATGGATCTCGACGTCGCCATCCATCGACAGCACGAATTCGTCGTGCGCGCAGGTGTACCAAGGCGACACGCCTTCGGCGCGCAGCGTTTCCATCACATAGATCTGATTGACGCCGAAGACGACTTTCTCGTACGGTTGGGATTGAGAGGCGATGTCGAAGCAGTTCGACATCGCGTAATTCTTGACGTTGTCCGCGATATTTTCAACGCGGCCTTTCTCAAACTGGTTCAGGGAGCCGAACCGGGTTTCATATACAGCTGCCATGCTATCTCCTTATGGATTTTCTGAATACCGGACATGCGTTTCAGGATGAATCCCAGTGTAGTGCGCCGTGGGCGGGCTGGGTAGCCGCCGCACGGCGAATGGATTGTTCTGGATTTGCGAACGCCGGGCGGCGTCAAGCGAGGAACTCAGGCAAAGGCATCCGGGCCTATCAGGCCGCGTTCGATCAGGGCGGCGTCCCAGGGCGGGTCGCCGGCAAAGCGCTGGTGCAGGCTTTCGATGAATAGTTTGAGTTTGGTGCCGCCGCGGTGGCTGCGCGGGTAGACTACCGACAGCCAGAAGCTGGACAGCCGCCATTCCGGCAGCACCAACTGCAGCCGCCCGTCCAGCAGCGGCGCTGAGGCCACCACGGTTGGCAGGCAGACAATGCCGGCGTGTTCGATGGCGTATTCGCTGAGCAAGTGGACGCTGTTACTGAGCATGACCGGCTTCAGGTCCAACGCGACATTTTCGCCGCCGGGACCGTGGAACAGCCAGTGGTCGCGGGTCGGATAGCCGGAATACAAGCCGAGCCGGCGCGTGGCCAGCTCCTGTGGATGGCGGGGCGTGCCGTGCCGCTCCAGGTAGTCGGGCGAGGCGCAGAATACCCGGCGCACCGGAAACACGCGCCGCCCGATCAATTCTTCCGACACCGGATCAAAGATCTGCAGCGCGCAGTCGAAACCTTCTCGCACCGGATCGATGACGGCGTCGTTGACGATCAGGTCCAGCATGATCTCTGGATAGGCTTCCTGGAAGGCGCGCAAGTGCGATGCCATGTGGCCCAGCACGAAGCCGGGCAAGGCATGCACCCGCAGCCGCCCGGCGGCGGCGCCGGTAACGCCGCGCATCTGGTCGCTCAGCTCGCCGGCCCATTCGACCAGGTCGCTGCACTCGCGCAGGAAGGCTTCACCGACCTCGGACAGCCGCACGCTGCGCGTATTGCGATGGAACAGCGGCGAGCCAATGTCGTCTTCCAGCTGCTGGATGCGGGTGGTAATGACCGATTTCGACAGCCGCATGCGACGCGCCGCCTCGGCGAAGCTGCGCGACTCGGCCACCGCGACGAACGCCTCCAGCGACAGCAAGCGGTCCATGGCGGCCGGCGCTTACACGCGTTCGATGATGAGGGCGATACCCTGCCCTACGCCGATGCACATGGTGCACAGCGCGTAACGGCCGCCGCTACGCTGCAGCTGGTACATCGCCGCGGTCACCAGGCGCGCACCGCTCATGCCCAGCGGGTGGCCCAGGGCGATGGCGCCGCCGTTCGGGTTGACGCGCGGGTCGTCGTCGCGCAGACCCAGTTCACGCAGCACCGCCAGGCCCTGCGAAGCGAAGGCTTCGTTCAACTCGATCACGTCCATCTGCTCCAGCGTCAGGCCGGTCTGGCGCAGCAGCTTTTTCGTCGCTGGCGCCGGGCCGATGCCCATCACGCGCGGCTCGACGCCAGCGGTGGCCATGCCGACGATGCGCGCGCGCGGCGTCAGGCCGTGGGCCTTGGCCGCTTCGGCGCTGGCGATCAGTAGCGCGCAGGCGCCGTCGTTGATACCGGACGCATTACCGGCGGTGACCGTACCCTCGGGCTTGACCACGCCCTTGAGCTTGGCCAGCGCTTCCATGGTGGTGGCGCGCGGATGTTCGTCCTGGGCGAAGATGACGGGATCGCCCGCCACCGCTGCGCGGCGGCTCTGCGGCAGGGACACCGGCATGATCTCGTCGGCAAACACGCCCTCGGCGATGGCGCGAGCCGCCTTGGCCTGGCTGGCCAGCGCGAACTTGTCCTGGTCTTCGCGACTGATGCCGTAGTCCTCGGCCACATTCTCGCCGGTCTGCGGCATGCTCTCCACACCGTAGGCCACCTTCAGCGCCGGGTTGATGAAGCGCCAGCCCATGGTGGTGTCCTGCATGCTCATGTTGCGCGAGAAGGCGCTGTCGGCCTTGCCCATGACGAAAGGCGCACGGGTCATCGACTCGACGCCGCCGGCGATCATCAGGCTGGCCTCGCCGGCGCGAATCGCGCGCGCGGCCGTGCCCACGGCGTCCATGCCGGAGCCGCACAGGCGGTTGACGGTGGAGCCCGCGACATCCTTCGGCAGGCCGGCCAGCAGCAGCGCCATGCGCGCCACGTTGCGGTTGTCTTCGCCGGACTGGTTGGCGCAGCCGTAGATCACGTCGTCGATGGCGGCCCAGTTCACGTCCGGATTGCGGCGCATCAGTTCACGGATCGGCAGCGCGCCCAGGTCGTCGGCACGCACGTCTTTCAGCGCGCCGCCATAACGGCCGATGGGAGTGCGCACTGCGTCGCAGATGTAGGCTTCGTTCATGTTGGTCTCCTTAATTAGCGTGGCAGCAGCGGCGCTGCGGTCGCTGCCTGCAATTGTTCGAAAGTCAGGCCGTCGGCCATCTCTATCACCTTCAGCCCTTGCGGCGTGACGTCCAGCACCGCCATGTCGGTGTAGATGCGGTTGACGCAGCCCACGCCGGTCAGCGGATAGCTGCACTGCTGGACGATCTTGCTCTCGCCAGTCTTGGTCTGATGGTCCATCATCACGAACACCTGCTTGGCACCGATCGCCAGGTCCATGGCGCCGCCCACGGCGGGAATCGCATCCGGTGCGCCGGTGTGCCAGTTGGCCAGGTCGCCGTTGGCCGCCACCTGGAACGCGCCCAGCACGCAGATGTCGAGATGACCGCCGCGCATCATCGCGAACGAGTCGCCGTGGTGGAAGTAGGCGCCACCGGTTAGCAAGGTCACTGGCTGCTTGCCGGCGTTGATCAGGTCTTCGTCTTCCTCGCCGGGTGCGGGCGCCGGGCCCATGCCCAGCAGGCCGTTCTCGCTGTGCAGGAACACTTCGCGCTCGGACGGCAGATAGTTGGCCACCTTGGTCGGCAGGCCGATACCCAGGTTGACGTAAGCGCCTTCAGGAATGTCCTGCGCTACGCGGGCGGCGATCTGATCGCGGCTGTATCGATTGTTAATTTCTCGGTCAGTCATGCTGCCTCCTTCACGACACGCTGTACGAAAATGCCGGGCGTGACGATCACTTCAGGATCGAGTTCGCCCAGTTCCACCACCTGCTGCACTTGCGCGATGGTGGTCTTGGCTGCCATCGCCATGATCGGGCCGAAGTTGCGCGCCGCCTTGCGGTACACCAGGTTGCCCCAGCGGTCGCCGCGCAGCGCCTTGATCAGCGCGAAGTCGGCGTGTATTGGCGACTCCAGCACGTACATGCGGCCGTTGATTTCACGGCTCTCCTTGCCCTCGGCCAGCAGCGTGCCGTAGCCGGTCGGCGTGAAAAAACCGCCGATGCCGGCTCCGGCCGCGCGGATGCGTTCGGCCAGGTTGCCCTGCGGGGTCAGTTCCAGCTCGATCTTGCCGGCGCGGTACAGTGCGTCGAAGTGATGCGAATCGGCCTGGCGCGGGAACGAGCAGATGATCTTGCGCACCCGGCCCGCCTTCAGCAGCGCGGCCAGGCCGGTTTCGCCATTGCCGGCGTTATTGTTGACGATGGTCAGTTCGCGCGCGCCCTGGTCGATCAGCGCGTCGATCAGCGCCGACGGCATGCCGGCGTTGCCGAAGCCGCCAATCATTACCGTCGCACCGTCCGGCACATCGGCTACCGCTGCGCGCAGCGTGTCGAAAGTCTTGTCTATCATCAGATTTACTCCTTGCTTACTTCAACAATCCGGCACGGCTCGGGTCCGGCATGCGCCACGCCACCAGCCAGGACAGCGCGCACATGATGGTGACGTACCAGTAGAAATTCTGTTCCAGCGCGATGGACTTGAACCACAGCGCCACATATTCCGCCGAGCCGCCGAACGCCGCGTTGGCGATTGCGTACGACAGGCCCACACCGAGCGCACGCAGCTCGACCGGGAACATCTCGGCCTTGATCAGGCCGGAGATCGAGGTGTACAGGCTGACGATGGCCAGCGCGGTGGAAATCAGGAAGAACGCCGTCAGCGGACTACTGACTGCATGCAACGCGTGCAGGATGGGCAGCGTGCAGACAGTGGCAAAGCCGCCGAACAACAGCATCGAGTTGCGCCGGCCGATGCGGTCCGACAACGCGCCGAACAGCGGCTGCATCACCATGTACGCAAACAGCGCGCCGGTCATCACGACGCTGGCGGTCTTGGCGCTCATGTGGGCGGTGTTGACCAGATACTTCTGCATGTAGGTGGTGAAGGTGTAGAAGATCAGCGAGCCGCCGGCGGTAAAGCCCAGCACCGTGACGAAGGCGCGCTTGTGCTGCAGCAGGCCGCGCAGGCTGCCGGCATTGGCGTTGTTGCGGTCCTTCTCGCTGGTGGTTTCGGTCAGCGAGCGGCGCAGGTACAGCGACACCAGCGCCGAGGCGGCGCCGAACAGGAAGGGAATGCGCCAGCCCCAGGCCTTCAGTTCTTCATTGCTCAGCAGCAACTGCAGGACCACCAGCACCAGCAGCGCCAGCAACTGGCCGCCGATCAGCGTCACGTACTGGAACGAGGCATAGAAGCCGCGCTTGCCGGAGGCAGACACCTCGCTCATATAAGTGGCGCTGGTGCCGTACTCGCCGCCCACCGACAGGCCCTGGAACAGGCGCGCCAGCAGCAGCAGGGCCGGCGCGAAAATGCCGATGCTGTCGTAGGTCGGCAGCACGGCGATCATCAACGAGCCGCCGCACATCATCAGCACCGAGATCATCATCGACTTGCGCCGTCCCAGGCGGTCGGCGATGCGGCCGAACAGCCAGCCGCCGACGGGACGCATCAGGAAGCCGGCGGCGAAGATGCCAGCGGTATTCAGCAACTGGGTAGTGGGATCCGCAGCTGGGAAGAAAGCGTGCGAGAAGTATAGTGAGCAAAAGGAGTAGATGTAGAAGTCAAACCATTCAACCAGGTTGCCGGAGGAGGCACCGACGATGGCCAGGATGCGCTGGCGCGGTGTCAGCTCTGTGTAGGGAGTAGTCATGACGGTCTCGATAGTAATTATTTGAAATATGTACACGAGCACTACTTGTTCGTATAATGAACATGTATTCGTATATTGAACTATCATAACAGCATATTTCGGAGCGCGCATCCATGATCAAATCCGTCCATAGTTCTACTGAGACCGCCGCAACAACAACGGACACGCCGGCGCCGGGCGACAGCTATGTACAGTCGTTCGCGCGCGGGCTGGCCGTGCTGCGCAGCTTTGGTGCCGACGCGCCGGCGCAAACACTGTCCGACGTGGCGGCGCGCACCGGCCTGACCCGCGCCGGCGCGCGCCGCATCTTGCTGACCCTCCTGCATCTGGGCTATGTGGAAGTGGATGGCCGCCTATTCCGCCTGACGCCCAAGGTGCTGGACCTGGGCTTTGCCTATCTGTCGTCGCTGCCGATCTGGAATCAGGCCCAGCCGCTGCTGGAGGAATTGGCGTCGCAGCTACGCCTATCCTGTTCAGCCGCGGTGCTCGAAGGCGACGACATCGTCTACGTGGTGCGGCTATCGACCCACCGCACCATGTCGATCAACCTGGGCGTGGGCAGCCGCCTGCCTTCCTACTGCACCTCGATGGGACGGGTGCTGCTCTCCGGGCTGGTAGCAGACGAGCTGCGCGCGCGGCTGCTGCAGATGCCGTTGCAAAAACTGACGCCGCAGACAGAGACCAATCCGGACCAGCTGGCCGCCATCATCGCCAAGGTGCGCGAACAAGGCTGGTGCCTGGTGTGCGAGGAACTGGAACAGGGCTTGGTGTCGATCGCGGCGCCGGTGACAGACCGTGCCGGCCGCGTGGTGGCGGCCATCAATCTCAGCGCGCCGGCCACGCCGGCCATGGGCACGCTGCTCAAGGAACAGGGCGTGCCGGCGCTGCTGGCCTGCGCCGGCAAAATCAGCGCGCTGATCCGGCTGCAGCGCTAGGCTGCCACCGGGTCCGGGAAGTACAGCGAGAAGCGCGTCACGCCGCCATTGCTGGTGGCGCCCCAGCGGCCCTGATGCAGCGACATGATGCTGCGCACGATCGACAGTCCCAAGCCGTTCGACTCGGCCGAACCGACGCGCGAGGCATCGACGCGATAGAAGCGGTCGAACAGGCGCTCCAGATGCTGCGACGGGATGGTCGGGCCGTAATTTTCCACCACCAGCGTCACCCCCTCTCCACCCCGCACCGCGACCAGCAGGATCTCGCTGCCCGCGTCGGCATGGCGCACCGCATTGGCCAGCAAGTTGGCCAGCGCGCGCCGCAGCAGCGTGGGGTCGGCCCACACGGTACCGGCGCCGTCGCTGCGGCAATGCAGGCGCAACGCGCGTTCGTCGGCCGGGCCTTCGAAGTATTCGCTGATGCGCTGTAACTCGTCACCCACATCCAGCGCCTTGCGCTCGATGGCGTGGTCGGCATGCTCGGCGCGCGCCAGGAACAGCATATTGTCGGTCATCTTGGACAGGCGCTGCAGCTCTTCGAAATTCGATCCCAGCAGTTTTTCGTAATACGCCACGTCGCGACGCTGGCCCAGCGCCACCTCGGTCTGGCCCAGCAGGTTGCCGATCGGCGTGCGAAGGTCATGCGCCATATCGGCCGAGACCTGGCTCAATTGGGTGAAGCTGATTTCCAGCCGGTCCAGCATGGCGTTGAAGCCGTCGATCAGCGGCAACAATTCATGCGGCGCACTGCCGTTATCGATGCGGACCGACAGGTTGCGGATGCCGATGGAGCCGGTCTGCGCGGCCAGGCGCCGCAGCGGCAGCAGGCCGCGCCGCGCCACCAGCCACGCCAGCAGCGCCAGTAGCAGCGCACCACCGGACGCCACCATCAGGATCTGGTTGCGGTAGGTACGCAGCATGCGGCTGCGCTCGGTCATCAGACGGCCGGCCACGATCTGCAGTTCGCGCTGCGCATCCGAGGTACGGGCCACGGCCGAGACCACGATGAAGGGCACGTTTTTTTCGCTGGAGTGATGGACGGCAGCCAGCGACAACTGGGTGTTGGCGTCCACCGGCGCCAGGTCCGGTACGCGAGTACCGCCGGGATTGACTTCGATCAGCGGCGCCTCGCCGGGAAAACGCAGCACCAGCAAGGCTTCGCGGTTGCCCAGCATGTTGGCGAACAGCTGCGGCTTCTGATGTATCAAGTCGATCAGGTCGACGTCGCGCAGCAGGGTGCGGATCTGGTCGACGCGGCTGACCAGCGCGGCATCGTCGCGCAGTTCCAGCTGCATCGCCAGCGTGTTGTACAGCGTGGTGCCGATGGTGGCGATAACCGCGAACGAGATCAGTGCGAACAGCAGCGCCAGGCGCGCCACGAGCGAGCGGCGTATCATGGCTCGACTTCGCAGCGGTAGCCGACGCCGTGCACTGTGTGGATCAAGCGGCTGGCGAAGGGTTCGTCGATTTTCTGGCGCAGACGGCGCACTGCCACGTCAACCACGTTGGTGTCGCTGTCGAAGTTCATGTCCCATACGCGCGAGGCGATCAGGGAACGCGACAGCACCTGCCCCTGGTTCAGCACAAAGAAGTGCAGCAGCGCGAACTCCTTGTTGGTCAGCGTCACGCGGGCACCGGCGCGCACCACGCGGCGCTTGGACACGTCGATTTCCAGGTCGGCGATGGACAGCACGTCGTCCTGCCGCACCTGACTACCGCGGCGCAGCGCCACCCGAATGCGCGCCAGCAGTTCGGCAAACGAGAATGGCTTGACCAGGTAGTCGTCGGCGCCCAGGTCCAGCCCTTTCAGGCGGTCTTCCAGCGTGCCGCGCGCGGTCAGGAACAGCACCGGCGTGCCCGATTGCTGGCCCAGGCGGCGCATCACTTCCCAGCCATCCATCTCCGGCATCATCACGTCCAGCAGGATCAGGTCATAGCGCAATTCCTGCGCCATGTGCAGGCCGTCCTTGCCGTTGCGGGCAAGGTCGACCACATAGCCGGACTCGGTCAGGCCGCCGCGCAGATAGTCGCCCGCCTTCGGTTCGTCCTCGATTACCAATATTCTCATGAAGCAGTCCTCACCATCCCGTGCCGCGCTGAGCGGCACCATCGTTAAAGCATAACTCTAACCCGGGCGCCGCGACAAAACGCTGACAAAAAAATGACAAGGTTGTCATTTTTCAGCGTTGCCGCACCTCGGTGCCGCCGTACACCAGGTCGCGCGACATCGGCCGGCGCAGCACGCTGTTAGGGAAGGTGTCCGGCGGCTGGCTGACCGCATCCAGCCGTTCCAGCATGTCCGCGCTGAAGCGCACCGATAGCGCCCCCATATTATCTTCCAGTTGCTGCTGCGTGCGGGCGCCGATCAGCGGGGCGATGACGGCCGGATGCTGCAGGGTCCAGGCCAGCGCCGCCTGCGCCGGCGTCGCGCCCAGTTCGCGCGCCACTTCCACCAGCACGCCGGCAATGGCCAGCGCACGCGGCGTGATGCCGCCTATCGCGTCAATCACCGTGCGGCGGGTGGCGCCCGCGCCTATCATGTCGCTGGTGGCCACCTGCGCGCCGCCCGACTGCGTGCTGTATTTACCGGTCAGCAGACCGTGGGCCAGCGGTGACCAGGGCACCACGCCCAGCCCCAGCTCCTGCGCCATCGGCATCAGCTCGTCCTCCACGGTGCGCTCGATCAGGTTGTATTCGATCTGCAGCGCCACCAGCGGCGACCAGCCGCGCAGGTCGGCCATGGTCTGCATGCGCGCCACCATCCAGGCCGGCGTGTTCGAAATGCCGGCGTAGACGATCTTGCCGGCGCGGACCAGATCATCCAGGCCGCGCATCACTTCTTCCGGCGAGGTGGTAAAATCCCAGCGGTGTACATACAGCAGGTCGATGCGGTCGGTATTCAAGCGCTTCAGGCTCTCTTCGACCGAGCGCCTCATGCTGAGGCGATGGTTGCCGCCCGAATTGGGATTGCCCGGCTGCGATGCCAGCGTGTATTTGGTCGAGATGACCAGCTGCTCGCGCTTGGCCTGCATGAATTTTCCCAGCAGGCGCTCGGAACTGCCGTTGGTGTAGATATTGGCGGTATCGATGAAATTGCCGCCGCAGTCAACGTAGGCATCGAAGATGCGCTGCGACTCGGCCTCCTCCGCGCCCCAGCCCCAGTCGGCGCCGAAGGTCATGGCGCCCAACGCCAGCGGTGACACGCGTAGGCCGGAACGGCCCAGCAAACGGTAGGTATTGTTCATATCGATCTCCCGAAGAATGTGTTGAAGAGCCGCCATTGGACCATCGGCCGCCTTTTCGGCGGTAGACCGATGCTGGCCATTTCTTGCACAATCCTGCCAATCGCGCGTGTTTTGCAGCGACGTCACTTGCATCTGCCCGGCGCCGCTGCTTTAATGGCAGCATGCACTCCACACCCTCCCCTATGCTGACCGAACTGCGCACGCTGATCGCGCGCCACGCGCCCGGCCGCAGCCTGACGCCGCTCAGTGGCCTGCCGGACGCCATGTCGGCGATGCGCCTGGTCGCCAACGATGGCCCGACCCAGTCCATGAGTTCCATCTACGATCCGGTATTTGCCGTGGTGGCCCAAGGCGTCAAGCGCACCGTGCTGGGTGAGCAGATTTACGAATACGGCGCCGGCGACTACCTGGTGGTGTCGGTCGAACTGCCGGTGACCGGCCGCGTGGTGCGCGCCACGCCACAGCATCCCTTTTTGGCGTTCGGCCTGATGCTCGATCCGGTCGCCATCGCCGGCCTGCTGCTGGAGACGGCGGCAACCGGCAGCGGCGCGCTGGCGCCGGCCGGCATCGGCATCAGCCCGCTCGACGCGGACTTGCTCGATCCTGTCGTGCGCCTGCTGCGCCTGATCGACCGGCCGCAGGATATCGCGGTGTTGGCGCCGATGCTGGAAAGGGAAATCCTGTGGCGCCTGCTCAATGGCGCGCAAGGCCACATGGTGCGCCAGATCGGCCTGGCCGATAGCCGGCTGACGCAGGTAGGCCGCGCCATCCGCTGGATCCGCGCCCACTACGCCGAGCAGCTGCGCATCGAAGAAGTGGCCGGCATCGCGGCCATGAGCACCTCCTCCCTCCACCGCCATTTCCGCGCCGTGACGGCGATGAGTCCCCTGCAGTACCAGAAGCAGGTGCGACTGCAGCAGGCCCGCACGCTCATGCTGGCCGATGCCGAGAGCGCAGCTACGGTGGCGCAAGCGGTCGGCTACGACAGTGCGTCCCAGTTCAGCCGCGAATATAGCCGCCTGTTCGGCGCCCCGCCTGCCCGCGACGCGGCCCGCCTGCGCGCCATTCCGGCTCGGGAACGCAGCATCGCCTAGGGCGGCGGCACGCTGTCAGAATTTTGTAATCCTGCTGTCATGCCCTGGTCAGCGCCGGCCTTCTACACTGGCTTTCATCGACACAGCAACGTCGAAACCGCCAACACCGGCAACCACCAACTGACAAGGAGTATCATCATGCTGAACCTGAAACGCGCCGCTACCGCCGTCGTTTTCGCTGGTCTGTCCGGCACCGCCCTGCTCCCCAGCGCCGCCGGCCTGACCAACACCGCCGCCGACTACGGCAGCGCAGTTCCAGCCGCCGACGCGATGCGTACCATCGAACTGAATGCCGATACCAAGTGGATTAACGTTGACAATGGCGAAACGGTGCAATTCAAGTCGGGCGACCAGAGCTTCACCTGGCACTTCAGCACCTTGCGCAACGAGAGCGCTTTCGACCTGGCCAAGGTTGCTCCTGCCGGCGTCAAGGTAGGTCATGTGACGGCCTTCGTCGCACCTGATCCTCTGTATCGTGGTTGATCGCGCCGCGACGCACCGGCGATGCACCTCGCGTGCATCGCAACTCCGGCTTATACTGCGCTTTTGTCCCGGAGCCCAACGATGCGCGCCTTACTTCTCTGCCTGGCCACGCTGATCGCCGCCAACGCGCACGCCGCGCCGTGGTGCAGCGCCGATGTGCCGCCTCCCGCTACCCTGAAATCGCTATTGGACGACGTCGCGCGCCGCAGTGCGCCGCAACCGCGCGCCATCGCCCGCATCCATACCGAAGGCACGCTACCCCACCAGGGTATCTGGGACCAGAGCATGGAAGCCAAGAAGGACCAGCAAGTGATACGCGAGCTGGCCCTGTCCTGGCGCGCGACGCATGATGCTGCCACGCTGGCACAGCTGGCGGCGCTGCTGGCAGCCTGGTCTACCCTCTACCAGCCAAGCTTCAACCCGATCGACGAAACCGGCTTCGACACGCTGATCGACGCCTATGCCATCGCGCGCGACGCGCTGCCGGCCGCCACCGGCGAGTACACCGCTGCCTTGCTGCACAACTGGGCCGTCGGCTACCTGCAGCGCATGGAAAAACCCGAACATCCCGGCACGGGCACCTGGATCAACAACTGGCAAAGCCATCGCGTCAAGCTGGCCACCATGGCCGCCGTGGCGCTGGACGATGCGCGGCTGTTCGAATCGGCGCGCGGCCAGTTCCGCAAGCAGCTGAACCAGAACCTGGGGGCCGACGGAACCAGCATCGATTTCGCCGAGCGCGACGCACTGCATTACACGGTCTACGATCTTGAGCCGCTAGTGCGCGCGGCGATGGCGGCGCAACTGCGCGGCGAGGACTGGCTGCATCTGCGTGGCGACAACGGCGCCACGCTGGCATCGGGACTGGACTGGCTGCTGCCCTACGCGCGCGGCGAGCGCACGCACGAGGAATATGTTCACACCAAGGTCAGGTTCGACCTGCAACGGCGCGATGCCGGCGTGGCCGGTTTCAGCGGCCAGTGGCAGCCCAAATCCAGCGCGGACCTCTACTGGCTGGCCGCCACGCTCGATGCCCGCTACCAGCCGGTGGCGCAGGCGCTGGCCGGCGAACCGATCTGGATCTCGGCCTGCTGGGCGCTGCCCAAGTAAGCCTGTAGCGTCAATCGCCGGCCAGCACCGCGTGCAGCGACTGCACCGCCGCCGCGCCCTCGCCCACCGCCCCCGCCACCCGTTTGACTGAGCCGCTGCGCACGTCGCCAACGGCGAAGATGCCCGGCCGGCTGGTCTCAAGGAAGTGCGGCGGGCGATTGGCCTTCCACGCGCCGGCCGGCAACTGGCTACCGGTCAGCACGAAGTGCTTGTCGTCCAGCGCTACGCAGCCATTGAGCCACGCGGTGTTCGGCTCCGCGCCGAGGAACAGGAACAAATGCCGCACCTGCATGGGCCGCGGCGCTTCCTGGCCGGTGCGGCACTCCAGCCATTCCAGCCCCGCTTCGCCATGCAAGGCGGTGATCTCCGTGCGCCGATGCAAGGTGATATTCGGTGCAGCCTCGATGCGCTGGATCAGGTAGTGCGACATGCTGGCCGCCAGTCCGTCGGCCCGCACCATCACATGCACGTGGCGCGCGTGCGCAGCCAGGAACACGGCGGCCTGTCCGGCCGAATTGCCGCCACCGACCACCACCACTTCCTCGTTGGTGCAAAAGTTCGCCGCCATGAACGAGGCGGCATAGTAGACACCGCAGCCCTCGTAGCGTTCCAGTTCGGGCAGCGCCGGCTTGCGGTAGCACGCGCCGCTGGCGATCACCACCGTCCGCGCCGTCAGCGATTCGCCTTCGCCCAGCGTCAGGTGAAAGCCACCGCCGCTATCGACGTCGTCGCTGCAATCGAGGCGCTGTACCGGCATCGGCACGGCCACCTCCGCGCCGAACTTGCGCGCCTGCGACAGGCCGCGGCCAGCCAGCGCCAGCCCGGAAATCCCGGTCGGGAAGCCGAAGTAGTTTTCGATCTTGGAGCTGCTGCCGGCCTGGCCGCCGGGAGCCTTGGCGTCCAGCACCGCCACGCTCAAGCCTTCGGATGCCGCGTACACGGCGGCGGCCAGTCCGCCCGGTCCGGCGCCAACCACCGCCACATCGAAGTGGCGTCCGTCCAGCCGGTCCGCACTCATGCCGGCCGCGTCGGCCAGCTGGCGCAAAGTAGGCTTGACCAGCACTTGCCCGTCGGGCGTGATCGCGACAGGCAGGTCATCCGCGCCGATGCCGAAGCGCTCCATCAGCGCCGGCGCGTCGGGATCGCGGTCCGCGTCGAAATAGGCCGTCGGCTGGCCGTTGCGCATCATGAACTCGCGCAGGCACAGCGTCTCGGCCGAATGTTCCTGGCCCAGCACCACCACCGCGCCGTACTTGTCCTCGATGAAGGCGACCCGGCGCAGGATGTAGGCGCGCATCATCATCTCGCTCAGGTCCGCTTCCACGATCACCAGCGTGCGCAGTTCCTCTTCGCCGATCACCAGCATCTCGCAGTCTTCCAGCGTACGCACCGACGCCACCGCGCCGCGCCCGGCCAGCGTGCCCACTTCACCGGTAAATTTTCCGGGACCGTGCTCGCCGATGATAACCGAGGCGTGCACTGAATCGCGCAGCACCTCGATGCGGCCGCGCAGTATCACGTAGATTGGAATATGGCGCTCGCCCTGGCGGTACAGCGTCGTCCCGGCCGGGAACAGGCGCCGCTCGCCGTAGCGTTCCAGCCGCGCCAACTGCTCGGCGCTCAGCGTGGGAAAGCGCTGATCCATGCGCTGGTCGGGATGCGCTGCCGCAGACGGCAGGCCGCCAGATTCTTCGCTCATGCTCAACCTCAAGTGATGACCGCCGCAATGCGGCACGCGGTCATTCTAGCGTAAAGCGCCTGCGCTCGCAGGCGCAAGCAGTCGGCGCCGATGTCGCTCGCCCCGGGATTAATGTTGGTGCGATCGCAATGGACAGTGTAAGCTCACGCCTGCGGCATTTGGCACACTACAACGGACATCTATGCAATTTCCCCAAATCGACAATGAAGACACCCAGCATACGCCAGCCGAAAAGGCAGCCGCGGCCAGCCGCAGCACCTGGGTCAGCGTCGGCGTGAATGTGATGCTGGGCAGCGCGCAGATTGGTGTTGGCCTGTTTTCGCGCTCACAGGGCCTGGTGGCGGACGGCATCCACTCCATGTCCGACCTGGTGGCCGATTTCGTGGTGCTGTTTGCCAGCCATCACAGCAAGAAAGACGCAGACGCCGAACATCCCTACGGCCACCAGCGCTTCGAGACCGCGGCCTCGCTGGTGCTTGGATTGCTGCTGCTGGCGGTAGGCGTGGGCATGCTCTGGTCGGCCGCTGTCAAGCTCCAGGCGCCGCACGAACTGCCGCTGGTACACGCCTCGGCGCTGTGGATCGCCGGCGCGGCGCTAGTAGCCAAGGAATCACTGTTCCGCTACATGCTGGCGGTGGCCAAACGGGTCAAGTCCGGCATGCTGGTGGCGAACGCCTGGCATGCGCGCTCGGACGCGGCATCGTCGCTGGTGGTGGGCATCGGTATCGCCGGCAACCTCGCCGGCTATCCGATACTGGACCCGATCGCCGCGCTGATTGTCGGCTTTTTGATCGCCCGCATGGGCTGGGAATTCGGCTGGAACGCGCTGCACGACCTGGTCGACCACGCGGTCGGCGATGAAGAAGTGGAAGCGATCCGCAGCACCTTGCTCGCCACGCCGGGCGTCAGTGGCGCGCACGACCTGCGCACCCGCAAGATGGGCGACATGATCATGGTCGACGTGCATCTGGAAGTCGATGGCACGCTGACCGTCGAACAAGGCCACGATATCGCCGTCGAGGCGCGCCGCCGCGTGCTGCAGCAGCATCAAGTGCTGAACCTGATGACCCACCTCGACCCATGGCACCGGCCCGACCTCGATCACGACGATGCGCAACCGGCCGCAGCCAAGTCGGCCGGCTAGGCCTAGCCTCCGGCCGGCGACAGGCGGATCGCCTGGCCGCCGCCCGGCGCCAGCTTCACTGACAGCGTGTCGCCAGCCTTGACGGTCTTCTTCTCGATGACGATATCGAAGCGATGCGCATTACGGTAGTCAGCCTGGTCGCCGTCACGGTAAATCTCCGCGATATACGACTTGCCCGCATCGAGGAAGCTTAATGGCAGCGTCAGCGTGCGCGCCGAACCGTCCGTCACCGCGCCCACATACCAGTTGTCCGATTGCCGGTCCTTGCGGGCGATGGTGGCGTACTCGCCCATCTCGCCGTTGATGACGCGGGTATCGCTCCAGTCGGTCGGCACGTCCTTGATGAATTTGAACGGGCCCGGATATTTTTCATAATTATCGATCAGGTCGGCCGCCATCATCACCGGCGAATAGATCACCACAAAACTGGCCAGTTGCTTGGCCTGCGTGGAATTGATCGGCCGGCCCTTGACACCTTCCAGGCTCAGTATGCCCGGCGTGTAGTCCATCGGACCGCTCAGCATGCGCGTGAACACCAGGTTCACTTCGTGGTCCACCGTGTTGATCGGGTTTCCCCAGGCGTTGTACTCCATGCCGCGCGCGCCTTCGCGCGAGATCCAGTTCGGATAGGTGCGGCGCAGGCCGGTGTCCTTGATCGGTTCGTGCGTATCGATCGCCAGATGGTAGCGCGCCGCCTCCTGCACCGCCTTCAGGTAATGGCGCACACCTTCCTGCGAATCGGTATAACCCTGGTGCGTGCCGCCGCCTGCCGTGGCGAAAGTCGCGGTGCCGGCATCGGTCACGTAACCGGACTTGATCGCGTCGACGCCGTGCGCCGCATACAGCTTGTAGCTGTCGTCCATCTGCGCTTCGTAGCGGGCGATATTGCCGCCGGTCTCGTGGTGGCCTATCAGGTGCACGCCCTTCGCTGCCGCGTAATCGGTCACCGCCTTCAGATCGAAGTCGGGATAGGACTGCGTGTAACTGAAGGCCGAACCGGGACCGACCCAGTTACCGTCCCAGCCCACGTTCCAGCCTTCGGCCAGCACACCGCGGAAGCCGTTCCTGGCGGCGAAGTCGATATAGCGCTTGGTGTTCTGCGTGGTGGCGCCATGCCTTGCGCCGGACGCCCAGCTGCTCCTCTCCAGATGCATCTCCCACCACACGCCGACAAATTTCGACGGATGCACCCACGAAACATCACCCAGTCGGTTCGGCTCATTCAAGTTCAACACCAGGTCCGACATGTACAGGCCCGGCGCGCTGTCGGCGATCTGCATGGTGCGCCATGGCGTAGTGAATGGACCGCTACGCTCCACCGCCGGGCCGATGGTGGACGGCGCCAGATGCGCGCGCAGCTTCTGCCCTTGCACCTTGCGCAGCCACATGGACGCGTAATCGACCAGCGCCGCTTCGTGGAAGGCAATGTGCGTGCCGTCGGCAGTGCGGATGGTCATCGGCGTATTCGCCATGCCCACTTCGCTCAAGGAACTTTTGACGATGGGGTATTCCAAGGCAGCCACCTCGCCGGCCTGCTGCCACCAGGCGGTGGCGGGCGGCACGACCACGAACTCGGTCAGCTCGTCGCTGATCTTCGTCTGCGTCAACTGCGGCTGCTCGGGAAACTCGTAGCGGAAGCCGACGCCGTCATCGAACACGCGAAACACCACCGCAAGGCGACGGTTGGCGTGCTCTTTCTGCACCAGCTCCACGCGCAGCTCCTTGTAGTGATTGCGCACGAAGCGGCGTTCGCCCCACGGCTGCTCCCAGGTGTCGTCATGTTCGCTGGACGATTGGCCGGCCAGGCTGAAACCGCCATCCAGCTGCGGCCCGTTGGCCAGCACAAAGCCCAACCGCGACGGCGCGATCAGCGGTTTGCCGCGCCGCTCGATCTGATACGACAGGCGGCCGTCGCCGGCCAACAGCATGTCCACACGCAGCACTTGGTCCGGCGAGCTGACGCTGGCCAGCGTCTGGTCGGCCCAGGCAGAGACATTGGCCGCGCACAGGCCCAGCATGGCGATGCCGGCGGCAAGCCGGCGCAGAGTAATTGCAGTGATGTTCAAGTTGTCGTCCTCGCAAAAATAGCAGCCTGCCGATCATACCCGAGCGGCGCCCGGCAGCAAATTGGCGCAAACGATATACTGCATAAATCAATCGCAGAAAGGAATCAACATGACAACAACGACCGAAACCGCGCTGCTGGCCGGCGGCTGCTTCTGGGGCGTGCAGGACCTGCTGCGCTCCTATCCAGGCGTGATCGAAACCCGCGTGGGCTATAGCGGCGGCGACGTGCCGAACGCCACCTACCGCAAGCACGGCACCCATGCCGAGGCAGTGGAAATCGTCTTCGATCCGGCCAAGATCAGCTATCGCCAGATCCTCGAATTCTTCTTCCAAATCCACGATCCGAGCACCCTCGACCGCCAGGGCAATGACCTGGGCAGCAGCTACCGCTCGGCGATTTTCTACACCAGCGAGTCGCAGAAGCAGGAAGCGCTGAACGCCATCGCCGACGTCGACGCATCCGGCCTGTGGCCCGGCAAGGTGGTGACGGAAGTGGCGCCGGCCGGTCCGTTCTGGGAAGCCGAGCCGGAACACCAGGACTACCTGCAGCGCATCCCGGACGGCTACACCTGCCACTGGGTGCGTCCCGACTGGAAGCTGCCGCGCCGCGCGGCTTAAGCTCAATTGATCGTCAGGCCTTCACGCCGACGATCACACTGGAAGCCTTGAAGGCGGCGCTGGCGCTCTTGCCCGCCGCCAATCCCAGCTTGGTGACGCTTTCGTTGGTGACGATGGCCGCGATCTGGTTGCCATCCTTCAGCGTCAGGATCACTTCCGAATTGACGGCGCCGGTGACTACCTTGTCCACCGTGCCGGCCAGCTGATTGCGGGCCGACAGCTTCACGCCTGCGGTGTCGGTCAGCAGGATGACCCAGGATGCCTTGATCAGCGCGAACGCCTCGCCGCCGACTTTCAGGCCCAGCGACTCGGTACTGCTGTGGGTGACGATGGCCACCACTTTCTGTCCATCGGCCAGGCTGATTTCCACTTCATCGTTAACGGCGCCACGCGTGAGTGCCGTGATTTTCCCGCTGAGTTGATTGCGTGCGCTGGTAAACATGATTTTTCCATTATATAAAAGACATCATTAGTCTACCACCTGACGGACCTCCAGCGATACCAGCCACTTCACATGGCGCGGACCGGTGCGCAGGTCGCGCCCCGAAATCAGCGCCAGCGGTCCCTGTTCCGCGACGTGCCGACGGCGCTGTCGTAGTGGCCGATGACCTGCACCTGCGCCACCGTATCGGGCGGCACATCGTCCGCCACCGTCGCCGGCAAGTCCAGCGCTGCCAAGCCCGCCGTCAGCCACCACCCTGCCCTTGCTCCGATGCTTGCCTGCGTTTTCGGTCCTGGCTATATATACACGCAGCCGGCCGGAAAACGGATGCAATCCAGTGTTACAAATCGAACTTCAGCTAAGAGGCGCTGGCGCAAGCGGCCAGCAGCGCCGCCACGAGTGCTGTGGTGCGGTGGTTCTTCATGTTCTTTCCTTGATTACGGCAGGCAGCATGCGTCCGCATTGCGGAACACGGAGGGACTACGAGCGGGAATCAGGCTGCGGGCGGACCGCGGGGACGCGCGCCGGACCAGGCGAACAACGGCGCCGGCGCGTGGTAGAACAAGGAAGAACGAAGATCTGCTCCGCCGACGACGGCGAATTCGAAGACTGCGGGAGGCTGCAGCGCAAAGCTGGCGCCGTGGGTGGCGCAATACGGACAGCGCTGCAGGTGATGCAGCGGATCGCTGCACGGCCATGGCGCATCGCTACCGGCAACGGCCACCACCTTGGCGCCGTCCACCGTGCAGATCTCGGCCAGCAAGGACTTGCCGGCACTAGCCGACACCGCATGCGAAATCGAAGGCGCGAGGGCGCTGAACAGGATGGCCTTGACCTCCTCCTCGCCCTAAAGAGGTTGTCGCAAAAGGTCTAAAAACCGAAAAACGTGCAGCCCATGGCCTTATAATTCAAGCACTTACAATGCTGCGTTGCTTCAGATTTACCCTTTTGCGACAGCCTCTAAAGGACGAGGATTCCTACGACGCCGCG
>FSZM01000008.1_pt1 | contig 161996 bp, 121 predicted proteins | sample 1638831 | NCBI WGS metagenome assembly FSZM01 (sample SAMEA3914813, study PRJEB12502) | metagenome | biome: forest; material: soil | place: Canada | collected 2011-07-07 | depth 0.3 m
CTCTTATGCAGATACATCAGGCCGGCATTGAAATCGTCGCGAATTTTGGCGTCACGGAACACCGGACGGTAGTCCATGGGGTTGAAGTTTACAAAACTCTGCTCGACTACCGGCTTCGGATGAAAATCCTTGTTGAGTTTGAGCTGCAAGGTGAAGTATTTAAAGATATTCCGGTCACTGAGCACCACGTCGTAACGTCCCCGGTTCAGGGTGAGAACCTGCAGCTCCTGATTATTCTGTTCAAAATAACGGCCATCCTTGCGGACTTCATCGAGCCATCCCGGGTAGCGCTTTGCCGCGCCGACAAAGGAAATGACCTTCAGACCGCGCAAATCCTCGGGTTTTTTCAGTACCAGATTGCGCTCTTTAAGGCTGATAAAGACGTTGTCGTAAAAAACCGCAGGGTCACCATAGTGACCGCCCCAAGCTGTCATATCTTCCCCGAGGTCCGTCATGGCGGCATCGACTGCGCCCGCCTTAAACTCGATAGGAATACGGGCGAATGAATAGTAGCGCGGTTTCAATATATGACCGCGAAATGCCAGCGCCGCCCGCATCACTTCCAGTTCTATGCCGGAGTCAGTTTCCGGAAAACAAAAAGGTGGGATCTTTTCACCAAATGCCATGGTCACCACGCTGGCGTTAGCCAGCGTAGCCCAGGCGTATGCCAGCATCAGCATGCTGCGGATGGCGCGGCTAGTAAATTGCTTACTGCGTATCATGGTCTCCGCCAAGCAAAATTGATGAGGTATCTCGGCAGCAGTCATACGGCGTATCCCGCCGGATAAGGCGGCCGGATAGCTTGCATGGGCAGCGTTGCCCAGAGGCGAACCGGGCAGATAGCGATTGCTTCGCTTGGACAACATATGATAGCGCAGTGCCAGTTTGCTCGGGGCAGCATGGCGATTAAATTTATCCCTTTTCTCCTTTTTTTGTCACGAACTTCCGTCGTTGGAGTTCTCCGTTGGCAAGCATTCGGTCTGCCGTGGCGTCAGCCCGAGCGACGCGGCCACCCGCAAGGGGCAGGCTGGCGCGGAGATCTCTCCATGAAGGCGGCGCGCCTCAGGTATCGACGCGCTAAGAGCTCCCGCCAGCGCCGTCATGATCAGGCTTACCCCATGAGCGCGCCATCGATACCTCGTCGCCGCATCGCTGATGGTGGCGTGCGTGAGTCGCGCACCATGGTTTCTGTTGCCCGCAGCTGTTCAATGAATTAGCATGATATTTTGCTACTGACTGATGACTGGCAAAGGAATCAGGATGACGACAGCGCAATGGCGTGCTACGGCAGGGGAGGTGGCGGCGGGCATCGGGCTGGGATTGCTGGTGGGTGTGCTGCTGGGCTTGTCCACCAGTGAGCTGGTCGGCAGCGTGGTTGCTGTGCTGGCGGCGTTGCTGGGCGCTTTTCTGGGCTTGTCCAAGACTGCCGCTTCCAGTGCTTCAGGCGCGGGCCGGCAGTGGCGCATTGCCGGCTTTGGCTTTGCCTGCACGCTGGGCGCGTTGTTGGGCCTGAGCGTGCGCACCCATGCATGGCTGTCGGACGGACCCAAGGCCGATGTCGATCGCTGGGTTGCGGCCGGCGCTCCGCTGGACAAGGCGCTCGCTTACGTCGCCTATCAACGTCTGGGCATCGTGCCATCGGGAGAGCGGATCGAGAAGCTGCCGCAGCTGGCGTCGACGGCATCGGTGCTGTTTGCCAGCCACGATGCGGGCGAGTGCGCCAAGCTGGGGCAGCGGCGCTTCGATTCCGGCGCGACACGGCTGGCAGCCATGCGCAATGCCGGTGGCAGTTGGCAGCGCTTTGCTGGCGCCGCAGCGACAGCGCCGCCTGCTCAGCTGGAGGCGCTGCTGCAGGCCGGCTATCTGCTGGTCTGCGAGGAGTGATGGATGCACTGGTCCCGGCAACTGATACCCTGCCTGCTGGCATGTGCCTGCAGCTGCTGCCTGGCGGGCTCGCCCGCCGGTCCTTCCGCCTCGGTGATGACTGCGGCCTCCAAATCAGTGGCGCAAGTCATCGGCAGAAATTGCGTGGACCAGAACCGCACTGGCTCGGGCTTTGTGTGGGAAGCCTCGACCAATGTGGTCACGGCGCTGCATGTGATCGCCGGTTGCAAGGACGTGTTTGCCTATTTTAAGGGCATCGGCGAGGTGAGGGCGACGCCCAGGCGTGCCTTGCTCAAGGCGGATCTGGCCCTGCTGGAGATCGCAGCGCAGCCGTCGATCCAGCCATTGCGCGCTGCCGCCGGCGTCCCCAAGGTCAACGATACCTTGCAGGTGATCGGCTATTACTTTGGCGTACCCAGCCTGGACAGCCGTCCGCTGCGTGTCACGCTGGGCTCGCCTATCTTGGGCGACATGGTGACGGACAATGTGCGCTCCCTGCTGCGCAACGCCGGCAGCCCCAGCCTGGAGACGGAAATCTTGCGGCTGGACGGCAACTTGCTGCCCGGCCTGTCTGGCGCACCCTTGATCGATGACGATGGCAAGGTGAGCGGCGTGGGCTCGGGCGGCCTGGAAAGCGGCACGGTCGGCGTCAGCTGGGCGATCAAGGTGCGTTATCTGGAGGAGTTGCGCAGCGCCAGCTGGAGCGCCAGCAACCACAGTGCGGTCAGCGCACTGTTTTCCGCGCCGCTGGAAGGCAGGCAGAGCCAGCCCATCCCATGCGGCGCCTATCACCTGGTGTTCCTGAAGTCGCGCCAGTTGCTTGACTTGCTGGCGACGGCGGACGACAGCATAGGCTTGTCTCAGCTGGCCGGCACCACCGGCATGCAAAAGAGCGAGCTCGATGCGATCGAATATGACCTGTACACGGAGCCCAATTCCGGCGGCAGCGTGGTGCTGCCCCAAGGCGCCAAGCTGGCCAGCAGCGGCGGCGCTTGCGTGGCCACGCTGGCCGACGGTCTGTACGTTACGGTGACGACGGTGCGCGTGAACAACCAGGTCGAGGTACAGCAGGCCGCGCTTGCCTTCGAGGGGGCTTTCGACCCGGCCGGCTTGTGGTGGCGGCTCGATCCTCACTTTAGCTACACCATGCCGCTGATGCGCCAGGACGGCTTGATCGTCAGGCGCAAGAATGCGCTGGGGTTTCGCGCCCAGGCCATGGCGCCCGCGGCCGATGCGTTTGAAACGCTGATGGCGCGCGGCACGACCTTCGTCGGTGTACGGGTGGTCAACCTGCACTTCGACCCGCTGCGCTACCAGGCGTGCCACTTGCAAGCGGCGACGCCCGGCTGTGGCGCGGTCAACAGTTTCTTCAAGGCATGGGTCGCAGCCGGACTGGGCGTGCAAATGTCGACCTTCCCGCCGCTATAGCGGGACTGCGCAGCTAGCTGATATGGGCGCGGCGGATGGGTTTTAGTTTGGATGTAGCATTACGACAACGAATATGAGAAAATAAACATCTTTTCATCCATATCTCCCCCTATGATGGCATGCTTTGCTAGGCGGCTAGGCTGGCATGGTATTGCACAGTTGGCCAATGTGCGATACAGTTATCATTATTGCAATCAATACTCTTCGAGGAACCTGGGATGGGCACTGATAAAGTCGTTGCTGTGGTCGGATTGGGTTACGTCGGCCTGCCGCTGGCTGTGGAATTTGGAAAAAAAGGCCGGACCCTGGGCTTTGACCTCTCCGAGCGCAAAATAGCAGCCTATCGCCAGGGCGTCGACCCGACCGGCGAACTGTCCAACGAGCAGATGCTCGCTGCCAAGCATCTGGAAGTGAGCACCGATCCGTCGGTGCTGTCGCAAGCCGATTACATCGTGGTCGCCGTGCCGACCCCGGTCGATGCGGCGCACAACCCCGATTTCGGGCCGCTGATCGGCGCCAGCACCAGCGTCGGCAAGCACATGAAGCGCGGCGCCATCGTGGTCTATGAATCGACCGTCTATCCGGGCGCGACCGAGGAAGTTTGCATCCCCGTGCTGGAACGCCATTCGGGCCTGAAGTGGCAGGACGATTTCCACGTCGGCTTCTCGCCCGAGCGCATCAACCCGGGCGACAAGGAACACACGCTGACCACCATCCTGAAGGTGGTGTCCGGCGACGACGAGCCGACCACCGAGGCCATCGCCCAGCTGTATGGATCTATCGTCACGGCCGGCGTGGTGCGCGCCTCCAGCATCAAGGTGGCGGAAGCGGCCAAGGTCATCGAAAATACCCAGCGCGACCTGAACATCGCGCTGATGAACGAGCTGGCCATCATCTTCGACAAGATCGGCATCGATACGCTGGAAGTGCTGCAAGCGGCCGGCACCAAGTGGAACTTCCTGCCGTTCCGTCCGGGCCTGGTGGGCGGCCACTGCATCGGCGTCGACCCCTACTACCTGACCTACAAGGCCGACATGCTGGGCTACCACCCGCAGGTGATCCTGGCTGGCCGGCGCATCAACGACAACATGGCCAAGTTCGTGGCCGAGAAAACCGTCAAGGAGCTGATCGCCAGCGACCGCCACATCAAGGGCGCCAAGGTGAATGTGCTGGGCCTGACCTTCAAGGAAAACTGCCCGGACTTGCGCAACTCCAAGGTGGCGGACCTGGTGCACGAGCTGCAAAGCTACGGCATGGACGTGCACGTGCACGACCCGGCCGCCGAAGCGGACGAGGCGATGCACGAATACGGCATCAAGCTGGAGCGCTGGGAAGACTTGCCGCAGGCCGACGCGCTGGTGCTGGCCGTGGCGCACCGCGAGCTGCTGGCGCTGTCGTTCGGCGAAATGACCAGCAAGCTGCGTCCGGAAGGCTGCTTCATCGACATCAAATCGCAATTTAACGCGGCGGCCTTGCGCGCAGCGGGCTTCCGCGTCTGGCGGCTATAACAAGCGGGGCATGGCGTGACTAAGTACCAAGACGTAAAAGCGCAACTGCGCGCCGAGCCCAAGCTGTGGCTGGTGACGGGCGCGGCCGGTTTCATCGGCTCCAACCTGGTGGAGGCGCTGCTGCAGCTGGGGCAGCGCGTGCGCGGCCTGGATAATTTCGCCACCGGCTTCCAGCACAACCTGGACCAGGTGCAGGCCCTGGTTGGCCAGGAAGCGTGGCACCGGTTCAGCTTCATCCGCGGCGACATCCGCGAGCCGGCCACCTGCGCGCTGGCCTGCGCCGGCGTCGACTACGTGCTGCATGAGGCGGCCATCGGTTCGGTGCTGCGCTCGGTCGAAGATCCTTTGACCACGCACGACACCAACATCACCGGCTTTCTGAACATGCTGACGGCCGCGCGCGACGCCAAGGTGCGGCGCTTTGTCTACGCCGCTTCCAGCTCGACTTACGGCGACCATCCCGGCCTGCCCAAGGTCGAGGACCAGATCGGCCATCCGCTGTCGCCGTATGCCGTCACCAAGTACTGCAACGAGCTGTATGCGGACGTGTTTGCGCGCTGCTACGGCATGCAGTCGATCGGGCTGCGCTACTTCAATGTATTCGGCCCGCGCCAGGATCCCTTCGGCGCCTATGCCGCGGTGATACCGCAATGGGTGGCACAGCTGATCGGCAACCGCGCGCTGTTCATCAACGGCGACGGCGCAACCAGCCGCGATTTCTGCTTCATCGACAATGTGGTGCAAGCCAATCTGCTGGCCGCCACGGCAGAGCATGAGGACGCGGCCAACCAGGTGTACAACGTGGCACTGGGCGAACGCACCACCTTGACCCGCTTGTACCAGCTGATGCGCGAGCAGCTGTTGAACCGCTACCCGCACATCGCGCAACACCAGCCGCAGTATCAGGGCTTCCGCGCGGGCGACATCCGTCACTCGCAGGCCGACATCAGCAAGGCCCGCAGCCTGCTGGGCTACGCGCCCACGCATGCCATCGAGGACGGCTTGCGCGAGGCGATGGACTGGTACGTGCGCAACCTGCCGCGCAGCTAGGAGACTGCGCGGCAGAAGCCGCGCTGCCTGCCTGTTGTAGTTGTAGGCCGGTGACGACGAGCTACCTTGCCTACGCTGCGCAGCAGCAGTTCCGGTTGCCCCACGCGTTGCCAGATCGGCTGCCCGAAGGCCACCTTGCGTACTTCATCAGCGGCACGCTGGACTGGCTCGATCTGTCCGGATTGACATGCACGTTATGCTGGCGGCGGCTCGCGCCAGCAGCCCTGTCATCCTGCCTTGATGGTCAAGGTGCAGCTGTTCGGCTAGGCGACTGGTGTGTTTTCATCGCGCAAGCTGGCCAGGCAGCGGCATGAGGACCTTGCGTTGCGGGGCCTGGCGGCGGGCAGTGATCCGGCGCACCGGACACTGGGCGATTTTCGCGACCGTCAGCTCAGGGAGCTGTTCAAATATCGTCTGCCGGGCAGACTTCTGGACTTTTAGACTTCGGCGCTCGTCAGCGCGCGCGAGGCCTTGCGCCGGCCGGCCATCAGCAGCAGCTCCAGATCTTGCTGCTCGACGTGGTGGGACAGCCCGCGGACTTCCTGTTCGAGCAATTCCACTCGCAGCGCATGTAGGTCCAGGCCGATCTGCTGGGCGGCGAAGCTGAGGATGGTTGTTTCGTCGGGCCGGTAGCTTTCACCGCTGCGCTTGCCGCCTATCAGCATAAAGCCGTGCAGGGTGCTGCGGTGGCTCATTGGCACGGATAGTTCGCTGCTCAGGTCGGTGGCCAAGTCATCCATCCGTAGCACGGTCATTTCGCTGCGCAGCGCCACGGCGATGGTGCTATCGGTCTGGAGCACCGGCGGCGCTTGCTCAAGCGTGCTATCAATGGCCAATTTATAGCTGCCGTCGGTCTGACGCAGGTAGATGGCACAGCCAGCCTGACCGGTGAAGCGGTCGATGGCATTGCAGCAAGACTCCAGTAGCGCGTCTATCGACATGATTTGGGCCGCCTGGCGTATATACTGTTGCAGCTTGCGCTCGTTCTCATGCCATTCGCGGAAGAAGATGTGTTCGACCCAGTGCTCGACGCGGTCATGCAGGTTGTGGAACCCGATGTAGATTGCCAGTGCGAGCAAGCCGTCGATCACCCACGTGCTGGCCGGCGCCTCGGCGTGGCCGCCACCATGCAGCAGCGACGACGACAGCAATTCCAGCACGCCGCAGGTGCTTAGCAGCAGGATGCTGATCACGCTGTACACTACCATGCGGTTGAAGGCGAAATCAAAATTGAACACGCGGTGTCGCAACACGGCGTAAGCGAGGCCGATAAACATGGCAAACTGGCCGATAAACATCATGACCATGGTCCAGCGTAAGCCATCGTAGCCGGCGTCGAGCGCTGGTATCCAGGCCAGCATCGGCGGTATTGAGCCGAGGGCGAACGACAGCAGCAGCCAGCAGTGGCGCTGAGACAGCTCACCGGTCGACTGCCGCCAGCCATCGATCAGGCTGGCTATGGAGATGGCCAGGCCGCCTGCAACGGTTGCGCCGGTCAGTGGCAGTAGGGCGGGCGTCTCGTAACCTAATCCATATACGATAGCGCAGACGGACGTGGCGTAGGCCAGCATGCGGTGGACGGCCGCCAGCCGATGCAAACGAGCGCGCAGACGGCTGACCGGATAGTCCTGGTAATACAGCGTGAACTGCACGCACCAGTGCCACAGCAGCGCATAGCTGGCCAGTTGCAGCAACTTGCAGGTATAGAACACCGGACCGGCCGGCGAATAGTTGGTGGTTACGTAAAAAATCAAACTCAGAGCGCAAAACATCAGCGCCAAGGCGCGGTGCGAACGGCCGCCGCCCTGTTTCATGCCGACCAGGAAGCTGAACAGCAGGGCCGGCACGGCCAGAATAAAGCGTGCCACGTAGTCGCCTTTTTCTGCGAAGGGCACAGGCGTAGCGACAGCGCGCACGCTAATATGGCGCATGGTGCCGCGCTGCATCAGCGTCAGGCCAATCGTTTCATCGATTTGGAAGCGACGCCAGCGGTCCTCCGTGCGGTCATAGCGCAACTGGTCGCCCACTTGGGCGCCATAGGCCAGCAGGGGCGAGTCGGACGCTATGCTAAGGATACGCAAGACGTTGCTGCCGTAGTTTTCCGGGTAGCGACCCAGATGGTCGTTCAGTGCGGCACCCAGCGTGCCGTGCTCGTGGGTCCGTAGCAAGGAGGGGAATGCGTTCCGCGCATCCCGCAGTTGCAGCATGAACGCGATAGCGACAAACAGACAAATCAGCCACTTCCAGGTAGTCGCAGACAGCCGGAATCCGTTCATTATCCACTCCTTCAGGTGCGCATCTATGGCAATTATAGTTTGACCATTTCGCCTGTAATAATTTATTTTTTGATATCAAATCACTAGTTTCACCTCGGGCGCTGACCTTGATTGCGGCCAAGCTTGTAGTGCTTGTCGGCATGGGCGGAAAGGGGGGGACACAAAGTACCTAGCGGAAAGTAAAGTGAGCCATTTGAGAGACCTTGCTGCATAAATCCAGCCGCGGCGAGGGCTGACGGTTGCGCGCAACAATCGGTGCGCGTAATGGCGTGCGTGCAAAACTTGCGGGGATGACACGAGGAAACATTCAGCGGAATTGCTTTCGGCTTGCCATGATTGCGCTCATCTGACGGGCCTCTCAACGGCGGGAGGCAGCCAGCCTCGCCAGGTGTTGCAGACACTCCATCGGTGCCACAAGGTCCTCGACTTGCGTTTCTTCACGAGGCAGATGCCGGCCATACCAAGGCCGAATAGGCCTAGGATCGTCTTGCCATGATGCTCAAGGTGCTCCTGTTCGGCTACGCGACTGGCGTATTGTCGTCGCGCGCAAGCCGGCCAGGCAGCGGCATGAGGATGTTGCGGTGCGGATCCTTGCGGCGGGCAATGATACGGTGCTGCGGATGCGGTGCGATTTTCGCGGCCTTCATCTCAAGGCGCTGTTCAAATAGCGTCTGCCGCGCAAACTCCTGGCGGCTAGACGGCGGGCAGGGCCAGGTTGCCCCATTGGTCGTACACCACCTGGGTCGCCATGCGGCGCACGCTCTGCCACAGCACGCTCTTTAGCAGCGGATTGCCGGATTCGCCCTGGCCGGCGGTTGCTGCAGCCGCATGCGCGATGCCGCTGGGAATGAAGCGGTCGCGGTTCTGGTCCAGGTAGCGGCACAGGGAGGACAGTCGCTGCTGGTTGACGCTGTGCCGGCGCGCCGGCGCGCGGCCCAGGTCGCGGCTCTGGATGTATTCGAAAGGATGGGTAAGGATTACCACCAGCGGCACGGCCGCGCGTTCGGCCATGTCGAGCAGGGTGCGTGTTTCGGCAAAGCTGGTGCCGGCGATGGTCAGCGCCTTCAGGTGCTGGCGTGCGCCTATGCGCCAGTCGCTGAAGGTCAGCACCGGGCATTCGACGACGCCGTGGCGGACATGCCGGCCGCTGTACATGCGGTAATCCGGGTCGCCGCTATCGAAAATGCCCAGTCCCACGTTGGAGCTGTAGGGAATGCCGGTACGCGCCAGCGCGCGGTAGAGGCGATCGTCATGTTGCAGGCTGCCGCTGCGGAACACTTGCGGGCGTGGCAGTTCCCACGCATCGAAGGCATCCAGTCCCTGCTGGATCAGGCGCACGGTATCGTCTTCGCTGCGACCAAAGAAATCGTCCTGCCTTGGCTGCTGCCGTACGCGCTCGCGCCAGTCGGCATGCTCGAAGACCGACCAGCAGGGATGGACGTGCAGTTGCAGTTCATGGCCGTCCTGCGCGATGCGCTGCACGGTGGGGCGCATTGGATCTTGCTTGAAGTAATGCCGGTGCAGGGCTTCGACAAAGAACGTGGCGGGGATGCGATATTGGGACAGGCATTGCAATAGGAAGCCCAGGCCTTCCGAGCGTCCGTCGACGTCGCACCATACCACAGGATCTGCGATCGGCTGGAGCGTTGCGTCTGCAAACGCGCCGGCGATACTGTACTCGGTATCAATTGTGATGCAGACGTGCATGCCCATGATCATTATTTTTTGCAGTAAAAACAAGACAGCAATATTAGCATTTGTCGCCCGGTCGTCAGCAGAAATTCGCGCGCGCAGGGGCGCTGGCTTTCAATACCAAGTTGACAATTCAATAGTCCTGCGTGCATGATATTCTCAGCCGGGGCGGACCATTATGGCCGGGGCCGCTCAACTTCCTCTACTTTACTGCAAGTGATCATGCCTATCGAGCCTACGCTTTCATGGCCCCCGCAGGGGCGGCAGCGCCATCGCCACCCAATCAGCGTTGAGTCCAGATATGCCCGGTAAGCTAGCGCTGCTGGTCGAGCGTCTGCAATTGCCGCGCGATTTGCCGCGTGTAGAGGCGTTCGCGACGCCGCTGGCCCCGGTGTTGCAGTCCTTGCTCGGCGAGGCGGCTTGCACGGAGGATGGACAACTTTCCGTCTTTGTCGGTAGCCGGGCGGGGCGGGCAGTACTGCTGGTGCCTTGCCTGGAGCAGACGGTGGAGTTGCCGCTGCGGCTGGGCGAAAAAAATATATGGGCGCAGCGGCGCCCAGGCATGCGTTTGCCGCCGGCCGCGCAGGAAGGAGTGTGCTCGATGCCCGATGCCATGGACTTGCTGGCGCGTCTGCGCGTGGCCGCTCCCGGCCGGGCACTGGTGTTGACCGATGTGGCGGTGGACAGCCCGCTGTACCTCGCTGCGCTGCAGGCCCGGCAAGTGGGTTATGTGCTGACCAAGAACCAAGCCGATACCCACCTGTTCCACTGCTTCGGCAGCAGCTACGAGGAATTCTTCCAGCAGCGCAGCAGCAAGCAACGCAATCAGTTGCGCAAGAAAGAAAAAGTGTTTGCCGAACGCTTCGGTGCCGCCTTCGAGTTGCGCGAATACCGTGAGCCGCAGCAGGTGAGGCAGTTCTTGTCGGCGGCCAAGGTGATCAACCGCAAAACCTATCAGTACCGCATGTTTGGCGAGCGCATCGACGACGATGCGGAGAGCATCGCCAGCGCCTGCCGTGCCGCCGCTGCCGGATGCTTCCGCTCCTTCGTGTTGTGGCATGGCGAGCAGCCGCTGTGCTTTGTGCTGGGACACCAGCGCAGCGACGGCACGTTCGAGCACCGCTGCACCGGCTTCGATCCGGACTACCGCGATGCCGCGCCCGGCATCTACTGCAACATCCTGCTGCTGCAGCGGCTATATGCCTCGGACCGGCCGCGCATCCTGGACTTCGGCGGCGGCGATGCGGACTACAAGCGCCTGTTCTCCAACGAATCGCGTATGACCGCCAGCCCGGTGCTGCTGCCGCGCCAGTGGCACTTCTTGATTGCCTACGCCTTGTACGAGGGATCGGCGGCGCTCAACGAGGCGGCGGTGCGCCTGCTGAGCAGGCTGGGCGTCAAGGACTGGCTGAAGCGCCGCATGCGCGATGCGCTCTGATTGCCGACCATGAGCCGCGCCTTCTCCATCTATCTCGACCTGTTGCGCTTCCTGGCCGCTTGCCTGGTGGTGATCTACCATTCCAACTCGCGCCTGATCATTGCCAAGGTGTTGCCGCTGTCGACCTATGGGCATAGTGCGGTGATCGTGTTCTTTGTGCTGTCCGGCTATGTGATCGCCTATGCCACCGATACCAAGGAGCGCTCGGCCGTCAGCTACTGGGCCAGCCGCTTGTCGCGAGTGTGGTCGCTGGCCGTGCCGGTCATCCTGCTGACGCCGATGCTCGATCTGGTGGGCGAGGCGATGCTGCCCGCCATCTATGATGGCTACACTACCCATGACCATGCGCTGTTGCGTGGCGTGACCAGTGTGTTCTTCCTGAACGAAGTCTGGTCGGTCTCGATCATGTGCTTCTCCAACATCGCCTACTGGTCGCTGAACTATGAAGTCAGCTACTACCTGCTGTTTGCGCTATATGCCTTCGGCGAAGCGCGCCGGCGCTGGTGGTGGATAGGCTTGGCCAGCCTGCTGATCGGCCCGAAGATCCTGCTGCTGGCGCCGATATGGCTACTGGGCGTGGTGATCTACCACTGGCGTTGGCCGCAGCAGATGCCCGAGTCGCTGGGCTGGCTATGCGTGGCCGCCTCGGTAGCGCTGTTTGCCGTGCTCGAATATTTCCAGCTGACCGAAGTGGTGGCCGCTCAGATGAAGGCCGCGCTGGGCGCGCACTGGTTCCGCGAGCTCAATTATTCCCGCTGGTTCCCCACCGATTACCTGCTGGCGCTGGCCGTGTTCCTGAATTTTATCGGCGTGCGCCGCGTGGTGTTCCGTATCGCGCCGCTGCTGCATGCGGTGGAGCGGCCGGTGCGCGCGGCGGCGGCCTATACGTTTTCGCTGTACATCCTGCATCAGCCTCTGCTGTATTTCTATGCCGCGTTGATCGACCTGCCGCCGACGAATGTCGCCAAGTACTGTGCCGTCATCGCTTGCGTGGTGCTGACCGTGCTGCTGATTGGCCACCAGACCGAGCACAAGCGCTACAAGCTGCGCCGCTCGCTGGAGCAGGCGATCCACTGGGGGCGCAGGCGCGCCGGCATGCATGCGGCCGAGTCGGCGTGAGAGGCGAGTGATGATGATGAAGCTGATCGGCCGGCTGCGGCGCGAATTGCGGATGCGTGGTGCGGCGGGCTTTGTGCGCTTCATTGCGCAGCGCCTGGTGCAGTGGCGCTCCGATGTGCTGTACGAGTTTGACCTGAGCGCGCTGGCCGCCCATGGCGCCGAGGCCTCGTCGTATGTGGTGACGGTGATCGACCGCGGCAATTTCGGCAGCGCGGCCACCGCCATGATCGAAGGGGATGTGCTGAGCGCAGCCAATCATGACTATGTCACCGAACTGCAAGGCATGGGGCAGCTGCTGGCCGCCACCGGCGCCGACGGCCATGTGGCCAGCTACGCTTTTGTGGTGTTCGATTCCTTCTACAAGCGGATATTGGGCGAGGCCAGGGGCACGCCCATCATCTGCAATTGCGTGACGCTGCCGGCGCACCGTGGCCAGGGACTGTACCCGCGCCTGCTGCAGGCCAGCTGCCAGCGGCTGGCCATGCAGGGTTATAGCCGCGCCATCATCACTTGCGCGCCGGACAACCTGGCTTCGATCCGCGGCATCGAAAAGGCTGGCTTTCGCCGCGTCAAGACGCTGCATAGCCTGATCCTGTTCACGCGCCTGATCGCGGCCCAGCGCATCGAGCCGGCCGCCCTGGCGCCGGGCCTGGCGCGCAGCTGAACGACGTTACCGGGCAGCGAGCTGCTGCGGCAGGAAGCGCCGCGTTTCGGTAAACAGGCGCGGCTGGCGTTGCTGGCAGGCGGCGCGTTCGGCGGCGATGCGCGCGCGGTTCTGCGCGCTGCTGGCGGCGTCCAGCACGAAGCCAAATTGCTGGCCCGGCTGCGGCTGCAGCGTATGCGCCAGCACGATGTCGCCCAATGCCTTCTTGAAATGCCCACCTTCCCAGTACCACTGGGTGCTGCTCTTGCGGTCGTCCGGTGCCGGGATGGCTTCGCAGTTATAGATGCCGAAGCCGCTGAAGTCGTACAGCGCGATGCGCGCGCCGGGATGGCGCTGGCGCGCGCCGTCGATTTCCGTGATCAGCAGCGCCTTCCAGCGCTCGAACGCGGGCCAGATGCCGGTCTCCTCGAACAGCAGCTGGATCTGCGTGTGATAGGGGTAGATGAGCAGGCGCGTGTCGGCGCCGGCCGCCGCCGCGGCATCGAGGAAGGCGCCGACTTCGCGCCGCACTTCCTCCTGGTTCAGGCCGCCGACGGCCTTGTGCGTGAAGCTGAGGGCGTTTTCGCGTGCGCGCTGGGCAAACATCTGGTGGTAGCCGTCGACGCGGGCGAATTTCTGGTATTCGCGCAGGGGATTGAAACCCTTGGCGCTCATGGTCGAGGCTTCGCCGTCGTGCTGGATGGCCAGCGTGCTGAGCGCATCCTTGAGCGAGGCCAGCGAATACAAAGTCTGCACGCGCCAGGCCAGGGCGTCGACCGGATGCGGCAGCACAGCCGCGACCGGCACGCCGCCCTGGCGCGGCGGCTGATTGTCCATGAAGTCGAGAAATTCGACGCCGGCCACGATGGTCTCGGGATGCATGCCGGCCGTGCGCAGATAGCGCAGCTGTCCCAGCGCGGTGGCGATGCTGGTGCCGGGGATGGCCAGGTTGTAGGCGTTGCCACGCTGAGCCAGCGCGGGCGCATCCGGGTCGAAGCCGATCTCGGCGCGCGAGTTGCCGAAGATAAGCTGGGTGGCGCCGCTGTGCAGCGCCTGGGTCACCTTGATCTCGTTCTGGTAGCGCGTCAGTCCCGGCTTGACCTGGTTCAGGCCGGGCCGGTCGACCACCCGGTACAGGCTGTAGGGATCGACGACGATCACCAGCGCGGCGGCTAACAGGCTGCCGGCGGCCAGCGTCAGCAGGGTCCAGCGCAGGTAGTGGGGAGGCTTGAATGTGCTCATGCGGCTGCCGTCAGAACTGGAAGTAAAGGAAATCGGTGGGCCGGCTCAGCGACAGCAGGCAGGCCAGCGCACACAGGCCCATCAGCACGGCCCAGCTGCGGCTCGGCTGCCACACCAGGCGCCGCGCCAGTCGATCTTGCTCCAGCGCGGGCGCCGGGTGAAAATCGAACGCCGGCGCGAAGCGGCGGGTGATTTCCTGCGTGTTCGGGAAGCGGAACACCAGTAGCGCGGCCAACACCACCCAGCTCCAGGTTTCGATGAACTGGGCGCCGCCGCCGGCGAAGAAGCCCACGCCGGCCTGCTCCAGCCAGGCGCGGTACGGTCCCAGCCGGTTGCCTAGGGCGTCCGGCAGGGCCAGTCCGTGCGCGCCGCTCATGCCCAGCACGATGTCAAACGCGCGGCCCGGATCGGCGGCGCGGAAGAACACCCAGGCGTAGCAGACGGCGATGAAGGTCAGCAGCGCCGCCATGAAACGCCAGCAGCGCGATTGCAGCGGCAAGCCGCTGCGGCCCGCCAGGGCCAGCCAGCCGTGGTTGACGGTCAGGTACAGGCCGTGCAGGCCGCCCCAGATCACATAGTTCCAGCCGGCGCCGTGCCACAGCCCGCCCAGCAGCATGGTGATCATCAGATTGACGTAGCGGCGCAGCGGGCCCTTGCGGTTGCCGCCCAGCGGCAGGTACAGGTAGTCACGCAGGAAGCGCGACAGCGTCATGTGCCAGCGCCGCCAGAAGTCGATGATGTTGGCGGCCTTGTAGGGCGAGTTGAAGTTCAGCGGCAGGCGCACGCCGAACAGGCGCGACAGGCCGATCGCCATGTCCGAGTAGCCGGAAAAGTCGAAATACAGCTGGAAGGCGTAGGCCAGCACGCCGCCCCAGGCCAGCAGCAGCGACGGTGTATTTGGCGCCGCAAACAACGGGTTGGCATAGGCCGCCAGGGTATCGGCCAGCAGCACCTTCTTGGCCAGGCCGATGAAGAAAATGGCCGAACCGACTGCGAAATTGCCGGCCGTGGGCAGGTAGGTTTTCTGGTCGGCGAACTGCGGCATCATTTCCTTGTGGTGCAGCACCGGGCCGGCGATCAGGTGCGGGAAGTAGGTGACGAACAGCAGGTAGTGGATGAAGCGGCTTTCCTTGACCTTGCCCTGGTAGGAATCGACCAGGAAGGCGATCTGCGTGAAGGTGAAGAAGGAGATGCCGATCGGCAACACAATGTGCAGCAGCGGCAGCGGCCAGCCGCCGAGCGCGGCCGCGCTGGCGAGGAAAAAGTCGGCATATTTCAGGTAGGCCAGCAGCAGCAGGTTGGCGCTGACGCTCGCCACCAGCCAGCGCTTGCGGGCCGGCTGCGGCGCCAGCCGGCAGCGCAGACCGCAGCCGTAATTGCCGACCGCCGACAGCAGCAACAGGGGAATGTAGTGATAGTCCCACCAGCCATAAAACAGCAGCGAGGCCAGTGCCAGCCAGGCCGCCGCCAGGGTGTGCGAGCGCCGCGCCAGCGCGAAGAACAGCAGCAGCGTGACGGGCAGGAATCCCAGCAGGAAGTCGAAGGAGTTAAAAAGCATGGGCTGGGCTTGGGGCGGCGCCGGGCGCCGCCACGGTGACGGTTGGTGATTGAGAAAAGCATATCATCATGGATGGAAAATTAATATCATTCAGTCAATAATCTTGTCAATAGGTTATAGAAAGTTGTAGCGTCGTGACAACGATAAAAATTTTCTATAATGACAGGAACGCGGGTTTCCCTGTGGTGAAAAACAAATTCCCCCATTGCAACAAATTAGAGGATTGCATAGTGTCGAGTAATGGGATATTTTTAAGTCTGGAAAATACAAGAAAAGCAATTCCATTGGCAGGGAACCACCGTCATGAGCAGCAAAAAAGCAACCGCGGTAGTCGGATCCTGTTGCACTCCCAATTTCGGCCCCATCGTTTGGTACTACGAATGGCGCCGGTCTCGAGCGATCATGCCGTGCGGCTAAGGCTGCACGGCACGACGGTCTGTCAGCAGCGTACATCCAGGCAGTGAACTGGCGCGCCGGGGGGCGGCGTTGTCACGCGCACCGTCATTTATAAATCCTGACCGATAGGAGCAGTAAGGGGCTGTCGTCCAACGGCCCTGGGAAGTCGAAGAAAAAATCCCGAGCGGACGTGCAAGTAATGCACCTCCTCATCAGGCCAAAATGATAAAAAAAAACGGGGTGTTGCAATGTTTAAGATTGCGAATCATTACGTGTCCAAAGTAGTGGTGTTGTTGTTGTTTCTGGAGTTTTTAATACTGATCGGAGCGTTTTATGCGGGGGCGGATTTGACGTTCTTCGACCGCGGTAATCTGATCTTGCCGGAGCGGGTGCGCTTCTTCGCATCGTCGTTCGTGTTCGCCGGCATCATCGTGTTCAGCATGAGCGCGCTGGGCATGTACCAGCTCGACTTCGATGCGGGTACGCGCCACCCGCTACTGCTGTGGCTGCTGCCATCGTTCTTCCTGGGCTTCTGCCTGCTGATGCTGGTGTGCTATGTGGCGCCGGCGCTGTACCTGGACCGCTCCACCTTGCCGCTGGTGTTTGCCTTCTCGGCCGGCGGCATCCTGCTGGCGCGGGTGATGTTCGTCCGAACCTCGCGCTCGGAATTGCTGGAGTCGCGCATCATGGTGATCGGCACCGGCCCGCTGGCGCTCAAGTGTGGCGAACTGGCGCAGCGCGGCAGCTTCCGTAAATACAAGCTCATCGGCTATCTGTCGATGTCGTCCGATGAGGTGTGCGTGCCCGCTGCCAAGCTGGTGTCGCTGACCGAGGGCCAGACGCTGGTGTCGCTGGCGCACAGCCTGCGGGTGGCCGAGATCGTGGTGTCGGTGCAGAACCGCCGCGGCGGCGTGCTACCGATCCGCGACCTGCTCGAGTGCAAGCTGCACGGCCTGAAGGTCACCGACATGTCCGATTTCTTCGAACGCGAAACTTGCCAGATCCGCGTCGAATCGGTGCAGCCGAGCTGGCTGGTGTTCAACCGCGGCTTCGAGCAGGGCATCGTGCGCCGCATGATGAAGCGCGGCTTCGACCTGGTGGTCAGCACCGTCATCATGGTGCTGACCACGCCGATCATGCTGATCACCGCGCTGTGCATTTTCAGCGAAGACGGCGATCCGGTGTTCTACCAGCAGGAGCGGGTGGGCAAGAACGGCAAGACCTTCAAGGTGCTGAAGTTCCGCAGCATGGGCAACAACGCCGAGCAGGGCGGCAAGCCGCAGTGGGCGGCGCAGAACGATCCGCGCGTCACGCGCGTCGGCGGCGTGATCCGCAAGCTGAGGATCGACGAGCTGCCGCAATTGCTGAACGTGTTCAAGGGGGAGATGAGCTTTGTCGGTCCGCGTCCGGAGCGGCCGTATTTCGTCGAGCAGCTGAACCAGGCAGTGCCTTACTATAACGCGCGGCACAGCATCAAGCCGGGCATCACCGGCTGGGCGCAGGTGCGCTACGGCTATGGCGCGTCGGTGGAAGATGCAGTGCAGAAGCTGCAGTACGATCTCTACTACGTGAAGAACAACAGCCTGTTCCTGGACTTCCTGATCCTGATCGACACCCTCAAAGTGGTGATGTTCCGGGGCGGCCGATGAAGCCGCGGCGGCGATGTTAGCGCACACGGATCGCGCATGTTAAGCAGCATCGCGACCGTTAGCTATGCGATCGCCGCCCTGGCGTTTCTGTTGCTGTGCGTGCTGTTGCTGACCGGTTGGCGCGGGCGTGCCCACGGCGTGGCGCTGGCGCTGGCCTGCGCCAGCACGGTGCTGTGGAGCGCCGCCTGCGCCTGGCAGGCGGATGCCGTCGCCGCCGCGCCGCTGCTGCCGGCGCTGCTGGAGATCGTCCGCAACGGCGCCTGGTCCGCCTTCCTGCTGATGTTGCTGGGCCACCTGAAACGCGACGATGGCCGCCTGCTATACCAGCTGAAACCCTTGCTGTTGCTGGTGGCCGTGATCTACGGCGTGTTCCTGGTCGCCACCATCCTCGGCGCCACGGAGCTGGCGCCGTTTGACAGCCTAGGCCTGCTGCCGGGCATGATGACGCGCGTCGGCCTGGCGGTGCTGGGCATGCTGCTGGTCGAGCAGCTATACCGCAACAAGCCGTCGCATGAACGCTGGGCCATCAAGTTTGCCTGCCTGGGCATAGGCGGCATGTTCGTGTTTGATTTCTACCTGTACAGCGACGCCTTGCTGTTCCGTCGCCTGAATGGCGAAATCTGGGCCGCGCGCGGCCTGGTCAATGCGCTGACGGTGCCGCTGATTGCCATCTCGGCCGCGCGTAGTTCCTCCTGGTCGTCGGAAATCGCCGTGTCGCGGCGGCTGCTGTTTCATTCGGCCGCACTGCTGGGCTCGGCCGTCTACCTGCTGCTGATGGGCTCGGCCGGCTACTACCTGCGCTTCTTCGGTGGCCAATGGGGCTCGGTGATGCAGCTGGCCTTCCTGTTCGGCGCCAGCGTACTGCTGGCCGGCATCTTGTTCTCCGGCTCCTTCCGCGCCTGGCTGAAGGTGTTCATCAGCAAGCATTTTTACAGCTACAATTACGACTACCGCGAAGAGTGGCTGCGCTTCACCCGCACCCTGTCGGTGGACGGGCCGGGCCTGGGCGAGCGCAGCATCCAGGCGGTGGGCGAGCTGGTGGAAAGCCCCGGCGGCGCGCTGTGGATACGCCGCGAATCGGGCTGTTGCGAAGTGGCAGCGCACTGGCATATTCCGCCGCCCAGTTTCAGCGAGCCGGGCAATTCGCCGTTCTGCCTGTACCTGGAAAACAAGCAGTGGGTGATCGACCTGCAAGAGTATGCCGACAAGCCCGAGCTGTACGGCAACGTGGCGATCCCCGACGCCCTGCGGCTGTTCGTGCGCGGCTGGCTGATCGTGCCGCTGATACTGCAGGGCCGCTTGTTCGGCTTTGTGGTGCTGCTGCAGCCGCGCAGCAAGATCTCGCTGAACTGGGAAGTGATCGACTTGCTCAAGATCGCCGGCAGCCAGGCGGCCAGCTATCTGGCGCAGCAGGAGGCGGCCACCGCGCTGATGTTCGCGCGCCAGTTCGAATCATTCAACCGCATGTCGACCTTCGTGGTGCACGACCTGAAAAACCTGGTGTCGCAATTGTCGCTGCTCAGCCTGAATGCGGAAAAGCACAAGCATAATCCCGAGTTCCAGCAAGACATGCTGGAGACGGTGAGCCACTCGGTGCAAAAGATGAAGTTGCTGCTGCAAAAGCTGGGCCGCACGCCGGCACCCGAGCGGCCGCTGCCGCTGGAAATCGACCAGGTGGTGCAGCAGGCGGTGGCGCTGAAGGCCGCCTTCGAGCCGCGCCCGAGCCTGGAAATCGCCCAGCCCGGCCTGACCGTGCTGGCCGACCGCGAACGGCTGGAGCGGGTGCTGGGCCACCTGATTCAGAACGCCATCGAAGCCACGCCCAAGGATGGCCAGGTGGCGATACGTCTCAGCGGCCAGGATGGCGCGGTGCTGGTCGAGATCAGCGATACCGGCCAGGGCATGAGCGCCGACTTCATTCATGAGCGCCTGTTCAAGCCGTTCGACTCGACCAAGTCGGCCGGCATGGGCATAGGCGCGTTCGAGAGCCGCCAGTACATCCGCGAACTGGGCGGCCAGCTCGATGTGCGCAGCCAGCCGCTGGCGGGCACCACCTTCCGCGTCCTGTTGCCGCTACATCGGCAAGGGGCGCACTCTGTCGACCAGGCCGCATGACGGCCGAAGGAACGCTGTGACACACACCAAAGCGAAATTGCTGATCATCGAAGACGACCCTGGCCTGCAAAAGCAGCTGCGCTGGAGCTTCGATGCCTATGAGGTGCTGGTGGCGGGCGACCGCGAAGCCGCGCTGGCCCAGCTGCGCCGCCACGAGCCGGCCGTGGTGACCATGGACCTGGGCTTGCCGCCCGATCCGGACGGCGCCACCGAAGGCTTGGCCACGCTGCAGCAGATCCTGGCGCTGGCGCCGGACACCAAGGTCATCGTCCTGACCGGCAACCAGGACCACGCGCACGCGGTGCAGGCCATCGCCATGGGCGCTTACGATTTCCACCAAAAGCCGGCCGATCCCGAAGTGCTGAACCTGGTGGTGCAGCGCGCGCTGCTCTTGCACGCGCTGCAGCAGGAAAACCGCCGCATGCAGCTGAGCCAGGCCGAGTCGCCGCTGGCCGGCCTGATCAGCCGCGACGCCGGCATGCAGAAGCTGTGCCGCAGCGTGGAAAAGGTGGCGCCGACGTCGGCCTCGGTGATGCTGCTGGGCGAGAGCGGTACCGGCAAGGAAGTGCTGGCGCGCGCGCTGCACCAGCTCAGTCCCCGCGCCGGGCAGCGCTTCATGGCCATCAATTGCGCGGCGATACCGGACACCTTGCTCGAGAGCGAACTGTTCGGCTACGAAAAGGGGGCTTTCACCGGCGCCGCCAAGCAAACCAAGGGCAAGGTCGAGCTGGCGCATGGCGGCACCTTCTTCCTCGATGAAGTGGGCGATCTGCCGATGGCGCTGCAAGCGAAGCTGCTGCGCTTCCTGCAGGAGCGCGTCATCGAGCGCGTCGGCGGGCATGAGGAAATCCCGGTCGACGTGCGCATCGTCTGCGCCACCCACCAAAACCTGAAAGAGCTGACCGCGGCCGGGCGCTTCCGCGAGGACTTGTACTACCGCCTGTCGGAAATCGTCATCAGCATTCCGCCGCTGCGCGACCGTCTCGGCGACGCGGCGCTGCTGGCCCACCATTTCAAGCACAAGTTTTGCAGCCAGGAAGGGCGGCCGCCGCTGCACTTCAGCCAGGATGCGCTGGCGCTGATCGAAGCCCACCCGTGGCCGGGCAATGTGCGCGAGATGGAGAACTGCATCAAGCGTGCCGTCATCATGGCCGACGGCACGCAGATCGTTGCCGAGGACCTGGGCCTGGCGATGGCCGAGGTGCCGGAAGAGCCGTTGAATCTGCGCCAGGTGCGCGACGATGCCGAGTACCGCGCCATCGTCAAGGCGCTGGCGCGGGTCGATGGCAATATCGTCAAGGCGGCCGAGTTGCTGGGCATCAGCCGCCCGACGCTGTACGACTTGATGAACCGTCACGCGCTCAAGTCGAGCGGCACCTGAGCCGCTTCGGCGCGCCGCTGCCGCTGCCGCTGCCGCGGCGCGGCTTTGGCGCGCAGCGGCTGCAGGCTGGCCGCGTACAGCACCAGGAAGAACAGCAGCGTCAGGCGCGGCACGTCGAACAGGCTGTCGAACAGGCCGATCACCAGGAAGCCGAACAGCGCCGCCAGATAGATGCCGGCCATGCTGTCGCCATGCAGGCCGCGCACGGCCAGGCTGCCCAGCGCGCCCAGCAATAGTAGCGCCATGGCGGTCGCGCCGGACCAGCCCGTCTCAAACACGGTATTCACGGCGAAATTCTTGATGTGCCACGGGAAGTGGTTGCGGTCGCTGCTGAAGAACCAGTAATCGTTGGCCTGCGAGAAGTTGCCGTTGCGCAGCAATTGCTCGCCGCCGGCCACGTCGCGCAGGCTGATGTTGTCGACATCGGCATAACTGGCCGCGCCTTCCACCGCCAGTTCCAGCTGCACCGGCGGCTGCAGCAGGCCGCTTCCGCCCACCGTTCCCGAATTGACGGCGAACTCATAGTGGTGCCAGGCACCATCGGGCGGCGCCAGTGGCAGCGCCGCATTATGCAGGCAGTTTTGCGGATACAGCAGCCAGCGTTCACACAGATTGACCCACAGCATGGCGTTCGGGTGTATGCGCCGTATGTCGAGCGCCAATTGATAGCGGTGCCCCGGCTGCAGGTCGACCCGTTGCAGCATGCGCAGCACTTCGCCGTAGCCGGCCGCGTACTGCGAGCCGCCCAGGCGCAGGAACAGATTATTGCCGTTCTCTAGCCGGTAGCTATAGGAGCCCGGCGTCTCGCCGTGGCTATTGTTCCAGAAATAGGTGTCCGGATATTTGCCCAGTCCCATGCCGAACAGGCTGGTGGCCCAGTCCGGCGTCATCATGCTCAGTGCCTCATGCCAGTGGCGCAGGCGCGTGCCGGCGTCGTCGCCGACGGTGGAGAAGCGGGTGCCCAGGTAGTAGCTGCCGGAGATAGGGATCAGCGTGGCGGCCAGGATGGCGCAGAAGAAGGTCGCCGTCAGCGTGCCCCGTTGCAAGCGCCAGGCCGGGCGCGGCAGTAGGCGGTTGAGCACCACCAACCCGCAGGCCAGCGCGATGGGCAGCGCGATCGGGCCCAGCGCGGCCGTGCCGCCCCAGTGGTAAGCGATCAGCGCGGTCGCCAGCGCCAGGGCAGGGAAGGCGGCGCCGGCAATGGCCAGTGCGCGCCCGGCCTGGGACGTGGGGCCGAGCAGCAGCAGCGCGCCGGCGCCGAACACGGCGGCCGACACCACGAAGGCCAGGTAGGGGCCCTTGGCGATGCCGCCCAGCGCGCTGTCGCGCAGCAGCAGGAACAGGCCGGCGTCGACGGCCAGCAGCAGTATGGCGCCGCCGGCCAGCAGGGCCAGCGGCCGCGGCCGCGCCGCTGCACCGCCCAGTATCACGGCCGCGCCCAGCAGCACGATGGCCGCCGCCAGGCCGCGGTAGCCGCTGCTGTTAAAGGTCGCGATCAGCGCATAGCCGGCCGCCGCCAGCACGGCGGCCGCGCCCAGCAGCGCGGCCGGGCGCAGGAAGCCGCGCTGCAGCCGGTGGCTGCTCCACAGCAGGGCGATGATGGCGGCCGAGCAAAAATAGGCCAGGAACACGTCGCGCGAGAAGGTGGTGAAGCCGGCAAAGCTGCCCAGCAGCAGCAGCGCCAGCGCCAGCGCCAACCGAGCGTGGCTGCGCGCGCCGTGCAGCCAGACGGCTACGAAGGGGAAGCTGATGGCCAGGTAGGCGTCCAGCGCGGCGCCGCCGGTGTGCATGGCGGAGAACGGGGCGGTCGGGCGGTAGTCGCTGGCAAAGTTGATCAGGCCGGGGAAGGTGGCGCGCTCCCACACCACGGCCAGGCTGCAAGCGGCCAGGCCGAGCAGCATGCCGGGCACGAAATAGCGCTGCAGATTGACCAGTTCCGGCCCGGCGCTACGGCGCAGCACCGGCAGCAGCAGTAGCGCCCACAGCAAGCCTTTCAGCACGCGCAGGCTGTTGTAGTGGCTGTTGTAATTGCTGAAGGCATTCGCGTCGAGCGGCGCCAGCGGCAGCAGGCCGCGCCAGGCGGCGATGGCAAACACCAGCGTCAGCAGTGCCAGCGGCAGCGACACGAAACGCGGCAGCGCGGCGCCGGCCGGCTGCGGCACCAGGCGCCAGTAGCCGACCGCCGCCGTGACCAGCAGCAGCAAGTCCAGCTCCTCGACGAAGAACCAGCCGCTCCACGGCGTCAGGTCGAACACCGGCAGCAGCATCGGCAGCACCAGCAACCACAGTACGGGACGCCAGAACAATAGTGCGCCATACAAGGCCAGCAGCGCCCCCATCAGCAGCGGCCGGCCCGGGTACCAGGCGGTCACGGCCAGGCAGCTGGCCAGCAGCAGGGCAAACGCCCGGCTCAACATGGTGCGCATCATTGCTTTCCGGTCTCGCTGGCAGGGGGCGGCGGCTTGTCGGCAGCAGCGGCATCGGCAGGCGGCGCATCTTGCTCCGATGCCGGTGGCGCCACGCTGGGGTCCCACTTGCCCGCCTCGAGCAGCATGTGCTTCAGGCCCGGCAGCGGGAAGTTGCGTGCATAGGCGCGCTGGGCATGCAGGTTGGCCAGCGCGTAGTCCTTGTGCTTGAAGTAGGCCAGGCCGACGTTATAGTTGGCCAGCGGATTGTCCGGCATCAGGCGCACCGCTTCAATGAAGCGGGCCCGCGCCTCGTCGAAGCGGCCCATCGATTGCAGGTAGTTGGCATAGGCCGACTGCGCGATGCCGTCGCTCGGCGAGAAGCGTACCGCCCGCTCGAAATAGCATTCGACCGGGTAGCGCATGCCGTCAATTTGTACCGCCTTGTTGCGCGCGGCCACCTTGATCAGGGTTTGCAGCGCACGCGAGTGATTAGGAAAGTGTTCCAGTGTGTAGCTGAGGTCGGCGCCGATGCTGCCGGTACTGCCCTTGATGCCCCGTTCGACATCCGGGGTAAAGTGGCCGATTTCGACCAGGAACAGATGATCGGGATGTTCGGCTGCCGCGTAACGGTAGTCGAAGGGGCCGAACATGGCGCGGAAGTCGCCGCAGATGTTCGCGTTATCGGCGTGGGCCGGGGCGGCCGCCAGAAGCAGGGCCGCCCACAGCGTGGCAATCATGGCGTTCATGGGGTGCTCCTTGGTTTCGCTTGCTTGTCATGCAGAGTAGCACCAGCGGCGCATTGATCCAATAGCAGCGCCAGTTCGCCGGTGCGGGCGCGGCGCGAATTGGCCAGCACCGTGGCGCCGTTGGCCAGCGGTGCGGTGCCGGCACTGGCCTGCTCGAGAAAGCGCAGCAGGGCTACTTCGATGGCATGCTGGTCATCGAGCGGCGCGATGGTGTCGATGCCGGCCTTGCGCAGGGTGGCGGCGGTATCGCCCTGGGCGCTGGTCAGGGCCAGCAGCGGACGGCGCGCCCGCAGGTATTCGTACAACTTGGCCGGCACCTGGTGGTCGCAATTGGCCGCCTGCAGGATCAGCAGGCCGTCGGCGCCGACCATTTCGGCCAGCGCTTCGCGGTAGGACACATGGGGTGCCAGCGTGACCAGGCCGGCGATGCCGTGCTTGCCTATCAACTGTGCCAGATATTCGTCGTGGCCGCTAGCGCGCAGCAGCAGGCGAAAGCGCCGGCCGTCCAGCTGGCCGCGGGCCTGCAAGGCGGCCAGCGCCTGGAACAGCGGCTGCGGGTCGCGCTCGGAGGGATAGATGACGCCGCTGTGCACCAGCGTGAACGGGCGCTCGACGCCGCTGGCGGCAACACTACTCTCGGCTTGGGCAAAGTTTTCCTCGTCGTAACCGTTTTCGATCAGGCAAAAGCGCTCCGGCGCAATGTCGGGGAAGCGCCGCCGATAGGTCTGGACCGCGCCGGGCGTGGTGCAGACAGCGGCCACGCAGTGGCGCACGGTTTGCCGCTCGATCCAGCCGAATACCTTGCGTGTCAGCGGGTCGGACGGATAGCCTTCGTCGGTCATCGGGTCGCGCAGGTCGGCCACCCACGGCAGGCCGGTCAGGCGGTGCAGCAGCAGGCCGATCAGGTGCGCGGTGGCGATCGGGTAGGTGGACCAGATCACGGCCGGACGGTAGCGCCGTATCAGGCGCAGGCCGGCCGGCACGGCCCCCAGGCACCAGCTGGCCCAGCGGTCCGGCAGCGCCATGAAGCCGGCGTAGCGCCCCCCCAGCGCCAGGTGGCGCGAGGTGTCCAGCGCGAAGGCGCGGTGCACGATGGCCTGCGGCGGAATGTCGCCCATCTGGTCAGGGCCGGCATTGACGAAGGCGCGCGGATGGGCCGATAGCACGATGGGTTGCCAGTCCTGTTCCGGCAGGTATTGCGAGAACTTCAGCGTGCGTTGTATGCCACTGCTGCCGCGCATCGGCGGGTAATGATAGGCGATCATCAGCACGCGCTTTACCATGAGCGCATCCAGTCCACCGTCCAGGCGGCAACCTGCTCGCGCCAGGCGTGGCGGGAAAACGTGTGGTCGGCCGCCGCCAGCGTGTGGCGCCGCACCCGTGGCGCTGCCAGCTGCGCCTGCCAGCCGGACGAGCGGCCGACCGCGTCGCTAAATTCCTGCGCGGTCAAATCCTGGCCGCTGAGGATCAGCAGCAATGGGCCGCCAAACGCTTGCAGGCCGGCCAGCATGCGCTCGGGCAGGCTGGCCTGCGCCGTGGCAGCGGCGGTGGCGCCGGACGCGCTCCGGCGCCGCGCCGCGCCCGCCAGGGCCAGCAGCGAGCGCGTGGCCGCGCCGAAGTTGAACTGGCCGCGCAGAATCTTGTGCCACAGCGCGCCCTGCAGCAGGCGGTCGCGGTAATAGTGCTTCAAGGTGGCGCGCGCCAGGCCTTCGCTGGTGCGCACCCAGGGGTTGAGCAAGACCAGAGCGCGCACCCGCTGGTCCTGCGGCGCATAGCACAGCGCGGCCGAGGCGGCGTCGCACAGGCCCCACAGCACGATCTCCCGCAGGCCAGGCACGCTGGCCTGGAAGGCGTCGATGGCGGCGCGCAGGTCGGCGTCGACCTGGGTGAAGTCGCGCGCTGCGCCTTCGCTGTCGCCCATGCCGCGGTAGTCGAAGCGCAGCACCGGCACGCCCTGCCCGGCCAGGCTGCGTGCCAGCAAGGTGAACTGGCGGTGGCTGCCGGCGCGGTATTGCGGACCGCCGACGACGATCAGTACGCCGCGGCTGGCTGGCCGCTCGGGCAGGCTGAGGATGCCGAACAGCGTGTCCTCGCCGCAGCGGAAACTGAGTGCCTGCTGTTGCGCCGTCATGCTGGTGCTCCGCTGAACAGGGCGGTGGTGGCGGCCAGCAACTCGGCGCTTTCGCTGATTTCCTGGGTGGACCAGAAGCTCGGGCCGCTCACCGCTTGCTGGCGCAGCCGGCAGCCGCCCTCGCGCCAGGCGGCGCCCAGGCGGCTCGAGGCCAGCGGCAGCGGCCGTTCCGGCGCCGCCACCATGTCGAACCAGTCGACCGGGCAGGGCGGCGGCGCCAGCGTGGCCGCGTCCAGGCGCTCCAGCGCGGCGGCCAGTTGCGGCGCCAGCAGATAGCCGGCCACCTCCAGCGCGTTGCCCGCGTGCAGCGCCGCGCGCAGGCTGGCGCTGTCGTCGCCCGCCCCTTGCTGGCCCTCGCCCAGCAGGGCGTTGGCCAGGCGCAGGCGCAGGAACTGGGTCAGGCAGGCGGCGCCGCTCAGCACCGGTTGCCACAGCAGCAGTGCTGGCGGTGGCCGCTGCGCGCGGCCGGCGTAATCGAGGGCCAGCAAGGCGCCCAGGCGCAAGCCCCACAGCGTGACCGGCTGGTCGAGCTGCTGCTCCAGCCACTGGCGCCCGGCGGCCACATCGGCCAGCCAGCCTTCCCAGCGCGCATCGCCGAAATCGCCGCTGCTGTCGCCGCAGCCGTCCAGGTCGATCTGCAGCACGCCGTAGCCGCAGGCGGCCAGCGCGCGCGCCTGCAGGGCTGCCATGCGGCGCGCCTTGTTCATCTCTTCGGCGAAGGGATGCAGGTATAGCACGGCGCCGCGGCAACGGCCGGCCGGTGCGTGGTACAGGCAAAAGCGCTGGCCCTGGTCGCGCGCCAGGAAGAATGGCGTGGCGGACGGCGCGGCAAGGGCAGCCATCAGTGCAACTTGCTGGCCACGAAGGCATGCAGGCTGCCCAGCGTGGCAAAGGTGCTGGCGCTGATATCGTCGTCGTCGACGGTGAAGCCAAACTGTTCTTCCATGGCGGTGATCAGGCTGACCACGGCCATGGAATCGAGTTCGGGCATGCTGCCCAGCAGCGCCGAATCTTCGCTCAGTGCAGCACCGGCTGCGGGGGACAGACTCAGGACATCGATCAATAGGGTTTTGACTTCTTGCCAGTACATGCTTACTCCGTGGAGGGGGCCGGTTGCGGCGACGGCACTGCCGGCTGCGCTCTGGCCCGGTGGGTCATCAGGGTGTGTAGTTGCTGCAGCGCCGGCCAGCGGTAGCTGTTGCTATGGTACATAGTGCGCACCTCGTCGGTCCAGCGCAAATGCCATTCCATGACCTTGCCGTAGAACTCGATGCGGGCATGGCGGCGCTGTTCGAACAGCTGCTGGCAGGTTTCCTCGAGCATCAGGAAGGCGGGCGAATAGTGGCTGCTGAGCTGCTCATCATAGGTGGTCTTCAGGATGACCATGCTGTCCGCGCCTTCGATGCACATATTCATGGCCACCAGCCGCTCGTCGAACCAGTAGCGGTAGACGCTGCCGGCGCCGCGCTGGCAGTGGCGTTCCAGCATGGCGCGGTAAAAGCGGCCCTGCTCATTGTCCGGGTGGATGGCCGTGCCTTGCTGGGCCTTCCAGCCGGCGCTCTCGAGCAGGCCGTAGTCGCGGATGGCTTGCGCCATCTCTTCCGGGGCGCGGCTGATCTGCAGGCGCGCCGCGATGCCGTCCTTTTGCAGCCTGCTGCGCTGCTTTTTCAGATTGCTGCGCAGGTTCTTGCCGCGCGCCGCCCAGTATTGCTCGAAGCTGTCGCCCAGCGTGATGCGCGAGGTCTGTACATAGTCGATGCTGCGCAGCAGCGCTGTGTCGGCCGGGCGTGGCAACAGGTCGGGATCGCACTGGGTCAGCCCCAGGCCCAGCGGCAGGCCGGGCAGGGCGCGTGTCAGTCCGGCCAGCAGCAACGGCCGCTCCAGCTGGGGCTGCTGCAGCCACAGCGTGGTCGGCTGTTGCGACGGCTGGAAGGTTTCCCACATGCCGCGCCGGCGCGGCATGAGGATGGCCATGGCTTGCACCTTGCCGCCGTCTTCGCAGACGGCCAGCCGTTCACTGCCGGCGCAAAATTCCGCCAGCAGCGGCTGGACGAAATCGCTGTGCAGCAGCGGCGAGTTGACGGTCGCGCGATTGAGTTGCTGCCAGCGCTGCGCGTGGGCGGGGAAATCGGCAGCGGGAAATAGCGTCCATTTCATGGTGTCGGCTCGGCAGTCAGGGCTTGCTTGATGTGGGCGATCATCCAGTCGATTTCCGAGGCGCGCAATTCCTGGTGACAGGGGAACTGCAGCACGCGGCGCGACAGCTCGTGGCTGTGCGCGCAGTCGACGCCTGGCCACAGGTATTCGCCGAAGCGGATGATGGGCACGCCAGCCATCTTCAGCGTGCGGAACAGGCGCTGCGGATCGTCGGTCAGCAGCGGAAACACCCAAGGGTAGACGGTGTCGGGCAGGCGCTCGAACAGCGGCCGGCAGCCGGGCAAGCCCAGCAGCGCCTGCTGCAGCCGCAGGTAATTGCGGCGACGCAGCGCGCCCATGCGGCGGCGCGATACCAGTTTGAGCATCAAGCGCGAAAACAGCGAGGAGCGCTTGTCCATCCATGCCGGGTCCAGACCGAAGCCGCCGTCCGACGAGCCCGGTGACAGCGCCGGCGCATCGGCGCCGCGGCGGCGCTTGATCTGCTGCCACAGCAGGCTTTGCAGCTGCATCGGCAGCCACAACAGGGCGCGCAGCAAGCCCAGGCGTTGATAGGCGAAGCCATCTTCCAGCGCATTCACCGCGCTCTTGCTTTCGAAACCAAAGCCGGCCGAGCGCAGCTCGATGGATGCCAGCGAGTGGCGCGCCGACACCAGGCAGCCGCCTTCGTAAATCGGATAAAACTTCATGCTGCTGGCGATCGCGTAGTCGCCCCAGGAGCCCAGCGGCTTGCCCTGGTGCTGGCCGAGGAAGGAGTGGGCGCAGTCTTCCAGCAATTGCAGGCCGTTGGCGTCGCACAGTGCGCGGATGGCCGACAGGTTTTGCGGGAAACCAAAGTAATTGGTCGCCATGACCACCCGGCAGCTGGCGTCGATGCGCCGCCTCAGGTCGGCCAGGTTGACCGAGGTGTCGGCATTGATGTGGTAGAACACCGGCGTGGCGCCCGCCCAGATGACCGGCTCGACCATCGAGGCGCAGTGGTAGGCCGGCACCAGCACCTTGCTGCCCGGTCCGACGCCCATCTGGCGCAAGGCCAGCGCGATCGCGATGCGGCCACTGGTGACGTAGCGGATGTCGCCCACGTCCAGGATGGAGGGGGGGGACGGTACGCGCCAGCTGGCGGGGCTGCCGAACGAGGCGAAGGACAGCAGCGTCGCGACCGGTACCGAGGCGCGCGGGTAGTCGGCGGCGCCCGCCAGGGGGAAGCTAACCGGCGCCGCACAGGGCGCATCGAAGGTAACCGTGGCGCCGCCGTCGTGCAGTTGCTGCTTGATATCGTAGCTGCTCATGGTTCACCGTCCGGCACGAATTTGTTTCATTTTAGGCATCCCAGTATAACCCACGGTGCTGCGGCCGGCATATCGGCACCGCGGTTTTGCGCGCAATTGTGGCTGGATATGAGCTGGCGCAAGTGGCGGCTCCGACACAAGCAGCGCAGTCACCGGCAAATATTTTTTCGATATCTTGAGTGATAAAATGCTAAGATTGTACTAGAGGTTTTTTCCGTTTGGTTAAGATTTGTTTCTGGAAGGCGATTCCTTCCACTATCCGTGTGCATGGGGCTGGTCTGTGATGAGTGAGCTGATACACGATTTCATTTTGCAGTCGGCGCAACGGGCAGGCCAGGCCGAAGCGCTGGTCTATGGCGAGCAGCGTCTCGATTACGCAACACTGGCGGCGCTGGTGCAACGCACGGCGGCCGGTTTGCTGGCCCAGTCGCTGGAACGGGGCGAACGGGTCGCCGTCTACCTGGAAAAGAATGTCGAGAATGTGGCCGGCATGTTTGGCGCCGCCGCTGCCGGTGGCGTGTTCGTGCCGGTCAATCCGCTGCTCAAGCCGGAGCAGGTGGCGCACATCCTGTGCGACTGCAATGTGCGCGTGCTGCTGACCTCGGCCGACCGCTTGAAGCTGCTGACGCCGGTGTTGGCACATTGCCCGGACCTGCGTTGCGTGGTGGTCACCGGCGATCTGGCTGCCGTCCCGGAACTGCCCAGCCAGCGCGTGCTGGGCTGGGATGCGCTGCTGAACCAGCCGGGCGCCAGCCTGGCCGGCGCGCACCGGGTGATCGACGCCGACATGGCCGCCATCCTGTACACCTCTGGCAGCACCGGCAAGCCCAAGGGCGTGGTGCTGTCGCACCGCAACATGGTGGCCGGTGCGCGCAGCGTTGCCAGCTACCTGGGCAACACGCCGGCCGACCGCATCCTGGCCGTGCTGCCGCTCAGTTTCGATTACGGCCTGAGCCAGCTGAGCACCGCCTTTTATGCCGGCGCGACGGCGGTGCTGATCAACCACCTGCTGGCGCGCGACGTGCTGCTGGCGGTGCAGAAGGAGGGCATCACCGGCCTGGCCGCCGTGCCGCCGCTGTGGATACAACTGGCCCAGCTGAACTGGCCGGCCGACTGTAGCTTGCGTTACCTGACCAATTCCGGCGGCGCCATGCAGCGCCCCACGCTGGACGCCTTGCGCCGCGTGCTGCCCAAGGCGCGGCCGTTCCTGATGTATGGCTTGACCGAAGCGTTCCGCTCCACCTATCTGCCGCCCGAGGAACTGGAGCGGCGTCCCGATTCCATGGGCAAGGCGATCCCGAATGCGGAAGTGCTGGTGCTGCGTCCGGACGGCAGCGTTTGCGCGCCGGGCGAACCGGGCGAACTGGTGCACCGCGGCGCGCTGGTGTCGCTGGGCTACTGGAATGACGCGGCCAAGACCGCCGAGCGCTTCAAACCCTTAGGCTCCCAGCAGGCCGGCCTGATGCTCACTGAAATGGCCGTGTGGTCGGGCGACACCGTGCGCCGCGACGAGGACGGCTTTCTGTACTTCATCAGCCGCGACGACGAGATGATCAAGACCTCCGGCTACCGTGTCAGCCCGACCGAAGTGGAGGAAGTGGTCTACGCCCGCGAACATGTGGCGGAGGCGGCCGCGCTGGGCGTCAGTCATCCGGTGCTGGGTCAGGCCATCGTCGTCATCGCCTACGCCCGTCCCGGCGCCAGCCTGAGCGCGGCCGAGCTGCTGGCCGCCTGCAAGCCCCATCTGCCGGCCTATATGCTGCCGCAGAAAATCATCATGTCGCCCGACAGCCTGCCGCGCAATCCGAACGGCAAGATCGACCGCAAGTTGCTCAGCACGCAACTGGCACAAGTGTTCAACGAGTCCTCATCATGAATCCGTCCCGCCCGCAACATGCCCCGCTGAGCGGGTTCGCCGTCATCGACGACTGCCTGCAGATCGGCGGCATGGCGCTGAGCCGTCTGGCCGAACGCGTCGGCCAGACGCCGTTCTATGCCTACGACCGTGCCCGCCTGACTGAGCGCGTGGCGCGGCTGCGGCGCTGCCTGCCGCCGGAAATCCAGTTGCACTATGCGATGAAGGCCAACCCGATGCCGGCCGTGGTGCAGCATATGGCGGCACTGGTGGACGGCATCGACGTCGCCTCCGGCGGCGAACTGCGGGTGGCGCTGGACACCGGCATGGATGCCGGCCACATCAGCTTTGCCGGCCCCGGCAAGGGCGAGCGCGAATTGCGCTGCGCAATCGCCGCCGGCGTGGTGCTGAACCTGGAGTCGGCCGGCGAGATGGAACGCGCCGCCGTCATCGGCCATGCGCTGGGCATCGCGCCGAAAGTGGCGGTGCGGGTGAATCCCGATTTCGAGCTGAAGTCCTCCGGCATGAAGATGGGCGGCGGCCCCAAGCAGTTCGGCGTCGATGCCGAACAGGTGCCGGCCATGCTGCAGCGGATGGCGGCGCTGGAGCTGGACTTCCACGGCTTCCACATCTATTGCGGCTCGCAGAATCTGAAGGTGGCGGCGCTGCAGGAAGCGCACGAAAAAACCTTCGCGCTGGCGCTGCGGCTGGCCGCCGCTGCGCCGCGCGCGCTGCGCCTGCTGAACATCGGCGGCGGCTTCGGCATCCCGTATTTCCCCGGCGAAGAAGGGCTGGACCTGGAAAGCGTGGGCGCCAACCTGGCGCAGCTGCTGCCGGAGGTCAAACAGCGCCTGCCTGAAGCGGCCATCGTCATCGAACTGGGGCGTTACCTGGTGGGCGAGGCCGGCATCTACGTGGCGCGCGTGCTGGAGCGCAAGGTGTCGCGCGGCCAGGTGTTCCTGATCACCGACGGCGGCCTGCACCACCACCTGGCCGCGTCGGGCAATTTCGGCCAGGTGATACGCAAGAATTATCCGGTGGCGATCGGCAACCGCATGCAGGGCGGCCCGCGCGAGAGCGCCTCGGTGGTCGGCCCGCTGTGCACGCCACTGGACTTGCTGGCCGACCAGATGGACCTGGCGCAGGCTGGACCGGGCGACTTGGTGGTGGTATTCCAGTCCGGCGCCTATGGCTTGACGGCCAGCCCGGCTGCCTTCCTCGGTCACGCGCCGGCGCTCGAAGTGCTGGTATAAAGCAAAACAAGTTGGAACGGAGGATGGGGCAATGAGCGGTTTGTGCGGCTGGTTTGGCCATGGCGCGGGTGTCGGCGAGAATGGCGCGCTGCTGGAGGCGATGGCGGCGCCGCTGGCGCGCTTCGATCACAGTGAGGTGCAGCCCCTGGTCGGCGCGCGCAGCGCGGCGGCGCTGGCGGGCGCACCCGGCCGGCGCCATGTGTATCAGGAAGCGGGCCTGATCGTCGCGCTGTGGGGCGATGCGCGCCTGGGGGCGGAGCCGGGCGCTGCCTTGGCCCGCGCGCTGGCGGCCGCCTGGCGCGCCGCGCCCGAGCAGCTGTGCGCCGGCCTGAACGGCGCGTTTTCGCTGTGCATCCTCGATGAGGCGCAGGGCACGGCGCTGCTGGCCATCGACCGCATGGGCAGCTATCCGCTGTTGTGGCAGCTGGCCGGCGAGACGCTGGTATTTGGCTCCTCGGCCGACGCCATCGTGCGCCACCCGCGCACCCCGGCCGCCATCGATGCGCAGGGCTTGTTCAATTACGTGTATTTCCACATGGTGCCCAGTCCGGGCACCGTCTACCAGGGCCAGCAGCGCCTGCTGCCCGGCCACTACCTGCACTACCAGCAGGGCCGGGTCAGCACGCACAGCTACTGGCGCATGCAATTCCAGGAACAGGGCCAGGCTGGCTTTGCCGAGCTGAAAGAGCAATTCATCGCCCTGCTGCGCCAGAGCGTGCGCGCAGCGGCGGACGGCCAGCAAGTCGGCGCCTTCCTCAGCGGCGGTACCGACAGCTCGACCATTGCCGGCATCTTGTGCCAGGTGGCGGGCGTGCCGGCGCGAACCTTTTCGATCGGCTTCGCAGCGCAAGGCTATGACGAGATGGCGTATGCGCGCCTGGCCTCGCGCCACTTCGGCACCGTCCACCACGAATACTATGTGACGCCGGACGATGTGGTCGATGCCATTCCGCAAATTGCCGCCGTGTTCGACCAGCCCTTCGGCAATGCCTCGGCGGTGCCGGCCTATTACTGCGCCCGCATGGCGCGCGCCGACGGCGTGACCCGCATGTTTGGCGGCGACGGTGGCGACGAACTGTTTGGCGGCAACGAACGTTATGCCAAGCAGCAAGTTTTTGCCCTGTATGAAAAAGTCCCGGCGCTGTTGCGCAAGGCGCTGCTGGAGCCGGCCGTGTTCGGCTTTCCCGGCGGCAGCTATATGAAAGTGTTGCGCAAGGCGCGCAGCTATATCGAGCAAGCTTCGGTGGCCATGCCGGCGCGGCTGGAAACCTACAATCTGCTGGGCCGCTATGGCGCCGAGCAAGTGTTTACGGCACAGTTCCTGAGCGAGACCGACTGCGGCCAGCCGCTGGCCAGTTTGCAGCACAGCTACGGCCAGAGCGACGCGCCCAGCCTGATCAACCGCATGCTGGCGCTGGACTTGAAGATCACGCTGGCCGACAACGATTTGCCTAAGGTGATGAAGGCGTGCGAGCTGGCCGGCGTGGAAGTGGCCTTCCCTTTCTTGAACGATGCCATGGTGGCCTTCTCGGCGCGCCTGACGCCGCAGCAGAAACTGAAGGGCCGGCAGTTGCGCTGGTTCTTCAAGGAAGCGCTGCGCGGCTTCTTGCCGGACGAGATCATCAGCAAGCAAAAGCATGGCTTCGGCTTGCCGTTCGGCGTCTGGCTGCAGCAGCACCAGCGGCTGCAGCAACTGGCGGGCGACAGCCTGAGCGACCTGAAAGCGCGCGGCATCGTGCGCGCCGAATTTATCGACCGCCTGCTGGGCCAGCACCTGGCCGAGCACGCGGGCTATCACGGCACTATGGTGTGGGTGCTGATGATGCTGGAGCAGTGGTTCAAGCAGCGTCAGCAGTAAAGCAGCAACAAGCGAGAGGAAAATCTATGTCTAGCACCAAGAACAAACTGATCGTCGGCGCCATGCTGGCGTCCAGCGCCATGCTGCTGACCGGTTGCGGCAGCAGCCTATCGTCGCAAGCGCTGGTCGGCGAAGCGCGCCAGTTCCTGCAAAAAGGCGACAACAAGGCGGCCGTGATTCAGCTGAAAAATGCGCTGCAGAAAAATGCCGACGATGGCGAGGCGCGCCTGCTGCTGGGCACCGTCTATACGGACACCGGCGACAGCGTGTCGGCAGAAAAGGAATTGCGCCGTGCGCTGGCGCTTGGCATCCCGCCGGAGCGGGTGCTGCCATCGCTGTGCAAGGCGCTGCTGGGCCTGGAGCAATACCAGAAGTTGCTGGACGAATCCGCCGCTCTGCTAGCCCAGGGCAAGCCGGAAATCCTGGCGCTGCGCGGGGAAGCCTATTTGGCGCTGAATCAGCCGGACAAGGCCAGGGAGTCGCTGGAGTTGGCGCTCAAGGCCCAGCCGGATTATCCGGGCGCCCTGCTGGGCCTGGCCAGCCATGCGCTGTTGCAAAACGATACCGCGGCCGCTGACCGCTACACCGAACAGGCGGTGAAGAGCAATCCAAACAATCCGGAGGTGTGGCTGTTCAAGGGCCGCTTGCTGCGCGCCGAACATCAGGACGAGGCCGCGCTGGCGGCTTACGACAAGGTGCTGGCGCTGCAGCCGGATCACCGTACGGCGCATATCGACAAGGCGTATATCGAAATCAGCCACAAGAAAATCGAGGCCGCCAAGGCTGATATCGATGCGGCGCGCAAGGCTTGGCCTAACAGTATAGCCGTGCCGTATCTGCAAGCCTTGTTGGACTTCACGCAGGGCAAGAACGGGGCGGCCCAGGAATCGTTGCAGCGCGTGCTGCGCCTGGCGCCGGAGCATATGCCCAGCATCTTACTGTCGGGCGCCGTCGAGCTCAACCTGGGATCGCTGGAACAGGCTGAAAAGCATTTGCGCAAATACCTGGAAGCCGTTCCCTCCAGCATGTACGCCCGCAAGCTGCTGGTAGTGACCTTGCAAAAGAGCGGCCAGACCGCCGAAGCGATCGCCGCCCTGGCACCGGCGCTGCAGAACGGCCAGCAGGATCCGGTGCTGCTGGCGCTGGCCGGCGATGTGTATCTGCAGGCCCGCGACTACAGCAAGGCCACCGAATTGCTCGAGAAGAGCGCCGCGCTGGCGCCCAAGCAGGCCAATGTGCATGCGGCGCTGGCGATGAGCAAGCTGGGCCAGGGCGACAATGCGCGCGCCGTCAGCGAGCTGGAATTGTCGGCCGAGCTCGATGGCAATTCCTCGCGTTCCAGCATGCTGCTGGCCATGACCGAGTTGCGCATGAAACATTTCGACAAGGCGCTGGCGGCCATCGACAAGCTGGTCAAGAACCATCAGGCCAATCCGGCCGTGCTCAATCTGCAGGGGGTGATCTACCTGGCCAAGGGCGATACGGCCAAGGCCACGGCGTCGCTGGAACAGGCGCTGGCACTGCAGCCCAACTACTTCCCGGCCGCGGGCAACCTGGCGCAGATGGCGATGCAGGACAAAAAGCCTGAGCTGGCCAAGCAGCGCCTGCTGGCGGTAGTGGAGAAGGATAAGAAGAACGTCGATGCGCTGACGGCGCTGGCCAACTTGGCCGGCAGCCAGGGCAAGATCGAGGAAATGACATCGTGGCTGGAAAAGGCCGCCGCCGAGAATCCGGACGCGGTGGTGCCGGCCTTGCAGCTGGGCCGTCAGTACTTGCGCGTGGGGGCGAAGCAGAAGGCGCTGACGCTGGCGCGCAAGGTGCTCGTCGCCAACCCGGTCAATCCGGACGCGCTGGACGTGCTGGGCCAAGCCCAGCTGGCCAATGACGACCCGTCCGGCGCGCTGGAAAGCTACAGCAAGCTGGTCGGACTGGTACCCAAATCGGCCGCCGGCTACTACCGCCTGGCCACGGTGCACATGCGCTTGAAAAACGAGGCGGTGGCGCTGGATGACTTGAAAAAGGCCTTGTCGCTGGAGCCGGACTTCCTGCAGGCGCAGTTGGCGCTGGCTGAGTTGTCGGCGCGCCGTGACAGCGTCGACCAAGCCATCGCGCTGGCCCAGCAGGTACAGAAGCAGCGCAGCCAGTCGCCCGTTGGCTACGTGCTCGAAGGCGACCTGTTGATGATGCAGAAAAAGGCCGCGCAGGCGTTGCCGAAATATGAAAAGGCTTTGGCGTTGAATAACGCCGCGCCGGCGCTGATCAAGGTCTACCTGGCGCTGTCGCAGTCGGGCAAGGCCAGGGAAGGCGAGCAACGGCTGCAGCAGTGGCGCCAGGCGCACCCTGACGATATCCAGATCGCTATCTACCTGGCCGATCTGAAGATCGCCAGCGGCAAGCTGGCCGAGGCAGAGGAACAGTTGCAGGGCGTGCTCAAGCTGGCGCCGGCCAACGTGCCTGCGCTCAATAACCTGGCCTGGATCTATCAGCAGAAAAAAGATGGGCGCGCGCTGGAGACGGCGGAAAAGGCCTTTGCCCAAGCGCCTGACAGCCCTGCCGTGCTCGATACGCTGGGCTGGCTGCTGGTGGACCAAGGCAATGTCGCGCGCGGCTTGCCGCTGCTGAAATCGGCCGCCGCCAAGTTGCCCGATTCGCCGGACATCCATTACCACTTGGCGTCAGGCCTGGCCAAGTCCGGTGACAAGGCGGCCGCGCGCACGGAACTGGAGGCGCTGTTGTCTGGTGGTAAAGCTTTCCCGCAACAAAACGATGCCAGGGAGTTGCTAAAAAAACTGTGATGTTTTTTTGCCTGTGAGGATGAGTTCTCGGCTTGGCGCAACGACGTTCTTTCGCTATATTGAAAACAGTCAATCTAACGTGCAGCGCCTAGCCGTTGGTGATGGTAGCATGTATATAGCCGGGCCAAGGCTAAGCATGCGCGGGTCTATGCCATGTCAGGGAGAATAGAATAATGGAAAGTACACTCAGTTCGTTCAATGGATTTGGGTTTGACTCCGAGACCCCTGACAGCCCACTTTTACACGATTCTGCGCAAACAGCAGTGGAAGATCCTGCGGATCGTATTGACATAGTGATTAATGAAAAAGCATTCGGCATTCGGGTTGCTGACACGGATGAAGGCCGTAACTCAGCCAGTATGCTGATTAATAAGATGTATGCATGGCGAGGCTATGCAGGAGTCCATCGGGTGGAAGAGAACCCGAACCGCATCACCTTATCCGCTTCCGACAAGGGCAGCGTGATAGGCACGGTGACGCTGGGGATCGATTCACCAGTCGGCATTTTGGCCGACGAAGTGTTTCGCGACCATATCGACCAGTTTCGCGCCCGGGGGGCGAAAGTGTGCGAGATCACCAAGCTGGCTTTCGACCTGAATGTACGCTCGAAACTGGCCTTGGCTTCCTTATTCCATGTGCTGTTTATTTACGGCCGCCATTTGCACCAATGCACGGACGTTTTTATTGAAGTCAATCCGCGCCATCGGCGTTATTACGAGACCATGCTGGGATTCCAGCGGCTGGGCGAGGTGCGTAGCAACCCGCGCGTGGATGCGCCTGCCTATCTGCTGTGGACCAGCCTGGACAAGGTGGATGAGCAGATCCAGCGCCTGGGCGGCAAGAGTGAGCATGCTGGCAACGAGCGTTCTTTATTCCCGTATTTCTTTTCCCCACGGGAGGAGGCCGGCATTGCCGCCCGCCTGTTTCAGATCGGCTAAGCACATGTGGCTGTCCAGGCGGTGGGCGTACCAGCTCCGGCTGTGATGCTCGCCTGTCCCCGACCGGCGCTCAAGCGCCCGTGCGCGCCTCGAAACGCGCCAGGATGGGCAGGATCAGCCTGCGCATCAGCAAGCCCACACCGCCCCACAGCGTGATGAACCATAGCGGCACCCCGCCCACCGGATTGCCCGGATAGTGCCATTGGCCGCTGTGCACGCCCGTGTACTCGATCAGCGCGCCCAACAGCACCAGATAGCCGGTGTACAACAAATCGCCCTGTTCGTGGAACAGCAGCAGGCCGGCCGCCAGCAGCACGCCCGTGACCAGCAGCAGCATATTGCCGTCCTGAATGGTGCCGAAAGCTAAGGCGTACAAGATCGCCAGCGCCCACACCGGGCCGCGCCGGCCGAGCGGCGCCGGACCATCCAGCACGCGACGCAGGTGCAGCAGGTAGAAACCCCACATGAACAGCTCATACCACGGCATGCCCAGCAGGTCGGGCTGGCTGAAGGCGAAGATGCCCTGTTTCAGCGAAGCGGCATTCATGGCGGTGAAAAACACGCACACGGCGAGGTAGAAAATGGCTTCGAGCCGGCTCAGGCGGCCGAAGGTCAGCGCCCAGACCAGCAGTAGGGCCGCTAGCTTGGCCGCGTTGCCCGGAACAAAGGCGATGATCAGCAGGACCAAGGGGATTTGCAGCAGATGGCGGGCGATGGCTGGCATAGGGGCGTAGAAGGCGATGGATATGACAGACAAGAAAAAAGAGCCTCCAGTGAGGCTCTTTTATTGTAGCGTGAAAATATTATGCTTGGCGACGACGGCGTACCGCAGCCATGCCCAGCATTGCCAAGCCCATCAGGGACATGATGCCTGGTTCTGGCACGGCGAAAGCTTGACCTGGGTCATCCAGTTTGGCGCCCAAGATGGCGGGGTTAGTGGCGTCATTCCAAGTGGTCAGCTGGTTGTAGCTGTTTTTGAACTTGATGTCAGCCGTGCCGAAGGCGGTGGTGTAGTACTGGGTAGCCAGCGCGGTGCTCCAGGCGCCCACCACCGAGTTGTCAACGTTGGCGAAGGAGTCGGCTTCGCCGGTGAAGCCCAGGGCGTTTGGCGTGACGCTACCAGAGATGGTAATGGTAGGGTCGGCAGCGTCGATACCGTGCGTAAATTTCAGGTGGGCCAGCAGCGTGCCGTCAGTGTAGCCGGTTGCCTTGTTGGTCGCGGTGCGCAGGCCAGCAACGGTGCTCGTGCCGACATCGGTGAAGCTCATGCTGCTCATATCGCGCCAGTACAGGTCCAGGTAGCCGCCCGAGGCCGGGAATGGGTCGCCGGGATTAGGCGTGGCGGAATCGATGCCGTAGAACATGCCGGTGATCTGGCCGCCCAGGCCATTGACGAACAGCGGGGCGCCGGTTGGCGAAATCTGCACGTGAGGAGTGTCGACGTGGCCGTTCGACAGCGTATCGACGGTAAACACGCCCCAGTTGATTTCAGCGGCATCGCCGATGACGCCGTTACCGGTATGTGCACCACCGACGGCGATTTGCTCACGTCCCGTGAATTTGAAGAAGACTGGACCGCCGGGCAGGGACAGCACCGGGCTGGCGGCAGCGCTCAGGCTGACCACCAGACCGAAGGCAAAGGCTAAAACTTTGGATTTCATCGTAGTTCTCCTAGAGATGCATGGGTTATTTGATTTCGATCAAGCTCAGGGCACTGGCGTTAAACATAAAGCAAAGCGTGTGCCAGATTTTCAAGGCTGCTCTTAAACTATTGAAATACTTGATATTTTTTAAGGAAACCGGGAATTTGTCGGGGGGGATCGCAGGCTGCCGATGGGGCGCTGTAAAGATTTCCGACACTGCCGTCAGCGGTAGCGGCCAGGGGCGATCAGGCCATGCGGATCCAGCGCCGTCTGCAGGCGGTCATGGAAGGCTGGTGCATGCTGTTGCAGGCTGCGCAGGGTCTCCATGCTGCCGATGCCGACCCGGTAAGGGAAGCAGCCATGGCGGCGGCCGGTGGCCAGCAGTTCTTCGTAGCAGGCATGGGCGGCGGCCACAGCCTCCGGCCGGTCGCGGTCGAACAGTAGCGGCACGGTACTGTCAAATAATCGGTCGCTCAGCGAGGTGAAGGTCAGCAGCGGTTCGATGCCGTATTTGCGGGTAATCGTCTTGACCATGTCCACATAGGCGCGGGCGCCGGCCGGGCGCATAGGCACCAGCGGCGCATACCACAGCACGCCGCAGCCGTCGCGGGCCGGGTCGCGCGGGCCGCCGCCATGCGGGCGCGGGTTGCGCCAGTAAGCCAGCGGCAAGGCCGTTTCATTCGGCTGGCCGCTGGCCAGTTCCAGCGCCTGGGCCAGCGTGGCGGCGGTGGCGGCCAGACGCGCGCCGCCGGCGCCGGGCAGCAGCCTGGCAATGCCAGCGAGCTGCCGCGCATTGTTTTGGCTGAGAAACAACAGCCTGCTGGCCACGCCTTTCAGCGCGGCACGAATCTCGCGCTGCGCCGCCTTGACCATGCGCCGGGTCCCGTACAGGGTGCCGAAGCCGGTCCAAGCCAGGATCTGGTATTGCTTGCCCAGTTCGGCCACCAGCTCTTCGGGCAGCAGGCCGTCGGCGCCGGCTTGTCCGGCTGGATAGGCGGCCGACATGGCCAGCACCCGGTGCCGGTTCATCAGGTTGATGCCACCCACCGTGCCGGGCAGGCGGCCGAGGATGCCGCGGATGCGTTCGATGGCGCACTCTAGCAGCGCATCGTCTTTCAGGCTGAACAGGCAGACCTTGATCATCTCCGGCCGGCGCGCCAGCACGATGCTGATGCGGGTGACGATGCCGAAACCGCTTTGTGTGAACAGGCCGGTGGAATAGCTGCCGACGCCCCATTTGAACAGCCGCGCCAGGTCGGCGCCGCCCGCCTCGTGCAGCGCAGTGCGGTACAAGCTGCCGTCGGCCAGCACCGCTTCCAGATCGGTCACGGCGCCGAAGTGGTCGGCATGCGGAGTGACGCCGTAGCCCCGTTCCAGCGCATTGCCCAGCAGGCTGGCGCTCGGGCCTGCTCCGCTGGTGGGCACCATGTAGGGATGGCCGCCGTCGGCCAGGAACTCGGCCAGCTTGCCTTGTGTGACTCCCGGTTCGACCGTGACCACGCCCAGTTCGGCATCGAAGTCCAGGATGCGGTCCAGGCCGGACAAGTCCAGCAGTACGCAGTCGTGGCGGGCCGGCAACGCCGTGCCGTAGCCCCAGTTGCGGCCGGTGCTAATCGGATACACCGGCACCTGGTGGCGGCTGGCGATGCGCATCAGTTCGGGCAGGCTGGCGTTGTCGCGCGGCTTTAGCGCGGCCGGAATGCGCCGTTGCAGGCCGCTGGTGTCGGCGCTGTAAGCCAGGCCGGCTTGAGCGGCATCGAGCACCTGTTCAGGGCCAAGCAGGTGTTGCCATTCGGCCAGGGCCGCGTCGAGCTGTGCTGTCATGGCGATTCTGTGCGCTCGCTGTCTTCCAGGCGCGCGGCGCGTTCGCTGTGGCGCTGCAGATTGCTGTTCAACTGGGTGATGATCTCGGACGCGGCCGAGATGATCTGCCCCGAGGCAAAGCCGGCCCGCGTCATTTCCTTGAACAGCGACTTGGCCAGGATCTTGGCCACCTGGTCCGGGTTCTGGTAGGCGGTGGAGGCGATCGCGCCCGAGACTTTTTCCTGCACTTCCTGCATCAGCGCCAGCTGGGTAAAGCGGGAATTGAGGATGCTCTGCAGTTGCAGCACCTGGATCGACTTGCCGATGAACAAGGCGATCATGTCCAGCAAATGCAGGTCGATCCGGTTGAAATGGCCTTTTTCCTGGCCGGCGCAGACGTTGATCATGCCGATGATCTTGGCGTCGATGCGGATAGGCGCCAGCATCAGGCTGCGGCGCGGGTCGTCGGCGCGGCGCGCCAGCGCGGCGAACTGGGAATTCATGATGTCTTCGACCAGCAGCGAGCGGCCCGTGGCCAGTACGTGGCCGGCGATGCCTTCGCCGCGGCCGACGCTGCCGCGCCAGGCGGCCGGCGCCAGCGGGCCGAAGTTGGCACTCACCGTCATGCGCAGATCCTCGCCTTCGCCGCTGGTAATGAGCATTACCGAGCAGGTTTCGGCGCCCAGCAGTTTGGCGGTCATGGCCACGTGCTGGATCAGGCTGTCGTCCAGATTGTCGCTGGATAGGAATTGCGATAAATCCTGCAGCTTGATCAGAAGATTCTCTTCGTTCATGGCGCCTCCAGGTCTGCTTACCGCATAATTGCTTAGATTGTAACCATATTACTATCGGCAGTTGCAGGTTTATTCTGGCTGTTGCTTCTTCGGCGACAGTAAGGCTTTGTGTAATAGATGGCGCGCCAGCTGCAGCGGCGGCATGCGCAGCCAGTTGGCGCGCAGGTACAGGCAAAAGCGCGCCAGCGGCGTCCAGGCGTCGCCGCAACTGGCATGCACCGGCAGCAGGGCGCGGCGAAATAACGCGTCCATCAGGGGCAGCAGCAGCGCAGCGGGGCGTTCGGCGGCGCTCGCTTGCACGGCCTCGGCGGGGATGGGCGTGTGCAGCAGTTCGCCGGCGTAGCGCAGCGCGTAGAACAGCGGCCGGGCCAGGTCCAGCTCGAGCGCGCGCGCCGTCAGCGCCGGCCAGAAGCCGGGCTGGCTGCCGAAATGCAGCAACAGGCGGTGGATGTCAACCAGGTCGCGCAGGCCGTGCTCGAGTTCGCCGTCGTAGAACAGGTGCACCGCGCTGTGCAGTACCAGGTCGGCCGGCGCGAAGGTGTACAGGCCGTCGCTGCCGGCGATGGGCACGGCGGCGGCGCGCAGCTTGTCCGGATCGGGGCGGGCGCGCGCGGTGCGCGGCAAGATCGCATGGTGCACGTCGATGACGGTGTGGCGCAGCACATGTTGCATCGGCGGCAGCTCGTGCATCCAGGCGCGGTAATAGCGCTGGTCGTAGGCGTCGTGGTGGGTGGCGGCCCAGCCGTGCATCATCAGCGCCGCCTCCACGTCCGGCAGGCTGGCTTCCGGCACGATGATGTCGACATCGGAATACAGGCGGCCGCGCGCCGGCGGCAATCCGGCCATGGTGTAGGCGGCGCCCTTGAGCAAGATCAGCGGCAGGCCGCAAGCGGCCAGCGCCCGGGCGATCATCGCCACTTCGTAGCGCACACCCTGGTGGTGGCGCTGGGCCAGCGTGCGCGCCCATTCCAGGTGTTCGCGCACCTCGGCCGGCAACTGCTCCAGCTGGCCCTGTTCCTCGACCACGGCCAGCAGGCCGGCCAGCACATAGCCGGCCACGCTCTGGCGCAGCAGCAAGTCCCAGTCGGCCAGGCTCAGGGCGGGCAGGGTATCGGGCCGGCGATAGGCCTGCAGCACCAGCGGCGTCAGCGTCACAGCGGCGGCGCCAGGCTGGCGAACACGGCAAGCGCGTCGTCCAGCCGGCTGTAGGTGAACTGGTAGCCGTGCGCGCCATCGATGACGCCGGCCAGGGTGTCGAAGCCGCGCGCGCCCATCAGGTCGTAATTGAAGGCGTTTTCCGCCAGCCGGATGAAGCTGCGCGCTTTCGGTAGCGGGTCCAGCGTGGGCGGCGCATCGGCTTGCCACTGGGGGAAGATGATCCAGGCCGGGCGCGCCGTCTCGGCCGCGCGCCGCACGCTGTCGGTGGGCGCTTTTAGGTGCGCCACCGTGCCTTTTTCCGTGTTGACCACGGGCGGGCTCAGCACGGCGTCGGGCAGGTAGTTGCGGATCAGGTCTATCGAGCTGTTCTTCAGGCTGATCGGGCGCGGGCAGGCCAGCAGCTGGCCGTCTTCCGGGCGTATCAGGGCCAGTTCATCGGACAGCAGGCGCCAGCCGTGGTGCACCAGCGCGGCCGTCAGCGTGCTCTTGCCGGACCCGGGCGGCGCCGGCAAGATCGCCGCGCAGCCATCTTTTTCCACCACGGCTGCGTGTATCATCAGGTAGCGGTTGGCGCGGCTGGATACGCACCAGTTCAAGCCCCATTCAAACATCGGGAAGGCGTGACCATAGGGCAGCGGCTGGAAGTCGGCCTGGCCGTCGTAGCGCAGCCGCACCTGGCGACGCAAGCAGCTGCGCCAGCCTGTCGGCCGCTCCAGGCGCAGGTGGAAATCGGCGAAGCCGTCACCGTTGCGCAAGGGATAGTCGGCATACAGCAGGTGCAGGGCGTCGGCCACGCTGGGCACGGTGCTTTGCAGGCGCGCCACGAAGCGGCCCGTTTGCAGCCAGATGCCGGCGCCGGCCAGTTGCGCGCCCAGTTCGCGGCGGCTCAGGGAAGAGACGGTCAGCATGGCTCGATCAGCGACAGTTTCTTGAGCTGCTCAAGCAAGCGCGCGGTTGCTTCGGCGGGCTCGGCGTCGTCATCGAAGTCAAAGGCGGAACTCAGGGAAGCGAGCAGGGCGGATTCGCCGGCCGGGGCCTGCTGCAATTGCTGCAGCAGGTGGATGGCGGCCGGGGTCAGCAGATGGGTATCGCCCGACAGCGCGTTGTAGAGCACGTATTCTTCGTCCCAGCACCGATGCTGCAAGGTCTGGCCCGGCATCAAACGCCACACGGTATTGTTCAATACATCGTACCTTGCAGATAGGACACGATATCAGCGCCATACCACTTGATGCCAAAAGTCGGCGTGTAATAACCCTGGCTCTGGTACTCGCTCCAGATGGTTTGCAGCATGGACACCGTCAGGTAGGAGGTGAGGCCGGCCTTGACGTTCAGGTAGGTCGCCGTCAGGTGCATGCCGATTTTATTGGTGTCCCACGACTGCGGGCTGACGATGGTGCCCATCGGGCAGTTTTTATAGTTGGCGTGCGCGCTGTTGCAGTTGAACACGCTGCCGAAGGTGAAGCTTTGGCTGCAGCCGGCCGGCCAGCTGCTATGATTTTTCCAGTAGCCGGGAGAAACGCCGGAGCACACCAGGTTCTGGGTGCTGTGCCCGCTACGCAGGTTGCCGGAGAGATAGCCCGATGGGGTGGTGCAAATCGTGCAGGCCATGCCGGGACGGCTGGCGACGGTCAGCAACACGCCGCTCACCGCCGCGCCGGACTTGGCGAAGCGGCGCCGCGCGGCCCCGCGCGGCGTCAACGGTGGCGCACTGGTGGCGGCGGGCTGCACCGCCTGGTCTTGGTCTTGTTTTTGATTAGCCACGTGTATACCCTCAAAAGTATTGCCGACTCCCTGGCCGGCCAGGCTGGTGCCTGGCCGATGGCAGTTCGCTTATGCACATCGTGAACGGAGCAATTTCCGTTCCAAAAAACTTCGAGCGCCAAGGGTTCGTTTGAAATCAAGGGCTTGGCGCATATGCTGGCGGCGGCAAAGCGCGTCGGCACGGATCTGGCGCAACGACTGTAAAGTATTCCGACAGGCCCGTCTGCCTTAGAAGAAACTTTCCGGTATCACCAGCACATCGCCGGGCCGCATCATCATATTGGCCGAGATATCGCCGTCCTTGATCAAGTCGTTCAAGCGCACCTGCAGTTTCTGTGGTTTGCCATCGACGGTGCGGATGATGCTGGCTTTGTTGCCGGAAGCAAATTCCGTGACGCCGCCCACGGCAATCAGCACATCCATCAGCGACATGTCGCGGCGGTAGGGCAGCGCCTGCGGCTTGGCGGCCTGGCCGATCACGCGGATCTGTTCGTCATAGGTGCCGACAAAGCCGGTCACGATCACCGTCACCACCGGTTGCTGGATGAATTTGGCCAGCGCCTTTTCGATGTCGCGCGCCAGTTCCGTGGAAGTCTTGCCGCTGGCCTGCAAGTCTTCCACCAGCGGCGTGGTGATCTTGCCGTCCGGCCGCACCGGCACCGACATCGACACTTCCGGGTTGCGCCAGACATTGATGTTGACGCTGTCGCCGGCGCCGATCACATAGTCGGGCGTTTCGCCGACGGCAGCCGGGGCCTGCAGACCGCCACGGCTGCTGGCGCAGCCGCCCAATGCCAGGGCTGCTGCAGCGATCGCGACATAGCCCAGCCATTTGACGAGAGTTGTATGCACTGTGTTCACCTGGATATCCTCTGAGCGGGTAGTGGTTCTTTTCAGGAAGCGCGAACTTGTCGAGCGGAAATGAAACTTGTCTGATTTTTCATTTTGAGATGACTATTTTATACCATGGCACCGGCCCAAAATACAGGAGAGACAGAAAATTCTTGTCAGGGTGTTTTGCGCTGTAGCAGCTCGCGCACATAGTTGGCGGGAATCGCATAAGTGATGCCGCTCGGGTTGCTGATCGCGTTTTCCTTCAGGCCCTTGACGAACACCATATTGATTACGCCATAGACGGTACCGGTGTCCGGATCATACAGCGGGCTGCCGCTGTTGCCGGGATAAGCGGTGCCGTCCAGCTGGAAGATGGGGAAGGCGGTGCGCTGCAGCTGGGCGATCAGGCGTGCGTCGAGTTTGCGCGAATTGACCGTTGGCATCGCGATCGGCGTAATCGCCGCCAGCGTGGCGCGATGGGTGGCGCGGTGCAGGCCCAGCGCCATGCCCAGCGGAAAACCGGTGAACGCCAGCGCTTGGCCCTCGCGCATGCTATCGGAGTCGCCCAGCTTGAGTACCGGCAGCGGTGCGCCGGTCAGCCGAAGATGGGCCAGGTCATGCTCGCGGTCCAGCGCCACCAAGGTGGCCGGACGGAACTCGACAGCGTCGGCGTTGCCGAGTACGATGCCCAGGGTTTCCTTGTTTTCCGTATCGAGCAGTTCGGGCACCACGTGCGCATTGGTGATGACGCTCAGGCCGTCGCCGACCGCGAAGCCGGTGCCGGTGAAGCTGATGGCCGGGCTGCGCGTGCGTTGAAAGCTGCCGACACCCACCACGGCCGGCTTGATGGCCGGTATCGTTTCGATGAGATTGCTGGCCGACAGCAGCCTGACCGGCAAGCTCAGGCACAACAACAGGCAGGCGGGACCTAGGAAAGGGTGGCGTAGAATTGACATTTGTATAAAATACCATTTCCAGCCCCCAGCGCCAAGACGCGCGGCAAACTTTTCACCGGAACCGGCCTTTGTCTCTGACGCGATCTCACCTCTGGCCTGTCGGCCGGCCGCTGTACCGCTGTGCCGCCTTACCCTGCGCCGTCGGGTTGCTGGCGATGGTCTGCGACTGGCCACTGGGCGGCGCCTGGCTGGCGCTCGGGCTGCTGGTGTGGCTGGCGTTGCTGCGGCGCTGGCCCGAGGCTTGGCTGCTGCTGGTGCCGGCGTTGTTGCCGGTGCTCGATGCCACCCCGTGGACCGGCCGGCTGTATCTCGACGAATTTGACTGCCTGCTGGCGGCCACGGTATTGGCCCAGGCCTGGCGTCCTGTGCGGCCGGCTGCCGTGCTGGAGCGCTGGCCGGCTGCCGCCTTGATCCTGGTCGGGCTGGCGGCGCTGGTCGCGCTGCTGATCGGTTGCTCGCCGTTTCCGTGGCCGGGGCCGAACTCCTTCAACAATTATTACAGTGCTTATAACGGCCTGCGCCTGGTCAAGGGGCTGGTCTGGGCCTTGCTGCTGCTGCCGGCCGTGGCCGAAGCGCTGCGCCAGGACGCGGCGGCCACCCGGCGCCGCTTCGCGCTGGGCATGAGCCTGGGCGTGCTGACGGCGGCGCTGGCCGTGCTGTGGGAGCGCGCGATGTTCCCCGGGCTGCTCAATTTCAGTAGCGGCTATCGCGTGGTCGGATTATTCTCCGGCATGCATGTGGGCGGCGCTTGCATCGAAGCCTGGTTCTCCATGGGCTTGCCGTTTGTCGGCTGGTCGATAGCAAACCGCCGTGGCTGGCCCCGGCTGGCCGCCGCACTGATCTTCCTGCTCGGCAGCTATGCGCTGGTGGTCTGCTATGCGCGCGGCGGCTACCTGGCGTGCGCTGTCGCACTGCTGGTGCTGCTGCTCGGTCTGGGCCTGCGGCCGCCGGCCATGGCGCCGAGGTGGGATAGCTTGCGCCTGCATGGCGGCATGGTCGGACGCGGCGTGCTGCTGCTGGCGCTGCTGGTGGCCATCGCCTGGCCGGTGCTGCAGGGCGCGGCCATGCAGCGCCGCTACGCCGCCACCGCGCGCGACCTGGGCCTGCGCACGGCCCACTGGGCCGATGGCCTGCGCCTGCTCGACGCCGGCCCGCTCAGCCGCTGGTTCGGCATGGGCCTGGGCAGCTATCCGCGCTTGCATTACCGCTATAGCGGCGAAAGCGTGCACGCGGGGGCGTATGGCCTGATGCAGGCCGACGGGGGCCACTGGCTGCAGCTGGCCAGCGGCAGCCCGATCTATGTCGAGCAGCTGGTCGGGCTGCAGGCAGGGCGCCATTACACGCTCAGCTTCCGCGCCCGCGCGCTGTGGGCCGAGGCTGAGCTGGGCCTGCCTTTGTGCGAGAAATGGATGTTATATTCGGTGCAGTGCCTCTGGCATGTCGTCAGTGTGCCGGCCGGGCAGGGATGGCAGCGTTACCGGCTCGAATTCGACAGCAAGACGCTGCCGCAGCAGCGCTGGCTGGCCAACCGTCCGGTCAAGCTGTCGCTGATCAATTTCAGCCCGGGCAGCGTTGCCGCTATCGATGACCTCACCTTGCGTGCCGACGACGGCAGCGAACTGCTGGCCAATGGCGGTTTCGAGTCCGGCATGGATCATTGGCTGGCCGTCGCCGACATCTTCCTGCCCTGGCATCTGGAAAACTGGTGGCTGCAGCTGGCGTTCGAACAGGGCGCGGCCGGCGTGCTGGCCCATGTGCTGTTGCTGGCCTGCGCTGCGGCAGCGCTGTTGCGCCTGCGCCGCAGCGGCAATCGCAGCGTGCCGGCGCTGGCGGCGGCGCTGGCGGCGTTCCTGGTACTGAGCGTTATCGATAGTTTGTCGGATTTTCCTCGCATCAGTTTTATTTTCTACTTGGCAATAATTCTGACGCTGTTGCAATCGCGCCAAGGCGGGCTGCTGCAATCCCAAGAAAAGCGTCAATTATTAGCTACAAGCCAAGAAATCTGATGTATCATAGATATTATAAAATGCAATTTAGGCAATTTTATTTTGCCACCGGAAAGCATGCGCAAGCATGGCGCCGGACCCAATTCAACGTGCGAGATTGACGAGATGGCAGAACTGACAGCGTTACTTTTGGCCTTTCTCAAGGCGATCGGGAAATATCGCTGGTATGCCGTCGCGATCTCCTGGCTGGTGGCGATCGCCGGCTGGGCCTACGTTTACCGCCTGCCCAACGATTTCCAGGCGTCGGCGCGGGTGTATGTCGACACCCAGAGCATATTGAAGCCGCTGCTGGCGGGCATGACCACCATGCCCAACATCGAGCAGCAGGTGGCGTTCATGCGCCGCACGCTGATCAGCCGGCCCAACGTCGAGCGTGTCATGCGCATGGTCGACCTGGACATCAAGACGCAGAGCGTGAAAGACCATGAACAGATGGTCGACGACCTGGTGGCGCAGATCAAGATCGGCGGCACCGAGCGCGATGATATCTATACGATCTCCTACAACAATGCCAACCCCAAGCTGGGCAAGGATGTGGTGCAGTCGCTGCTGACGATCTTTGTCGAAGGCAGTTTCGGCGGCAAGAAGCAAGAGTCGGAAAAAGCGGTCCAATTCATCGATGACCAGATCAAGACCTATGAGGATAAGCTGGCCGGGGCGGAAAACGCGCTGAAGGATTTCAAGCTGCGCAACCTGGACATGCTGCCGCGCCAAGGCGGCGATTACAGCAGCAAGATGGTCGAACTGAGCGACCAGCTGAACCAGGCGCGCCTGGAATACGAAGAATCGGTGCAGGCGCGCAATGCGATCAAGCGCCAGATGGCAGGCGAGGAGCCGGCCCTGGTGGCCGAGGCGCCCGAGGCGGTTGGCGAGAATCCGGAATTGGATGGCCGCATTTCGGCGCTGAACAAGCAGCTCGACAGCCTGCGCATGCAATACACCGAGGAGCACCCGGATATTGTTGCCGCCAAGCGCCTGGTGGCAACGCTGGAAGCGAAGAAGAAGGAGGAGGCCAAGCGCCGCCGCCCGCTTGACCCGGGCGCCGGCTACAGCCCCATGCTGCAGCAGATGAATGTATCGCTGTCGGTGGCCGAGGCGCGGGTGGCCTCGATGAAGGTGCGGGTCGACGAATACGCCTCGCGCCTGGCGCGCCTGCGCTCGCAGAGCACCGCCGCGCCCGAAGTGGAGGCGCAACTGGCCCAGCTGAACCGCGATTACCAGGTCAACAAGGAAAATTACTCCAAGCTGGTCGAGCGCCGCGAGGCGGCCAAGCTGTCGGGCGACCTCAGTTCGGCCACCGACATCATGACCTTCCGCGTTATCGATCCGCCGACCGCGCCAGTCACCCCGACTGGCCCGAACCGGCCGCGGCTGCTGTCGATGGTGTTCGGCGCGGCCTTGCTGGCCGGCTTGGGCGCGGCCCTGCTGATGAGCCAGATCCGCCCGACCTTCCTCAGCCAGTGGTCGCTGCGCGAAGTCACCGGGGTGTCGATACTGGGCAGCATCAGCATGAATTGGACCATGGAGCAGAAAATCAAGCGCAGGCACCGGCTGTACGCATTCAGTGCGGCGGTGTTTGGGCTATTCGGTGTCTACGGTGGAGTGATTGCCATGAGCATGTTACGGCAGTCGATGTAACGCAACGGGAGTGCAACGTGAGCATCATCGAAAAAGCGGCCAGCCGCATCGAACACAAGAAAGAAGAGCCGGTCGCGCCGTTGATACCGCGTGCCGAGGCTGCGCGCGCCGAAGCCGCTACCGAGCCAGCTGCGCCACCTGCTGCGCCACCTGCGTCGGCCGCGTCGGCTCCGGCTGCCGGGCCTGCGGCTGTGGCGGCGCGGTCGCGCCAAGCGCCCGAAGTGACCTTGGACTTGGCGCGCATGCAGCAGGTCGGCCTGGTCACTGCCGCCGGCGGCCGCACTCCGCTGGTGGAGGATTTTCGCATCATCAAGCGGCCGCTGATCAAGCGCGCCCTGCTGGAGACGGCGCCGGGCGAGCGGCCCGGCAACCTGATCATGATCACCAGCTCGCTGCCCGGCGAGGGCAAGACCTTTTGCTCGATCAACCTGGCCATGAGTATCGCCATGGAGCTCGATCACACGGTGCTGCTGGTGGATGCCGACGTGGCGCGGCCGTCCGTGCTGCGGACGCTGGGCTTGACCGCCCAGCGCGGGCTGATGGACGTGCTGCTGGACGACCAGCTCGACCTGGGCGACGTGATGCTGCGCACCAACGTCAATACGCTGAGCATTCTACCGGCAGGCACCAGCAACGCGCGCGCCACGGAATTGCTGGCCAGCCAGTCGATGAGCAACCTGGTGCATGAAATCGCGCACCGCTACCGGGACCGTATCGTGATCTTCGATTCGCCGCCCTTGCTGCTGACCAGCGAAGCGCATGTGCTGGCCAGCCATATGGGCCAGATCGTGGTGGTGGTCGAGGCCGAGCGCACCACCCAGCACGCGGTCAAGGAGTCGCTGCGCCAGCTCGATGGCTGCAGCAACATCAACCTGATTTACAACAAGTCACGCGATTTTCCGGGTACCGAAACCTATGACTATCACTATGGCTAAAGGACGCCGACTACCGGCGGCCTTGCTGCTGGTACTTGCCCCTGCCTGCCGTGCCGAGCTGAAATTTACGCCCGTCGTGGACTTGCGCGAATCCTACACCGACAACGTCAATCTGAGCAGCGCCGCGCAGGCGCAGAGCCAGTGGCTGACCGACCTGTCGCCCGGGTTTGAGTTGAGCGACAATAATCAACGGGTGCAACTGCGGGCGGCCTACCGGCAACACCTGTTTTACTCCACCAACCGCGACCTGCCGAACACCCAGCACTCGCAGGCGCAGGCTACGCTGGACGGCAAGGCCGCGGTGATACAGGACCTGTTTTACTTCGACGCATCGGGAACGATCAGCCAGCAGGCGGTGTCGGCCTTCGGCCCGCCGGTGCTGGACAATGGCTACAGCACCAACAACCGCACCGAGGTCAAGACCTTCCGCGCTTCGCCGTCGCTGCGGCACAACTTCGCTGCGTTCGCCCAGACCGAGCTGCGCTACACCCGCGACACCGTCAGCTCGAGCCAGAATGGTCTGGGCAACAGCAACGGCAACAGCCTGAACGCCAGCGTGACCAGCGGCCCCGCCTTCCATGCGTTGAGCTGGGGCTTGCAGTACTTCCGCCAGGTGCTGCATGACAGCATCACGCCGAATTCGACCATGCAAACCACGTCGGGCAACGTCAGCTATCCCTTGTCGACGACCTTCAGCCTGACCGCCAATGGTGGCTATGACAAGAACCAATACCAGAGCGTTGGCGCTGCGACCGCCGGCAAATTCTGGCTTGGCGGCATCAACTGGGAACCCAGCGGCCGCAGCAGCCTGGCCGCCAGCGTGGGCCGGCACTATTTCGGCAAGACCGTCAGCCTGAAAGCGAGCCACCGCAGCCGCGGCACCGTGTGGAGCTTGAATTACGACGACGCGGTCACCACCAGTCGCTCCAATTTTCTGCTGCCGGCAACGATAGATACCGCGACCCTGGTGGACCGGATGCTGTCGGCCAGCATTCCCGATCCGATACAGCGGGCGCTGGCGGTGCAAGCCTATCTGCAAGCGACCGGCTTGCCGCCGTCGCTGGCCGACAGCGTGAATTATTTGAGCAACCGTTATTTCCGCCAAAAGCAATTCCAGGCCGCCGTGGCCTACAAGGCCAACCACAGCACGGTGATGTTTACGCTGGCCGATACGCGTCGCCAGGGCTTGTCGCTGCTCGAGACCGACAGCCTGCTGCTGGGTAGCATCAATGGCGCGCTCAATGACAATACCCACCAGACCAGCGCCAGTGTGCAATGGAGCCTGCAGCTGAGCTCGCGCACGGCGTTCAATGCCAGCTTGACCAATACCCATATCGACTCGAACGATACCGGTATCTCCAGCCGCAACACGGCTGCGCGTCTGATGCTGAACCAACAGATAGGCGCCAGGTTGAGCGGTGCGCTGGAAGTGCGCCACGTGATGGGTAGCAGCGGACTGAGCGTCGGCAACTACAAGGAAAATGGCCTCGCCGCCAGTTTGAACCTGAAGTTATAAGGTAAGGGAGTTGAGCAAGCGATGTACGAAAATTATTATGGGCTCAGCGACAAACCGTTCCGGCTGCGCCCCGACCCCCATTTTTTCTATGGCAGCAAGGGCCACAAGCGGGCCATGGCTTACCTGGAATATGGCCTGGCGCAGGGTGAGGGCTTCATCGTCATCACTGGCGAAGTCGGCGCCGGCAAGACCACGCTGGTGCGCAACCTGTTCAAGCAGCTGGAGTCGGAGCACATCGTTGCCGCGCATATCGTCAACACCCATCTGGACCCGGACGACACCTTGCGCATGGTGGCGGCCGCCTTCGGCCTGCCTTACGAAAACCTGAGCAAGGCCGCGCTGCTGCACGGCTTGGAGCAATTCCTGCAAACGCTGGACGCGGAAGGCAAGCGCGCGCTGCTGGTGGTCGACGAGGCGCAAAATCTGGCACCGCGGGTGGTCGAGGAATTGCGCATGCTGTCGAACTTCCAGACGGCCGACAAGTCGCTGCTGCAAACTTTCTTGCTGGGTCAGCCGGAATTTCGCACCACGCTGCACAGCCCCGGCATGCAGCAGCTGCGCCAGCGCGTGATCGCCACCTACCACCTGGGACCGATGTGCGAGACCGAAACCCAGGCTTACATCGAGCACCGCCTGCACACGGTGGGCTGGAAGGACGACCCGTCGTTTTCGCCGGCGGCGCACGCGGCCATCTACGAATTCACCGGCGGCATCCCGCGCAAGACCAACCACCTGTGCGACCGGCTGATGCTGATGGGTTTCCTGGAAGAGCTGCACGCCTTCACCGACGTCCACGTGGACGAAGTGGTGCGCGACATCCGCCAGGAATTCGAGCTGCCGCCGGCCGCGCCAAACGCGGCGATCGCCCTGGGCGAGGACGAGGATGTGCCGCCGGCCTACAACGGCTACCATCCGGGCTATGGCATGGACGAGCGCATGATCAAGCTGGAGAAGTCGCTGGTGTCGGTGCTCTCTATCCTCAAACGCATGGTCGGCACCACGCCCGCCGCCAGCGGACCGTTTGATCAAAACGACTAGGGCTGCCTTGATGAATTCCCCTTCCGCACCGTTCGCCCAGCCGCAGGCGGCGACCATCCGCAACGCCATGACCATCGACGTCGAGGATTATTTCCAGGTGTCGGCGTTCGCGCCGCACATCGCGCGCGACAGCTGGCCGGCGCGTGAGTGCCGGGTCGAGGCGAATATGGAACGCATCCTCGGCATCCTGGAGGCGGGCCAGGTGCACGCCACTTTCTTCACGCTAGGCTGGATAGCCGAGCGCTATCCCGGCATGGTGCGGCGCATCGTCGCCGGCGGCCACGAGCTGGCCAGCCACGGCTACGGCCACTTGCGCGCGTCCGACCAGGACCGGGGGCAATTCATGGACGACATCGTGCGCAGCAAGGCCATACTGGAAGATATCGGCGGCCAGGCGGTGCTCGGCTACCGCGCGCCCAGCTTCTCGATCGGCGCGGCCAACCTGTGGGCGCTGGACACGCTGCGCGAGGCGGGCTACCGCTACAGCTCCAGCATCTACCCGATCCGCCACGACCACTATGGCATGCCGGAGGCGCCCCGCTTTGCCTTTTACCCGAACGGCCCGGATGGCTTGCTGGAATTGCCGATCACCACGCTGCGGCTGATGCAGCACAACCTGCCGGCCGGCGGTGGCGGCTATTTCCGCCTGCTGCCGTATGCGCTGTCGCGCTGGATGATGGAGCGCGTCAACCGCAGCGACGGCCAGGCGGCGATCTTCTACTTCCACCCCTGGGAACTGGATCCGGGCCAGCCGCGTCCCGATGGCCTGGGCTGGAAGACCCGCTTCCGCCACTACGTCAACCTGGGACGCATGGAAGGGCGCATCCAGGCGCTGACGCGCGATTTCGCCTGGGAACGCATGGACCGCCTGTTCCTGGAGGCGCCATGCGCTCGCTGATCGAAGCGGCCAGCGAGCGCGCCGCCGGGCACCTGCCGGTGCCGGCCTCCCCGCTCCCCGAGCCCGGCCCGCTGACCTTGCACCTGATGCAGCCGCAGGACCGCGCCCGCTGGGACGCCTTCGTCGAGGCGTGCCCGGAAGCGAGCTTCTTCCACCGCGCCGGCTGGCAGCGCGCCATCGAACAGGCGTTCGGCCACCGCACCTGGTTTTATTTCGTCGAACAGGATGGCCGTATCCAGGGCGTGCTGCCGCTGGCCCAGGTCAAGAGCCGGCTGTTCGGCCACATGCTGGCGGCCTTGCCATTTTGCGTCTACGGCGGCGTGGCCGCGCTGACCCCGCAAGCGCGCACCATGCTCGATCAGGCGGCGCTGGCGCTGGCCGCCGAACTGGGCGCCGGCCACCTCGAATACCGCAGCATCCGCGCCGCCCATGGCGAGGACGCGAACTGGCTGCGCAAGCCGCTGTACGTCACTTTCCGCAAGCCGCTCAGCGCCAATCACGAAGAGAACCTGAACGCGATTCCGCGCAAGCAGCGCGCCATGGTCCGCAAGGGCATCAAGTGCGGTCTGCGCGGCGAAGTGGACCAGGATGTGGAGCGCTTCTTCATGGCCTATGCCAGCAGCGTGCATCGGCTGGGCACGCCGGTGTTCCCGAAAAAATGGTTTGCGCTGCTGAAGGAAGCCTTCGGCGACGACTGCGAAGTGCGCGTGATACTGCGCGACGACGAACTGGTGGGCGGCGTGCTGAGTTTCTTCTTTCGTGGCGAAGTGTTGCCGTACTACGGTGGCGGCATGGCGCTCGCGCGCGAAGTGGCGGGTAACGACTTCATGTACTGGAACCTGATGCAAGCGGCGGTCGAACGGGGCTGCCGCAGCTTCGACTTCGGCCGCAGCAAGCTGGGGACGGGCGCCTACGACTTCAAGCACAACTGGGGCTTCCCGGCCGAGCCGCTGGAATATGAATACCGGCTGCAGCAAGCCGGTGCGGTGCCGGAAAATAATCCGCTCAATCCGAAATACCGGATGTTCATCAGCCTGTGGCAAAAGCTGCCGCTGGGCCTGGCCAACCGGCTCGGGCCGCACATCGTCAAGCACCTGGGGTAAGCCATGGAAGACCTGTTGCTGCTGGTGCACCGCATCCCTTATCCGCCCAACAAGGGTGACAAGATCCGCTCCTACCATCTGCTGCGGCACCTGGCGCAGCACTACCGCGTGCACCTGGGCTGCTTCATCGACGATGCCGACGACTGGCAGCATGTGCCGCGGGTCAGCCAGTGGTGCGCCAGCACGCATTTTGCCAGGCTCTCTGCCGTTCCGGCGCGGCTGCGCAGCCTGGCCGCGCTGCTGGGCGGGCAGTCGCTGTCCTGCGGCTACTATCGCCACGCCGGCATGCGCGACTGGGTAGCGCAGACCATGCAGGCCCATGCGGTGGGCCGCATCCTGGTGTTCTCGTCGGCCATGGCGCAGTACGTGCGGGCCTATCCGCAGGCGCGCCGCGTAGTCGATTTCGTCGACGTCGATTCCGACAAGTGGCGCCAATACGCCACCCGCAAGGCGGCGCCGATGCGCTGGCTGTATGCCCATGAAGCGCGCCGCCTGCTGGCATTCGAGCGCCGGGTGGCGCAGGACTGCGATGCGGCGCTGTTCGTGTCGGCGCCGGAGGCGCAGCTGTTCCGCCAGCTGGCGCCGGAGAGCGCAGCCAAGACCGGCTTCTTCAGCAATGGCGTCGACACCGCTTACTTCACGCCGGCCGCCGGCGGCGCCAACCCGTTTTCCGCCGACGAACACGCCATCGTGTTTACCGGCGCGATGGACTACTGGCCCAACGTCGATGCGGTGCAGTGGTTCGCCGCCGAAGTGTTGCCGGCCTTGCGGGCCGGGCAGCCGCGCGCCGTGTTCTGGATCGTCGGCGCCCGTCCGACGCCGGCCGTGCAGCAGCTGGCCGCGCTGCCGGGCGTGCGCGTGAGCGGCACCGTGCCCGATGTGCGGCCCTACCTGGCCCACGCCGCCGTCTGCGTGGCGCCGCTGCGCGTGGCGCGCGGCATACAGAACAAAGTGCTCGAAGCGATGGCCATGGCGCAGACGGTGCTGGTGTCGCCGCAGGCGCTGGAAGGCATAGACGCCGCACCCGGCCGCGAACTGTTGCTGGCCGAGGGCGCGCTGCAGTTCCAGGCGGCGTTGTCGCAGGCGCTGCTGGCGCCCGATGCCGCCATCGGCCGCGCCGCGCGCACGGCCGTCGAACAACGCTATAGCTGGGACAGCAACCTCGCTGGCGTCGACCAGTTGCTGGAGGCCGCCGTGCCGCTGCGGAGGAAGGCATGATCCCGATGCCCAAGCCAGCGCCTGACGCCGCCGCGCAAGCGCGCCACGCCGGCCTGCAGCCACCGCTGTGGGTGGCCGCCGCGCTGCTGCTGCCCTTGCTGGCCTACTTTGCCACCGCCCGTTCCATCGTCGCGATCTGGCAACGATCCGAGACCTTCGCTCACGGCTACGTCATCGTGCCAATCAGCCTGTGGCTGGTGTGGCGTCGGCGTGCCGTGCTGGCGCAGCTGCCGTTGCAGCCATACTGGCCGGCCCTGGCCCTGTTGGCCATGTGCGGCGCCGGCTGGCTGCTGGCTGACTTTGGTGATGTGTTGATCGTCAAGCAGTACGCTTTTGCTGCCATGCTGCCGCTGACGGTGCTGGCGCTGCTGGGCCGGCGCTACGCGCTGGCGCTGGCCTTCCCGCTGGCTTTCCTGCTGCTGGGCGTGCCCTTCGGCGAAAACTTCGTGCCGCCGCTGATGGACGTGACCGCCAATTTCACAGTGCACGCGCTGCACCTGACGGGGATACCCGTCTGGCGCGAAGGCAACAGCTTCAGTATCCCGAGCGGCAACTGGTCGGTGGTCGACGCCTGCAGCGGCGTGCGCTACCTGATTTCCTCATTTACGCTGGGCAGCCTGTATGCCTACCTGACCTACCGTTCGCTGCGTCGGCGCGTCATCTTCATGCTGCTGGCCATCATCGTGCCCATCGTCGCCAACGGCTTGCGCGCCTACATGATCGTGATGATCGGCCACCTGAGCGGCATGCGCCTGGCGGTGGGCTTCGACCACCTGATCTACGGCTGGCTGTTCTTCGGCGTGGTGATGTTCCTGCTGTTCTGGGTAGGCGCGTTTTGGCGCGAAGACCGGCCCGATGAGCTGCCAGCAGCGCCATTGGCGGTGCTGGCGGCAGAGCGCCACGCGCCACTTGGCCGCATGGCCGCCGCCGTGCTGGCTGCGGCCCTGTGCATCGGCGTCTGGCCAGCCTACGCCGGCTATCTGTCCAGCCAGGCCAGTCACACCGGCGCGCCGCAACTGGCTGCCTTGCCATCGACCTGGCCGGGCGCCGCCCCGTTCACCGAGTGGCAGCCGCTGTACACGCCTGCCCGCGCCGAAGTGCGCCAGTTCTATGCGGCCCAGGGCCGGGTCGGCCTGGCGCTGCGCTATTACCGCAACCAGGATGAGGTCAGCAAGTTAATCAGCTCGAGCAATCGCCTGGTCAACGGCGGCAGCGAAAACGGCTGGCACACGCTGCAGAGCACGGTGCGCAGCGAGACCGTGAACGGCCGCATGCTGGCACTGCGTGAAAGCCTATTACTCAACAACATAGACGGCCAGCACCTGCTGGTGTGGCAGTGGTACTGGATCGATGGCCGCAGCACCGTCAGCGATTACGTGGGCAAGTTTTACCAGGTCCGGCAAAAGATCACCGGCGGCAGCGATGACGGCGCCGCAGTATTCGTCTTTGCGCCTTACGAGGAGCAGGCCGATGTTGCGCGCCTGTCCCTGCGCGCATTCCTGAATGGAAATCTGGCAGCGCTGGACGCCATGCTCGCCAGCAGCAGGCAGCGTTAGGGCAGTCATGGAGACGCTATGGCCAGGAGCCCGGCGCAGGCGGGCGGGCAGCAGAACAATCAATTGGGGAAGGCCTTAGAGATCATGTGTGGAATAGTCGGAATGCTTGATACGCGGGGCGCGCGCAGCATCGATGCGGCGCTGCTCAAGCGCATGAACGAGACCCAGCATCACCGCGGTCCGGACGAGGGTGACATCTATGTGGAACCGGGCGTGGGCTTCGGCCACCGGCGCCTGTCGGTGATCGATCTGGCCAGCGGCCAGCAGCCGATGGGCAATGAGGATGGCAGCGTGCTGGTTTGCTACAACGGCGAGATCTACAATTACCGCGAGCTGAGCGCCGAACTGCAGGCACTGGGCCACACTTTCCGCACCCGCAGCGACACCGAAGTGATCGTGCACGCATGGGAGCAGTGGGGAGAGGAGTGCGTGCAGCACTTTCGCGGCATGTTCGCCTTTGGCCTGTGGGACCGCAAGCAGCAGCTGATGTTCTTGGCGCGCGATCGCCTCGGGGTCAAGCCGCTGTACTACACCATGCTGCCGGACGGCCTGTTCGCCTTCGGCTCGGAACTGAAATCGGTACGCTCGCTGCCCGGCCTGGGACGCAGCATCGACCCGCGCGCGGTGGAGGACTACTTCGCCTACGGCTATATCCCGGAGCCGAAGACCATCTATGCCGGCGCATTCAAGCTGGCGCCGGGCCACACGCTGGTGCAGCGTGTCGGTGCGCCGCTGGCGCAGCCGCGCCAGTTCTGGGACGTGCCGTTCAAGCTGCACCAGGGGATGACCGAAAGCGATGCGGCTGGCGAATTGATTGTGCGCCTGCGCGAAGCGGTGAAAATCCGCCTGGTGGCCGAAGTGCCGCTGGGTGCCTTCCTGTCCGGCGGCGTCGACTCCAGCGCCGTGGTGGCGATGATGGCCGGCCTGGCCGATGGCCCCGTCAACACCTGCTCGATCGCCTTCAAGGATCCGGCCTTCGACGAATCGGCCTATGCGGCGCAGGTGGCGGCCCAGTACCACACCGACCACCACACCGAGCAGGTCGACACCGACGACTACGGCCTGCTCGACACGCTGGCCGACCTGTATGACGAACCATATGCCGACAGCTCGGCGATCCCGACCTACCGCGTCTGCCAGCTGGCGCGCAAGCGCGTCACGGTGGCGCTGTCCGGCGACGGCGGCGACGAGAACCTGGCCGGCTACCGCCGCTACCGCTACGCGATGGCCGAGCACAGCGTGCGCGGCCGGATCCCGGCCGGCCTGCGCCAGCCGCTGTTCGGCACCCTGGGCCGCTGGTATCCCAAGGCCGACTGGGCACCGCGCGTGTTGCGCGCCAAGACCACCTTTGAAGCGCTCTCGCGCGACTTGGTGGAAGGCTATTTCCACGGCGTGTCGACCATGAGCGACGCCATGCGCGGGCAACTGTTCTCCGACCAGTTCCGCCAGCGGCTGCAAGGCTACCGCGCGATCGAGGTGATGCGCGAGCACGCGCAGCGCGCACCGACCGACGATCCGCTGTCGCTGATACAATACCTGGACATGAAGACCTACTTGCCGGGCGACATCCTGACCAAGGTCGACCGCGCCAGCATGGCGCACGCGCTGGAAGTGCGCGTGCCGCTGCTGGACCATCAGCTGGTGGAATGGATCTCCGGCCTGGACCCCAAGCTGAAGCTGCGCGGCAGCGAAGGCAAATACCTGTTCAAGAAAAGCCTGGAGCCCTATCTGCCGAACGACATCCTTTACCGCCGCAAGCAGGGCTTCGCGGTGCCGCTGGCGCAATGGTTCCGCGGCCCGCTGCGCAGCCGCGTGCGCGAAGCGCTGCTGGGTAGCAACCTGGCCGACACCGGCTTCTTCAACCAGCGCTACCTGGCCGACATGGTGGAACAGCACGAATCGGGGCGGCGCGACTACAGCACGCCGATCTGGAGCCTGCTGATGTTCGACGCCTTCCTGCGCAAAGAATTGCAGGGGAGCTGACAGTCCATGCACGCTAACACCAATCCCGTGCCCCAGCCGGCGCCGGTGCGCATCCTGCATGTGCTGGACCACTCGATCCCGCTGCACAGCGGCTACACCTTCCGCACCCGCGCCATTTTGCAGCAGCAGCGCGCGCTGGGCTGGGAGACCCACCACATCACCAGCGCCAAGCAGGGCGAGAGCGGCGCGCCGCACGAGCTGGTCGACGGCCTGCCGTTCTACCGCACGGCGCCGTCGCGCGGCCTGCTGGCGCGCTTGCCGATGCTGGGCCAGCTGGCCGTCATCAACGGCCTGGAAGCGCGGCTGCTGGAAGTGGCGCGCGAGATCCGCCCCGACATCTTGCATGCCCACTCGCCGGCGCTAAACGCCATCGCCGCGCTGCGCGTCGGACGCCGCCTGGGCATTCCGGTGGTGTACGAAATCCGCGCCTTCTGGGAAGACGCGGCGGTGGACCACGGCACTAGCCGGGAATGGGGCTTGCGCTACCGCGTCACGCGCGCCATGGAGACCTGGGCGCTGCGGCGGGTGCAGGCCGCCACCACCATCTGCGAAGGCTTGCGCAGCGAAATCGTCGGCCGTGGCATCCCGGCCGCCAAGGTCACCGTGATCCCGAATGCGGTCGACATCGATGACTTTTGCGTCGGCGAGCCGCGCGACGAAGCGCTGGCGCACAGCCTGGGTCTGCAGGGCAAGACGGTGCTGGGCTTTATCGGCTCGTTCTACGCCTACGAAGGCCTCGACGTGCTGCTGGCCGCGCTGCCGGCCATGCTGGCGCAAAATCCGCAGATCCGATTGCTGCTGGTCGGCGGCGGCCCGCAGGAACAGGCGCTGCGCGCGCAGGCCAGTTCGCTGGGGGTGGATGGCCAGGTGCTGTTTACCGGCCGGGTGCCGCATGGCGACGTGCAGCGTTACTACAACCTGGTCGACGTGCTGTGCTACCCGCGTTTGAAGATGCGCCTGACGGACCTGGTCACGCCGCTCAAGCCGCTCGAGGCGATGGCCCAAGGCCGGTTGCTGGTAGCCTCCGACGTGGGCGGCCACCGCGAGCTGATCGAGGATGGTCACACTGGCGTGCTGTTTGCCGCCGGCGACCCGCAGGCACTGGCGCGCCAGTTGCTGGCCTTGCTGGCCGCGCCGCAGCGTTGGCCGGCGCTGCGCGCACAGGGACGCCGCTTCGTCGAGGCGGAGCGCAACTGGGCCGCCAGCGTAGCGCGCTACCGCGCCGTATATGGCCGCGTGGCCGGCAAGGTATTGTGATGATTACGCCGTTGCGCATCGCGCTGGTCGGTCCGCTGCCGCCGCCGTCGGGCGGCATGGCCAACCAGACCTTGCAGCTGGCCGGCCTGCTGGCCGCCGATGGCCACCGCGTGGAAACCATCCAGGTCAATGCGCCGTATCGTCCCGCATGGGTGGCGTCGCTGCCGGGCTTACGCGCCGTGGCGCGCTTGCTGCCGTATCTGGCGCTGCTGTGGCGCACCGCAGGGCGGGTGCAGCTGTTTCATGTGATGGCCAATTCGGGCTGGTCCTGGCATCTGTTTTCCGCTCCGGTGATCTGGATCGCGCGCCTGCGCGGCTGCCCGGTGGTGATCAACTACCGGGGTGGCGAGGCGGATAACTTCATGCGCCGCTCGCAAGCGTGGGTGCGCCCCAGCATGCGCCGCGCCAGCGCTGTCATCGTGCCGTCCGGCTTTTTGCAGGCGGTGTTCGGGCGCTACGACGTCGCCACGCAGGTGGTTCCCAACATCGTCAACCTGGAGCGCTTTGCCGGCGCACCGGCCGCGCCAGCAGCGGCACCTGCATTGCGCCTGCTGGTGGCGCGCAACCTGGAAGACATCTACGACAACGCCACCGCGCTGCGCGCCTTCGCCATCGTGCGCGCACAGCGGCCGCAAGCCGTGCTGACCATCGCCGGTTCCGGCCCGCTGCGCGGCGAGCTGGAACAGCTGGCGCAGCAACTGGGCGTGGCCGACGCGCTCACCTTCACCGGCCGGGTCGACAACGCCGGTATGGCCGCGCTGTACCGCGATGCCGACGTCATGCTCAACCCCAGCCTGATCGACAACATGCCCAACTCGGTGCTCGAAGCGCTGGCCAGCGGCGTGGCGGTGGTCAGCACCAATGTCGGCGGCGTGCCCTACATGGTGGAGGACGGCCGCACCGCGCTGCTGGTGCCGCCCGCCGCACCGCAGGCGATGGCGGCGGCCGTGCTGCGCCTGAGCGCCGAGCCGGCGCTGTCGGCCAGCCTGCGCCAGGCCGGCCTACAGTTGGTACAGCAGTACGCCTGGCAGAACGTGCGCCCCTGCCTGCTGCAAATCTATCACGCGGTACTCGATCACACTCCCGTCGATCACAGCCCAGTCAAGAAAGCCAGACCATCATGAATACCCGGCATTCTCCTGCCTCGAACTGGTACACCGCGCTGGTTTCCGGCGCGCTGTTTCCCCTGCACGAGCGCCTGAAAGGGCATCGCAGCGTCGCCCTGCGGCGCCAGATGGAAAGCAGCCAGCACTGGGCGCCGGAAAAGCTGGACGCGCTGCGCATGGAGCGCTTGCGCAAGCTGCTGATACGCGCCAACAGCCAGGTGCCGTACTACCGCGAGCGCTTTGCCGAAATCGGTTTCGATCCGGCGCGCGACCTGCACTCGATGGCCGACCTGGCGCGCCTGCCGCTGCTGGACAAGGACAAGATCCGCAGCCACGTCGAGCAGCTCAAGGCCAAGGACGCGGTCAAGCTGGGCCGCTTCAGCACCGGCGGTTCGACCGGTGATCCGCTGACCTTCTACATAGGCAAGGAACGCATCAGCCACGACGTCGCCGCCAAGTGGCGCGCCACGCGCTGGTGGCAGGTCGACATCGGCGATCCGGAAATCGTCATCTGGGGCTCGCCCATCGAACTGGGCACGCAGGACAGGATCCGCATCTGGCGCGACCGCCTGATGCGCAGCGAATTGATGTCGGCCTTCGCCACCAGCCACGAAGGGCTGGACCACTACGTCGAGCGTATCCGCGCCGTGCGCCCACGCATGCTGTTTGGCTATCCGACGGTGCTGGCGCACATCGCCGCCCATGCCGAGGCAATCGGCCAGCGCATGGACGACCTGGGCATCCGGGTCGCCTTCGTCACTTCGGAATGCCTGTACGATGCGCAGCGCGAGCAGATCGAGCGGGTGTTCGGCTGCAAGGTGGCCAACGGCTACGGCGGCCGCGACGCCGGCTTCCTGGCGCACCAGTGTCCGGAAGGCGGCATGCACATCACCGCTGAAGACGTGGTGATCGAAGTGCTGGGACCGGACGGCCAGCCGCTGCCGCCCGGCGAATCGGGCGAGATCGTGGTTACCCATCTGCTGTCGGGCGATTTCCCCTTCATCCGCTACCGCACCGGCGATGTCGGCGCGTTGGACACGGCGTCCTGCCGCTGCGGGCGCACCTTGCCGCTGCTCAAGGAAATCCACGGCCGCACCACCGACTTCCTGATCGTCCCGGACGGCACGCTGATGCACAGTGCTGCACTGGCCTATGTGCTGCGCGACATGCCGGAGGTGAAGGCCTTCAAGATCATCCAGGAGACGCTGGAATGGACCCGCGTGCAGGTGGTGATGGACGGTGAAGTGGGCGACAGCCTGCGCGGCCGCATCCAGCAGGGCTTCCGCGCGCGCCTGGGCGGCAGCGTAACCATCGATGTCGAGCAGGTGCCGCGCATCCTGCCGGAGAAGTCGGGCAAATACCGTTATTGCGTCACTAAATTGGAATCGCCATGGAACACCTACTCGAAATGAATCCGCGCCCCTGTGGGCGGGCAGGGGCGCGGGCATGAGGGATCTCCTGGTGACGCTGATCGTGTTCGGCTCCCTGCCGTACATCTACAAGCACCCGGCCTGGGGCGGCGTGATGTGGGTCTGGATCAGCGTCATGAATCCGCACGCCCAAGGCTGGGGCTTTGCGCGCACCTTTCCGTTCGCCGCCCTGATTGCCTGCTTCACGCTGGCCAGTGTCCTGGCCAGCAAGGAAAAGTACAAGTTTCCCCTGACGCCGGTGAGCGGGGCCATGTTCGCCTTCCTGCTGTGGATGACGGTCAGCACGGTGTTTGCCATCCACTTCGACAGCAGCACCGACCCGCTGATCAAGGTGTACAAAATCTTTGGCATGACCTTTCTACTGATGCTGCTGGTCAGGGATCAGCGCCAGATCATGCAGCTGATCTGGACCGTCGTGATTTCGCTGGGCTTCTACGGCGTCAAAGGCGGCATTTTTACGATACGCAGCGGCGGCAACGAGCGGGTCTGGGGGCCCGATGGCACGTTCATCGAAGGCAATAACGAAATTGCGCTGGCCATCGTCATGGTGATTCCGCTGATTTATTTCCTGTATTCGCAGATCCACTACAGGTGGGGACGCATAGGCTGCCTGGCGGCGATGTTCCTGTGCGCGCTGGCGGCGCTGGCCTCCTATTCACGGGGCGCGGCGCTGGCGATCGGCGTCATGGGGGCATTCCTGTGGTTTAGGAGCCATAACCGCCTGACCTTTGGCCTGCTGCTGGCCATGGCCGTGCCGCTGATGCTGATGACCATGCCGGGGGCCTGGTTCGACCGCATCAACTCCATCAACGACTACCAGGAGGATAGTTCGGCCATGGGCCGCATCAACGCCTGGTATATGACCTTCAACCTGGCCAAGGACCGGCCGCTGGTAGGCGGCGGCTTCGACATCTACGATCCCGGCGTGTTCCTGGCCTATGCGCCGGACCCGATGGACGTGCATGCGGCGCACAGCATCTATTTCCAGGTGCTGGGCGAGCATGGTTTTGTCGGGCTGGCGCTGTATATCCTGATCGGGGTGCTGACCTGGCGCGACTGCAGCTGGGTGGTGCGCCACGCCAAGTCGCACCAGGACCTGCGCTGGGCCGCCAACCTGGCCACGATGGTGCAGGTCAGCCTGCTCGGCTTCTTTGTCGGCGGCGCCTTCCTCAGCCTGGCCTATTTTGACGTCCCCTATTATCTGGTGGTCGCCGTTGGCGCCTGCCGGCGCCTGGTGGCGCAGGCACTGGAGGGGCGGGTGGCCTCGAGCGGCACGGCCCAGGGCCGTCATGCTGAAAAGGCCAGCCTATGAACTTGCCCGTCCCGTCCGCCGTCCCATTGCCGGCGCTGCCGGCCGCCGGCTGGGCTGCCCTGTTCGGCAACAGCGTGTTGCGCTCTTTGTTGCCTGGTGGCGCGCGCAGCCCCGCGATCATGATCTATCACCGGGTTCGGCCCGCCCATGATCCATTGTTCCCCGACGAACTCGATCGCGACGATTTCGCCCGCCAGATTGCCTTGCTGGCGAGCTGCTGCCAGGTGATGCCCCTGCTCGATGCGGTACGCCATATGCGGGCCGGCACACTGCCGCCGCGCGTTGCCTGCATCACCTTCGACGACGGCTACGCCGACAATGCCGAGATCGCGCTGCCCGTGCTGCAGCACTATGGCGTGCCGGCCACCTTTTTTGTGGCGAGCGGCTTCCTGAACGGCGGGCGCATGTGGAACGACAGCGTGATCGAACTGGTGCGCCGCGTGCCGGGCGAGGTGCTCGACGCCAGCGCCCTGGGCCTGGGGGTGCATGCTCTGGCGAGCCCGCAGCAGCGTACGCAAGCGATCCATCTGCTGATCCGCCAGCTGAAGTATTTGCCGATGGCGCAGCGCCAGCAGCAGGTCGACAGCCTGGCCGCGCTGGCCCGGGTGGCCTTGCCGGATGACCTGATGATGAGCGATGCCCAGGTGCGCCAGCTGCACCGGGCGGGCATGGCGATCGGCGCGCACACGGTACGCCATCCTATCTTGAGCGCGCTGGATCTGGCCGAGGCGCGCAGCGAGATTGCCGCCGGCAAGCAGGCGTTGGAACAGCTCATTGCCGCGCCGGTGCCCTTGTTCGCCTACCCGAATGGCCGGCCAGGCGTGGACTACCGGCCCGAGCATGTGGCGTTGGTGCGCGAGTTGCAGTTCGAGGCGGCGGTGTCGACCTCGCTGGGGGCGGCCGGGGCGCGGCCTGACTTGTACCAGCTGCCGCGCTTTACGCCGTGGGACCGGCGCCACTGGCGCTTCGCGCTGCGCATGGCGGCCAATCTGACGCGCCCGGCGCAACTGGCCTAAGCGTGTGTAACCGAACTGGAAAATGAGCGCGCATGACACTCAAGACTGAAGTAGTAAGAGGCCTGAAATGGACGGCTGGCGCCAAATTCGGCGGCCAGCTGATCACCTGGGGCATCACGATTTTCGTGATGCGCCTGCTGGCGCCGGCCGACTATGGCCTGATGGCGATGGCCTCGGTCTTCATCGTGCTGCTGGCCATGTTCGTCGACATGGGGCTGGGCGCGGCCCTGGTCCAGGTGGCGGAGATCAATACGGAAAACATGCGCAAGGCCTTCGGCATCCTGCTGCTGACCAATGGCATGCTGTGGGCGGGACTGAGCCTGGCGGCGCCGCTGATCGCCAGCTTTTATGGCGAGCCGCGCCTGACTCTGGTGCTGCGTGTGTTGGCGCTGCAATACCTGCTGACGCCGTTCTACACCTTGCCGGACGTGCTGCTGCAGCGCCGCCTGGAGTTCCGCCAGCGCTCGCTGATCGAACTGGGCTCGGCCGTCATCGGCAGCCTGGCCACGCTGGTGCTGGCGCTCAATCACTACGGCGTCTGGGCGCTGGTGCTGGGCAACCTGGCCGGTACCGTCTGGCGCACGCTGGCCGTCAATGGGGTGGAGCCGTTCCGCCACTTGCCCTTGCTGGCCTGGCGCGACATGCGCGCGCTGCTGTCGTTCGGCGGCAACGTGACCGCCTCGCGCCTGCTGTGGTTTTGCTATACCCAGGCCGATACCGTGATCGTCGGGCGCGTGCTGGGCGGCCAGGTGCTGGGCCTGTATTCGGTGGCGATGCACCTGGCGTCGCTGCCGGTGCAACGCGTCTCGGCGATTTTGAACCAGGTGGCGTTTCCCGCCTTCGCCCGCTACCAGCACGACAAGGCGCTGATCGGCCGGCAGCTGGAAAAGGCGTTTGATCTGATGAGCCTGGTCGCCTTCCCGCTGCTGTGGGGCCTGGCCAGCACCGCCTCCGAGCTGGTGCCACTGGTGCTGGGGCAGGGCTGGCAGGACGCCGTGCTGCCCTTGCAGATACTCAGCCTGGTGATGCCGTTCCGTACCCTGCTGGCCTTCTTGCCGGCCATCACCGATGCCATGGGGCGGCCGGAGGCGGGCATGCATAATGGCTTGCTCGGTTGCCTGATCATGCCGCCCGCCTACTACATCGGCTGCCATTGGGGCATCGCCGGCGTGGCCGGCGCCTGGGGCTTGGTATTCCCGTTGGTATTGCTGGTCAATATGCGGCGCATGCTGCACGTGATAGGCCTGCGCCTGCGCGACGTGCTGCGCCAGCTTGCCCGGCCGGTACTGTGCGCGGCCGGTATGGCGGCCATGGTGCGGATCGGCAGCGCGCTGCTGGCCGGCCGGCTGGCACCCGGTTGGGTGTTGGCGCTGGAGATCGTCATCGGCGTGCTCGCTTATGGGCTGCTGACGCTGGCCATCAATCGCGGTGCCGTGCGTGATGCACAGCGCCTGGTGCTCAACCGCTGAACCGCTTTTGCTGACACGAATAGCCATGACAAATGAAACGCGGCCGTTGATACTGCACGTGATCCATCAGCTGGCGATGGGCGGGCTGGAGAACGGCCTGGTCAACTTGATCAACCATATGCCGGCATCGCACTTTCGCCACGCCATCGCCTGCGTCGAGGACTATTCCGACTTCCGGCTGCGCATCGCGCGCCAGGATGTCGAGGTGTACGCCCTGCACCGCTCGCGCATCGGCGTCTGGCGCTTGCGCGGCGAGCTGTTCCAGCTGTGCCGGCGTCTGCGCCCCACTATCGTCCATACGCGCAATCTGTCCGGCCTGGACGCGCTGTTGCCGGCGCGCTTGGCCGGCGTGCCGTTCTGCGTGCACGGCGAGCATGGTTGGGATGTCGACAACCTGAAAGGCGAGCGCTGGAAACCGACGCTGCTGCGCCGGCTGCATACGCCGCTGGTAAACGGCTATGTGACGGTGTCCAAGGACCTGGAACGCTACCTGGTCGAGCGAGTGGGCGTAGGCCGCGGGCGCATCTGGCAGGTGTACAACGGCGTCGACACGGAACGCTTCGTGCCGCGCCCGGTGCGCGATCTGTCGGCGCTGCCGGCCGGCTTTGCCGGTGCGGACAGTTTCATCGTCGGCACCGTCGGGCGGCTGCAGGCGGTGAAGGACCAGGCCACGCTGGTGCGCGCCTTTGCCGCGCTGCTGCGCAGCGTGCCGGCGGCGGCCTCGCGCATGCGGCTGGTGATCGTTGGCGATGGCGCCCTGTCGCAGCCGCTGCGGGCGCTGGTGGAGCAACTGGGCATCGCCAGCCAGGTCTGGTTTGCCGGCGCCTGCAATGCGGTGCCGCGCATCATGGCCAGCTTCGATGTGTTCGTACTGCCCTCGCTGTCGGAAGGCATTTCGAACACGATACTGGAAGCGATGGCTTGCGGTTTACCTATACTGGCCACGGCGGTCGGCGGTAATCTGGAGCTGGTGCAAGAGAGCCAGTCGGGCCGCTTGTTCCAGCCCGGCGACGTGGCGGGGCTGGCGCGACTACTGGCCGACTACGGCAGCGACCCGTCGCTGCGCCGCGCGCATGGCGAGCAGGCGCGCCAGAGCGCCGTCGAACGCTTCAGCCTGGGGGCGATGGTGGCCAATTACCAGGCCGTGTATGAAAACCTCAGCGCGCGGCGCTGATGGACTATGTTGAAAGCAAGCTTACCATGACAAGCAATATTCTTCCCCGCAAGCTGACGACGCTATGGATACTGGCACTGACCTTGCTGGTACAGCTGGCCTTGCTTTGCTTTAGCCTGCCCATCACGCAAATCCTGTCGGGCGCGCACAGCTACTACATCGACAATCCCTTTCACGTCTACCAGATCGAGCTGGGGAAAAGTTTGCTCCAGCATGGCCACTTGCTGGGCTACGATCCTTTCCTCGGCGCCGGCCACCTGGGCGGCATGAGCGATAATGGCAGTGCGCGCTTGCCGGTGTTTGTCGCGGCCTTGTTGCCGGCCGTGCCGACAGGCGTGGTGTACTCGCTGTACGTGCTGGTATGCGCCCTGATCGGGCCGCTGGCCGTGGTCTGGCTGGGGCGACTGCTGCGCTGGCCAGCCTGGCACAGCGCGATGGCGGCGGCGCTGGGGCTGGCGCTGTGGTGGATCGGCGCCTTGCACTGGTTTCATACGGCGGGCATGGTCAGCTATGTTTGCGGCTCCTATCTGGGCTTGCCGTACGCGGCCTGGGTCTGGCAATTGTGCAGCGCAGGGCACAGGCCCGGCGCTGCCAGACTGGCCGGCGCCGGCATCCTGGGCGGCCTGGGTATGTGGCTGCACCCCTTGTTTCCGATACTGGTTGGCTTGCTGTTTGTCGGATTTGGCGTCGCCGATTTCCGTGCTGCCAGTGTGCGGCGGGTCGTGTTGCGCGGCGCGGTGATTGCCACCATCGCCTTGCTGGTGAATTTGCCGTGGTTGATCGCCATGCTGGGTAATCACGACATCGGCGCCAATCCGCTGGCGCTGCATCCGTTCCAGAAAGAAATAGGCTTGCAGGTGGCGCTGAAGCCGGCGCTGGGATTGTGGACCGGCATGGGTAGTTTCTGCAATCCGCTGCTGCTGGCGGCCTGCCTGGCGGGCCTGTACTTTATGCGCGGCGAGCCACGCCGGCGCCTGCTGCCCTTCGTGATTGCCGGTGTCCTGCTGCTGCTGTTTGCCGCCTTCGGCGCGCTCAGCGCCGCGCTGGCGCAGTTGCAGCCCAACCGTTTTGTCGCGCCAGCCTTCCTGCTGATCGCGATGGGCGCGGCGTACTGCGCCGGCGAATATCTGCCGTGGCTGGGACGAGATGGCTGGAGCAAGGGCCGGCTGGCGGGCATCGCCGTTGCCGCGCTTTTGTGCCTGTACACCGGCCGCGAAATGGTCCGCGAAGCGATGGCCGGCCCGCACGGCCACTACGGCAAGACGCCGCCCGAGCTGTCCGGCGCGCCGCCGCTGGTGGCGCAGCTGGAGGCGTGGATCAGCGCCAACACGACACCGGACGGCCGCATCCTGTTTGAAACCTCGCTGGCGCGCATCCATGGCGGCGGCCATGTGGCGGGCCTGATCGCGTTGCAGACCGACCGCGAATTCATGGGGGCAGGCTATCCGTATTCGCTGCCGGCGGTATCCTTCTGGGACCGGGTCGCTTTCGGCCGGCCCATCCAGCAGCTCAGCACGGCCGAGCTGGCGCAGGGCCTGGATTTGTACAACGTCGGCTGGGTGATCGCGCATACGCCGCAGTTGCAGAAGGCGATGGAGGCGCTGCCGAGCGCCAGTGCGGCGGCGCAGTTCGGCACGGTGCGCATATATAAAATCGACCGTCCGCTATCCTTTATCGCCGAGGGTGAGGGCCGCATCGCGTCGCGCGGCTTCAACCAGATCCATGTCAGCGGCGCCGGCGGCGTGTCGGTGATACTCAAATATCATTGGCTGCCCGGCCTGGTGGCGTCGCCGGCGGCCAGCATCGAGCCGGTGCAGCTGGCGCCCGGTTTTCCACCATTCATCCGGGTGCGCAATCCGCCGGACGATTTCACGCTGTCGCTACATTGATTGAACGGGGAGAAATGATGCGAACTTCGGAAGCAGTTGTGTACGAGGCCGGTATCGACGCTGTCAGCGACCGGCAGCCGCCGCCGCGGCGCTCCATCTGCGCCGATACGCCCGGCCAGCCGCGGGCGCTGAACCTGTATAGCAATTTCTCGCTGATGCCTCTGCAGCTGGTCGGCGCCCCCGGGTTGGCCACAGCAGGCCAGCGGCTGGCTGGTCGGCTGGTATTGGCTGTCACAGTCGCGCTGCTCGAACAGCACCGTGCCGGGTGTTGCCTCGGCCGTCATCGCGATCCTGATACCGGGCGGCGCCCAGTTGCTGGCGCCGGGCGTCATCGGCGCAGACCCGGGCCGGCTGCATCTGCATGTCAAGCGCAAGCTGCAATACGTCGTACCTCATCCATCCCGCACTGTGTCTCCACCATAGGAATCCGGATATGAACATCCCCTTCAATAAGCCGTATATGACCGGCAAAGAACTCTGGTATATCTCGCAGGCCCACGCCAGCTGCCACCTGGCCGGCGACGGCCAGTTCACGCGCAAATGCAATGGCTGGCTGGAGCAGCGCATCGGCAGCCAGAAGGCGCTGCTGACGCATTCGTGCACGGCTGCGCTGGAAATCGCCGCGATGCTGGCCGACCTGCAGCCGGGCGACGAGGTCATCATGCCGTCGTTTACCTTCGTCTCCACGGCCAACGCCTTCGTGCTGCGCGGCGCCGTGCCGGTGTTTGTCGATATCCGTCCCGATACGCTGAACATCGACGAGGGCAAAATCGAAGCGGCGATCACGCCGCGCACCAAGGCCATCGTGCCGGTGCATTACGCAGGTGTGGCCTGCGAGATGGATACCATCATGGACATCGCCCGCCGCCACAACCTGCTGGTGATCGAGGATGCGGCGCAAGGCATCATGTCGACCTACAAGGGCCGGCCGCTGGGCAGTATCGGCCATCTGGCGGCCCTGTCCTTCCACGAGACCAAGAACATCATCGCCGGCGAAGGGGGGGGCTTGCTGGTCAACGATCCGCGGCTGGTCGAGCGCGCCGAGATTATCCGCGAAAAGGGCACCAACCGCAGCCAGTTCTTCCGCGGCCAGGTCGACAAATACACTTGGGTCGACGTCGGCTCGTCCTACCTGCCGGGCGAAATCGTCGCCGCCTTCCTGTGGGCGCAGATGGAGGAAGCCGATGCGATCAATAAGCGCCGGCTGGAGATCTGGGCCAACTACCACCAATGGTTCGCCAGCCTGGAGAAGGCGGAAAAAATCCGCCGCCCGGTGGTGCCGCGCGAGTGTGCGCACAACGCGCATATGTACTATCTGCTGCTACCCAGCCTGGAGCGGCGCACGGCCACCATCGCGCGGCTGAAGTCGCAAGGCATACAAACGGTGTTCCACTATGTTCCGCTGCATTCTTCGCCACAGGGCCTGGCGCTGGGACGCACGGCGGGACCGATGACGCATACCGACAGCGTCAGCGACCGTTTGCTGCGCCTGCCCCTGTGGCTGGGGCTGGAAGATAGCTTGGCCGACGTGATCGCGGAGATTATTGCGGCCGCGCAATAGCAGGCTGGTGCGCCGCGCCGGAATTGACAGCCATAGGCATGACTGGCATTATTTGCATGGCTAATGGATAACATTCCCACCGGCGCCAACTCCCGCCACTGTTCATCCACCCGTCAGGACGACAATGTTTCAGCTGCTCAGAACGATCAAGAATAAATTTTCGCAAGACCCCCCGCTGCCTCAAGGCGCCATCGCGGAATTACAGGCCGACCAGCGCGGCCTGCCGGAGGCCGATCCGGGTTGCCAGGCGGTGATCGCTGCATGCACCAGCTGGATCGGTGTGGCGCAGGACAAATCGACCAGCGCCGACGGCGGGGTCGCGCGCGATTTCAGCCTACTGCAAGGCTGGGCCAGTTCCTATCCTGAAACCACCGGCTACATCATTCCGACCGTGATCGACATGGCCTGCCGCGAGCGCAGCGACGAGCTGCATGCACGCGCGCGCCGCATGCTCGATTGGTGCGTGGCGATCCAGTTCCCGGAAGGCGGCTTCCAGGGGGGCAAGATCGATTCGACGCCGCGCGTTCCCGTCACGTTCAACACCGGCCAGATATTGCTTGGCCTGGCGGCCGGGGCACACGCTTATGGCGATGCGCGCTATCTGGATGCCATGCACCGCGCCGCATCCTGGCTGCGCGACAACCAGGATGAGGACGGCTGCTGGCGCAAGTACCCGACGCCGTTCGCCAAGCCGGGCGAAAAAGCTTACGAGACCCATGTGGCGTGGGCCATGTTCGAGGCCGACCGCGTGGCGCCGGGCCATGGCTATGGCGCGGCCGGTTTGCGCCAGGTGGATTGGGCCTTGACCAAGCAGCAGGCCAACGGCTGGTTCGAGGCCAATTGTCTGAACGATCCGGTCAAGCCACTGACGCATACGCTAGGCTATGTGCTGCGCGGCGTGCTTGAGGCCCATCGCTTCTCCGGTCGCACCGACCTGCTGGAAGCGGCGGCGCGCACCGGTGCCAGCGTGGCGCAAGTGATCGCGGCCGACGGCTATATCGCCGCCCGGCTGGACCGCAATTTCCAGCCGGCCGCCGACTATGCCTGCCTGACCGGCACCGTGCAGTTGGCGCACTGCCTGTTCATCCTGTACCAGTTGACCGGCGAGCAACGCTATTTCGACGCCGGCCAGCGCGCCACCCGCTTCGTGCGTCGCACCGTCTGGATGGACGGGCCGCAGGAACTGCGCGGTGGCGTCAAGGGTTCGTTCCCGGTCAACGGCGACTATGGCCAGTGGCAGTACCTGAACTGGGCCGCCAAGTTCTGTATCGATGCCAATTTGCTGGAGCTCGATCTGCTGCGGCCCCAGCATGCTTGATCGGCTCAAGCATCGTGTCAAGGCGATGCTGGAAGTATTGCGCCGGCGGCGCAGCGCCAACTCGCTCAAGCAGACGCAGCGCCATGTCGGTCGCGCCGACCTGGCGGCCGACCTGGCCCGCCTGGGCATCGCCAGGGGCGATGCGCTGTTCATACACTCGTCGCTAAAAAGCCTGGGCTATGTCGACGGCGGCGCCGCGACGGTGGTGCAGGCCCTGCAGGATGCGGTCGGGCCCGAGGGCACGCTGCTCATCCCCACCTATTACATGCCGGGGGGCACGATACGGGGCACCTGCGAAATGCCGGACTATGTGTTTGACGCGCGCAAGCACGGCACCCATATGGGCCGGCTGCCCGAAGCGTTTCTCGCCAGTGCAGGCATCTTGCGTAGCATCCATCCCACCCATTCGGTGTCGGCCTGGGGCCGCCATGCGGCCTATCTGACCGAGGGCCACCACCGCGCGCCCTCCGTGTTCGGCGAGGGCTCGCCGTGGCAGCGCTTTGTCGGGCTGGAGCAGGCCAAGGTGCTGGGCCTGGGCATTTCGATGGGACCGGTGACTTTTTACCATGTGCTGGAAGACGCCATGGGCGACGCGTTTCCGGTGCCGGTGTGGGACGATCAGCGCTACCTGCTGCCCTGCCTGGACCAGAACGGTCAACGCTGCGAGGTGCCGGTACGGCCGTTCGCGGCCGATATCGCGCAGCGCCGCATCGACCATCCGTCGCGCGCCGATCTGCGTGATTATTTCATGACGGAGTTCAAGCGCTCAGGCTTGCTGGTGGCGGGGCAGGTCGGCGATGCCGACGCCTGGTTCATTCCCGCGCGCGGCTTTTTCGATCACCTGCAAAAGCTGTGCGGCGAGCACCTGACCATTTACTCCACGCCGGCCGAGCTGGCCGCGCGGCCGCTACCTTAAACCGACTCGACGTCGGATACGCGCGGCGCCACCTTGCTGACGCTCTTGCGCTCGCTCCACGCGCCGCCCAGTTTGATCATCGGATGTTCGATCAGGTGATAGCCCAGGTAGGGCAGCAGCAGCAGCAGCAGCAGGAACACGCTCCACTGCAACGCGAGCGGGCGGTCGGCCAGCGACATGAAGGCCAATTCCAGTATCGGGTAGTGGAACAGATAGATGCCGTAGCTGTACTTGGCGATGGTCTTGCTCAAGCGGTTCAGGCGCGGCGCCTGCAGCTCGCGCATCCATGGGATGATCAGGCCCAGCGACAGGCATACCACCCAGCGGCCAACCATGCTGTGCCTCGGGTCGGCAAACAGCACAAAGCCAAGGCAGCATAGGGCCAGCGTCGGCGGCCATAGCCATCCAGGGAATTTTTCATTGCCTTGCATGCGCCAGGCGATGACGCCGCCCAGGAAGCAGGGCACAAACTCCAGCACATTGAGCCGCATCGATACCAGGCCGGGGACAAAGGCCAGCGGCAGCGATAGCAGCCACAAGGCCAGCAGCCAGCCGACCGGTCGGTTCTTGAACAGCACGTACAGGAACGGCAGGGCAACATACATCTGCACTTCCAGCGGCAGCGACCACATGACGCCGTTCACGGCGCGGGAATAGGTCAGGTTATGCGTCAGCGCCAGGTTGCTGGCAATTTCCAGCGTGGTCCATTGCTGATCGCTGAGCGTGTATAGGACCAGCACGAAGACGATACTCAAAGGATAAATCCGGAACAGACGCTGCAGGTAAAAGCGCTTGAACAGCGGCGCCCCCGTCAGCCGCTGGCGATCCAGGGACTGCATCAGCACCAGGCTGGTGTGCACGAAAAACAGCATCACGCCCAGTTGCCCGTAGCTATGCAGCGCTTCGGTTGGTACGCCGCTGACCACCCTGATCGAGTGCGAAATCAAGACCAACAGCACGGCCACGGCGCGCAGCAGGTCGAGGTTGGGTTTCATCATCATTTTTAGCAACAGGGTTGAGGGGCGGGCTGATGCCCTGCCATTTCCGGTTCCGCTAGGCTCGCGCCGGCTTTTCCAGCATATAGTAAGAGCAGAGGCCGGCAAAGACGCAGAGCAGCAGGCCGCCCAGTTGCGCTAACGCTCCGCCGGAGCCGTACAGATAATAGATTTGCTGCCACAGGTAGATCGAAAGCCCACAGCCCCAGCGTGCGCAGCGGCTTACTGGCGAGCAATGCTTGCACCGTTGTCGGGGCCGAGGGCAGCAGCTTGACCAGCAGCGCGAAAATGGCGCCGCCTAGGAAGATTTGCAGCGGCGTGGCATGCGACCACCACTGAGTGGCGAGACCGAGTGCCAGCAAGGCGGTGTAGGCCGGCCAGCGCAGAGTAGCATGGCGGCGGCCCTGCAAATGCAGGATCAGGAAGGCTGAAGCGAAAATGCCGCAGGCCGATACTGCGGAATGCAGCCAGTGGCCGCTCAGTGCGCGGCCGCCGTACTGGGTCCAGTAGTAGACGCCGCCCAGCACGAACAGGATATAGCGATGCTCCTCGACACTGAGCGAGCAGATGTGCCCGAAAGGCATGACGGTGTGCCCCAGTTCTCCAGGAAAATAATTATTCATGAACAGCGCTGCCGCCAGCAGTTCATGCCAGTTGATCTCGCGATGCAGCAGCGACATGGCCGCGACCACGGCAAACAGGAAGAAATACACTGCGGGCATGATGCGCGCGATGCGGCGCCGGTAGAACGTGCCTATCCCGACTTCCTGCAGGAACAGGAAGCGTGCCATCAGCAAGCCCGACAGCACGAAGAACAGCTTGACGCCCACGGCACCGAAATTGATGCCCGGATAGGGAAAATAGTGGCCGATCAAGAGCAAGCCGATGGCCAGGCCGCGCCAGCCATCGAGACAGTGCGAGTGTTCTGCGCGCATTGCCGGCTCCGTTGAAGTTGAAAGTCTATTTTGCACTAAAATTGCATATTGGACCATGCAAACATGGGCGGTTTTGCGCAATCACATCAATCGCCACCTTGCTTGTTCTCCTTGTAGGATATTGCTATCCTTGTAAAACTGTTCTCTCCTAGGGATTGTGAAATGATTTCAACCAGCCCGACGGCGGATGCGCGCACGGCCACGATGCAGTTGTTGTTTCCAGCGCCGGTGATGCATTTTGACTGGCCCGATAGCGACCGCTTGAACACGGCCTTGCGTGAAGTCGTGCTGGCCCGACGGGGCAGCAGCCCGGGCACGGTCAAGACCAACCGCGGCGGCTGGCAATCGGACGCAGACTTGCAGAATTGGCAGGAGCCGGCCATCGGCGAACTGTTGCAGCGCATGCTGGCGCTGGCGCAGGAATACGTCACGCGCCAGCTGGGCCGCAATGACGAAACGCTGGCCAGCGGATGGAAGATCCGCGCCTGGGCCAACGTCAATGAACGCGGCCATTACAACCGCGCCCACGATCACTTGGGCAAGTATTCCTTCTTCAGCGGCGTGTACTACGTCAATGTGGGCGACATCGAGGCCGGCAAGGCTGGCGGGGGCCGCACCCGTTTTGAAGACTGGAGCTTCGTCGCCATCGATGTCGACCGCGACAGCGATGCGCTGCGGCGCGACTGCATCATGACGCCCCGCAATGGCCGGATGCTGCTGTTTCCTGCCAGCCTGATGCATTCGGTCGAACGCTACGAGGGCGATGCGCAGCGCATTACGATTGCGTTCAATTTATACCATCCCAGTTTCTCGGTGCCGCGGCTGGCTGAGCGCCTGCAGGAGAGCAACTGGTGGTGGACCAATTTCCGCGGCGTGATGATACTGCGGCGCAAACTACGCGAGAAGGCCTACGCGCTGACTTTGCTGCCACGCGAAATTTCGGCGCGGCCGGTCAGCAATCCGTGGTCCTTATCGGCCTGGCTCAAGCACCTATCCATGGCACTGCAAAACGCAACTGCGCTGGCGTCGGAGAGTTATGACGGCAAGCGCAATGGCTGAACGGGGCATGTCGCGCAGCTTCTCGCTGTATCTCGATCTGTTGCGTTTGCTCGCTGCGCTGGCGGTCATGGTGTCGCATATCAGCGGCTTCACCTTTGGCGGCATGCAGCCCATGCCCATTTCGGTGGGCCATAACGCGGTCATCGTCTTTTTCCTGCTGTCCGGCTATGTGATCGCTTACGTGGTGGACCACAAGGAAAACCAGCCGCGCGCCTTCTGGGTCAGCCGGCTGGCGCGGATCTATTCGGTGGCCTTGCCGGCCGTTTTCCTGACGCCGCTGGTCGATGCCGTCGGGCTGCAACTCAATGCGCAGTTCTATGCATCGGGCTTGACCACCCACGACTATCCGTTGGTACGCATCCTGGCCAGCCTGGGTTTCGTCAACGAGTTGTGGCTGGTATCGATCATGCCGTTCTCGAACTCGCCATACTGGTCGCTGTGTTATGAAATGTCATATTACGTGCTGTTTGCGATCTACTGCTTCGCGGACGGCGGCAAGCGCTGGCGGTGGCTGTCCCTGGCGGCGCTGGTGATCGGTCCCAAGATCATGTTGCTGGCGCCGATCTGGGGGCTGGGCGTGGTGCTGTATCGCAAGCACAGCTGGTATGCGATTTCCCGCTCCACGGGCTGGCTGTGCTGGAGCGTTTCCTTGCTAGGCATCGTTGCCTTCCAGTACTACGACATCAGCAAGCCGGTGTCTGGATGGACGGCGCTGCAGCTGGGACCGCGGTTGTACAACCTGCTGCATTTCTCGCAGCATTTCCTGGCCGACTATCCGCTGGCCCTGCTGATCGCGATCAATTTCATCGGCTTTCGCCGCATCGCCGACCAGTTCGCGGGGGCGTTTGCGCACAGCGCCGGCGCGATCCGTGCGGCTTCCGGGTTGACGTTCTCGGTGTATTTGTTCCACTTGCCGCTGGTATTGCTGTTCCTGATACTGTTCCAGGACATGGGGCCGGGTATCGGCTATTTCCTGGCCACTATCGGCGCCACGCTGGCGGTGGTGGTGCCGCTGGGCGCCGTCACCGAGCGGCAAAAGGACAGGCTCAAGGATTGGCTGAGCCGCAAGCTGCCGTCGCTGGGGCCGCTGGCCAGGCCCGGTTAACAGCCAGCCTGCCGGCGTTCGCGATTCCAGAACATAGCGTTTGCCGGCCGCAGCCTATCCCATCCCGGCAGGGCGCACTACACTGCTAGTCCGATCCTAGGGGACATCGTATGCGCAACGTCAATCAATTCAACCTTACCGACGCCGTCAATGCGCGGCTGGCCGACTGCGGCAATGCGCGCCTGCGCCAGATTGTCAGCAGTTTCACCAGCCACTTCCATGATTTCGTGCGCGAAGTGGGCTTGACCGAGGCGGAATGGCTGGCCGGGATAGCGTTCCTGAGCGCCACCGGCCAGAAGTGCGACGAGCAGCGCCAGGAATTCATCCTGCTGTCCGATGTACTGGGTATTTCCATGCTGACGGTGGCGCAGAACCAGGGGCCGTTCAGCGCCGCGACCGAGGCCACCGTGTTCGGCCCTTTCCACGTGGCCGATGCGCCGCTGTTCCCGCTGGGCGCCGACCTGGGCAACGGCGCGCCGGGGGCGCCGTGTTTTGTCAGCGGCCGGGTGCGCGGTATCGACGGCGAGCCGGTGCCCCACGTGCTGCTCGATGTCTGGCATGCCGACCAAGATGGCCTGTACGACGTGCAGTACCAGCAGGCCGACAGCGGCCACGCGGGGCGCGGCCGCCTGTATGCCGATGAGGCCGGGGCTTTCCATTTCAGCACCATCAAGCCGGTGCCGTATCCGATACCGGTCGATGGTCCGGTGGGCCAGCTGCTCAATGCCACCGGACGCCATCCATGGCGCCCGGCGCACATCCACTTCATGCTCAAGGCCGCCGGCTACCAGAGCTTGGTGACGCAGGTGTTTGACCGGAACAGCAGCTATCTCGATAGCGACGCGGTGTTTGGCGTGCGCTCCTCGCTGGTGGGCGATTACGTACGCCACGAGGCGGGTGCCAGCTATCGCGGACAGGTGATCGGCCAGCCGTTCTATGTGCTGGAGTTCGACTTTGTGCTGAAGCGCGCCGGCGCGAACGGGCACGCATCGGTATAGGGTTCGGCCTGCTCCATCAGGTCGGCCAGCAGGCGCGCGCTGGCCGGGCCCAGCGTGAAGCCCTGGTGGCCATGGCCGAAGTTGAACCACAGGCCGGCATGGCGCGGCGCCGGGCCGATGACCGGTTTCATGTCGGCGGTGCAGGGACGGTTGCCCAGCCACGGCTGGCATTCCACCGGCTGGCCCAGGTCCAGCAGTTGCCTGGCCTCGGCTTCGGCGCCTTGCAGCTGGCGCGGCGTTGGCGGCGCGGCGATGCGCGCAATCTCCGCGCCGGTGGTCAGGCGCAGGCCGCGCTGCTGGGGCGCCAGCAGGAAGCCGCGTTGCGCATCCAGCGTGGCCAGGTTCAGGCTGGCGCCACCGGTGTAATGGCGGTGGTAGCCGCGCTTGATGAACAGTGGCAGGCGGTAGCCCAGGCGGCGCGTCAGCTGGTCCGCCCAGGGCCCCAGCGCCAGCACGGCCTGCTGCGCCGTGATGCTGCCTGCGCTGCTGTCGGCGCGCCAGCCGCTTGCGAAGGCTTGCAGGCTGGCCGCGTCGCCAGTCACCAGGCGCCCGCCGCGTTGCTGGAACAAGCTCGCATAACGCTCGACCAGTTGGCCGGGATCGCTGACACCCCAGGTATCGAGCCAATGCACGGCACCGGCGAGCGGCATGCGCAAGGCCGGCTCCGCCGCGGCCAAGGCCGCCGTGTCCAAGCTTGAAAAGAGTATGCCGTATTCGCGGTGCAGCCGCTGCGCCTCGCGCACGCCTTCATCGTAGGCTGGTTCGCTGCGGTAGATGAAACGGAAGCCGTCGCGCCGTATCAGGTCATCGGCGTCGGCCAGTGCGATGTAGCGGGCATGTTCGCTGGTGGAGTGGGCAATCAGGCTGGCGTACTGCCGGCTGATCTGTTGATAGCGTTGTGGTGCGGATGCATGCCAGTAGCCTAACAGCTGCGGCGCGGCGGCCAGCAGGCCGTCCAGGTGGTACTGCATGTCGAGCCGCTGGCCCAGCGCGGCGCTGAGCAACGTAGCCAGGTCGCGCGGCATGGGATGGGGTTCGACGGCTTCGCGCTGTATCAATCCGGCGTTGCCGTAAGAAGTCTCCTGGCCCGGCGGCCGGCGGTCGAGCAGCGTGACGGCATGGCCGCGCAGCGTCAGTTCCAGCGCCGTGCAGGTGCCGACCATGCCGGCGCCCAGTACCAGGATCTCTTGCGCCATCGGCGCCTCCCGCGCTCATAATTGGGTTGGTGAACATACAGTTCTGCCTTGCCAGTCTAACCCGGGAGCGCCGCGTTGGGGGCTTACTTGTCCAGCACCACCAGCGGCTGGCCTTTTTCGACGAAGTAGCTGGCCAGTTCCTTGGCTACGCCGTTGCCGACGTTGCGGGCCGAGTGCTTGGTGCCGGCCGGAATGAACAGCGACTGGCCGCTGTGCAGCGTCACCGGCGGCTGCTCGTTCAGCTGGTATTCCAGCGTGCCTTCCAGGACAAAGGCCACTTCTTCACCCGGATGCACATGCTTGGGGGCGAACGCGCCTGGGGCGAAATCGACACGAACTTGCACGATCTGGCGGCCTGGGGCGCTGCTGTCCTGCGCCACCAGGTCGACGCGGCCGATGCCCGGCCCTTGTGCGTGGGCTGCCGGCAGCGACAGCGCGCTGCCGGCGAGCAGTACGGCTGCTGCCATGGTTGGGAAGAGTTTCATTTGCTTTCCTTGGTAGTGGAGATGGGTGTGCCGGAAAAACAATTAGCGGTAGATCGGGTCAGGCAGGGCGTACACGTGTACGTCGCCGACCTTGCTGTCTTCCGGTGCGATTTTCGCCAGCGCGAACACGGCTTCAGGCTGGAAGGTGCTGAAGTGCCAGACGAAGCTCTTGCCTTCCACCTGGAATTGCACCGTTTCGCCATTGGTGACGCTGACCGATTTGGTGTCTGGCTTGATGACGACGGTGCGGTCGACCGGGGTGTCCTGGGCGGCGTTGCCGTAGTCGGCGCTGGTGTTGCTCAGGCCATGGGCGCCGGCGGTGGCGGTCAACAGGGCGGAGGCGATAACGAGGGCGGCTTGGAACGTAGGTTTCATGATTAAGTCCTTGGGTTGGTTAAGCGTTCGCAGCGTTGTTGCTTGCGATGACGTCATTAGACCGCTCCAGCGTATCCGTCATGTGTCGGCGTATAGGGCGTGGAAATTGGTTTTGTATCGTGCCCCGGCCCAGATACAAAGCGATACATTCGATGGCTAGTGCTGTTGGGGGCGCAGAAGCAAAACCGCAGCTCCAGGGAGCTGCGGTTTTGATCAGGCCATCAGTTTTTGCAGCGATTGCTGCAATTCATCGGCGCCGGCGTAGCCGCCGCTGACGGGAGTGAGCCGGCCTTCGCGCTCCAGGAACAGCGCCGGGAAGCTTTGCACGCCGATGCGGCGCGCCAGCGTGAAGTCGGCCTGGGTCGCGGCGATGACCTCGGCCGAGTTCCATACCTTGAAGAATTCGGCGGCGTCGACGGCGTGGCCGGCGTCGGCCAGCGCCTGCGCGCCCATCAGCGACAAGGTAGCGCCGTCGGTGGTGTCCAGCGCATCGACATAAAAGCCGCGCTGCAGCTGGCGGAACACAGCCAGCAAGTTCACTTGCGGGGCGATGTTGCGCGCTGCCACGAAGGCACGGCAGATCGGCTCGGTGTTGTAGATGAAGCCCTGGCGTGCCAGCAGGCCGTCGCGGTTGAACGGCAGGCCGCTGACCGCTTCCACGCGTGCCCAGTGGGTCAGGCGGAAGCGCTTGCCCGCGTCGTCCAGCATTTCGCTGCCGCCGTTGCGCAAACCTCCGGCGATGATTTCCACAGCCAGTTCCGGATGGCGGCGCTGCAGTTCGCTCACTTCCCTGCCAAAGCCGTAGCACCACGAGCACATCGGGTCGGCGACATAGATCAGCCTCATGGCTGGCCCGCTTTCTGCGCCGTGCTGCGGGCACGGACGCTGCTCACGTCTTCGCCGGCGATGCCCCAGTTGTCGGTTTCGACTTCGTCGATGATGACGAAGGTGGTGGCGGGATTTTTCTTCAGCACGCGGGCGAGCAGCTCGGTGGCGCCGGCGATCAGTTGCTGTTTCTGCTCAGCGGTGACGCCTTCGCGGGTCACGCGGATATTTACATAGGGCATAGTGGCTCCATGGGGGAGGTGGATGGTGCAGCCACTATATGCCGCGGTCGGGCGCCGATAAATCGCCCCCTCAGCAATTAACTTGATACATCATGTAATGAATTGCACCCGCGGTCCAAGCGGAGCCGCGGGCTTGCGACGAGAACTTGCTGATGCTTATGTTGGTTTGCGGCGGCGTGCGAGCAGGCCCAGTACCGCCAGGCCGCCCAGCAGCATGCCATAGGTTTCCGGTTCAGGTACCGCTGCTACGGTGGCGCTGGCGGTGTACTGGCCGGCGGTGTTCGACATCACCGAACCTTTGATTTGCAGGTAGTAGCCCTCCGCAGCCAGGCTATTGTTGCTCAGGGTCCAGTGATCGGTCTGGCCGGACGACAGCATCATGCCGTGCTGCACCAGGGTGCCGCCGGACGTGTACAGATCCAGTCCGCTGATATCCAGGCCGTTCGCGGGGTTGGCGCTGTAGGAGAATACGTCGGCATTCAGGCTGCTCATGCCAGCCAGGCTGAAGGTGTATTTATCGGCGAAGGTATTGCCCTGGTTATGGCTGCCGAACAGCTGACCAAAGAAAGCGGCGCCACTGGCGTCGAAGGTCAAGGCGGTGACCGGGTTGCTGATGTCGGTAGCCGAGGCGCTCTGCGATAGCAGCGCGGCGCCGGCCAGGCTCAGTGCGGTCAGTGTGGTCTTCAGAGTCATCATAAGTAGCTCCTGAAAGAAATGGGCATATGCCCGTTGAAGGAGTTCCTACGCTAACAAAGCCGCTGTTGCGCACGCATGCGCAGCCCGCCAGATGTTACAAGAGCTTACAACTTTACTGCGTGAAATTACCCGCGTGCGGCGCCGGCGCGCGCGCAACGGCGCCTTGTGGTGACTGGCTGTCTGCAATTGGCATAACGACAGGAAAGACCGAAGTCGGACTGATCCTACAATCTCTCGGGTGGCATTTACCGCCAGCGTTAACGCACGCAATGGAATTTAAGCCAGCGCTAAGCTGGCTGTGGGCGCTGCGGCGGCCAGGGGGCAAGGGTGCGTCAGTAGCTCGTCAGCGGCACCGGCGCACCGTTCTTGAAGGTGAAGATGGTCACCGGCGACGCCCTCAGGTCGCCCCGTGCGTCGAAGGCGAAGGTGCCGGTCACGCCCTGGTAGGAGCCCGCTGCCAGGGCCGCGCCGACCTTGGCCGGGTCGACCGAGTTGGTCTTTTGCATGGCTTGCGCGTACATCATGGTGGCGTCGTAGTAGGTGGCAGCGTAGACGTCGGCATCTTGCTTGAAGCGTGCCTTGAACCTGGCCTTGAAGGCCGGGCCGCTGGCTGCCTTGTCGAGGATGGCGCCGCCCTGCGAGCACAGGATGTTTTCGCCGGCCGCATCGCCGCCCAGCTTGCCCATCTCCACGGTGCAGATGGTGTCGCCGCCCAGCAACTTGGCGTTGATGCCCAGCTGCTTCATCTGGCGTGCCATCGGCGCGGCCTGCGGCGCATAGCCGCCAAAGAAGATCGCCTGCACGTTCTTGGCTTTCAGCTTGGTCAGGATGGCGGTGAAGTCGAAGGCCTTGTCGGTGGTGAATTCGTGGCCGGCCACGGTCATGCCGGAAGCCTTGGCCTGCTTCTTGAATTCTTCGGCCACGCCCTGGCCGAAGGCGGTGCGGTCGTCGATGACGGCCACGTTCTTGAGCTTCAGTTCATGGGCCGCGTACAGCGCCATCTTGGAGCCCAGCTGGGTATCGCTGGCGTTCATGCGGAAGATGCCTTTGTAGCCCTGCTGGGTGAGCTTGGGATTGGTCGCCACCGGGGCGATCAGCGCGCCGGCGTCGTTGTAGGCGCGCGAGGCCGGGATGGCCACGCCCGAGTTGTACGGGCCGACGATGAACTTGACGCCCTGGTCGACCAGCTTCTGCGCCGCCGCCACGCCGGCTTTCGGGTCGCCCTGGTCGTCTTCCGATTGCAGTTCGAATTTCACTTTTTTGCCGCCGATGGTGATCGGCTTGAGGTTCAGTTCTTCCACCGCCAGGCGCGCGCCGTTTTCATTGTCCTTGCCGGAGAAGGCCTGTGGGCCGGACAGCGGGCCGCTATGGCCGATCTTCACTACCATGTCCTGCGCGCCGGTCATGCCGGCCGTGCCCAGCAGCGCCACGGCGGCTGCGATGTGCTTGAGTTTCATTCGATCTCCAGTAGGTGAAAAAACAGGGGCGTGCCGTTCTGCGGCGGCACTGAGCCGTGATTATCGCTAAAAAAGCGCGGCAGGGCTACCGCGACTCTGCGTGCCTGGCCATGGCGCCCGTTTGCACAGCCGCTGCAGCGTGGCGTTGATGCGGTCGATGATGCCGTCGTCGCGGTCGCCGGCGATGGCGAAGAACACGCCGCTGCTGGCGCTGCGCGGCGTGGGCAGCACGCGGAAGGCCACGCCGGCCGGCGCAGCGATGGATTTCAGATGCTCCTTCATCAGCGTGTTAATGCCTTGTTGGACCTCGCCGGCGCAGAGCGCATAGGCCTGGATCAGCAGCACCGCATCGACCCGGAACAATGTGCCGCGCGCGCGGTCGAACTCGTCGCCATCGCTGTAGCCGTGTACCGCGCCCATGCTCTTGCCGCGCAGGTCGGCCATGCTGTGGAAGGGGACGGTGGCGCCGCTGCGGGTCACCAGCCACAGGTGCTTGACGGCGGCGCTGTCGGAATAGCGCAGCGCATGCAGCCGGTCGGCGCTTTTGGGCCGGCCGAAGCTCGGGCCTTCGCCGGCGCTGGCGTTGCGTTCGGCGCACGCCCAGGGATAGCTGCGGATATCGAACACGATGTCCCGTTCCTGCTCGATGCTGTCGAACAGTTGGCGCTGCCATCGCGCGCCCGGCTTGGGCTTGCCATGTGCGGCGAGGGTATCGCCTACCAGCAGCGTAACCTTGCTGGGCGCCACATGGGCCGGCGGCAGCAGCGCCAGCAGTACAGCGCACAGCAGGACGGACCAGCAACGAGCTTGCAACATCGGCTAACGGTCTCCGCGTATGGTTGGGCGTGCTATCGCTGATGCAGAAAAAGGCGGCAGTTCACAAATGCTGAATGTGCTGTTGCGTTCCCGGGCGTTGTTGCGCGGTGCTGCATGTATTACATTGATGAAATATTATTGACCAGGATGCCCCATGACCACTGCCGGCAGTTTCAAGCGCTCCACTTCCCGCTACCGCAACTGGATTACCTCCGATGGCGCGCCCGGCCCGAGCGGCGCGGGTGGCTGGCGCGCCGAGGCGGGACGCTATCACCTGTATGTGTCGCTGGCCTGTCCGTGGGCGCACCGCACGCTGATCTTGCGCCAGTTGAAGGGGCTAGAGCAGATGATTACGGTGTCGGTGGTGCACTGGCTGATGCCGCAGGGCGGCTGGAACTTCGCGCCCGGCCCGGGCGTGGTGCCGGACCACGTCAACCATGCGCAGTGGCTGCGCGAGGTGTATCGCCAGGCCGACCCGCATCATGACGGCCGCGTGACCGTGCCGCTGCTGTGGGACAAGCAGCGCCAGAGCATCGTCAATAACGAATCGTCGGAAATCATCCGCATGTTCAACAGCGCCTTCGATGGCATCGGCGCCAGGGCGGGCGACTACTATCCGGCCGAGCTGCGCGGCGAGATCGACGTCATCAACCGCCGCGTCTACGATACGCTCAACAATGGCGTCTACCGCGCCGGCTTTGCCACCACGCAGGCCGCTTATGCCGAGGCGGTGTATCCGCTGTTCGACACGATGGACTGGCTGGAGCAGCTGCTCGCTCAGCGGCGCTATCTGCTGGGCCAACGCATCACGGAAGCCGACTGGCGTTTGTTTGCGACACTGGTGCGCTTCGATGCCGTGTATGTGGGCCACTTCAAGTGCAACCTGCGGCGCCTGGTCGACTATCCGCATCTGTGGAACTACACGCGCGAGCTGTACCAGATGCCGGGCATTGCGCAGACGGTCAACTTCGAGCATATCCGGCGCCACTACTACGAAAGCCATCGCGGCCTCAATCCCCATGGCATCGTAGCGGCCGGGCCGCTGCTGGACTTCATGGCGCCGCACCAGCGCGCAAGCATCGCCGGCTGAGCGCCGCTTGTTGCGACGGGCACGGCGAGCGCCGTCAAGTGGTCGGCGTGTGGCCGCTGTCCACCGGGCCGGCCGGGTTCACGCGCCGCACCGGACGCACCGTAGCAGGCTGTCCAGCGCGCCCGCCTGCCGCATGGGCCGTGTCGCTGATGTTGTAGGCCGCAATGGCGCCCGCCAGCGCCGGGTTGGCGCGCAGCAGATCGGTCTGACCGACGGGCTGCTGGTTGGCGCTGGCCTGGTTGACGCTTTGCTGCACCGCAAACGATTGCTGGGCGGCCGCTTCGGCCGCCGCGGCTTCGGCGGCGCGCGCATCCTGTTGCGCCGCTGCTGCTGCGGCGTAGGCCGCTGCCAGGTTGTCGGCAGTCGCTTGCGCCGCCGCCGCTTCCTCGCTGGCGATGCTGGCCGCAGCGTCGATCGCTGCCGGCCCGCTGGCCAGGCTTTGCGCCGCGCGCGCCTGTGCGGCCGCGCTGGCTGCAGCGGTGTTTTGTGCCGCCAGGCTGGCCGCTGCCGCTTGTGCTGCCAGCGCTTGCGCCTGCGCTCCCGCTGCCGCGGCATTGGCTGCCGCGATATCGCCGGACCGGCTCTGCGTAGCGGCCGACTGCCCACTTCCGGCCGCCGCCGCCGCCGCGTTCTGCGCGATGGCGGCCTGCGCCCCCGCCTGCGCCCGTGCGGCATTGGCCGTATTCAAGTCTGACGATGCCAGCTGCGCCGCAGCAGCGGCGCTATTGGCTGCCCGCGTTGCGGCCTGGGTCGCCGCGCGGTCCTGGGCGGCGCTGGCCTGTTGCGCGGCGCTGGCCGGTGCGGCGCCAGCGGCGGTCTTGGCGGGCGCTGCCGTGCCAGTGTGCGGCGTTGCGGCGGTGGCGGCGGTGGTGGAAGCCTGCCGCGCCGGTGTGGCATAGCCCTGCACAGGGTGTTGCGCAATCGCAGGCAGCGGTTGCGCCGCAGCGTGCACCAGGGTGATATCGTTGGCCGCCGCTTGCGCGGCTTGCTGCTGGGTGGCTGTCAGCGCTGGATTGGCGGCCGGCACAGCGGGTGTGCTAGCCAGTTGCTTGGTGCCGGCGCTGGGCTGCGGACTTGACGTCACCTGTTCCAGCGCCGCACGCGCCAGGGCGAGCCGCGTGTTGGCGGCGATGTCGGCCGGCGCCAGTACCTGCAGCTGGCTCGACGCCAGCGCTGCCGCGCTGCTTGCCGCAGTGCTGACCTGCTGAGCAAACTGTGCCGCCACATCGCCGAATGTCGCAATCGTCTGCTGCAGCGTGGCGTTAGTGGCCTGCTGGTTGGTATTGAAGGCCGCCCGCAGCACCTCATTGTCCAGCGACAAGCCGCCCGCCGCATCCGACAGCAGCGGCGCTTGCAGCGTCACGCCGATATGCGCCAAGTCTTGCGCCGTGCTGCTTCCCGGTGCGGCGTTGCCGGTGTTGTTGAGCTGGGTCAGGTTTTGCACCAGATTGTTCAGCAGCGACGTACCCTGCGCCTGTCCTTGATTGAAATCCACCGACGGCAGCAGATTGAAGGCCGTCACCAGATGCTGCGCCACGTCGGTCAGGCGCGCCAGCTGCTCGGTCGGATCGGGCGGCGCGGCGCCATTGGCCACGGCGGCCTGCAACTGGTTCAGCTGCTGACTGGCCTGCGACACGCTGGATAAAAACTGCGCTACCGGCGACAGGTCCACCACGCTGGCCGTGGTGGATAGCGGCGCCAGCGCCGCAGCGGCGCTGGCCGCGTTGGCGGCAGTGACCTCCGCTGCCGGACCGGTGGGCTGGGTCGGGGACAGCGTCAGCGGGGCGGCTGCCGGCGCGGTCGTGGATGAGATAGGAAGCATGGCGCTCTCCCGGACAATCTGTGTCACCGCAGCTTAGCGCTGCGCTGCGCTCCAGTCTGTGTGCCAGCTCACATAATACCCCTATTTGCAGCGCTTGGAGTCTGCTTGGAGTCCGGTTGGAGTTTGTTAGTTGCCGCACTGTGAGACGCAGCACTAGCGCCTATTGTTGCCCTTGCAATCCCTTAGTCACCCATACTGCAAAGGACATCATCATGGAAAACAGCACCGACAACAAACTCAACGTCGCCCGCGACGGCGTCACCCAGATCGGCAAGGACTTGCGCAGCGAAGCGCATAGCGCCATCGACAAGGCCGCCGACAAAATTGCGCCCGCCACCGATCGCCTGGCCAGCAGCGCTCACACCGGCGTCGACAAGGTGGCCGACAGCATGGAAGACGCCGGCCACACGCTGCTGGAACGCGGCCAGCAACTGGGCGTGGCCTACAAGCACATGGCCGAAACGGGCCGCAGCTATGTCCGCACCAGACCGGCGATTTCGGTGCTGTTGGCGGCGGCCGCAGGCTATGGCTTGTCCAGGCTGTTCAACTCCCGTAAATAAGGGCTAGCGCCGCCGGTGCGCCGCGCGGCGGCAATCGCTACTACAAGGAGACCCCCATGCTTTCCCAGTCCCCCATGCCGCGTGCCTTCGCGCCCGGCGACGCCGTTCATGCCGACGGCCTCAGTTCCGGCGTCACCTGGAGTGCGGTGTTTGCCGGCGCCGCGGCCGCGGCCGCGCTATCTTTCGTGCTGCTGATCCTGGGCTTGGGCCTGGGCCTGTCCGCGGTGTCCGCATGGCGCTACAACGAGGTCCCGCTAGGTAAATCAACCATCTTGTGGCTGACCTTCATGCAGCTCGCTTCGGCCGGCGTGGGCGGCTACCTGGCTGGCCGCCTGCGGGTCAAATGGGCCGCCGTGCATAGCGACGAAGTCTATTTCCGCGATACCGCGCACGGCATGCTGGCCTGGGCCATCGCCACACTGCTGACGGCGGGCTTGATGGCTGGCGCGGTGGGCACCGCACTCAGTAGCGCCACCCAGGCCGGCGCAGCCGCCGCCAGCATGAGCGCTGCCGCCGCACCGGGCAGCGCTGCCTCAGGCTACGCCGGCACCGAACGCTCGCTGGGCAGCTATTACAGCGACATGCTGTTGCGCGCCCATGGCGCCGCGACCGACACCGACAACGGCGCGCAGCGGGCTGAAGTGAACCGCATACTGCTGGGCAATCTGCACGGCGGCGGCGCCCTGCACGGGGACGACCGCCAGTACCTGTCGTCCCTGGTCGCCAAGCGCAGTGGACTGGCGCCGCAGGATGCCGACGCCCGCGTCGACCAGGTCTATGCGCGTCTGCGCAGCGATACCGCGGCCGCCGCCGAGGCCGCCAAAATTGCCGCCGACAACGCTCGCAAGGCTGCTGCCGCTTCGGCGCTGTGGATGTTTGTCGCCTTGCTGATCGGCGCCTTTGTCGCCAGCCTGTGCGCTACCTTCGGCGGGCGCCGCCGCGATGGCGTGTCCGCCGTCGTGCAGCGGCCATGACTTTGACCCAAACACCAGGAGAAGACTATGCGTTCCATGCTACTTTGGCTGCTCGGTGTGCCGATTCCGATCATTATCCTGATCGCGCTGTTTGCACACTAGCTGGCCACCAATCACCACCCTAAAAAAGCAACTTCGCCGGTGGCAGGTGGGGGATCGCTACTGAGTAGCGTGGCCGCTCCGTCCGACCCAGCGCAGCTAGGACCGGGAAGCGCAGCCGAGCGCACTGCAGGCCCTCGGCTGGTATTGCTTTTGAGGTGCATGCTAAATCTTCAATATTGGCGCTGGTAGTGATATCCTCACTCCAGCGACCTCCCCCATAAGGACATCGCGCAACCCGAGCAATCCTATCTCAAGTTGACGTATGGATGTATACGCCCCACAGAAATGGCTGCCGCATGAGAAGCCCCTGCTACCGGGGTCGCCGTCCAGTCCCAATCACCCGACGGCGCGGCGCGTCGCTTTTCTGGTGGTCGGCTTGATCGTGGCCGTCACCGGCGGCCTGGGCAATGCGCTGGTATCGGTCAACCTGCCGTACCTGCAAGGCTCGCTGGGGGTGTACTCGTCCGAGATCCAGTGGCTGCCGGCCGCCTACGTGATGGCCAACGTCTCCATGAACCTGCTGCTGGTAAAGTTCCGCCAGCAGTTCGGCCTGCGCCTGTTTACCGAATTATTCCTGATGCTCTATGCGGTGGCCACGGTGGCCCACCTGTTCGTGCATGGTCTGGCATCGGCCATCGCGGTACGGGTCGCGCATGGCATGTCGGGCGCGGCATTGACCACGCTGGGCCTGTACTACGTGCTGCAGGCTTTCCCGGCACAGCACCGGCTCAAGGGGGTGGTGCTGGGCATCGGCTTCCCGCAGCTGGCGATGCCGATGGCGCGGCTGTTCTCGTCCGAACTGCTGGAGCTGGGCGAATGGCGCGGTCTGTATTACTTCGAACTGGGAATGGCGCTGCTGTCGCTGGCCTGCGTGCTGATGCTGAAACTGCCGCCCGGCGACCGTATCAAGGCGTTCGAGAAGCTGGACTTCCTGACCTTCGGCCTGTTCGCACCCGGTGTGGCGCTGCTGTGCGCGGTGCTGGCGCTGGGGCGCACCGTCTGGTGGTACGAATCGGTGTGGCTGGGCTACAGCCTGGCTGGCGCCATCGTGCTGATCGCCGCCGCGCTGACGATAGAGCACAACCGCGCCCGCCCGCTGTTGAATACGCGCTGGCTCAGCAACGGCAACATCGCGCGGCTGGCGCTGTCGGTGCTGCTGATACGGGTGGTGCAGTCGGAAGCCAACGGCACTTTCGGTTTCCTGCAACTGCTGGGACTGAACAATGACCAGATGATGACCTTGTGGTGGATCGTCATGGCCGGCACCTTTGCCGGACTGGTGGCCAGCGCGCTGGTCATCACGCCTGCGCGCTTGCAGCCGATGCTGATGTTTTCGCTGGTGGTGATGGCCCTCGGCGCCTACATGGATGCGGACGCCACCAACCTGACTGGCCCGGAGGATCTGTATGTCAGCCAGTTCCTGCTGGGCTTTGGCGGCGGCTTCTTCATCGGGCCGACCTTTGTGTCGGGCTTCGGCGCGGTGATCGCCGCGCCCAGTAATTTGATCAGCTTTTCGGTCATGTTCAGCATCACGCAGAACCTGGGAAGCCTGCTCGGTTCCGCGCTGGTCGGCACCTTCCAGTCGCTGCGCGAGAAGTACCATTCCAGCCTGCTGGTCGAGCATCTGACCCTGCTCGATCCGCAGGTGGCGGCGCGGGTGCAGGCCGGCGGCGCCAGCATCGCCGGCGTGCTCAACGATCCGGCCGCGCGCAATGCGCAGGGCGTGGCGGCGCTGGGTGCGGCGGCCACGCGCGAAGCCAACATCCTGGCCTACAACGATGTCTTCCTGCTCATTAGCGCCCTGGCGTTATTGACGCTGGGCTGGATGCTGGCCCGCTACCTGTGGGGCATCTGCACCGCCTGCCAGGAGACGCCGGTGCAAAGCGCGCAGACCGGCATCGCCAATGTCTCTCTCAACAACTCAGGATCTCGCTGACCATCCATGGCTACTATTACCGACACTCCGCCCCCATCGCAGCAAGAACAGGATAAGGCCAACGCCAATATGGCGGCGGTGGCTGCCGCCGCGGCGGCCGCGGCCGTCGCCGCCGCGGCGCCGGTGGTACCGCCGCCGGACCGCCGCCAGCAATGGATTTCAGCGATTTCATTCGGCTTCGTGGCGCTGGTCGGTGCGCTGATCGTGCTGTATGCGTGGCGCCTGCCGCCGTTTACCAGCGCCATCGTCTCGACCGAGAACGCGCTGGTGCGCGGGCAGGTGACGCTGATCGGCACCCAGCTGTCGGGCTATGTGACAGACGTGAAGGTGCAGGACTTCCAGCAGGTGAAGCAGGGCGATTTGCTGGTGCTGATCGACGACCGCACTTTCACGCAGCGTTACGAGCAGGCCCAGGCCCAGCTGGCGGCGCAGAAGGCGGCGCTGGCTAACTGGGAGCAGGCGCGCCGCAGCGCGGAGGCGGGGGTGGTGCTGAACCAGGCGGCGCTGGCCAATGCGCAAGCGCAGGCGCTCAAGTCGGTGGCGGACCTGGGCCGCGTGAACCAGTTGGCGGCCGACGGTTCGCTGTCGCTGCGCGAGCAGGACCAGTCGACGGCGGCCAAGGCGCAGACGGTGGCGGCGGTGCAGCAGGCCCACGCCAGCCTGGATATCGCGCGCCAGCAGGTGCAGTCGGTGGTGGTCAACAAGCGCTCGCTGGAGGCGGCGGTGGCCAATGCCCAGGCGGTGCTGAAAGCGGCCAAGGTGGATCTGGATAACACCCGTATCACGGCGCCGGAAGACGGGCAGCTGGGGCAGGTCACGGTGCGCAAGGGCGCCTACGTCAACACCGGCGCGAGCTTGATGGGACTGGTGCCGCGCCAGCTATGGGTCATCGCCAACCTGAAAGAGACGCAGATGAATGGCGTGCAGGTAGGGCAGAGCGCCACCTTCAAGGTCGACGCGCTCGATGGCGCCCTGCTGACCGGTCAGGTGGAGCGGATTTCGCCGGCCACCGGTTCCGAATTCAGCGTACTGCCGGCCGATAACGCGACCGGTAATTATGTGAAGATCGCGCAGCGGATCCCGGTACGCATTCGCATCGATCCGGGCCAGGGGCAGGCCCGCCGGCTGCGGCCCGGCATGTCGGTGATCGTCAGCATCGATACCTCGGCGGTGCTCAACGATGACGCCGGCAAGGCAAACGCCAAGGCCGGAGCCAAGCCATGACATGGCGCATGGTTGCCGTACCCGTCGCCCTGGCCTCGGCGCTGGCCGGCTGCGCGAGCAAGGCGCCGCCGCCGCCGCAGTCCACGCTACATCCGCCGGCAGCATGGCGCACGCCGGCCGCTGTCTTTGCCAGCGGGCCCGAGCTCGAACGTCAGTGGTGGCAAAGCTTTGGCGATCCAGCCCTGAACGCGCTGGTGGTCACCGCGCTGGAACACAACGGCGACCTGCGCATCGCCCGTTCGCGCGTGGCGCAGTACCGCGCGCTGCTGGACGTCGCCAAATCGGCCCAGCAGCCCGACGTCAGCTTCGATGCCACACCGACGCGTACGCGCCAGCTGTTATACAACGGCGTGCCATATGTGACCAACGTCTACCAGTTCGAGTTCCAGGCCAGCTACGAGATCGATGTGTGGGGCCGGCTGGCCGCGCAGACCAGCGGTGCCAAGGCGAGCTATCAGGCCGAGCGGGCCAACGCCGACGCGGCCGCGCTGTCGATTGCCGCCACCGTCGCATCCGGCTATCTGAACCTGCGCGGCCTGGACGCCCAGCTGGAATTGACCGAAGCCACGCTGAAGCTGCGCGAAGAATCGCGCAACCTGGCGCAGCGCCAGTTTGAAGTGGGTTACAGCTCGCGGCTCGAGTGGCTGCAGGCGCAGGCCGAATACCAGAGCACGGCCGAGCAGGTCCCGCAGCTGCGGCGCGCCATCTTCGAGCAGGAAAACGCGCTGTCGATACTGACCGGCGCCAACCCGGGCGGCATCGCGCGCGGCACGCCCTTGGCCGACCTGAAGCCGCCGCCGGTGCCGGCCGGGCTGCCATCCGAACTGCTGCGGCGCCGGCCCGACATCGCCCGCGCCGAATTCAATCTGCTCGTGTTGAACGCCAGCCTGGAAGCGACCCGCGACCAGATGCTGCCGCGCTTCGCGTTGACGGGCGCCGGCGGCGTGCAAAACCTCAAGCTGCACGACTTCCTGAACGCGCCGACCGCGCTGTGGCACCTGACCGGTTTGATCACTGCGCCGATCTACGAGGGCGGCCGGCTGGAAGCGCAGACCGAAGCGGTGGCAGCGCAGCGCGACCAGGCCGTGATCGCATATGAGAACGCGGTGCGCGCGGCCTTTTCCGAAACCGATAATGGACTGGGGGCAATCTACCGGCTGAAGGAACAGGCGGTGCAGAACGACGCGCGCCGCGCCACCGCAGCTGAAACGCTGCGCATCGCGCACAACCGCTACAGCAACGGTTACGCGTCGTATCTGGAAGAGCTCGATGCGCAGCGTACGCTGTACAACGCCGACGTCGGCCGCCTGCAACTGAAGACGCGCATACTGCAAGCCTCGGTCGACCTGTACCGCGCCATGGGCGGCGGCTGGTCGCCGGGAGGGTGAAGTTAGACCCGAGCCCGGCGGCGCTGGGGGCTTACTTAACCGGGATGCACAGTTCGGCCTCGAACACGCCGCTGGCCGTATCCATCGCATAGTTGGCCGGATAACGCTCGAAGCAGGGGCCGCTGTCAACCATCCCAGCCGCCTGGATCTGCCCGAAGAACGCCCCCCATGCACCCGGCACGTCGGCGCCGCTGCCTTTGAACTGCGCCACCGCATAACGCCCGGCCGGAATATGCGCTTGCTTGGCCGGCGGCTGGACCTGGTAGTGCGCGTCCACTTCCACGCAAGCGTCATAGCGGCACTCCGGCGGCGCTGTGGTCGACGGATCGTCCTGTGGCACGCCGTAGGTGCTGCGCCCTTGCAGCCCGAACGCTTGCTGCCACGGCGTGAATACTTCCTTCCAGAACTGGCCGATCGGCGCGCCAAACGGGCCTTTGTAGCGCAGGTAGGCAACGCGCACTTCCGGCAAATCCTTGATCTGATATTCCATGATGGCCTCCACGAATAATGCGCCAGCATAGCATAATGACCATACAAGGTTGTGTATTCAATAACGCCAACTTGCCGCCCTGTAACATCCACTTACAGACGATACATGCGGGCCTTTGGACGCGTTGCGTAACTGGGCTATAAAGTAAGCTCATACCGGAGCTGCCATGAAAATTTCCCGCTGGATCGCCCTCGCCGCCATTGCACTGCTGCCGCAAGCGGCCCTGCATGCCGCCGACACGCCCGCCGCCCTGACGCCCGAGCAGGCCGCCGCCCATGTGCTGAACCGATTGGGCTACGGCCCCAAGCCGGGCGACATCGAGCGCGTCACGCAGATGGGCGTGCAGCGCTACATCGACAGCCAGCTGCATCCCGAATCCATCCCGCTGCCGCCAGCGCTGACCGAGCGCCTGCGTACTCTGGACGCGGCGCAGGCGCCGGCCGGCGCAACGCTGGCCCGCTTCCTGGAGGTGCGCGGCCAGGCCAAGAATGAAACGGAAGAGGACAAGGCCAGGCGGCGCGAAGTGGTCGGCAAAATCGCCCTGCAAACCGACGAGGCGCGCATCGCCCGCGCGCTCGACAGCCCGCGCCAGCTGGAAGAGGTGATGGTCGATTTCTGGTTCAACCACTTCAACGTCTTTGCCGGCAAGGGCCTGGACCGCGCGCTGATCGCCAGTTACGAGCGTGACGCGATCCGCCCTTACGCGCTGGGTAACTTCCGCGACCTGCTGGGCGCCACCGCCCACCATCCGGCCATGCTGTACTACCTCGACAACTGGCTCTCCACCGCCAACGGCTACGAGCCGCGTGGCCGCCAGAAGCAGGGCGTCAAGGGCAAGAGCAGCGGCCTGAATGAAAACTATGCGCGCGAGCTGATGGAGCTGCACACCATGGGCGTCGACAGCGGCTACACGCAGCAGGACGTCACTGAACTGGCGCGCATGCTGACCGGCTGGACCTACGATAACCGCAAGCTGGTGCTGCGCAACCGCACCTTCGAGTTCGACCCGCAGCGCCACGACCACGGCGACAAGCTCTGGCTGGGCCGGCGCATCAAGGATGGCGGCCAGGGCGAGGGCGAGCACGCGCTGGACGTGCTGGCCATGCTGCCGCAGACCGCGCATCACCTGAGCTATCAGCTGGCGCAGTACTTCGTGCAGGACCAGCCGCCGCCGGCACTGGTCGAGCGCATGGCGCGCAGCTACCTCGAGAGCTCGGGCGACATCCGCAGCGTGCTGGGCACCTTGTTCAGCAGTGCCGAATTCATGGCGCCGGAAGCGGTGGGCGCCAAGTTCAAGACGCCGTACCAGTTCGTGATCTCGGCCGCGCGCGCGTCCAATGCGCCGCTGGTGGAGATCAAGCCGGTGCTGGGGGCGCTGAACCGTCTCGGCATGCCGCTCTATGGCTGCCAGACGCCCGACGGCTACAAGAACACGCAGGACGCCTGGCTCAATCCCGATGCGCTGAGCCGCCGCATCGCCTTCGCCACGGCCATGGCACCGAACGTCGATGCGCAGACGCTGCAAGCCACGCTGGGCGGCGCGATCTCGGCACGCACGCAGGGCGCGGTGGCCGGCAGCCCTGAACCGCTGCGTGCCGCCATGCTGCTCGGCAGTCCGGACTTCATGCAGCACTGATATCGGAGAACCATCATGCAACGCAGAGACTTCCTCAATTCGCTGGCCGCCGGCGCCGGACTGGTCATCCCGCTGGGCCGCCATGCCTGGGCCGCGACCAATGCCAATGCGGCCAATCCCGGCGCCACCAGCCGCAAGCTGATCGTCATCATGTTGCGCGGCGCGGTCGATGGCTTGAACGTGGTGGCGCCGGTCGGCGACGCCAACTATGCGCAGCTGCGTCCGTCGATCGCGCTGGCGCAGCCGGGCGAGGAGGGCGGTGCGCTGAAGCTGGACGGCTACTTCGGCCTGCATCCCGCGCTGGCGCCGTTGCTGCCGCTGTGGGAACAGAAGAAGCTGGCCTTCGTCCACGCCAGCGGCTCGCCGGACGCCACCCGCTCGCACTTCGATGCGCAGGACTACATGGAATCGGCCACGCCCGGCGTGAAAAGCACGCCGGACGGCTGGATGAACCGCCTGGTCGCCGCGCTGCCCGGCAGCGCCACGCCGACGCGCGCGCTGAGCATCGGCCCGGTCATGCCGCGCATCCTGTCGGGCCGTGCGGCGGCCGTCAACCTGGCCAACGGCGCGGCGGGCACCAAGGCCAATGTGCTGGATCGGCCGGCGGTGGCCAAGGCCTTCGACCAGCTGTATGCGGACCATCCGCGCTTCGGCCGCGCCTACCAGCAGGGCAAGGATGCCCATCAGGAGGTGATGACGGCATCCATGGGCGGTAATGCAATGGCCAGCGAGATGCAGATGGCCGACGCTGGCGCGCCGCTGCCGAACGGCTTCCCGGACGATGCGGCGCGACTGGCCAATTTGATGCGCAACGATCCGAATATCCAGCTGGCCTTTGTGGCGCTGGGCGGCTGGGATACGCACGCCAGCCAGGGCGCGGCCAAGGGGCAGCTGGCGAATCGACTGGCGCCGCTTGGGCAGGGGCTGGAGATATTGGCGCGGCGTCTGGGGCCGCTGTTCGATGACACGACCATCGTGGTGATGTCGGAGTTCGGCCGCACTGCGCGCGAGAACGGCAATGGCGGCACCGATCATGGGCATGGCAATGCGATGTGGGTGCTGGGCGGCGGCGTGGCCGGCGGGCGGGTGCTGGGCGACTGGCAGGGCATGGGCGATGGCGCGCTGCATGAGGGCCGCGACCTGCCGGTGACGACCGACTTTCGCACCGTGCTGGCGCAAATCGCCGAGCGCCATCTGCGCCTGAGCGACAAGCAGCTGCTGCAGGTCTTCCCGGCGCTGCCCAGGGAGAGCTCGCACTTGCAGCTACTGCGCGCTTAGCAACTGGTAAGCGGGGCCAGCCCCGCTGGCTGTTTTTTTCCAAAAAAAAGCCCGCGACCTTGCGGTGCGGGCTCAATTCCAATGTTCAGCGAACGGTTGGAGGAGACAGTGCCACTATAGGCCTCTTCATGTTGCGCTGCAATACCGTAAAACTACGGTGGCTAAGCTGCCACAGTAGCAAGAAGTCAAGATTATTTGCTGCGCCGCGTCAGCGCCAGCGTGAAGACGCTGCCCTGGCCGAAATCGCTGTGGAAGAATAGCGAGCCGCCTATCAGGTTGGCCAGGTTCTGGCACAGGTACAGCCCCAGCCCGGCGCCTTCCGCATGCCGCGTCGAGGTCGAATCGAGCTGCGAGAAGGCCTGGAACAGTTTGGACTGGTCTTCCTCGCGGATGCCGGCACCGCTGTCGGCCACCGAGAATTCGATGATGTCGCCGTTCTCGCCCGGCCGCTGGCTCAGGCTCACGCGGACCTTGCCTTTTTCAGTGAACTTGATGGCGTTGTTGAGCAGGTTAATCAGGATTTGCGTCAGCGCGCGGCGGTCGGTTTCCAGCACGATCTCCGGCTCGGTCAGATCCACTTCCAGCGCCAGGTTCTTTTGCCGCGCCAGCGGGCGCAGCGTTTCAGCGACCTCCGCCACCAGCGTCTGGCAGCTCACCGTTTCCAGCTCCAGCGTGACCTTGCCCGCCTCGATCTTGGCCACGTCGAGGATGTCGTTGATCAGCGAGAGCAGATGGCGCGCGCTGTTGCGGATGGTGTTGAGCTGCTTGTCCTGCTCCGTGGTCAAGGGGCCGGGAAGCTTCATCAGCAGCGCGCCCGTGAAGCCGATGATGGCGTTCAGCGGCGTGCGCAGCTCGTGCGACATGTTGGCGATGAAGGCTGACTTCATGCGGCTCGCTTCGGCCAGCTCCAGGTTCTTCAGCGCGATTTCGCGGTTGATGGTTTCCAGCTCGCCGGCGTGGTGCGCCAGCCGCATATTGAGCTCGATCACCTGCCGCTCGCGCGCCTGCAGCTCGCTGTTGACCTGCACCGCCTGTTCGTAGGTCGAGATCAAAAGATCAAGTATCTGTTGGCGCTCGGCGTTGATGAAGTGCTTTTGCTCGCCTAGGTACAGAGCGATGCCGATCTCCATGTTCTGGTTCTTGCGCAGCTTCTGGTTCATCAGCATGTGGCTGATGCGCGTCAGCAGATAGTCTTCCGCGTACGGCTTGCGGATGAAGTTATCGGCGCCGCATTCGATGCCGCGGATGATGTCCTTCGGGTCGGTCAGCGAAGTGACCAGGATGACGGGGATGTCGCGCAGCGCGTTGTCGGCTTTGATGGCGCGGCACAGTTCATAGCCGTCCATCTCCGGCATCACGATATCGGACAGTACCAGGTGCGGCTTGCGTTCGCGGATGGCTTCCAGCGCCAGGCGGCCATTGGCGGCCACGCGCGCCTGGTAACTGACCGACTGGATTAAGCGGCGCAGGCGTTCGGCTTGCGTCGGACTATCTTCGACGATCAGAATTTCGATTTCGTCGGGTTGAATATCATAGCTGGAGTCCAAGGACCACCTCCTGATTACTGAGCTGTTAAGACTATATCGGATTTGAATCCGCCACAGGAGATTTTCAGTTCAGGACGACGCTCCCTGGAAGCTACCAGCACGATAGGTCAGCACCAGCGTGTCGCGATGGCCCTGCTCTGCCAGCGGCTGGATCGGCGTCGATTCGTGAATCACGGTGGCATCGTCGAGCAGCAGCATGGTCCACGGCTCGGTCATGGTGAAGCGTTTGCCGTTCGGGCCGTCGGCTTCAAAGATGCGAGTCTCGCCGCCCTTGATCTGATGGCGGCCGATCAGTATCACCGCCACGAAGTCCACGCCGTCGCGGTGCGCGCCTTCCGGCGTCGGGCGGCCGATACCGTCGGTGGTATCGATGCGGAACTGGTGCGCTTCCACGTGCCACGGCTGCGGCCCGCTGCGATCGGCCCGCACCGCGCTGCACAAGCTGCCGATGGCGCGCACCAGGCTACCCCAGGCCGGCGCGGCCACCGTCTCGGGCAGCATGGCTTCGAACAGACGATGCATGCCGCCGTGCAGGGCATTGTATTCCAGCGGCTGCCAGTGGGCGCGGTGCGCGGTCTGGGTCAGCGCGGCGCCATCCTGCACGAAGCAGGAATGGCGGCGGCGCCGATAGCGGCCGCCGTCCTTCAGGTAGTTGTCCAGTGACAGCGTGTTCCAGCTGGCGCGCAGCGCATCGAGTTCGGCCAGGCTACAGCCGGCCAGCGCGGCCACGTCCTGCGGCAGCAGCAGCGCGTAGCCCTGCTGGCGCAGCGCGTCGACCACCTGCCCGGGGGGCGTGAAGATCGGTTGGGAGGTACTCACTAGACGGCCTTCATCAGGTTGGCGCGCAGCACATTGAGCTCATCTTTCATGGCCAGCACTTCCTCCAGCGAGCAGCCGGAGGCCGCGCTCAGTTCCGGCAGCAGCTTGGCGGCCTCGTGGCGCAGGCCGGAGCCATGCGGCGTGAGCGTGATGATCACCTGACGCTCGTCGCTGGCGGCGCGCGCGCGGGTGATCAGGTCGGCCTGTTCCATACGCTTGAGCAGCGGGGTCAGGGTGGCCGAGTCGAGGAACAGGCGTTCGCCCACTTCCGACACGGTCAGTTCATCGCGCTCCCACAGCACCATCATCACCAGGTACTGCGAATAGGTCAGGCCCATGTTGCGCAGCAGCTTGCGATACACCTTGCTCATCGCCAGCGAGGTGGAATACAGCGCAAAGCACAATTGGCCGTCCAGGCGCGGTACCTGGTCGGCGGGCGGAGTTGTTTTAGTATCCATGTATCCAGTATAGGTAGTGTGCGATTAAATTGCAAGCGATGGCCCGAAAATATTTTTCTGTACGGGAATGCTCGGGTATCATGAATACGGCAACATTTTTATCGGCTATACGGGAGAGGCAGGACATGAACGGCAAAGCGAAGTCCATAGTGCTCATCGTCGATGAGGCGCCGGACAACCTGATCGTGATGAACGGCCTGCTGCAAGACCAGTATGAAATCAAGCTGGCCAACAACGGCCGGCTGGCGCTGCGCATCGCCCAGCAATTGCCGCGGCCGGACCTGATCCTGCTCGACACCGCGCTGCCGGAGCTGGACGGCTACAACGTCTGCCAGCAGCTCAAGTCCAATCCCGACACCGCCGGCATTCCGATCATCTTCCTGCTCGGTTCCGGCCGGCTGGCCAGCGAGCAGCGCAGCTTTTGCGAGGGCGGTGCCGAGATCCTGTTCAAGCCAGTGGTGGCGGAGACGCTGCTGGCGCGCGTGGCCACCCAGCTGCAGCTGCGCCTGCAGGGCGAGTTGCTCAAGCACCAGGCCAACCTGGTCGAACACTTGGTCGAGGAACGCAGCCGCGAACAGACGCAGATGCTGGACGCGGTGATCTGGGCCATGGCCTCGCTGGTCGAAACGCGCGACTATGAAACCGCCAACCACATCCGCCGCATTCAGCATTACGTGGAAGCGCTGGCGCGCCAGCTGCAATCGCACCCGCGCTTTGCGGCGGAACTGGGCGGCGCCAATATCGCGCAGCTGCGCAAGGCCGCACCGCTGCACGACATCGGCAAGGTCAGCATCCCGGACGCGATCCTGCTCAAGCCGGGCCGCCTGACCGACGACGAATTCGCCATCATGAAGCAGCACACCGTGTACGGCCGCGACGCCATCGCCGGCATCGAGCACCATCTGGGCTACAGCAACACCTTCCTGCGCTACGCGCGCGAGATCGCCTATTCGCACCAGGAGAAGTTCGACGGTTCCGGCTATCCGCAGGGCCTGGCCGGCGACGCCATTCCGATCGCGGCGCGGCTGATGTCGGTGGCCGACGTGTACGACGCGCTCATTTCCAAGCGTGTCTACAAGCCCGCCTTCACCCACGAGACGGCGATCGAGATGGTACGCCAGGGCAGCGGCGAACATTTCGACCCCGACGTGGTCGATGCGATGCTGATGGTGGAAGAGCAGTTCATGGACATTGCCGCCCGCTTCAGCGACAACCTGACATAGGCCATGCGCGCCCGCGGCTACCTGGCTTTCGTGCTGGGCCTGTGCCTGACGGGAGGGGTGTGCGTGATCGTGGTGGACGCCCAGCAGCAGCAAATCCGCAACAACTTCCAGCGCGATACCGACAAGATCACGCGCGACACGACGGTGCGCCTGCAGACCTATTTCGACATGCTGCTGGGGATTAAGGCCATGTATGCGCTGGACGACAGCATCAACCGCGCCCAGTTCCACCGCTTTGTGCGCGAACTGAATCTGGCGCAGCGCTATCCCGGCTTCCAGGCGATCCAGTTCGTGCGCGAGGTGCCGGGCAAGGACCTGGAACGCTACGCCGACACGGTGCGGCACGACGCCAGCGTCGATCCGCAGGGCTATCCGCAGTTCCTGGTGCATCCAGCCAAGGAGCGCGCGCAGCACTTCATCATCGAATACACCGAGCCGCTGAAGGGCAACGAGAACGCCTTCGGCCTGGACCTGTCGGCGCTGCCGCCGCACCTGCGTGCGCTGGAGCTGGGACGTGACAGCGGCGAGATCATCGTCACCGAGCGCATCATCCTGGTACAGGACCAGACCGGCGAACCGGGCTTCGTGGCGCGCGCGCCGGTATACCGCCACGGCGCGCCGCTGGCGACGGTGGAGCAGCGCCGCGCCGCGCTGGTCGGCTTTGCCGCCATCGTCTTCCGCGTCAACACCTTGATGCGCGAGGTGATCGACGTGTCGCTGCTGGAGCATCTGCATGTACGCATCAACGACACCGGTTATGCGAAAGACGGCGCGGGCACCGCGCCCAGCATGGACAACCTGCTGTTCGACAGCCGTGGCAAGATCGGCGCACCGGCCGGCGTCACGGTGCCGGAACTGAGCGCCAGCGCCGGTCTGGTGGCGGGGCAGCGCCACTGGCTGCTGCAGTTCGAAGGCCGGCCCGGTGCACGCTACAGCCGTGCGGCCACGCCGGTGCTGCTGATCGCCGCGGCCGGCATCATCATCAGCGCGCTGATTGCGGCGCTGCTGGTGGCGTCACGGCGCGTGGTCGACGCCAAGCATGGCCTGGAATACAGCCTGGCCGAGCTGGAAAAGGAGAAGACCAAGGTGGAGCAGGCGCGCAGCGACCTGGCGGCGGTGGTGGCGACGCTGAAGCAGGCGCAGACCAATCTGATCACGTCGGAGAAGATGGCGTCGCTGGGCGCGCTGGTGGCGGGTATCGCGCACGAGCTCAATACGCCGATCGGCAATACGCTGTTGACCGCGACGGCGCTGAGCGACATGGTGCGCGATTTCCAGTGCCGCATGGCTGGCGAAGGCATCCGGCGTTCGGCGCTGGAGGCGCACTTGATCGACGCGCGCGCCGCCTGCGATTTGATGGCCGGCTCGCTGCAGCGGGCGGCGCAGCTGATCCACTCGTTCAAGCAGGTCGCGGTGGACCAGAGCAGCGGCCAGCGCCGCCGCTTCCTGCTGGACGAGGTGCTGCGCGATACGCTGACCACCTACGCGGCCCAGCTGCGCCGCTGCAGCTGCGAAGTGGCGGTGGACGTGCCGGCCGGGCTGGAATTCGATTCTTATCCGGGCAGCTTGAGCCAGGTGCTGAGCAATTTGATCGGCAATACGCTGCTGCATGGGCTCGATGGGCGCAGCAGCGGGCGGATAGGGATTACGGCAAGGCAGGAACAGGGGCAGGTGCGGCTGGTGTTCCGCGACGACGGCGTCGGCATGACGCCGCGCACCCTGCACCAGATTTTCGACCCCTTCTTCACTACCAAGATGGGACAGGGGGGATCGGGGCTGGGGATGAACATCGTGTACAACATCGTCACCAGCGTGCTGAAAGGGACGATACAGGTGGAGTCGGCGCCGGGGCAGGGCGCCAGCATTACGCTGCTGCTGCCCCTGTCGGTGCCGCTGTGCGAGCATGACCAGGAAGCGGACCGGCTGCTGAACGGCGACGCTGGCGCGAGGAGCAGGTCCTAGGGGCTGAGCCTAGGGCTAGCCGTAGCGGGCCCGCAACAGCTGCAGCATCGCGACATTGAGCTGCCAGGCATTGGCCACTTCCTCGCCGGTGTAGGGTAGCGTTTGCGTGTACGGCACCGGGCCGAATTCGGGCGTCAGCGTCATGTGCTGCGCGCCGGCCGCCTTGCGCAGGGCGATCACCGCATCCCACCATTGCAGGTGCGCCTGCAGCGCGGCCTGTGCGTCGGGCGAGCGGAAGTCCATTACCTGCGGACCTTGCGCATGGCCCACGCGGGCATGGATGTGGCGCACATGCGGCAGCGTTCTGGCCAGCGTGTGCGGCTGGTCTTCCAGCAGCGATTCGCAGGCGCAGCACCAGTGCGAGAGGTCGGCCGTCAGCTGCAGCTGCGGCATCTGCTCCAGGTAGGGCAGCAGCAGCATCGGATGACCACTGAAACGGCTGCGGTGGATCTCATGCACGATCGGCACGCCATGCTCGCGCGAGATGGCTTCGGCCAGTTCCAGCAGTTCGCGGTTCTGCGCCTGGCTGTACCAGTCCTTGCCGGTGTGCGAATTGACGTGCAGCGGTTTGGCCGCGCAGGCGTTGTGCAGCAGCTCGGCCAGCGCCGCGCGGTGCGCCTCGAACTCCGTATGGAATACGGTCTCCCACTGCTGCGCGATCAGTCCCAGCCCGGCGGCGGCGATGCGCGTGCTCCAGTCGTCGCGTGCGGCCGCGTCCTGCGGCAGCGACATCTCGATGCCGTCGAAACCGGCCGCCTTCACCTTGTCGATGAACACCTGCGGCGCCAGCTCATTGCTACCCCAGTGCGTAGCGAAAATCTGTATCTGCATCGCCGCTCCGATCACAGGAAACCGCGCACCGGGAAGGCGGCGTCGCGCTGGATCCAGTTTTGCGGCGAATATTCGGTGCGGCCGTCGGTGGCGTGCAGCGTGTAGGCGTGGCGCGAGAAGGCCGAGCGGTTCGGCGCGCTGTAGTGCGGCAGCAGGCCGTGGAAGCATACCAGGCTGCCGGCCTTGCATTCCAGCGGCACGGCGGTGCTGTCGTCCGGCCATGGCGTACCGTCGAGTTTTTCAACCCGCACTTCGTTGCCATTGCGGATGAAGCGCTCGCGCATCGGGCTGCGGTGGCCACCCGGTTCGGCCCACATGCAGCCGTTTTCCAGCGTGGCGTCTTCCAGCGCGAACCAGAAGGTGGTCACGCTGACGGGCGTGGTGTCGAAATAGGTGGCGTCCTGGTGCCAGCGCACTTCGCCGCCGATGCCGGGCTGCTTGAAGATGTACATCGACTGCCAGACCTTGACATCTTCCAGGCCCAGGTCGCGCGCCACCGTGACCAGGCGCGGGTCGGCGGTGAAGGCGCGGAATACCGGGTCGAGGTCGTGCATGGCATGGCCGATCTTGTTGATCGACAGGGACTTGTCCTGTTTCAGCTGGCCGTCCGGTCCAAAGGCTTCCTCTTCAAAGAAGCAGCGAATGGTGTTGTCCGAGCCGAGGAAGTAGTCGTCGGTGGCCTTTTCCTGCTCCTTGGTGGTGAAGATGCCGGAGGCGGCGCTTGCATCGAATTCGGCGACAATCTGCAGCGCGCGTTCACGCAGGCGGGCGATGGCGTCGGCCGACTTGAAGTTGGGGATGACGATGTAACCATCGTGTTGATATTGTTGCTTTTGTGCTTCTGTCAGCATGGCGGGACTCCGGCAAGGTGGAACGATGACCCATTGTACGGCGCGGCGGCTGCTCAAACAATCGGCAAAAGGTTGACACATTGTCGTCATAATGGAGACAATCGAGACATGGATCAATTACGGGCGATGGAAATCTTTGTCGAGGTGGCGCGGCTGCGCAGCTTCAGCGCTGCCGGCCGCAGGCTGGGGCTGACGCGCGCCATGGTCTCCAAGCACATCATGCAGTTGGAACAGCGGCTGCAAGCGCGCCTGCTGCACCGCTCGACGCGTGAGGTGAGCCTGACCGATGTCGGGCAGGCCTACCTGGAGCCGTGCATGGCGACGGTGGCACAGGCGCAGGAAGCGGCGCGGGTGGTCACCCACGCCGGCGGCGAGCTGGCGGGGCCGTTGCGGATACAGGCGCCATCGAGTTTCGGCAGCGAATGGCTGGCCGACGCGCTGGCGCGCTTCGCGCTGCCACATCCGCAACTGACGCCGATGCTGTACGTCGACGATGCGCTGCTCGATCCGATCGCGCATGGCTTCGACTTGACGATACGGGTCGGCGGCATCCCGGACAGCCATGCGCTGGCGATGCGGCCGCTGGCGCCATGCCGCGGCGTGCTGTGTGCCAGCCCGGCGTATCTGGCGCGCTACGGCCAGCCGCAGACGCCGCAGGATTTGCAGCGGCACCGCTGCCTGCATTTCAGCCATCTCACTGACGGCACCACCTGGCATTTCGCCCAGGGTAGGGAGAAAGAAACGGTGCGGGTGCAGGCCGCGTTCACGGCGAATAATGGACTGGTGCTGCAACAGGCGGCGCAGCGCGGGCTGGGCATCGTCTACAACACCACCTTTCTGGCCTGGCGCGCGCTGCTGGAGGGGACGCTGCTACCCGTGCTGAGCGACTGGCAGCTGCCGCTCAATCATCTGAGCGCGCTGTATCCGGCCAGCCGCCAGCCGTCGCCCAAGGTGCGGGCGCTGGTGGATTTCCTGGTGGCCGAGTATCAGCCAGTGCCACCGTGGGACCGCCAGTTGCGGACAGCGGGCCTGCTCAGCGGCGACTAATCGAGCAGCTCCCATAGCTGCGGATAGCGCGCGGCCGCCACCATGCACCGTACGCGCGCGGCCGCTGTGGGCTGCTGCCGCTCGATTTCTGCGATCAGCTCTTCGACTCCGGCCAGGTCCAGCTTGGCCACCGCATCCTTCAGCGCGGCGCGCTGCCGTGGCGGCAGCGCTTGCAGCTCGGTGTTGCCGTCCAGGTCGTCGAGCGACAGCACGGCCGGCTGCCTAGCCAGCGCACCCGGTTCGTCCACGGCATCGAGCAGCGACTCGGCCTGCGAGGGCGCGGGTGGCGCTACGCATGGTTCGACGTCCAGCACGAACCAGAAGGTCGAACCGGTGCCCACGGTGGAATCGACTTCCAGCTCGCCGCCCATCAGCCGTACAAACTCGCGGCTGATGGTCAGTCCCAGCCCGGTGCCCGCCTGCGTGGCCGGTGTGTCGGCCTGCACGAAAGGCTGGAAGATCTGCTCCTGATCCGGCGCCGCGATGCCCGGGCCGGTATCGTTGACGGCAAAACGCAGACGCTGCTGGTTGGCGTCTGCGCCAGCCAGCGGCTGCACGGCCAGCGTTACCTTGCCGCCGCCGGAAAACTTGACCGCGTTCGACAATAAATTGAACAGCACCTGGCGTAGCTTGGCGCCGTCGGCCACCACCACCACCGGTGCGTCGTCGCATTGCAGCTGCAGCTCGATCTTGCCAGGATCGGTGCGCAGCCGCACCGCCGCCATCACCGCGCCGAACAGCATGCGCAGGTCGACCGGCGCCAGTTGCAGCTCCAGCCGGCCGGTCTCGATCTTCGACAGTTCCAGGATGTCGTTGATCAGCATCAGCAAATGGTGGCCGGAGCGATTGATCAGCGCCAGCTTGCGGCGCTGCTCTTCGTCCAGCGGCCCTTCGCCGGACAGCATGTCGGAAAAGCCGATCACCGCATTTAACGGCGTGCGCAGCTCGTGGCTCATATTCGACAGGAACACGCTCTTGGCGCGGTTGGCCGATTCGGCGCGGGTCAGCGCCACTGACAGCGCGGCTGTGCGTTCGCGCACCGCCTGCTCCAGATGGTCGCGGTGGATGCGCAGTTCGCGCTCGCTCTGCTCCAGCGACTGCTCGCGCGCCGCCAGCTTGGCCGTCATCTTGGACAGTTCGTCGAAGGAACGCTGCAGCCGCTCGGCCATGAAGTTGAACGACGCCGACAGCGCCCCCAGTTCTTCCAGCCGGCTGCCCGGCACGCGCTGATGCAGCTCGCCGCGCGCCAGCGCCCGCGTGGCGCGCGCCAGGCGGCGGATCGGCGTGGTCACCAGCGCCGACAGCATGATGGCCGCGATCAGCGTCAATAGCAGCGCTACCGCGAACACCATCGCCGACTGGCTGTTACCGGTACGAACGCCTTCCAGGTACCACGATTCCGGCATCGCAGTCAGCAGCAGCCAGTCGGTATGGCCGCTGCGGTCCTGGTAGGGCGTGACTTGCATCAGCCAGGATTCGCGCGCCAGCGGTTTGGAGGTAACGACATCGAACTGCATCTGCCGCGCTGTTTTCAGCGCCACCAGCACCGGCACATGCTTCCTCAGTTCCGCCACGGCGGTATAGGCTACCTGGTCGGCCGCCAGCGGCAGTTCCTCCGAGCTGGCGATCAGACGGCCCTGCAGGTCGATGACGATGGCGCGGCCGTTGCTGGCCATCGGCAGCTTGTGCAGCATTTCGCTGATGGTGCCGGTGTTTAGCTGCCGCCCCTGTTCCTCCAGCTGCGCCAGATGGCCGTCCAGCTGAAGGTTGATGTTCTCGGCGACTTCCTCATGCAGCCGGCCGGCCAGCTTGACCGCGGTACTCTCGGCGCTGGTCAGCGTGACATAGGCGGTGCTACCCACGGACAGCAGCAATAGCACGATGAAGGGTGTGGCCAGCACCATGCGGATAGGGATGCGCCGGCTGCCGCGATCGAGTTCGGATGCCGCGCTGCCGGCGTTGACCCAGCGCCAGGCCGGCGCGCCGAAGCGGCGTTCGCGCACATGCAGCGGAATCTCGGCCCAGAACATGCCGTAGCTGCGCGCCAGCGGCAGCGCCGCCAGCATCGCGAACGGCGCCAGCATCCAGGTGATGGCGGTGGTGAAGAACAGCGCCGGCGTCAGCGTGCGGTAGGCGATGGGGAGGGTGAACTGCGGCGTGGCGATATAACCCCACAGCTCCGGCTCGATCGCCATGAACAGCAGCACGAATGCCAGGTACCAGAGCCAGGTCGGCAGCCGGCGGAAATCGGGACGGCGGCCGATCAGCTGGTGCGCCACCCAGAAGCAGGCCGGGTTGATGAAGTAGCCGAAGCCCCAGTCCACCAGGGTGCTGGGCAGCACACCCTCCACCAGGTCGGACAGGCCATAGGCCACCGGCACCGCCAGCAGCGCCGGATAGCCAAACAGCACCACGCACAGGAACACCGACAGGTCTTTCAGCGATTCGAACGTCTGCGCGCCCGGCACCAGCACGATGAAGGAGCCGATATAGCCGGTGCCAAAGACGGCGCCAAAGGTGATCACGGCGCTAAGCAGCGCGCGGCTGTCCCAGCTCTGGCGCGACCAGCCCAAGCCCCAGCGGCCATGCGGCTTGATGGTCAGGCCGCCGTATGCGGCCAGCATCAGCATAAAGCCCAGCAGGTAGCCGAAGCCGCCCCACACTTGCAGCAGGTTCAGGGGGATGGCGCCGAAGATAGCTTCCAACCACTGGATCACTACATGCATGGGAGTTTCCGTCAGGTGAGTATCAGGCTGCTACTTGCCAGGCGCCGTCGCGGTAGACCTGTTCGTCGTCGAGGTAGACCGCTTCGGTCACTGCGAATACATCGACATGATAGCGCGCCTGCTTGCGCTTGAACTGTGGTTTTTGGTAGACGCCGTGCTTGGCGCCGAGCGACAGATGGATGCCGCACATGCGCTCGAAGGTGCCGATGTCGTTGACCATCCGCGTGCGCGAAAAGGCGCGGTTCATGCCGAAGCCCAGTTCGCGCAGCCACACCTCGCCTTCGTGGGCGCGGATGACGGCCAGCATGTTCTCGAACTCGGGCGTGCTGTTCTCGGTGCCCACGACGCGGCCCTGCTCGATGATCAGCGTGACCGGCGAGGGCGGGTGGTTGACCAGGAACGAGGTGTCGCCGAACACGAAGATGCGCACCCGCCCGCTGACCGCCTCCAGGTCGCGCGCCTCGGTGAACACTTCGCCCAGCGGGAACTGGCCGCCGACGTTGTGCATCTCGCTATAGTCGCCAATATTGAGCTTGGCCGATTCGAACGGCGAGGCGAACACCAGCCGCTCGCCGCCGCTGTCGACGACCCCGTGCTGCGCGCGGTCGATGCGCGCCTTCAGTGCGTGGCCGACGCCGCGGTAGTAGGCCGGATCGTAAGACAGCGCGTCGATATAGCGCAGGCCCTGCTCGTCCGGCATGCGCGACAGGTGTACATGCTCGATCACCTTCAGGCCGCGCTTGAACAGCTCGATGCGGATGCGAAAGGCTTCGAGGCGGAAACTGGTCGACTGGATCAGCACCACCAGGTCGCCGTGGGCCATGCGCGCGAACGCGGCCAGCACGTCGTCCGGCGTGACCTGGTCGAAGTCGACGAACTGCGCCTGCGGCACCACGCGGCGGTAGGCGGCAGTCAGCACGCGATTGAGGTCGCAGCGGGTGTCGTAGACTATCAGCGCCGCTTGCGGCGGGGCGTATTCGATGGCCATGGCCAGCGTGTCGCGCAGGTTGCGCTCGGCCGTGTCCAGCGCCGACTCGGGCAGAGGGGAATTCATGAAGGATGGCAGCAATCTAAAGTAAGCCCGTCATTATACGGCCCAGTCTGGTATTTCTTTCTTCTTGTATAGGCAAGAGGTGCGAGGTAGAATCCGTAAATATAGCCGACAGGCAACACGGCGGCACACAACGAGGGTGATGTCATGAACGCGATAATGGGACAGGATTTGCCGCTGGAGCGGCCGGACGCGGATGGCCGGGCGGCGTTGTTTGTCCCGACCGCGGCCATCAAGGATGAACTGCTGCAGACGATACGCAAGGGGGCGGCGCTGGTCGGCTTCGGCAATCACGACCGCACGCTGACCATTTACTACGAGAGCAACCGTTTCAACGATCCGCTGCTGGTCAAGTGGGAAATGAAGGCGCGCAAGGCCTACGAGCGCTTGGCAGAGAATCTGCCGACCGTCTCGAAGATGGTGGTCAAGGGGGAATATTTCGAGCAGGTCGGCTACATCAGCGCGCGGCAGATCACGATACGCCGCATGGAAAAGCTGCAGCAATGGCTGGAGTCCGGCGATGTGCTCGACACCGGCCCCGCAGCGGAAGTCATCACCTGGGCACCGCCGCCGCCGCCCAAGAAAATCATCGCCGATTAAGCGATTAAGCGGTGGCGTCCGCGCTGCCGATCCATCCCGTGGCGGCGCACGATTTCGATGCCTGGCAGGTGCCGTGGAGCGGCTATCACGCCTGCTACTGCCGCCACGGCGACAGCGCGCTGGCGCCGCAGATTACTGCGCCCAGCTAGCTGGGCGCGCTTGCCCGATCCCGCAGAAACGATGCACGCGCAGCTGGCCGAGCGCGATGGCCAGCTGCTGGGACTGGCCCACTAGCGCTAGCACCGCAGCACCACCCCAATGCTCCCGAGCAGTTAGCTGCAGGACCGGTTGACCAGCGAAGCGGCGCGCGGACAGGGCGCGGCGCGCCAGCTGAGCGAGGCTGTGTGCGCGCAAGCGCGCGCTGCCGGCTGCCCGCGCCTCTACTGACAACCCGCGCGACCAGGCGCACTGCGATGCAGCTGTACGACCAGTTCGCCGAGCTATCCGGCTGTCTGGTGTAGCGCAAGATGCCGTGATTTCCAGTGTTTAAGACAAACGCCACCAGCAACGGCGGCTTGTTTTTCGCTAGTGTTGCCGCAATTGCACACAGCGCAAGGAATGGCTCGTACGGCACGGCCGGGCCGTTACGCTCGCCCAAAACCATGTAAGATCGTCTTGAGACTGATCCCTTTCCATCGTACGTGGAGATGCCAGCATGAGAGTGACAGACGATGGCTGCCACCGCTGAAGGCAGCGTGAAATTCGCTCCGCTTAGCCTGCGTGCCAGGCTGGCACTCGGCTTGGCCGCGGTACTGGTGCCCATGTTGCTGGCCGCGCTGCTGGTGCTGTTCGCGCACCAGCGCCTGGCCGCGGCGACGGCCGCCTTTCTGCAACAGGACAACCGCATCAGCGCACTGGCGCTGCACAGCCGCCTGGCACTGGCGTCTGCCGGCGCCACGCCGGAAAGCCAGCAGGCCGCCTTGCTCGACATCCGCAGCGACTTGCATGATGTCGCCATCACGGCCGATGGCCCGTTGAAGAAGGAAGCGCAGGATCTCGGCCTGCTCAGCTACGACAGCAGCGCGCTGGGCAAGCTGAGTGCGCGCCTGCAGCAATTGAGCCAACATGCGTCCGACAGCAGCGCTGCCGCCGCTGCCAGTTTGCTGCAGCTGCAGCGGCAAACCATGCTGGTGCTGCTGATCGCGCCCTTGCTGGCGTTGGCGCTGGGACTGGCGCTGGCCGGCGCCATCACGCGCGGCATCTATCTGGCCTTGCGCGGCTGCGTGGTCTTCGCGCGGGACGTGGCCGAGGAACGCAACCCGCAACGCCTGCAATTTGACAGCGGCAGCGAACTCGATCTGCTGGCCGTCGCCGTCAACGACTTGCTCAGCGAGGCGCAGCACAATGCCCAGGTCCGCAACACGCAGGAGCAGCAGATCATGCAGCTGCAGCGTGCCAGCGCGCTGCGTGCAGCCTGCAGCGGCGCGGTGGCCGCTTCCGACACTGAAGACGATTTGCTGCAAGCGTTCTGCGGCCAGTTGGTGGCGGCAGGCGGCTATCGCTTTGCGTGGGTGGGCTACGCGCGCCATGACGCCGACAGCAGTATCGAGCTGATGGCCCATGCCGGCACCGACCGCGACCTGGTCGAGCAGCTGCATCTGAGCTGGGGGCCGGACCTACGCCGTCACGCCGGCTGCGGCTCGGTGGTGCTGCTCAAGCGCATGCAGGTCACGCGTGACCCGGCCGACGATCCGGGCTTTGCCGCCTGGCGCGGCGCACTGCTGGCGCGTAAGCTCGCTTGCTGCGTGGCGCTGCCGCTGATGCATGAAGATCAGATGTACGGCGCGCTCAGCCTGTACTCGTCCGATCCGCATTGCTTGAGCAAGGATGAACTGGAACTGTTGCGAGAACTGGCGCGCGAACTGTCGCACGGTATCGCCGGCCATCGCGAAGCCGATGCGCGCAGGCGGGTGGAGGCGCTGCTCGAGCATCGCGTCAATTTCGATCCGCTGACCGGCCTGGCCAACCGCGCCACGCTGGAGCAGCGGCTGCACCTGGCAGCGGTCGAAGCGCAGAGCAGCGGCAAGCCGCTGGCGGCGCTGTTCATCGATCTGGACCGCTTCAAGGACGTCAACGACAGCTGCGGCTACCAGGCTGGCGACCAGATGCTGGCCGAGGTGGCGCAGCTGCTCGAGAGCATGGCCGGCGAGCGGGCACTGGTGGCCCGTCCCGCCAACGACGAATTCGTGATTCTGCTGCCTGGCCTGGAATCGGGGGCACAGGCGGGCGAGCTGGCCACCGCCATCCTGGCCCGGCTGGACCAGCCGCTGCCCAGCGGTCCGCCGAATGTGCGGCCGCTGGCGTCGATCGGCATCGGCCTGTATCCGGACGATGGCCCGGACGTCGCCGCGCTGGTACGCATCGCCGACATCGCCATGAACGACGCCAAGTCCCTGGGCGGCAATACCTTCCGCTACTACGCGCCGGCGATGAATGCGCGCATGGCGTCGCGCTTTGCGATGGAGGCCGATCTGCGCCAGGCGCTCGAGCGCAAGGAACTGCTGATGCATTATCAGCCGCAGGTCAGCCTGGCGAACGGCAGCATTACCGGCGCCGAGGCGCTGATGCGCTGGCGCCATCCGGAGCGCGGCATGGTGGCGCCGACGCAGTTCATCCGCCTGGCGGAGGAGACCGGGCTGGTGCTGCCGCTGGGCGCCTGGGCGATTTCCAACGTCTGCAGCCAGCTGCGCCGCTGGCTCGACGATGGACTGACGGTGCCCACGGTGGCAGTCAACCTGTCGCCGCGCCAGTTCCATCAGAAGGATCTGGTGCAAGTGGTGCGCCAGGCGCTGGCGGACAACCGGCTCGAAGCGCGGATGCTGGAACTGGAGATTACCGAGAGCGCCGTCATGCACGATGTCGAGGCGGCGATTGCGATCCTGGCGGAGCTCAAGCAGGTCGGCGTGAGCATCTCGCTGGACGATTTCGGTACCGGCTATTCCTCGCTGTCGTATCTGAAGCGCTTCCCCATCGATCATCTGAAGATAGATCGTTCCTTCGTGCACGACATCACGACGTCGCCGGACGACGCAGCGATTTGCAATGCCGTCATCGCGCTGGCGCACCAGATGCACATCACGGTGATTGCAGAGGGGGTGGAGACGGAAGGGCAGATGTTGTACCTGCGGCGGCACCACTGCGACGAGATGCAGGGCTTCTATTTCAGCAAGGCAGTGGCGGGTGAGGCGTTTGCGCAGCTGCTGTCGACGAACCGCAGGATGGCGCTGCCGATGGAGGCGCATCAGCGCAACTTGCTGATACTGGACGATGAAGTGAACATCGTCCGCGCGCTGGCGCGGGCGCTGCGCCCCGACGGTTACAAGGTGCTGACCGCGAATACGGCGACGGAGGCGCTGGCGCTGTTGGCTGTCAACGAAGTGCAGGTGGTGATGTCGGACCAGCGCATGCCGGAGATGAGCGGCACCGAATTCCTCAGCAAGGTCAAGGACCTGTATCCAGACACGGTGCGCATCATCTTGTCCGGCTACGCGGACCTGGAGTCGGTGATCGACGCGATCAACCGCGGCGCAGTCTACCGCTTCTTCACCAAGCCCTGGAACGACGAACAGCTGCGCGCCTGCATCAGCGAAGCCTTCCGCCACCAACGCCTGCTGTCCCCGCCCACCGCAACAGAACCCGAGCTGGCGTCCGAAGCGCTGGCAGCGCAAAAGTGAATCTAGCTTGGCGCTGCGGCAGTGCTTCCATCTGGGCGCTGTTCTTATTGCAGCAATACGAAGGCCAAGCAATAGCAAGGCGCTTGCTGCAGTTGGCTGTCGATTGGCTGTCGATTGGCCGTTTGAGCAAGGCCGTGACTGCGTGCGATTGACGACGATACCGGACACCCGAGCGTATCGCTTCTATACTAGCCAAGGATGGACTCGAACAGCGCTACGCGAGTGTGAGGCTGGTTTCCACCTGTTTTCCGCTGGGTGTAATTGAACCTGCTAATTTGCGCACGCCGGAATAAAAAGCAGATTGATTGGTATCAAATTGAACGGCTGGGCAGCGCTCGGCAGGCTGCTAAACTATTGGTGTGAATAAGCCATGCCCATGATGCAGCTGCACCGCCGGAGACTGTTGTTGCGCCGGATCTTGCACAAACCGAAGAAGAGCGTCGGATTGTGGAGCTCATCAAGGCGGGCTTGGAAAGTGGCTCGCCCGTTGCTATGGATGACGCATTTTTCCAGCCTCTTCTGAGGCGCATGCCCGCGGATCGCCGATCTTGTTACGCGCTTTTGTGCGTCCGCGCGCTGCCGCAGACATGGATGAGGCAGTCAGGCACGATGAGCAGAGCGCTACTCCATCCCTTGCCAGAAAATTTGTAGCCGAGTTGCGCTCGGCCTGCGACCTGCTGCCCGAACGCCGAATATCGGCTCCACGCGTTGTTCCCGATTTTTTCCAGGGCACGAGCTGCGATACTGGACCTTGCACCATTTCCCCTTTCGAATCTTGTAGCTTGCCGACGCCAGAGCGTTGCCGATCGTCGCGCTGGAGCACGCCCACCGTGATGTGCCGCCATCGCTGACCAGCTGATAGCCTCAGGCGGCCCGGCTGGGCCGCATGGCGATCGGGATGCCGGACAGGACGGCGTTGCCGGAGAGCGGGTCGCGCCAGGTTTCGTCGAGCAGGACGTTGAGGTTGGCGCCGGGGCGCTCGGATGCCAGGCCCAGCTGGGTGCCGGGCAGGTCATGGCCCCAGCCGTGTGGCAGGCTGACGACGCCGGGCATCATCTCTTCGCTCACTTCCACCTGCACCTCGATGCTGCGCGTGCCGCTGCTGATCTCGGCGGCGCTGCCGTCGCTTAGTCCAAGGCGCTCGGCGTCCTGCGGGTGGACCAGGGCCGTGCAGCGGTAGGCGCCTTTGGCCAGCACGGGCAGGTTGTGCATCCAGCTGTTGTTGGAGCGGAGCTGGCGGCGGCCGATGATCACCAGTTCCGGCGCCGGCGCGGCCAGGTCGGCATCCACGCGCGACAGATCATCGAGCAGCATTTGCGGCGCCAGTTCGATCTTGCCGGACGGCGTGCGCAGCACTTCGGGGATGCGCGGCTGCAGCGGACCTAGGTCGATGCCGGACGGCGCGGCGCGTACCTTGGCCAGCGTCAGTCCGCCCGGCTTGCGGCCGAACTGGTCGCCGTAAGGTCCGCTGCGCAAGCCCAGGTCCAGCAAGCGTTCGACGCCCCGCTGCGGCGACAGGGCCGCCATCACTTGCGGCGTGGCGTCGCCCACGGTTTTGCGTAGCTCGTCCTCCAGCAGGGTGTCGTCCAACGCGGCGATGTCCGCATTGGCGCCCAGGCCTTGGACGATGGCCGTCAGCCGCAGCAGCGATTGCCACTCATCCGGCAGGCCGGCGACGCGCGGCAGCACGGCAGCGCTGTAGCGCGCGTGATTGCGGAACGACAGCTGCGTGAAGCTGACATCGTAATGCGCCTCTTCCAGCGGCGAGGGCGCCGGCAATATCACGTCCGCATGGCGCGTCGTCTCGTTGAGGTAGATGTCCATGCTGACCATGAATTCCAGCTGTTCCAGTGCTGCCGCCAGACGCGGGCCGTTCGGCGCCGATAGTACCGGATTGCCGGCGATGCTGATCAAGGCCTGCACCTGCCCCGGCCCCGGCGTGTCGATTTCCTCGGCCAGGCAGGTGACGGGGAGTTCGCCCGCCACTTCGGCCGCGCCGGAGACACGGCTGTGATAGCGCCCCGTCGTGACGCCGCGTCCGATACCTGGCTTGCCGCGCGTGTTGCCGGCAAAGGCGGCCGCTTGCGGGAACATCACACCGCCTTCGCGGTCGAGGTTGCCGGTCAGGATATTGAGCGCGTCGATCAGCCACGAAGCCAGCGTGCCGAATTGCTGTGTGCAGGTGCCGATGCGGCCATACACGGCGCCCCGCTCGGCCGCCGCCAGCGCGCGTGCCAGCGCGCGCATGGTGGCAGCGTCTATGCCGCAGCGAGTCGCCATCTGCTCCGGCGCATAGCCGCGCACCGCTGCGCGCAACTCATCCAAGCCCAGCAGGTGCTCGGACAGCCGGCCCGGGCGCAACAGGTTTTCGTCGAACAGCGTGTGTACCAGTCCTAGCAGGAAGAACACATCGCCGCCCGGACGGATGAAGTGATGGGCGTCCGCCACGTCGGCGGTTTCGGTGCGGCGCGGATCGATGACGACCATGCGTCCGCCGCGCGAGCGCAGCGCCTTGGCCTTGCCGCGAAAATCCGGCACGGTCCACATGCTGCCGTTGGAGACCATGGGATTGGCGCCCAGGATCAGCATGAAGTCGCAGCGTTCGATATCGGGCACCGGCACCGACAGGAAGCTGCCGAACATCAGCCCGACCGACAGCATCTTCGGCACCTGGTCCACGCTGGACGCCGAATACAGATTGTGCGTCCCCAGCGCCTTGGCCAGGCGCGGGAAGTACAGCATCAGGCTCATTTTGTGCGCGACCGGATTGCCCAGCACCGTGGCCACCGCATTGCCGCCGTCGCGCGCGATGATGGGCGGCAGGCGGCGGTCGATCTCGGCCCACGCCTCTTCCCAGCTGGCGGGTACGAAGCGGCCGTCGCGCTTGATCAGCGGCGTGCGCAGGCGGTCGCGGTCTTGGTGCAGGTCTTTCAGCGCCACCGCTTTCGGACACAGGAAGCCGGCGCTGAACACGTCCGCCGCATCGCCGCGGATACGCACCGGCTGCTGCTGTTGCAGTTCGATTTCCAGGCCGCAGGCGGCCTCGCAAAAGGGGCAGATGCGGTGTGCGATGGCGCGGTGCTGGGTCATGGCCTTGCCTTGTGAAAAATGAACGGTCGTTCTATTGTGCGCAGGGCGGCGGGCGAAGTCAATCGGCTTATGTGCGCTGGAGTACGGTAGCGCGCCGCCGCTCCGGTGTATGCTGGGAACCTGCATGGATCAGCATAGGAGAAAAAAATGGTATCGACAAAATATCTGGCGGCGATGGTGATGCTGGGCGTGATGCTGGCCGGTGTTTCCGGTTGCAAGAAGAAGGACGACGTCAGCGGCGCCGGTCCGGCCGAGCAGGCGGGGCGCCGCCTTGACCAGGCCACCGACAAGGCTGGCCGCGAGCTGACCCGGGCGGCCGAGCAGGCCAACCAGCAGATCCAGGACGCCGCCAAGGAGACCAGCCAGAAGATCGACAAGGCCACCGACGACGCGGCGCAGAAGCTGAACGAGGGCACCGAGAAGGCTGGCAAGAAGCTGGAGCAAGCCGGCAGCAAGATGCAGGAAACGGCCCGCGAGCGCGAAGCGGCGCGCGCCAAGTAGCGTCAAATCATCAGTGGCCGGTCTTTAGCGTGGCCGGCTTGAGCGGCACCACGTTGCTGTGCTCCGTGGGCGTGGGCGGCAGCGTATCCGGCGAGCCGCCCAGCACCACGCTCAGATCGACAAAGCCGGCGCGCCAGGCGCGTTCCAGATCCTGCTCGATCGCTTCCATCGAGGTGTTCTCGAAGTTTTCGAAGCCGCGCACGCCGTAGGCGCGGTTGCGACCATGCGCCTTGGCCAGGTACAGCGCCATGTCGACCAGGTTGACCGCGCGCTCCCACGGCAGCGGCGTATCCACCGGCACCAGTGGGAACGGCGAGAAGCCGACCGACACGTTTACCGAAATCTTGTGCTCCTGGTAGTCGATGGTCTGCGATGAGATGCTGACCAGGATGCGCCGCGCGATCTCTTCCACGCCGTGGCGCGGAATCGCCGGCAGGAAGGCCAGGAATTCCTCGCCGCCCCAGCGCACGATCATGTCGGTCTCGCGCAGCGCGATGCGCAGGTTTTCAGCGATCATCTTGAGCACCGCATCGCCAGCCGCGTGGCCGTAGGTATCGTTGACGTTCTTGAAGTGGTCCACGTCGAGCAGGAACAGCGCGCCGACGATGTCGTCACCGTGATGGACACGCTTGTCGACTTCGCGCTTCTCGACGTGGTTATGGGCGCGCATGTAGTCCTGGAAGTGGCGGCGGTTGTACAGCAGCGTGAGCGGATCGAGCGCACTTTGCGCCTTCAGCTCCAGGTTCTTCACCTCCAGCTGCGCGTTGGCATGGCGCACCTTGCGGTACAACAGGCCAACCACCATCGACGCCAGCGCAAACACCAGTGCCAGCAGCCACCACACCCGCTGCTGCAAACGGCGGTTGTCGATCTCCGCGCCCTTGACCTGGTTCTCGCGGCTGAGCAGCTCGATCTGGCGCTGCTTCTTTTCGGCCTCGTATTTCTCTTGCAGTTCCAGCACGGCTTTCTGGCGCTGTTTTTCAAACAGCTCGTTCGACAGCGCCCGTTCGCGGTGATAGGCGGCGATCGCGCCCGCCATGTCGCCGGCCCGTTCCAGCGCCTGGCCATATTCCACCAGCGCCTCTTGCAGGTCGGGCTTGCTGTTGGCTTTTTCGAAGAAGGCCAGACCGGCCTCGAAGCTCTTCTTGCCTTCGGCGATGTGACCCAGGCCCAGGTAGGCCTGGCCGATGTTGATGCGCGCGGTGGCCTCGGTGAAGTCTTCGTTGGATTGGCGCGCGGCGACTATCGATTCGTTGGCAAATTGCAGCGTGCGTGGGTAGTCGCGCTTTTTCAGGTAGCTGTCCGACAGGTTGACCAGCGTCTTGGCAAGCATGCGGGTGGCGCCCAGCTTGCGTTCCAGCTGCAGCGCGTCGAGCAGGGCGCGCTGCGCGCGTTGCGGCTGATGCGCGTCGATCGCCAGCACGTATTCGGTATCCTTGGCGATGGCCATGCGGCCGGGCGACTGCATGTTTTCCGACACGGCCAGCAGTTCGGTCAGGACGGTAAAGCCTTGCTCGTATTCTTTGAGCTGGTCGTACAGCACCGCCAGCGCATTGAGCGCGGAGGTCAGCGGCACCTGCTCGTCGGTGACGGTGCGTGCGGCGTCGACTGCCGCCTGCAGCTTGACCAGCGCCGGCGCGAACTCGCCCCGTTCAGCATAGGATTGGCCGGCGGCGATCAGCGCCTGCACCCGCAACGGGATGTTAGAGGTTTTCAGCGCCAGCGCTTCGGCGGCAAACGCCGCCTGATGCGAGGCCGTGAAGTCGGCCTGCGCGGACAGCACATAAGCCTTGGCCAGCATGCCCTTGGCGCTGATGACCTGGTTTTTTTGCGCGCTGCCGTAGGCAATGACTTCCTCGGCCAGCTTCAGCGCTTCGGCATTCTGGCCCAGGCGCATGCGCGCCACGCTGATTTGCGACAGCAGCTCGGCGCGCGTTTCGGGCGGGCCGTTCTTGTTGTCCGCCTCCAGCTTGAGCAGCTGGACCAGCGCCTTGTCCGGCACGAAGCGGCACAGTTCGCGGATTTCGGCGATGCGGGCATCCAGCACGGCCTGGTCGGCAACAGGGACCGGCATCGCTTGCGCGCATGCCAGCGCCGGCGCCAGCGCGCACGCCGCCGCCAGGCACCGTAGTGCAATCCAGCTGGTCCTGAAAACAGTCACCGCCACCCCTTGTCTGCGCGGCGCCAGGCGGCGCCATGTGCCTGGATAATTATATTCTTGTTGCAGCCGAGAAAGCCCAGTAGTGCATGATATTTTGTCGCAAAGCGCACATTTTCGTTGGTGCTTTTGGCAAGAAAGTTGGCGTATTTACGACATTACTAGCATTTTGCAAGTAATATTGCTGGAAGGTAAATACGCTGCCAGCGAGTGGTTTAGGCCGCCAATTGTTGCAGCAGGTAAAGACGCTGGTACAAGCCGCTGGCGATCTGCATCAGCTGCTCGTGCGGACCGGCTTCGGCGATGCGGCCATGGTTGAGCACGATGATGCGGTCGGCGTCGCGGATGGTCGACAGGCGGTGCGCGATGGCGATGATGGTGACGCGGCCGCGCAATTCGTTCAGCGCGCTCTGCACGATCTGCTCGGTCTGGCTATCGATGTGCGAGGTGGCTTCGTCCAGCAGCAGGATGCGCGGCTGGCCGGCCAGCGCGCGGGCGATGGCGATCAACTGCTTCTGGCCCACCGACAGGCGTGAGCCGCCTTCGCCCAGCGCGGTGTCGTAGCCGTCTTCCAGCGCGCAGATGAACTCGTGCGCATGGGCGGCACGCGCGGCCGCTTCGATCTGCTGCTGGGTCAGGCCGCGGCCCATGTCGATGTTCTCGCGCGCCGAGGCAGCCAGCAGGAAGGGATCCTGTGGTACCAGGCCGACCTGGGCGCGGAAGGTGTCGTTGTCGATCTGGTCCAGCGGCGTGCCGTGGATGGCGATGCTGCCATGGCGCGCAGGATAGAAGCGCAGCAGCAGCGACAGCAGGGTCGACTTGCCGCTGCCGGTGTGGCCGACGATGCCGAAGAAGGCGCCTTGCGCAATCTCCAGCGACAGGTCGTGCAGCACGGTGTGCTCGCCGACATAGGCGAAGTTCAGGTGGTCAATGGCGACAGCGGGAGCGTCATTTGCCCGGTCCGCCGATGCGGCGCGCTCCGGCGCGGCGTTCTGCGCGCGGCGTTCCGATAAGTGTTCGGGCGCCGCCGCTTCGTCCAGCAGCGCCGCCACGCGCGCGGTGGCCACCACCGATTGCTGCAGCTGGGAGAACTGCATGGTGATCTGGATCAGCGGCTCGATCACGCGCGCGATGTAGCTGATGAATGCGTACAGGATGCCCACTTCGGTGGCCGTCATGGCGCGCTGGCCGAAATTGAAGATCACCGCCGCCAGCAGCACGATGTTGAGCATGTCCAGCGCAGGGCGCAGCAGCCAGGCGTTGGCGCGCAGCTCGGCCAGGCGCGCCTTGTAGTGCTGGCGGTTGGTGCCACGAAAGCGCGCGGAGAAGCGCGCTTCGGCATTGCTGGCCTGGAGCACGCTCATGCCGCCGATGGATTCGGCCATCTGGCCGTTGATGTCGCTGCGCAGTGCGCGGGCGTGCGTGACGGCCGGCGCGCTCCAGCGCTGGTACAGCCAGACGATCAGCAGTACCGCCGGCAGCAGCGCCAGCACGATGATCATCAGGTGCCAGTCCAGCCAGGCCATCGCGCAGACGGTGCCGACCAGGACGATGCTCGAATCGAGCATCACGAACAGCACCTGGATGTACAGGGTCTTCACGGCCTCGGTGTCATTGGTCACACGCGACACCAGTTGGCCGGTGATGGCGCGGTCGAAAAAGGACATCGGCAACCGCAGTACATGGCCGTACACCATCTGGCGCAGTCGCTGCACCGAGCGCATCGCCAGTCCGGACAGGCGCACCAGTTGCAGATAGCGCAGGCCGCTGGCGACCCATCCCGTCAGCAGCACGCCGGCTAGCAGCGCGGCCATGCGCGGCCAGTCGAGATGGCGCGGCAGCAGGTGTTCGTCGATCAGCGCCTTGCCCATGATGGGGCCCGACACTTCCAGCAGCGCCGACAGCATCAGCCACATGACGGCCCAGCCCAGGTGATGCAGGTCCGGCTGCGCGGCACTGCGCAGCAGCGAGATCGCCTGCCAGCTCTGGCGGCGATGGGAGGTTTCTTCTGGCTTAGAGCGCATCTAGGCTCGCTTCTAGTTGTTGATAGCGCCATTGGCTGGCGTACCAGCCGTCTTGTTCAAGCAGCTGTTCGTGGCTGCCCGTTTCGCTGATGCGGCCATCGCGCAGCACCACGATCATGTCGGCGTTGACCACGGCGCTCAGGCGGTGGCTGGCGATGATGGCGCTGCGGCCGGGACGCGCCCGGCGCAGTTCTTCCAGATGCTGCAGGATGCGCGTTTCGGTGCCGGTATCGACCGCCGACAGCGCGTCGTCGAGCAGCAGCAGGTCGTTATCGGCCAGCAGCGCGCGGGCGATCGCCACGCGCTGGCGCTGGCCGCCGGAGAGCGTGATGCCACGCTCGCCCACGTCGGTCTCGTAAGCTTTGGGGAACTGCAGGATGTCATCGTGGATCGCGGCCAGGCTGGCGGCGTGTTCGATCTGCGCGCGGCTGGCGCCGGGACGGGCCAGCGCGATGTTCTCGGCAATCGTGGCGGAGAACAGGAACGATTCCTGCGGCACCCAGCTGATCGCGGCGCGCAGCGCATACAAGGTGTACTCGTCGAGGGGATGGCCGCCCCATTGCACGCTGCCCGATTGCGGCGTCAGCTGGCGCAGCAGCAGGCGCAGCAGCGTCGACTTGCCGCTGCCGGTCGGGCCGACCAGGCCCAGGGTCTGGCCGGGCTGCAGCGTCAGCGCGATGTCGCGCAATGCCGCCGCATCGCCATGGCCGTAAGCGAAGCTGACCGCCTTCAGTGCCAGCGGCCCGGCGCCGATTTTCTCGCGCTTGCCGTGATCTTCGATGGACAGCGGCGCATCGAGCATCGGGAACAGGCGCGCATAGGCGGCGCGTCCGCGTTCGATCAGCGACAGCACCCAGCCGGCGGCGAACATCGGCCAGATCAACTGGCCCAGGTACATGGTGAAGCTGGTCAGCGCGCCGATGGTCAGCTGGTGCTGCCATACCAGGTAGCTGCCCAGACCCAGCGTCAGCGCGGAGGCGGCGGTCAGCGTCAGGCCGACGGCCGGCTCGTAAGCCGCTTCCCACACTTGCGCACTGAGGCTGGCTTGGGCCGCGTGGCCGGCCAGTTCCTCGAACTGCTCGCTGCTGCGCTGTTCCAGTCCCAATGCGCGCAGGGTGCGCACGCCGGACAGCGTTTCCTGCACATGGCCATTCAAGGCGCTGAAGCGCTTCAGCGCATCGGTGGACGCGGTGTGGATATGCGACGAGATGCGCCAGAACGCCAGCGCCATCAAGGGAAAGGGCAGCAGCGCGATCAGCGCCAGGCGCCAGTCGACGCCGAGCAGCATCACGCCCAGCACCATCACCAGCGTCAGCGCGCCGTCGAAGCCGGCCAGCATCGCCTCGCCGGCGGCCATTTCAATGGCGTCGATATCGTTGGTAGCCAGCGCCATCAGGTCGCCGGTGCGCTGGCGCTGGAAGAAGGGGGGGGCTTGCAGCGTCAGGCGCGCGTACAGGCGGGTGCGCAGCGACACGCCCAGCTGGTAGGCGGCGCCGTACAGGATCTGGCGCCAGCCGACGCGCAGGAAGTAGATGGCCGCGCCGATCGCCAGCAGCGTGCCGATTTGCATCAGCAGCGCGTTGCCGGACAGGCGGTGCGCGGCCAGGCCGTCGATCATGGCGCCGACCTTGCGTGGCACCCAGACGCTGAGCGTGGCCACGCCCGCGAGCATCAGCCCGGAGGCGATATAGGCGCGCCGGTGCTGCAGCACGAAGGCGCCGATCAGCCGTGATAATTGCATAACATATCCTAAGACTGGCCGGAGCGCAGCATCCGGCGTAAAGGTCGCTAGGATACAACATGCGCCGCCCATGTGCCGAAGGGGCTGCCCCTGGCTTGGCAGACGCATAAAAAAAAGCGGGCCGTAGCCCGCTTGCGTATGCGTGACGCTGCGCTTATTTCTGTGGCTTGGCCGCTGTCTTGGCTTTGGCGGTCGGCACCGACTTCAGCGCGACCGGGTTGGCCTCGGCCAGCAGCGCGGCAGCTGGCTTGGTCGGTGGGGTAGGCAAGGCCGGGGCGGCTTGCACTGCCGGCTTTTCCTCGATGGCGTCGGCCACGTCGTCCTCCGGCGGCTTGGCCTTGGCTGCCGGCTTGGCGGCCGCCTTCGGCGCGGCGACCGGCTCGTTGGCCGGTGCGGCGGCTTCTTTGACCAGCAGCGGCGCGGCCAGTTTCAGCGCCGGCGCGGCTGGCGCTTGCTTGACCGGCTCGCCGGCCGCGCGCATCAGTGCGGCCTGCGCCTGGCTGGCAATGCTGAACAGCTCGCTGCTATAGGCGATCAAGCCATCAAAGCTGGACGGCTGGCTGGTGCTGAGCTTGATGAATTCCTGTGGATCCTTGGCTTGCATTAGCTGCTTGGCGGTGCTGGACGACTTTTCAACCGTGGCCTTGGTGGTGTGCAGGGTCAGCGCGATGACTTGCTCTGCGCTGGACACGGCCGTGTTGGCCAGGCGGTTGATGATTTGCAGTTGCGATTCGAGCTGCGACTTCGTTGCGGTGGAAAACTGTTCGGCGATCGAAAACATGGTTTCTCCTGGGACGATTTGGTGTACTGGCAAGTGCACTATGATGCACTGCAATAAGGGCATTCTAGCGGTGAATTATTGCGTTGCAAAGTTATTTTTTCAGCCAGTAAGGAATAAAAATTAATGCACCGCAACAAATGCCGTTTTTGTATGAGCCGCATCGACGATTAGTGATTGCCTGAACGCCAGAGCTCTGATTACAATCGTCCCGGCGCACACTCGCGCCGCTTCCCGGGAGCTGGAATGGATGCAGTGATACGCAATGCCAATTTGCCCGACGGCCAGCAAGGCGTCGACATCGCCATTGCCGACGGGCGCATTGCCGCAGTCGGCCCCGCGCTGCCGCTGCGCGCTGCCCACGAGATCGACGCCGGCGGCGACCTGGTGACACCACCGTTTGTCGATGCCCATTTCCACCTGGATGCCACGCTGAGCTATGGCCTGCCGCGCGTCAACCAGTCCGGCACGTTGCTGGAGGGCATCGCGCTGTGGGGCGAGTTGAAGCCGACGCTGACCCAGCAGGCGCTGATCGAACGCGCCATGCAATATTGCGACTGGGCCGTAGCGCGCGGCCTGCTGGCGATCCGCAGCCATGTCGACATCTGCGATGACCGGCTGCTGGCGGTGGAAGCGTTGCTGGAGGTTAAACGCCGCGTCGCGCCCTACCTGGACTTGCAGCTGGTGGCCTTCCCGCAGGATGGCCTGCTGCGCAGCCCGAGCGCGCTACTGAATTTGAAACGCGCGATTGCCATGGGCGTGGACGTGGTCGGCGGCATTCCGCACTTCGAGCGCACCATGGCCGAGGGCAGCGAATCGGTGCGCGTTCTGTGCGAATTTGCGGCCGGCAAAGGCTTGCGGGTTGATATGCACTGCGACGAGTCGGACGATCCGCTGTCGCGCCACATCGAAACGCTGGCCTACGAAAGTAACCGGCTGGGCTTGCACGGCCGCGTGACGGGCTCACACCTGACCTCCATGCATTCGATGGACAACTACTACGTCAGCAAGCTGCTGCCGCTGATACGCGAAGCCGGCGTGTCGGCCGTGGCCAATCCGCTGATCAACATCACCTTGCAAGGCCGGCACGACAGCTACCCCAAGCGGCGCGGCATGACGCGCGTGCCGGAAATGCTGGCCGCCGGCATCGACGTCGCCTTCGGCCATGACTGCGTGATGGACCCCTGGTACAGCCTGGGCTCGGGCGACATGCTGGAGGTGGCGCAGATGGGCCTGCATGTGGCGCAGATGAGCAGCCAAGCCGGCATGCGCGCCTGCTTTGCCGCCGTCACCGAGACGCCGGCCCGCATCCTCGGCCTGCAAGGCTATGGCCTGCAGCCGGGCTGCCATGCCGACCTGGTGCTGCTGGACGCGGGCGATCCGGTGGAAGCGATACGGCTGCGTGCGGCGCGCCGGATGGTGATGCGGCGTGGTAAGGTCATCAGCGAATCGCCGCGTGCGCAAGCCCGGCTGGCGTTGCCCGGCCGTCCCGAAAGCACGGCATTCCGACTCAGCCGCAGCTAGACTTGCCTGCCGAAATACATGACAATCAGACATCCGGTCATCGTCTTGGAGCTGCTTTGAAAGAGATAGAAATCCGTGCCGCACTGGAATCCGATTTCGATGCCATGTGGGCCATCTTCCAGGAATTGATCGCCAGCGGCGACACCTATTATTTCGCCGCCGACACCAGCCGCGAAGACTGCCACGCCTATTGGTTCGGCCCCGGTGTGCAAAGTTTTGTCGCCATCCTGAACCAGGAGCGGCTGGTGGGCATGTACCGCCTGATCCCCAACCAGCGCGACCGCGGTGCCCATGTGGCCAACGCCTCGTTCATGGTCAGTCCGGCCGCGCAGGGCATAGGCATGGGCAAGCTGATGGGCCGCGATTGCCTGGCCCGTGCCAAGCGCGAGGGCTATCTGGCGATGCAGTTCAACTATGTGGTCAGCTCCAACGTGGCCGCTGTGCTACTGTGGAAGAAGCTGGGCTTTTCCATCATCGGCACCCTGCCGCGTGCCTACCGGCACCAGTTGCTGGGTTTTGTCGATGTCTACGTGATGTATCAGTTGCTGGACGATCCCGGCAATTGGCCTGATTAAACCGTTGATGAAAATACTCGATACCGAACGCCTGACACTGCGCACGCTGGAAACCGACGATGCGCCTTTTTACCTGGAACTGGTCAACGATCCGTCCTTTTTACAATACATCGGCGATAAAGGTGTGCGCACACTGGACGACGCGCGCCGCGCGATCGCCGACGGCCCGCAGACCATGCAGCGTACGCTGGGCCATTCGCTGTATTTGCTGCAGCGCCGCAGCGACGGCGTGCCGCTGGGCTTGTGCGGCTTGATCAAGCGCGACAGCCTGCCCGACGTCGACATCGGCTATGCGCTGATGCCGGCCTACTGGGGCCAGGGCTACGCCCACGAGGCTGCCGCTGCCGTGGTGGCCCACGGGCGCGATGTACTCGGCTTGAAATGTCTGCTGGCGATCACCTCGCCGGACAACGCGAGCTCGATCGGCCTGCTGCTGAAGCTGGGCTTGCGCTTTGTCGAATGCACACAGTTGCCGCCGGATCAACGTGCCACCAACATCTATCGCCGCGAATTTCCCCCTGCTGCAGCCTGAATTGTTGCTGGTGTGAGAATTCGATAGATTTAACGTTCGCGGTGATTGGTTTTTTCCATGCAGAAGCGCATGATGTCATTGAGGCACATCTGCCGTTTTTGTTGCCATGGGAGGGCCGTCATGAAACTACTCGCCAATTTAAAGATCGGCGTGCGTTTGGGACTGCTGGGCGCGTTTTTCTTTGTTGCCCTGCTGGTGGTCGCATTCGGCGGTTGGCGCGCCCTGGAAAACACCAATAGCCGCAGCGCCGACGCCATGCAGCGTTCGGTCGCCATGGGCCAGGCGATCGACACCGCGCGCAGCGCGCAGGTCGAATTCAAGATCCAGGTGCAGGAGTGGAAGAACACTCTGCTGCGTGGCAACGATAAGGCCCAGTTCGACAAATACAGCCAGGCCTTCGTCAAGGGTGGCGAAACCACCCGTGGCGAGTTGCAGCGGCTGAACACGCTGCTGGCCAGGCTGAAGCTGTCCACGCCGCTGGTGGACGAGGCGATCTTGACCCAGCAGCAGCTGGTCGAGCGCTACATGGCCGCACTCAAGCAATACGACCCGGTCAATCCCGAGAGCGCCCATCTGGTCGACAGTCTGGTCAAGGGCATGGACCGTGAACCCACCAAGAAGATCGACGATATCGTGGCCTTCATCGGCGCGCAGGCGCGCAAGCTGGCGGTCGATATGGACGCGGAAAACGCTGCGGCCGACAAGCGCGCCGTCACCACCATGCTGGTGACCGTGGTGCTGACGCTGGTGGTGGGCTGCGCCATTGTCTGGTCGCTGATCAAAAGCATAACCGTGCCGCTGAACGCGGCGGTCGGCATGGCGCAGACCGTGGCGTCCGGCGACCTGCGCACCGATCTCGCCGCCAGCTCCGCCGACGAGATCGGCGACCTGCTGCGCGCGCTGAAGCTGATGCAAGAGAATCTGTGCAACATCGTCGGCAAGGTACGCGCCGGTACCGAAACCATCCACGTCACCGCCAGCGAGATCGCCACCGGCAACCTGGACCTGTCGTCGCGTACCGAGCAGCAGGCCAGCTCGCTGGAGGAAACGGCAGCCTCGATGGTGGAACTGACCGCCACCGTCAAGCAAAACAACGAGAACGCCGGGCAGGCTTGCCAGCTGGCCGAGGCTGCCTCGAACGTAGCGCAAAAGGGCGGCGCGGCGGTCGAGCAGATGGTACAGACCATGGGCTCGATCAATGAATCATCGCGCAAGATCGTGGACATCATAGGCGTGATCGACGGTATTGCTTTCCAGACTAATATCCTGGCCCTGAACGCGGCGGTGGAAGCGGCGCGCGCGGGCGAGCAGGGGCGGGGCTTTGCGGTAGTGGCGTCCGAAGTGCGCAGCCTGGCGCAGCGCTCGGCCGAGGCGGCCAAGGAAATCAAGGCCTTGATCGGCGATTCGGTGCAGCGGGTCGAGGCCGGCAGCCGGCTGGTGGGTCAGGCCGGCTCCACGATGGATGAGGTGGTGGTCAGCGTGCAGCGCGTCAACTCCATCATCGGCGAGATTTCCATCGCCAGTCGGGAGCAGCGCGACGGCATCGAGCAGATCAGCAAGGCGATCAACAATATGGACAGCGTGACCCAGCAGAACGCGGCGCTGGTGGAGCAGGCCGCTGCCGCGGCAGACGCGCTGGAGCAGCAGGCGGCCGGCTTGTCCGACGCGGTCAGCATCTTCAAGCTCAGCGACCAGCGCGTAGCGCCGCCGTCACTGCCGCGCATGCAGCGTCCGATGCTCAAGGTGGTGGGGCAGAACTGAGGCGTCAGCTCGGTGTTGCGCCTAACCGCGCTGGCGCGTACGCTGGACATGCGGGTGCTTGCCGGCGGCGTGGAAACCGGCAAGCAGCTGACGTAGTTGATGGCGATGGCTGCGACGCAGCGTTCGGTTTCTGTCGCAGCCGCGCCATCGCGCCCGACGAATTGGAGGCGCTGCTGGCCGGGCACTGGCGCCGTGTGGAACCGGTCAGTGCGGCTTAGCGCGGTTGCTGCCGCCCTGCTGCGGCGCGAAGAACCACGTCAGCGGCAGGTGTAGCCGCTGCGCCCACGACTGCTCGTTATGCACGCCACCTTCGGCCGAGTAGAAGTATAGATCCTTGCCCAGTTGGTAGCCATTGGCCAGCATGGCGTCGCGCATGGCGATGCTGTCTTCCATGCCGTCGCCGTTGGTGCCGGCGTCGATGTAGAACTTCACCGGTTGCAGCGACGATGGCGCGGGCGCCTTGGTCACCAGGTCGCGCTGATTCCACCAGAACGAACTCGATACGCCACCGGCCTTGGAGAACAGGTCCGGCCGGTGCTCAGCGATGTACACGGATGCGATGCCGCCCAGCGAGGAGCCCATGATGGCGGTATGCTCGCGGTCGGGCAGCGTGCGCAGGCTGCGGTCGACGTAGGGCTTGACGGTGTCGGTGATGAAGGCTTGGTAGGCATCGAGCTTGCCGCCGCCGTATTTCGGATCGCAGCAGGGCGTATACTCGGGGATGCGCTCGGCGGTGTTGTCGATGCCGACTACGATGGCTTCCTCGATGTCGCCGTTGGCGATCAGGCGGTCCATGGTGCGGCCCACGTCCCAGGCGGTGCCATAGGATGTGGTGGTGGCGTCGAACAGGTTCTGGCCGTCGTGCATATAGAGGACCGGGTAGCGCTTGTGCGGCTGCGCGCTGTAGGACGGCGGCAGGTAGATGCGCAGCGAGCGGCTGTTGCCCAGTTGTGGCGAGGCGATGTTGTCGACGATCTTCAGCGTGCCGTGGGTGGCGGGAGCCATCGGCATCACGCGCAATCCGTACAGGTCGACGCGGTTGGATGGCCCCGCCACGCCGCCGGCCGCGGCGAAGGTGGTGTTACTTTGCAGGTAGCTCATGTTGTAGAAGTCGGACAGCGTGAGGCTGTAGCTGCCGGGCTTCAGGTCTGCATTGAGCGGCGTGGAGTAGGATGGGCCGGCTGTTGCGCTGGTGTGCGGCAGTTGCACCACGCCTTGGGCGGCGACGGCGCCCTGGCTGTCCTTCAGCACGGCCCATTTCACGCCGCCGCTGATGCCCAGGTTGATCTGGTTGGCGGTGTTGCGGTATTTGTACTGCAGGGCGTAGCTGCCAGGCTGGCCGATGGCGATGTGTTGTACGGTGTAGGTGTCGGCCGGCGCCCCCCAGTTTTGCAGGAAGCCCTTGGCGGCGCCGATTGTGATTTCGCGGCCGGCGTCCAGACAGACGGGCGCGCTGTGGTGGCTGCGGTTGCCGGAGCTGACATACATAGCTTCAACCGCATAGCAAGCATTGCTCGCAACGCCCTTGCGTCCCGGCGCCGCACGGCCCTCGCGGCGATCCGGCCACACGGTCGTGAGCCCGGCGCCGGCTGGCGCGAGCGCACCGACGCTGATGCGTTGGGCGGCGAGTTGGCCGTCACGGTAGATGTTGTAGACGATGTCGCCGGCGTCGGTGGCGTTGCCGGCGTCGGCGATGCGCACGACGGGAATGCCGTAGGTGCCGCGTTCGATGCCGGTGATGCGCGGTTCGCGCGGTGCGTACACGGCGTGATCGCGCGCCAACGGCGCGGCGCTGACGGAGCGCTTCTCTTGCTGGCCCGCGACCAGCTTGCCGAGGCGGACGTCGATCACGTTATCGTCCGCCATCGCGCTCCAGGCGATCGCTGCGCCGTCGAGTAGCTTGCCGTTCAAGGTGATGGCTTCAATCGCGTAATGTCCTTCGCCCTCGGCAGCGGCAGGCAGCAACAGCGTTACTTGCAGACGTTTTCCCTGCAAGCGCAGATTGGCCAGCGTCGCCACAGCGCTGCCCGCGAACGCTGTACGCCGCAGCCTGGCCGTCACGAACGGCCGCAGCACGATGCCGTCGTCGCTGGTCGATACGCCAAACACCTGCCCAAGCACCATCCCCAGATACGCCCCCACCGACCACAACTGCCTGCGCGAACTGATCACCGGCCCGCTCAGCTCACCGTGCTGTTTATCTTCCAGCATCGGCTGTCCCGACAGCCACTCCAGGTTCTCCATGTTCGACAAATTGAGCGCCGCACCGCGCATCAGCGTTTCGTAAGCCGCATCGGCTACCGCATCATTGCCCGCCAGCGCGGCCGCCTTCAGGCCAAACGCCGTCACAAACGGCCAGATCGCGCGGTTGTGATACACCGCCACGTCTTGCTGCTGCGGATAGATTACCGGTGCGCCCATCGGGCCATGTGGATAGTGCGCCAGGATGCTCTGCGCCTGCCGCTGATCCGCCACCCCTGTGACGATGGCCAGCGCCTGTCCCAGCCAGTCGAACTTATGCATCGCCACGCCATCGAAATGACCGGCGGCCAGGCTGCTGTACATGCCCGCATCGGCCAGCCAGAATTGATTGTTGATGGCTTGCTTCAGATCCTTGGCCCACGCCGCATATTTATCGGCCCGCGCCGCATCGTCCTCTTCGCGCGCAAGCTGCGCCGCCAGGGTCAGCGCCTTGTAGTGGCCCACATTGGTGGACAAGGCTTTCGAGGTCCCCATGCTAGCCAGATCGCCCGGTATCCACGCCGCATAACTCTGCTCGCGCCAGTCGAGGAACGATTCTTCGCCGGTATACAAGCCGGTTGCGCGATCGAAGGCCGCCAGCCGGCCATTGTCGATCGTGTTCGATAATGCCTTCAGTGCGGTGGCTGCGAACGCCTTGCGCTCAGCCGCCGGCAATGCCTTCAAGGTCTCGTCCGCGCCGAAAGCCCAGCTGACGCGGTCGGTGCTGATCGGCCAGCTGCCACCGCTGCCGGTGTCCTGGATGATTTGCAGGCCGTCCGCGCTGCCCGCCACGGCAGGCGAAGGCTTGATGCCGGCGCGATAGCCGGACAATTTGAACAGCAGCGAATTGCGCACCCGCTGCGGGTCCAGCGTCGCCAGTCCCAACGCCGCTGCGTAGGACAGATCGCGAGTCCACACATAGTGCCACTGCTCGCCGGTTTCAAAGCACTCGCAGGCAATCGCTCGGCCGCCGTTGTAGCTGCCGTCGCGAATCTCACGGATGGATGCTTGCCGCATCTCGGTCGCCGCCAGCGCGAACAGCGCATCGAATTCCAGATTGCCGCTGCGCACCAGCGGCAGATCGCCGGATTCCTGATAACTAATTTCCTGCGGCGACGGCTTATCACCCGACTGCCGCACGCGCATCGTGCTGGCCTGCGTGTACACGCGCAAAGGGGCCGCTGCGTCGGGCGTCGAAAAGCGCGCGCTCTCCTGCTTGCCGTCCCAGGTTGGGTAAGCTCGCTCTTGCGAAGCCGGAGCGGCAGCCACCGGCACGGCGGCCGCCAGCGCCGGCACTGCCATCGCTAGCGCCAGGTGCCAGGCCGTCACACGCGGCCCGCTCACTGCTGCAGCTCCAGTATCAACGCCGAACGTGGTGGCAGCGTCAGCGTGCCATCGAGCGCATAGCGCTTGCCCGTCGCCACATCCCAACCCTCATGCACGCCCGCCAGCATCTCGGCAAAGCGCGCAGTTGGCAGCGTGGTTTCGGCTTTGTTCTTGTTCAGGATGACCATCACCTTCTTGCTGTCGTCATAGCGGAAGTAGACATAGGTATGTTGCTCCGGCGCGAAGTGTTTGGTCTTGCCGTGATGAATCACGCTGGCCGTCTTGCGCCAGTTGAGCAGCTTTTTCAGATACGATTGCGCCGCCAGTTGCGCCGGCGTCAGGCCCGCGCCGGTAAAGGCATTGACCTTGTCGCCCGCCCAGCCTCCGGGGAAGTCGTGCCGGTACGACGCATCGTCGCGCGCGCCGACGGTGCTGGTCATCAGGATCTCGGTGCCGGAGTAGAACTGCGGCACGCGCGGTGCCGTCAGCACGAAGGTGCTCGCCATGCGGAACAGATCCTCGCCGCCATTGAGCTCGCTGAAGATGCGCGACATATCGTGGTTCCCTTCGAACAGCACCATGTTGCCCGGATTCGGATACAGATAGTCGAGCGACAGCGTCTCGTACAGGTTGCTCAGGCTGTACTGCTCATCTTCGGCCTGCAGCGCGCGGCGCAGCATGTCGGTCAACGGAAAGTCCATCATGCTCGGCATGTACGACACATAGCCGTCGAAGTTCTTCTTGCCGGCCTGCCAGTGCGAGACCACTGGAACCTGCGTGCTCCATTCCTCGCCCACCAGATTGAGGCGCGGATACTCGGCCATCACGCGGCGCGACCACTGGCTCAGGAAGGCCGGATCCGAGTAGCTGTAGGTGTCGACGCGCAGCCCGGACAGGCCGGCATATTCGATCCACCAGATGGCGTTCTGCGTCAGATAATTGGCCAGGTAGGGATTGGCCTGGTTCAGGTCCGGCATGCTTGGGCCGAACCAGCCCTGCACGTGATTGCTCTTGTCGGCCTCGGAGCCATACGGATCCTGCAGCGCCATGCGGTGGTGCTGCGTCTGCACGAAGGTGTGCGGATGATTCAGCCAGTCCGGCATCGGCAGGTCCTGCATCCACCAGTGCTCGCTGCCGATGTGGTTCAGCACCACGTCCTGGATCACGCCCAGGCCCTTGGCGCGCGCCTGCGCCACGAAGCTGCGATATTGCTCGTTGCTGCCGTAGCGCGGATCGATGCGGTAATGGCTGGTCGCCGCGTAGCCGTGATACGAGCCGTGCGGCATATTCGATTCCAGCAGCGGCGTCGGCCACAGCTGGGTGTAGCCCATGGCCGCGATGTAATCCAGATGGTCGGCCATGCCCTGGATGTCGCCGCCGTGACGGCCGGAGCCGTCGGCGCGATTTGCCTGCTCGCTCATGCCGGGCGCATTGTCGTTGCCCGGATTGCCGTTGGCGTAGCGGTCCGGCATCACTTCATAAATCACGTCGCTGCTGTTGAAGCCGACGCGCTGCGCCGAGTTGGCGCTACGCGCTTGCAGTTCATAGCTGTAGTGGAGCGTCTTGGCGCCATGCTTGAAGAGCAGGTCCAGCTTGCCCGGCTTGGCTTCCGGCGCGATCACCAGGTCGATGAACAGGTAGTTGCGATTCGGGCCGCGCGTGACGGTGGCGATCTGCACGCCTGGATAGGCCAGGCTCGGCTCCAGGTCGGCAATCTGTTTGCCGTGCACCATCAGTTGCAGCTGGTGCTCTTGCATACCGACCCACCAGCTCAATGGCTCCAGGTGGTCGATGCGGTAGTCCTGCGCCTGGGCGGCAGCGATCAGGGCCTGGCTGGCCGCCAGCACGGCCATTGCCATGGTTTTTTTCATTATGTCTCCAAAAAGAGGGGCTGAGTAGTTGTACTACAGAGTTTGTAATGCGCCACTTGCTATGGGTTGCCGGCGCATGCCAGCCATTTTCCCTTGAGAATACTATGAAAGTGGCGCCGCTATCAAACGATGGGAGTCGGGAAAATTTAGTCAAAATACAGGAATCCTCACAAATTATTGCCTTTTTAACATTTTTGCCGCGCTACAGCGGTTTTCCGCCGCGGCAAGCCGATGCCGACGCGCTTTTTCGGCACCGGCCGCTAGTAATTCAAGTGTTTTGGTGGGTGTTTTTGTAGTTCCACTACATGAGGAACGCGGTGGCGCTGTAGCTGAAATACAACGAGTCAACCCCTTCCATAGGTGTGCGGGGGCTTTTCCTCGGCAGAATTACGTAGGCAAACTGAACTTTCATTGACATCGAATCTAGTTTTAGTACAAAATTTCGCTTAGAACGTCTGTAGAACGTTGAAATTCCTTGGAACCCGTGGTGTTTGCTGTAGTTCAGTTGTGCGCGGGGTGATTGTTTTAATGAGTGAGGGGACATTAATGAAGAAATCCGCCAACCAGCGGGGCGCCAGCTTGGCGCCAGCCCGTGTTGCATTTAAACTGAGTCCGGTAGCTGCCGGCTGCGCCGTGCTGCTGTCTGCCTTGTCCGGCAACTCCTATGCCGCCGACGCGCCAGCCGACTCGGCTGCGCCGATTCAATCGGTCACCGTGTCCGGTATCCGCCGTGGTATCGAAGACGCGATCTCCATCAAAAAAGACGCCAGCTCCATCGTTGAGGCGATCTCCGCCGAAGACATCGGCAAACTGCCAGACACCACCATCGCTGAATCGCTGGCCCGCTTGCCAGGCTTGACCACTCAGCGTACCAAGGACGGTACCGCCTCCACCATCAGCATCCGCGGCTTGGGCCCGGACTTCGCCGGCTACCTGCTGAACGGCCGCGAACAGACCAGCACCGGCGACAGCCGCGCGGTTGACCTGAGCGTGTACCCGGCTGAACTGATCGCCGGCGCCACCGTCTACAAGACCAATGATGCGACCGTCGTAGGCCAAGGCCTGGCCGGTACCATCGACCAACAACTGATCGACCCGCTGGCCTTCGGCAAGCGTACCATCTCGGTCAAGGCACAAAAGACCAAGAACGGCCTGGGCCTGGATGTGCAGGGCAGCGGCCGTCGCGCCAGCTTCACCTACATCGACCAATTCGCCGACCGCAAGATCGGCGTGGCGATCGGCTATGTGCACCAGACCGGCGATTCGTCGCAATATGAATTCGGTACCTGGGGCGACTACAACGGCGCCATGACCGATACCGGCGGCAACACCGTCAACGGCAAAGTCCCAGGCGGCGGCGGTTTCAACATCGACACCCGCCGCGTGACCGACAAGCGTGACGGCGTGGCTGCGATCCTGGCCTTCAAGCCGAACAAGTCCTTCAACAGCCAGATCGACGTGTTCTGGTCCAAGCTGGACGACTACACCAAGCTCGATGAGATCCAGATCCCAGGCACTGGTCACTTCAGCAACGCCACCCTCTCGAATGGCGTCGCCACCTCGGCCACCATGACGGGCGTAGGCCTGATCGACCGCAACGAAGGCATCTTCGACAACGACAAGATCAAGTCGATCGGCTGGAAGAGCAACCTGAAGATCAATGACAGCTGGAGCGCGATGGTCGACTTCAGCCACAACTCGGCCGTGCGCGTGGAACGCGACGACGAGTACTACGCCGGCACCGCGGCCAATGCCGACCTGACCTTGACCGGTCTGGACGGCCGCATTCCGCACCTGTCCTACGGTAACAGCCTGACCGACCCGAACACCATCGCTGTGCGCAACCAGTGCGGCTGGTCCGGCATCGCCAACAACTCCGCTTGCGGCTCCATCGCGCAGGCCGGCTATGCCAAGGGCCCGACCGTGACCGACCAGGTCAATGCGATCCGCGCCGAAGGCAAGTATGAGCTGCCGGACGGTTCGATGTTTACCACCCTGAAGTTCGGCGTGAATTACACCAACCGCACCAAGGACCGCGTCACCGACGAAGGCCTGATCATCTCGGCCACCGGCGGCGGCTATGACCGTATTCCATTCCCGGCCGGTTCGTCCGTGGCGCATAACGTGGGCGGTGTCGGCATCGACATGCTGGTGTTCGATCCACAGGTCGATCTGATCCCTGGCGCGGCGCTGCAGCGCAAGTACAACAACGACATCCTGTCGAAGACCTACGGCGTGCAGGAAAAGGTCAGCACCGCCTACAGCCGCCTGGACATCGACTCCAAGCTGGGCGACTTCCCGGTACACGGCAACGTGGGCGTGCAATTCGTGCAGACCGACCAGTCGTCGACCGGCTTCCGCGCCAACGTCGGATCCAGCCCAACGCTGACCAACCCGGCGCCTGGCCTGTCGGAAGATGGCACCACCTACCACGACTTCCTGCCGTCGCTGAACCTGAACGTCGACCTGGGCAACAGCTACCTGGCCCGTTTCGGCCTGTCGCGCCAGATCGCCCGTCCGGACATGACCGACATGCGCAACTCGTTCAGCTTCGCGGCCAACCTGACGCCGCCATCGGTGAACGGCGTGGCCCAGGCGCCGCGTTATGAAGGTTCGGCCGGTAACCCGCACCTGAACCCGTTCCGCGCCAACGCGCTGGACTTGTCGCTGGAGAAGTACTTCGCCAAGAAGGGCTATCTGAGCGCTGCGCTGTTCTACAAAAAGCTCAACAGCTACATCGTTCCGCAGACCTACTCGGACTTTGACTTCACGCCGTTCCTGACGACCTTCGGCCTGCCTAGCCTGCCGACCGGTAACAAGGGTATCTACACCACCACCGTCAACGGTTCCGGTGGCGACCTGAAGGGTGTGGAGCTGAGCGCCTCGGCGCCGTTCGAGTTGATCCACCCGATCCTGAACGGCTTCGGCGCGAGCGGCAGCTACTCGTCCACCTTCAGCTCGGTGCAACTGCCTAACATCATCGGCAAGAACCCGGACCAGGTGGCTGACGCCGGCAGCATCCCGCTGCCAGGCCTGTCGAAGACCAACGCCAAGCTGCAACTGTACTTCGAGAAGAAGGGCTTCAGCGCCTTCGTCGCGCAGAACTACCGCTCGCGTTATATCGGCAAGGTGGCCAACGACACCGTCGGCGGTTTCCCATCGCTGGTCTACATCGAGTCGCAGAAGTGGATGTCGGCCCAGATCGGCTACGAGTTCCAGGAAGGTCCGCTGAAAGGCCTGTCGCTGCGCGTCGAAGGCAACAACCTGAACAGCCCGAACTACGTCGAGTCGAATGCTGACGGTTCTACCAAGACCCGCACGCAAACCGGCCGTACCCTGTTCTTCACGATCGGCTACAAGATGTAATAAGGCAGTGGCCTGAAACAGCACAAGCCCCTTGCCGGAATTTCTTCGGCAAGGGGCTTTTACCTTTATACTTCTGACAATGCCAAGCATAGGCGTCTCGTAGGGCTGGATGATGGAACAAAGCAAGCTGAAAAATATCGTTATCGTCGGCGGCGGCACGGCCGGCTGGATGACCGCCTCCGCGCTGGACAAGGCGCTGAAGGGGCAGTACAACATCACTCTGGTCGAGTCGGACCAGATCGGCACCATCGGCGTAGGCGAAGCCACGATCCCGATGATCAACCTGTTCAACCGCATGCTGGAGCTGGACGAGGACGAGTTCATGCGCCAGACCCAGGGCACGTTCAAGCTGGGCATCGAGTTCGTCAACTGGGGCCGCCTGGGCGACCGCTATTACCACGGCTTCGGCGTGATCGGCCAGGATACCTGGACGGTGGACTTCTACCAGTACTGGCTCAAGCAATACCTGGCCGGCAAGGCGCCCGAGCTGGACCACTTCTCGATCAACAACGTGGCCAGCATGCACAACAAGTTCATGCGCGCCAAGACCGACATGCCGAACTCGCCGCTGGGACAGATCGTGCACGCCTACCAGTTCGACGCTGGCCTGTACGCCAAGTTCCTGCGCAACTTCAGCGAGGCGCGCGGCGTGCAGCGCATCGAGGGCAAGATCGGCGAAGTGCAGACGCGCGACGCCGACGGCCATATCACCGGCGTGGTGCTGGAAGACGGGCGCAAGGTCGAGGGCGAGCTGTTCATCGATTGCTCGGGTTTCCGCGCGCTGTTGATCGAAGGCGCGCTCAAGACCGGCTACGAAGACTGGTCGCACTGGCTGCCGTGCGATACGGCGGTCGCCGTGCCGTGCGTGAATGCGGCCGAACTGACGCCATTCACCCGCGCCACCGCGCGCGGCGCCGGCTGGCAGTGGCGCATTCCGCTGCAGCACCGCATCGGCAACGGCCACGTCTTCTCCAGCAAATTCATGAGTGAAGACGAGGCGACTGCCATCCTGATGAGCAACCTCGATGGCGAGCCGCTGGCCGACCCGCGCCCGGTGCGTTTTCGCACCGGCAAGCGCAGCAAGGCCTGGAACAAGAACTGCGTATCGATAGGCCTGTCGTGCGGTTTCATCGAACCGCTGGAATCGACCAGCATCCACCTGATACAGATGGGCATTGCGCATTTGCTGACCTATTTCCCGTCAGCTGGCTTCGAAGCGGCCGACATCCATCAGTTCAACCGAGTGATGGACGACGAATACACCTGGGCGCGCGATTTCGTGATCCTGCACTACAAGGCTACCGAGCGCGATGACACGCCGTTCTGGAATTACTGCCGCAGCATGGAAGTGCCGCAATTGCTGCAGCAAAGGATAGATCTGTTCCGCAGCAATGGCCGCGTGTTCCGCGAAGGCATGGAGCTGTTTACCAAGAATAACTGGTTGCAGGTGATGCACGGCCAGCGCATCCGTCCGCAGTCTTACAATCCGCTGGTGGACCTGATCAGCGAGCAAGAGATCGCCGGCTACCTGGACGAGGTCACCGGCGTGATCGGCCACTGTGCCGAGGCCATGCCGCTTCATTCCGCCTACATCGCCGCCACCTGCGCGGCGGAGCAGGGAAAAATGTAGTTTTGTTTGATAACCATAAGGAGATGTCGATGAAAAAAATAGTCCGTCTGGCCCTGCTGGCTTCCTTGTCCGCTGCTATCGCGGGATGTGCCACCGGCCCGCGTACTGCCATGCTGACTTTTGACAGCAATCCTGCCGGCGCCACCCTGTACGAGGGCGGCAAGTCGCTCGGCATCGCGCCGGTAACGCGCACCTACGAGTACGGTGAATCGGTCAACAGCATCGCCACACCGGAAGTAACGGCGGTGTGGACCAGTGGCGCCAAGGCCAGTTACTGGACCAACTTACCGGTGCGCGCCGACCTGGCCGCGACCATCGAGCGTCCGGCCAGTGCGCCCGGCCTGGACCAGGATCTGGCCGCCGCCAAGCCGCTGCTGGAAGCGCGCGAACGCGAAGCCCAGCGTCTGAAGGACGACAACATGCGCGAAACGGCACGCAATTCGGCCCGCTGCCGTGAACAGATGCAGAAGGGCAATGTGGCCACCAGCGACTGCTGATCGCCGGGGTGTGGCATGGAGGGCGGCGGCTTTTGCCGCCGCCCTTTTTTTGGTACGCCCGGCAGGGCGCACTCACTTGGAGCTGCCATGTCCTCGTCGTCGAAAGTGGCAACCGTCCTACGCGTCACCAGTAGGAACTTCATCTGGCTGCCGGTGATAGGGCACTGCCAGAGCGCATCGGCGGCAAGCCGCTGCTGGTGTGCTTTACCACATGAGCGGGACTCATCTTCGATCGGAGCAAGTGAATCGGAGTAAGGGAAGTTGGGATGGCAATTGAGGGATGTCAGGCATCCCCTTTGAGAACGTAGATTGCGACCTCAAAGGGGAAGGGTGGATTACTTCTTCTCAGCTGCTGCGAAGGCGGCGTTTTGCTGGTCCAGCCAGGTCTTCAGTGGCGCGAAGTATTCGAGCAGGGCGTTGCCGTCGATTTTGTCTTCACCCGAAATCGCCTTCAGCGCTTCTGGCCAAGGTTTGCTGGTGCCCATCTCCAGCATCTGCTGCAGCTTGGCGCCAGCCTTGGCATTGCCGTAGATCGAGCAGCGGTGCAGCGGGCCCGTGTAGCCGGCTTCGCGGCACAAGGCGCGGTGGAACTGGAACTGCAGCATGTCGGCCAGGAAGTAGCGCGCGTACGGCACGTCGGCTGCCACATGGTACTTGGCGCCGGCGTCAAAGCCTGCGCTGTCGACCGGGCCCGGACGCTGCACGCCCATGTACTGCTCGCGCAGCGCCCACCAGGTTTTGTCGTAGTCGGCCGGCTTGGTCTTGCCGGCATAGACGTCCCAGCGCCATTTGTCGACCGTGTAGGCGAACGGCAGGATCGCGACCTTGCTCAGCGCGCGGTCGAGCAGCTCGCCGATGTCGGCGCCTGCCTCCGGTTCCTGGTTCATCAGGCCGACCTTCTTCAGGTAATCCGGCGTGATCGACAGCGCAATAGTGTCGCCGATCGCTTCGTGGAAGCCGTCATTGGCGCCGCCGTGGAACAGGAAGGCGGGCTGCTTGCTGTACGCCAGATCGTAGTAGATGTGGCCCAGTTCATGGTGGATCACGCTGAACTCCTCGGCGGTTGGGCGGATGCACATCTTGATGCGCACATCCTTCTTCTCGTCGATGGTCCAGGCCGAAGCGTGGCACACCACGTCGCGGTCGCGCGGCTTGGTCAGCAGCGAGCGTTCCCAGAACGTGGCCGGCAGCTGCTGCATGCCCAGCGAGGTGTAGAAGCGCTCGGCGTACTGGGTCATCTGCTTGGCATCGGTGTTGCGCTCTTCCAGTACCTTGCTCAGGTCGAAGCTGCTGGCGCCGGTGGCCGGCTTCAGGATCGGGTACAGGTTGTTCCAGTTCTGCGCCCATACATTGCCGAACAGGTGGGACGGAATCGGGCCGGTCAGCGGCACCACGTCCGGGCCGTAGGTCTGGCGCAGCTTATAGCGGGTGTAGGTGTGCAGCGCATCGTACAGCGGCTTGACCTGCTGCCACAGGCGCTCCATTTCGGTGGCGAAGGCTTCCGGCGGCATGTCGTACTGCGAGCGCCACATGGCGCCCGTGTCGGCATAACCCATCTGCCTGGCGCCCTTGTTGGACAGCTCGACGTACTGCGCGTACTTCTGCTTGTACGACGGCGATTGCGCGTGCCAGCCCAGCCAGGCATCTTTCAGCTTGGCCTCGTCGTGCGAAGTAGCCAGGATTTTTTCAATGTCGTTGATGGCCAGGCAGTCGCTCTTGCTGCCGTCGGCGTTCTGCGGGCAGTACTTGGCTTTGCCGTAAGCGCCGTTCATTGCGGCCTGCAGGCTGGCGTATTGCTCGCGTTCCTTCGGATCGGCGAACACCAGCGACAGTTGCAGCAATTTGAGCTTGCGCTCATCGTCCGCCGACAGCTTCAGGCCGTTGTAGCGGCGGGCCTTGAGCGCCAGTTCACCGGAGGTTTCCAGATAGCGCTCGGCGAAGTAGGAGGAGATGGCTTCCGTATCGTCGGTGATGAAGTTGGAACCGACCCAGCCGGCGCGGGCGTTCTCGGTATTGAGCTTATAGAGCTTGGCGTCGGCGTCGGCCAGGAAACGTTGCGCTTCGGCGACGCTCGGTTTTACCGTAGCTGCGGCATGCGCAGCGGTGCTACCGGCTGCGATCGCGCCCGTTGCCAGCAGCGCGCTTAGAATTTTTGTTGACACTGATAGTCTCCCTGTAAAAGTTCTGGCCATCGAACCGGGTTGATTCGATGGCCAGTAATGATACACGGGGCAGCTATCAGCGGCTCAGTTGGATGACGATGCTGCGCCTGGCGGCGTCGCTGGCCGGCAAGGTGGCGCTCAGCAGGTGGCTGGTGCTATCCCAGGCGAAGGCCAGCGGTTGTCCATCGAGCGCTACGGCAGCCGGCTTTGCGGCGACGTTATGCACCGACAGCTCCACGCTGCGCTGCGCTCGGGCATAGTGCGCACCGGTCTCGCTGGCGATGTCCAGCGCCAGGCTGCGGCCCTGCAGCTTGCTGGTGAAGTGCAGCAGCTGGTATTTGCCCTGTTCGTAGGCTTGCGCGGTTTCGCCATCATCGTCATACAGCTTGCCGCTGCCGGCCTTGGCGGAGGCGTCGTGGTAGTAGTGCAGCTCGATGTTTTTGGTCGAGTAGTCGCGCGTGGTCTGCACCACCTTGGCCAGCGGGATAAAGGCGCCAGCGCGCACGTAGACCGGAATGTGATCCGCGGCCAGCGCCACCGACTCCGTCACGCCGCCTTTGTGCTTGGCGTCGCTGTAGAAATCGAACCATACGCTGCGGGCCGGGAAGTACACGGCCTGCCTGATCGCGCCGGCCTTCAGTACCGGTGTCACCAGGAAGTCCTTGCCCCACAGGTAGGTCGACGACATAGCGCGGACCTTGGCGTTGTCTGGCTCCTCGTACAGCATCGGGCGCATCAGCGGCAAGCCTTGCTGGTTATTGTCGAAGGCCAGCGTGTAGTTATACGGCAGCATGCGGTAGCGCAGGCGGATCGCGTCCCGCGCCAGCGCCTTGGTCCTGTCTTCGCGGTAGACCGGTTCCGGCGGCACCTCGTCCTGGGCGTGCGGACGGAACACCGGTTGGAACACGCCGTACTGCAGCCAGCGCGTGTACAGCTCATTATCGAGCACCGGATTGGCGAAGCCGCCCAGGTCCGAGTGCATATAACCTACGCCCTGCATGCCCATCTGCAGCGAGATCTCCGGCTGTGATTGCAGTCCGCCCCAGCTGCGGCTGACGTCACCCGACCACGGGATGATGCCGTAGCGCTGCGTGCCAGAATACCCGGCGCGCATCAGGATGAACGGACGCTCGGTCGGAAAGTCCTGCTTGTAGCCGTCAGCCACCAGAGCGGCCCACTGGTGGCCGTAGATGTTGTGCACCTGGTCTGCGCTGCCGGTGGCGTGGCGCATGTCGGTCGGATGCACTTCAGGCTCGCCCAGGTCGCCCCAGACGCCGGCCACGCCTTGCGCATGCAGGTCTTTGTAGACATTCCACAGCCAACTCTTGCCCGGCTGGCCGAAGATGTCGATCAGGCCCGTGTGGCCGAAGTAGAAATCGTAGGCCAGCGGCGCGCCGTCGGCGTCAGTGGCGAGAATCTTGTGCTCGACCGCTTCCTGCCACTTGGCCGAGGTGTCCAGGATGAAGGGTTCGGAGATCAGCACCGTCTTTACGCCCTTGGCCTTGAAGTCGGCGATCATGCCGCCCGGGTTGGGGTAGGTGTCCTGGTCGAAGGCCAGGTTGCCCATGGTGCCCTTGATCTGTTTGCCGAACCAGAACAGGTCGAACACGATCGCGTCCAATGGAATGTCCTGCCTGATGAACTGGTCTACCGTCTCGCGCGCTTGCGCCTCGCTGCGATAGCCGAAGCGCATCGCGAAATTGCCGAAGGCCCAGCGCGGCGGGAGCGGCTGCTTGCCGGTCAGGCTGGTGTAGTTGCCGATGAGGTCTTCCCAGCTGTCGCCGGCGATCACCTGATAGGTCTTGCGCCCGCCTATGGTTTCGTAGGTCAGGCTGTTGGTTTTCTTGCTGTCGAAATCGAGATAGCCGGTCTGCGGATTATCGAAGTGGATGGCGTAGCGCTTGGACGACAGTGCCAGCGGCATGGTGTAGTTCATCAGCTCCGAATGGTTTTCGTAACCGTAGTGCGCCTTGTTGTACAAGGTGTAGCGGTGGCCGCGGCGGTTCATGCCGACCGCGCGCGCGCCGGCGCCGTACAGCGCTTCGTCCTTATCCAGCGCGAATTCGATCGCATCGAGCTCACGGTCCTGGCCCTTATTAATGTCCTTGCTGCCTTGCCCTGCCTTGTCGACGATCTTTTCGTAGCCGTGCTTCTCCGCCACCAGTGGCTTGCCCTTGTACTTGTAGGCGATGCAAAACGGCGACTTGGTGATCGACACCGTGATTCCCGGCGTGACATACTCGATCACCTTGCCCATGTCCTTCAGCGTTGCCTGCACCGCGCCGGGCGCCATCACCACCGCATGCGAGGCCGGGTCGTATTGCTCGCCGTTCGGGATGAAGGTGGTTTCAACGATGGCGCTGGAGTAGGGCGTGATCAGATAGCGGCCGTCACTGGTGCGCAGTTCGAGTTGACTGCCGTGTGGGCCGTTGTGCTGCACCGCGCTGTCGAATTTGCGGTCGGCGTTTTGCGCCAGTGCGGCGCCGCAGTGGGCGGCGAGGGCGCAAACGGCCAGGGCGATCTTGCTCAAAGAGAGAGTGGTCATGGGCTGTGGTAGTTTGTCGAGGTCTCGTGGGTTTGCGAACTTCATACGTGAACGTGGATGAGCTCTGTTATTTAACTACATTTGACTACAAAATTCGACCATTGAATCGGCTGTAGCCCTTTATTTTACTATGATGTGCTTGGGATTGACACAACAGTAGTCGCGTGTTATTTTGCTACAAATTCACGCTCACATCAGTCCGGCAAGTAAGTCCGGGCCTCATAATCGGGGACACGATGCATTCTTCTACCAGCAAGCCCATACTGTCGTTCTGGCAGTTATGGAACATGAGCTTTGGTTTCTTCGGCATTCAATTCGGCTTCGCCCTGCAAAACGCCAATACCAGCCGCATCTTTTCCACACTGGGCGCCAATCCGGACGACCTGGCGCTGTTCTGGCTCGCCGCGCCGGTCACCGGTCTGCTGGTGCAGCCCATCATCGGCTACCTGAGCGACAACACCTGGCATCCGTTCTGGGGCCGCCGCCGTCCGTTCTTCTTCGTCGGCGCCGTGCTGGCGTCGCTGGCCTTATTCCTGATGCCCAATTCCAGTGTGCTGTGGATGGCCGTCGCCGTGCTGTGGATGATGGATGGCGCGATCAACGTGTCGATGGAACCGTTCCGCGCCTTCGTCGGCGACAAGCTTGGACCGTCGCAGCAGACCGCCGGCTTCGCGATGCAGACCTTCTTCATCGGCTGGGGCGCGGTGATCGCGTCGCTGCTACCGACCATCTTCGCCGATTATCTGGGCGTGAGCAATGTGCCGGTCAACGGCGCGATTCCCGATACGGTGCGTTACTCCTTCTACAGCGGCGGCCTGATTTACCTGCTGGCCGTGCTGTGGACCGTGTTTACCACCAAGGAAGCGCCGCCGGAAAACCTGGAAGCCTTCCGCGCCGAGCAGCGCAGCAGCCAGGGCATGGGCCACGCGCTGGCCGAAATCCTGGGCGGCTTCGGCAAAATGCCGGCCACCATGGTGCAGCTGGCGTTTGTGCAGTTCTTCACCTGGATCGCGCTGTTTGCGATGTGGATCTACACCACGTCGGCGATCGCGGAAAACGTGTTCGGCACCACCGACGCGCAATCGGCTGCTTTCCAGGAAGCGGGCAACAAGGTTGGCGTGATGTTCGCGGTGTACAGCGGTGTGTCGGCGCTGGCGGCCTTCATCCTGCCGATCTTCGCGCGCTACACCAGCCGCAAGTTCGTGCATATGAGCTGCCTGGTGATTGGTGGCCTGAGCCTGATGGGCATCTACCTGGTGACCGACATCAGCTCGCTGTACATACCGATGATCGGCGTGGGCATCGCGTGGGCCAGCATCCTGACCATGCCCTATGCGATCCTGGCCGGCGCCTTGCCTGCCAAGCGCATGGGCTACTACATGGGCGTGTTCAACTTCTTTATCGTGATTCCTCAGATCGTCAGCGGCCTGCTGCTGGGCTTTGTGACCAAGCACTTCTTCGCCGGCCACACCGTCAAGACGGTGATGCTGGGCGGCCTGTGCATGGTGGTGGCGGGTGTGCTGACGCTGGTCGTCAAGGACAACGCGGAACCGGCCAGCCACTGAGGTAACATTGTTCGCGCAGCTTACGCGCGCCGTGATTTTGCCAGACGAGGTAAAACCAAGGCTGCGTAACCAGTCGATTACCAGCGCGGAGCGAACATGAGCATACAGACGGTAGCCACCACTGCTTTCCCCGGACAGCGTCCGGGCACTTCCGGCCTGCGGAAAAAAGTCAGCGTCTTCCAGCAGCCTTCCTATCTTGAGAATTTTGTCCAGAGCGTGTTCGACACGCTGGGCGACTGCGGCGGCAAGACGCTGGTGCTGGGCGGCGACGGCCGCTATCACAACCGCAGCGCGATCCAGACCATATTGAAACTGGCGGCGGCCCACGGCTTTGCCAGGGTGCTGGTCGGGCGCGGCGGCATCTTGTCCACGCCGGCCGTCAGCTGCGTGATCCGCAAGCGCGGCGCCTTCGGCGGCATCATCCTGTCGGCCAGCCACAATCCGGGCGGACCGGATGGCGACTTCGGCATCAAGTACAACATCAGCAACGGCGGCCCGGCGCCGGAGAACGTCACCGAGGACATCTTCCGCCGCACCGAAAACATCAAGCGCTATCGGATCAGCGATGCCCCCGACATCGACCTCGAAACGCTGGGCAGCGTCCGCATCGACGAGATGGCTGTGGAAGTGATCGATCCGGTGGCCGACTACGCGCAACTGATGCAGCAGCTGTTCGACTTCGACGCCATCCGCGCGCTGTTCTCGAGCGGCTTTCGCATGCGCTTCGACGGCATGCACGCCGTCTCCGGTCCGTATGCCAAGGCCATCATCGAAGGCTTGCTGGGCGCGCCGGCCGGCACCGTCATTAACGCCGTGCCGCTGGAGGATTTCGGCGGCCACCATCCCGATCCGAATCCGGTCAACGGGGCAGAGCTGATCGCCCTCATGGCGGCGCCCGATGGGCCGGACTTCGGCGCTGCGTCCGACGGCGACGGCGACCGCAACATGATCGTCGGCCGCAATTTCGACGTCACGCCATCCGACAGCCTGGCCATCCTGGCCGCCAACGCCAGCGTGGCGCCAGGCTACCGCGCCGGCCTGAAAGGCATCGCCCGTTCGATGCCGACTTCGCGCGCGGCCGACCGCGTGGCCGAGGCGCTGGGCATCCCGTGCTACGAAACCCCGACCGGCTGGAAGTTCTTCGGCAACCTGCTGGACGCCGGCAAGGCCACCTTGTGCGGCGAGGAGAGCTACGGTACCGGCTCGGATCACATCCGCGAAAAGGACGGCGTGTGGGCGGTGCTGTTCTGGCTTAACCTGCTGGCCGCCAGCGGCAAGCCGGTCGAGCAGATCGCCAGCGAACACTGGGCGCGTTTCGGCCGCAACTACTATTCGCGCCACGACTACGAAGGCATAGACAAGATCGGCGCCGACGAGCTGATGGCGTCCCTGCGCATCAAGCTGTCCGCGCTGAAGGGCCAGAACCTGGGCAACTACACGGTCGATTTTGCCGACGATTTCGAGTACACCGACCCGGTCGACGGCTCGCTGGCGAAGCAGCAGGGCATCCGCATCGTCATGACGGACGGCTCGCGCATCGTGTTCCGTTTGTCCGGTACCGGCACCGAAGGTGCGACCTTGCGCGTCTACCTGGAGCGCTACGAGGCCGATCCTAAGTACCACCATCTTCCCAGCCAGCAGGCGCTGGGCGCATTGATACTGATCGCCGAACAGGTGGGCGGCATCGCCAGCTGGACCGGACGCGCGCATCCCACTGTCACCACATAACCATAGGACCGACTGTATGAAATTGACTCCCCTTGCCTTGTCTTTGTCGCTGCTGCTGTCTTGCGGCGCCACTTCGGCGGCGCCTGCGCCCAAGCCAGGAAAGCCATCCGCGCAGGCTTTCCTGTGGGAGAACGCCACCGTCTACTTCCTGCTGACGGACCGTTTCAACAACGCCGACAAGTCCAACGACCTGTCCTACGAACGCAAGGCCGATGCCGGCCCGCTGCGCGGCTTCATGGGCGGCGACATCGCCGGCATTACCGCCAAGATCAAGGAAGGCTATTTCGACAGCCTGGGCGTGACCGCGATCTGGCTCACGCCGCCGGTGGAACAGATCCACGCCGGCACCGATGAAGGCACGGGCAAGACCTACGGCTTCCACGGCTACTGGGCGCGCGACTTCAGCAGCGTCGACGCCAATTTTGGCACCGAGAAGGAGATGAAGGAGTTCGTCGACACTGCGCACGCGCACGGCATCCGCGTGCTGCTGGATGTGGTAATGAACCACACCGGCCCGGTGACGATGGAAGATCCGGCCTGGCCCGCCGACTGGGTGCGCACCGAGCCTGTTTGCAGCTACAAGGATGCGCAGACCACCATCTCCTGCACGCTGGTGAAGAACCTGCCGGACCTGCGCACCGACAGCAACACCGCCGTGGAACTGCCGCCGGCGCTGGCCGCCAAGTGGAAGGCCGAAGGCCGCTACCAGCGCGAGATGAAGGAGCTGGACGACTTCTTCGCCCGCACCGGCTATCCGCGTGCACCGCGCTACTACCTGATGAAGTGGCATGCCGACTGGGTCCGCAAATACGGCGTGGACGGCTTCCGTGTCGACACCGTCAAGCACGTCGAGGCCAGCGTATGGGGCGAGTTGCATCAGGTCGCCAGCGCCGCCTATGAAGACTGGAAGCGCGACCATCCGAAGCAGAAGCTGGGCGACCAGCCGTTCTACATGACGGCGGAAGTGTACAACTACAAAGTGGAAGACGGCTTGTGGCACGACCTGGGGGGCGGCGACAAGGTGAACTACTTTGCGCAAGGCTTCGACAGCATGATCAACTTCGGCCTGGTGTGGGATGCGCAGAAAGATTACGAGTCGCTGTTCAGCCGCTATTCGGCGCTGCTGCAGGGCGAGCTGAAAGGCCATTCGACCTTGAACTACCTCGATTCGCACGACTACGACCGGCCGTTCGACGCGGCCCGCGTCAAGCCGTTCGAGAGCGCCAACAAGCTGCTGCTGGCGCCAGGTGCGGCGCAGATCTATTACGGCGACGAGACCGCGCGCCGCCTCGATGTGGCCGATGCGCAGGGCGACGCCAAGCTGCGCTCCTTCATGAACTGGGACGAGCTGGCGCACAACGCCGCGCGCGACGGCTACAAGGTCGCCGATGTGCGCGCGCATTGGGCGAAGCTGGGACTGTTCCGCAAGGCCCACGTGGCGGTCGGCGCGGGTGTGCACCAGCAGCTGCAAGCCCGGCCATACATTTTCAAGCGTAGCTACGACGCGCAGGGTATCCACGACAAGGTGGTGGTGGCGCTGGACCTGCCGACCGACGCGGCTACCGCGATCGACGTGCATGGGGTGTTCGCCAACGGCCAGAAGGTCAAGGACTACTACTCTGGCAAGTACGCCGTGGTCGAGCAAGGCAAGGTTACTTTTGCGGCCCGCAATGCCGTGGTATTGATCGGCCAGGATTGAGTGGCTGTTGCTCAATGGTCCCGCGAGATTCGTTTGATTCTTTCAACTCCGTTACTGTATGGTTGAGCGTGCCATGGCCCCACGCCGCATGCACAAAGCTGCTCGTTACCGCTTCGCCGATGAGCAAGCTTAAGGTGTCGATGCAAGTGCTCAGCAGGGCGATGCTGGCCGGCCCTGCGGCCGCCAGGTCTTGCTGCTGCAAGCGTTGATATAGTGCTGCAAAGGCCGGGGCGGCCAGCGGCGCTGGCTGATCGGCCAGCCATGGGGAAGCGCCGGCCAACTGGTGCACGCTGCACCCATACAAGCAGGCAAAGCCATGCGGGCCTATCACGGTGCACAGCGGTTCGGCCAGCTTGCGCCACAGGGCGACGCTGGTGTCGGCGACCCGGTCGGGCTGGCGCAACACCGCCTCGCGTATCATGCTGTGCCGCTGCTCGTCGTTCAAGGCCATGGTGAGCTGGTTTTTTTATGCGCCGTCTCAACCGGCGGTCATTGCTGGTCGCATGGCTTGGGCTGTCCATGCACGACATCTTGTTGCAAAATGCTGGTCAAGGTCGATAGCGACACCGGTTTGGTCAGGTAATGATCGAAATTGGCGCTATCGTTTTGCGCCAGATCGTCCGGAACTATGCCGGACAGTGCGATCAGCTGGGGACAGGGCAGGTGAGCTTGCCGGCGCAAGGTAAGCGCAATGTCGGTACCGGTCAAGTCTGGCAAGTCGACGTCACAGATCACCGTGTCGAAGCTGGCGCTTTGCGCCGCGGCCAAGCCACTGCGGCCATCGTAGCGGCAGGTCACCGTATGGCCGTCCAGTTCCAGCAGGCGGGCTATCGCTTCGCTGGCGTCTGCACTATCTTCGACCAGCAAGATGTGGCGTGGCCGGGCTGCAGCGGCCGGCAGGTCCACCGGCTGCGCGGCGGGCGTGCTGGACGTGCCCGCCAGCCGCGGCAGGGTCACGCTGAATTCGCTGCCCGAGCCGCTGCCGGGACTATATACCGCCACGCTGCCGCCGTGCAGTTGGGTGATGGTGCGCACCAGCGACAGGCCGACGCCCAGGCCGGCGGCGACGCGGCGCTCCGGCCGCGGGCCTTGGGTAAACAAATCGAAGATGAAAGGCTGGATTTCGACGGGAATGCCGGCACCGTTGTCGCTTACCTTGATGAGCACCTTGTCCTCACCAGGCAGCACGCTGATGGCGATCTGTCCATGCTCGGGGGTGTACTTGCTGGCGTTGGACAGCAGGTTGGAGAACACTTGCGTCAGCCGCACCAGGTCGCCATGCACAAAGACCGCTTCCTGTGGGACGTCGAGCCGCAACTGTTGATGGCGCGCGCTGATGGTGTACTGCAAGGCTTCCGCCGCATTGTCGATCGCATCCTGCAGCGGCATGGGACTGCATTCGATCAGGATTTTTCCATTGCTGGCACGGGCCGCGTCCATCAAGTCGTCTACCAGCCGGGCCAACTGCGTGACCTGGCGTGCTATCAGCGAGTGCAGCAGCGGCAGGTCGGGGTGGTGCTGGGTGAGCGTGGCGAGCAACTCGTTGGCAATCATGATCGGATGCAAAGGACCACGCAGCTCATGCGAGAGCATGGACAGGAATTGGGTTTGGCGCAGGTTGGCCGCTTCCGCCAACTGCTGGGAATCGAGCGCTTCCAGCGCCGCGATCACCAGATGCTCATTGGCCGAGCGCAACTGCGGAACCAATTTGGCATAGATGGCGTTGCGCAGTGTGATTTCCTGCTGTTGGTCGGCCATGCTGGACAGATGAGCGACGGTGTCGCGCAAACGCTTTCTGTGCCGCGCCGGGATCGGATGTGAGCCGTCTACCCCTGCGTGCAGAGGGGCGGTTGGCGACGGTGTATCCGCCGCAATAATTTTCTCATCGGTCATAAGGACGCCACTGCCGCAGCAGGTCTGGTTTAGCACACTGATTGGACTTCAGTGACTGCCGTACAAGCATTTCAGCTAAACTATGTTCTTAATAACCTATTCACCTTACACGGAAAACATGCTGATGCAATTGCAAATATTTTTATCGGCCGGTAGCGGGTCTGTATAAAAAGCTATCGCATCACACAGCCACTGTCCTGGCGGGCAGGCCTGCTGCAGCATATGTTCGGTGCCCGAGATCGGCTGCGGCCAGGACTGAGGCGTCACTCGGCGGGTTTGGGCGTCACGGTGATCGTGACGGTGGACGGCGGGCTGTTTACCTGCTGATCATTGACGGTCAGCGTGGCGGTGTAGATGCCCGGGATATCGGCCAGGAAGATAGTGGTTGCCACGTGCGCGTTGGTCAGCGCGGCGGCGCTGCCGGCTGGCTTGGTGAAAGCCCACAGATAGGTGAGGATGTCTTGGTCCGGATCGGTGCCGCTGCCGTTGATGGTCACCAGCGTGCCGGCGGTGACGGTCTGCGGCGGGCCGGCGTCGGCCACGGGCGGACGGTTCGCTTGCATGAGATCGGCGCCACCGCCGCAAGCGCTGAGCATCAGCGCGGCGGCGAGGCAGGAAGCGGCAAGTGCGGGTTGTCTCATGTTGTATTTTTGGGTCTGGGTGATGGAGCCAAAAAGATAACATGAAAAATTGTCAAATAATGTAGTTAAAAGAACTACTCCACAAAAACCACCGCGCTGCGTGGCGGAATTGCAAACGTGCCGGTGGCGCGGTCATAGCGCGCCGACTGCGCCGGACGCGGATCGGCGGCGCCGGCACGGATGTGCACCGGATGCAGCTGGTAGCCGTGGTTCTTCTCTTCGGCCACCGTCACCGAGTGCGCGGCCTTGTCCACATTGATCAGATACGTCAGCGACTTGAAGTGCGCACCTCGATAGCCGGCGCCGTCGATATGGGCCACGATCACGGTCGGCACCTGCTGCGGGCCGGTGTTGTAGAAGCGCAGGCGCTGCTCGATGTCGGCGGCGCTGCGCAGTCGGAACAGGGTGCTGCTGGAGCGTATCGCCAGCAGGTCGCGGAAGGCATCGCGGGCAAAGGCGATATCGGCCGGGGCAGGCTTGAGCGCGGTGTTGCGCAGCAAGGGCTTGAGCAGCGCGTAGTCCTTGCCGTTGTCCTCGGCGGGCGGGGCGCCGACGCCGTAGTAGTTGCTCTGGTAGCTCCAGTCCAGGCGGTTGAACCAGTCGCCTGATTCGAAGCTGTTGCGGTCCAGCGATTTGGAGCGCAGGATGTCGAAGCCGGCGTGGAAGTAGGACACGCCCTGGCTGAAGGCGTTGATGGCGGCGGCCAGCATCTGCACGCGGGCGCGTTCGGCGCTGGTCGTTGCGATCGGCAGCTTGAGCACGTTGATGTCGTACAGCGTCTGGTTGTCATGGTTCTCGACGTAGTTGACCACTTCCCCCGGTTCGCTGGCGTAGCCGGCCGGCTGCCCGCCGTAGTCGATATGCTGCAGTTCGGTGCTGCGGCCGTCGGCGGTGGTCAGCCGGTAGCTGCGGATCGAGCCGGCCAGGCCGACCTTGACCATGTCGGACGCATGCAGCAGTTCTGCCGGCGCATGCTGGCCTGCCTGGGCGTTGGCGTCGTAGACCAGGCCATTGATGTAGCCCTGGCGTTCGATCATCTGCATGCCGCTGTCGCCGGACCCGCCGCCGCGCACGGCATCGCGGGCGCGGTCGCTGAAGGTGCCGATGCCGCTGCCGTTCAGCGACAGCTGCGAAGCCTGGACGAAACGTGCGCCGTTGGCGATTTCGCCGAAGTTCCAGCCTTCGCCGATCAGGTTGACGTGGCGGCCGCTGGCGGCGTCGGCGCGCCGCTGCAACTGCTCCATCGCGGCGCGCGGCTGGTGGCCCATCAGGTCGAAGCGGAAAGAGTCGATCTTGTATTGCTTGGCCCACTGCGCGACGGAGTCGATCATCAGTTTGCCCATCATGAGGTTTTCGGTGGCGGTGTTGTCGCAGCAGGTGGAGCGCTCGATCGTGCCGCTGGCGTTGAGGCGGTGGTAGTAGCCGGGCACCACGCGGTCGAGCACCGATTTTTCATGCTGGCCGGCGATGAAGGTGTGGTTGTAGACCACGTCCATGCCGACACGCAGGCCGGTCTTGTGCAGCGCCTGCACCATCTGGCGGAATTCGATCACGCGGCGCGCGCCGTCGGCAGGATCGGTGGCGTAGCTGCCTTCGGGGGCGTTGTAGTGGAACGGGTCGTAGCCCCAGTTGTAGCAGTCGGTGGCTTTGGCTTGGGCGGCCAAGGCTTGCTGTTGTTCGCTGTCGGGGGCGGCGCCTTCGGGCATGTGCGGCGCGGCGCAGCCTTGTTCGGGCACGCTGCCGAAGTCGAATACGGGCAGCAGGTGGATGTCGGTGATGCCGGCCTTGCTCAGCGCGGCCAGGTGCTTCATGCCGTTGGATTGGGTTTCGGTGAAGGCGGTGTACTTGCCGCGGTTGACGGCGCTGACGGTGCTGTCGTTGATGGAGAAGTCGCGCACATGCAGTTCGTAGACGGTCATGTCGGGTTGGGCGGCGACCTTTTTCGGCGCGGGCGTTTGCTCCCAGCCGGCGGGCTTGAGTGTCGCAGAATCCAGGTCGGCGATGTAGCTGCGCTTGGAGTCGGTGGTCAGGCTGATCGAGTAAGGATCGGTGACCAGGTTGCGCACCAGGCCAGTCGATGGAGCGATGACGTCAATCAGGTATTGGTAATAGTGGCCGGACAGGTCGCCGGCTTCGCCGGCGGACCAGATGCCGGTGGCGGCGTCGAGCTGCATGGTGTCGATGGCGGCGGCCTTGCCCGAGCCGCTGTCATAGGTGCAGACGGCGACGCGCTGCGCGGTTGGGGCCCACAGCCGGAAGGAGGTTGCGGCCTTGCCCGCTGCGTGTATCGTCACGCCCAGATCGCTGGCCTTGGCGGCGCTGGCATACAGGTCGTCCAGCGCGCCGGCGATCTGCAGCGCGGTTGCATCGCGCACGCTGCCATCGTCGGCTTCCAGCACCAGCATGACCTGTCGGGTGAGCAGGGCAGGCAGCCGTGCCGCGTCGGCGGCAGCGACCGACAGCGTCGGCCCGGCGGCGACAAATTGGAAGCGCTGCGCCACCTTAGCCGGCACGCTGCCATCAAAGCGCGCCAGCGACAGCGAGTCATCCGCCCCGCCTACCCTGGCGCCGCGCACCGCGCTCAGTTGCGCGTTGGCGGAGAAGTAAAGTTTGAACTGGCCGGCAGCGGCATCGGCGCCCGGCCACTTGATCAGCTGCCGATTGAGCCAATAAGCACGGGCATCGCTGTTGGCCGCCTGCTTGAGCACCGTCTCAAACGGCGCATCGCAGCTGGCCAGTGTCGCCGCTACGGGCGTGGCCGCCGCAGCCAGGCAGGTCAACGCCAGCATGCCCCCCACAGAAATCCCCGCCGCCCGCTTCCACGCCTTGTCGCCCATACTCGTCTCCGTCAATTATGGATTTTGGTAGTGCAGTTACATATATTCGCTGCACAGCCTTTAATTTGCCGGTTATGGTAATCCAAAATCTGTAGTTTTGATACGAAATGAGTGCTTGGCGATAAATCTGGCCACGCTGTCCAATCCCGATTGGAATTTCTGCAACGACAGGCAAAAGCACGCTCTGCGCTATGGTCGGCGCTGGCACAGCGGTTTTGATCTGAACCAGCTGAGGCAAGGCAGCAGCAAAGAACTGGGTTTGCACTCGGGCACCGTGAACGCTGTCTGCGAGCAGTACGCCAAATCGCGTGCGCAGAAGAGGCGCCCCGCCACGTAAATGAGGCTGAACCAGAACACCGTGTGGTACTTGCCCCACCAGCGGTCGGCCAGCCAGCCGCCCAGCAGCGGGAAGAAGTACACGCCGATGACGAAGGTATGGAACACATGTTTGGATTCGCTGGCGCGGTCGGTCAGCGGCACAAACAGCAGCAGGGTGCTAAGCAGAAAAGGTGTCAAGATGTTGCGCATCCCGTAAAAACTGAAGCGCTCGCAGCCCTCGTTGGCAATGATGAAGGGGATTTGCCGGGGCATCGGCCCATTGCCCGTTTGCAGCTTGGCTTGTGGCATGCATGCTTCTGTGTAGTTTGACTACTAATTTTTATCGCGTGGATTTGGGAAATGACGCGTAAGTTAATGATTTTATTCAATTAAACTGTGGATTGCTAGTTTGCCACGTCGATTGAAAAAATCATATTGCTGATGTATATTATCTACAAACCCATCAGGCTGCCGCCTGCGCTCACCGGATTCTCTTATGACTCAACAACTTTCTCAAGCTTCGGACCAGTGGTACCGTGAAGCCATCATTTACCAGGTCTATCCACGCAGCTACAACGATTCCAATGGCGACGGCGTCGGTGATCTGCCGGGCATCACGGCAAAGCTGGACTATATCGCATCGCTGGGCGTGGACATCGTCTGGATTTCGCCGTTCTTCAGGTCGCCAATGAAGGACTTCGGCTATGACATCGCCGACTACTGCGATGTCGATCCGCTGTTTGGCACCCTGGCCGACTTCGACGTGCTGATCGCCAAGGCGCACAGCCTGGGCCTGAAGATCATGATCGACCAGGTGATGGCGCACACCGCCGAAGACCATGCATGGTTCAAGGAGAGCCGCAGCAGCCGCGATAATCTCAAGGCTGATTGGTACGTCTGGTCCGATCCCGCACCGGACGGTAACCCGCCCAACAACTGGATGTCAGTGTTTGGCGGCTCGTCGTGGCAGTGGGACACGCGCCGTCGCCAGTACTATATGCACAACTTCCTGGTCAGCCAGCCGCAGCTCAATTTCCACAATCCGGAGGTGCAGCAGGCGCACCTGGATGCGTTGCGCTTCTGGCTGGAGCGCGGCGTGGACGGCGTGCGCATGGACGCCTGCAACTTCCACTTCCACGACCGGCAGTTGCGCAGCAATCCGCCGGCGCTGAACCGCGACACGGCCACCGTGTCCGACGTGAACCCATATGGCATGCAGGCCCACATCTACGACAAGACCCGTCCGGAGAATCTGGCCTTCCTGCAGAAGCTGCGCGTGCTGCTCAACGAGTACGGCGCCGTGGCGATCGGTGAAGTGGGCGCGGACGATTCGCTGGCGGTGATGGCCGAGTACACCGCCGACGGCGACAAGCTGCACATGGCATACAGCTTCAACCTGCTGGTGCCGCAGTGCTCCGCCCCATACATCCGCACCCAGGTCGAGCAGTTCGAGTCGCGCGTCAAGGGCGGCTGGGCTTCGTGGTCGGTCGGCAATCACGACGTGCAGCGCGTGGCCACCCGCTGGGGCGGTCCGGACGCGCCGATCGCCTTCGCCAAGATGATACTGGCGATGCAGTTGTCGCTGAAAGGCACACCATGCCTGTACCAGGGGGACGAGCTGGCCTTCGCCGAAGCGGATGTGCCGTTCGAACTGCTGCAAGACCCGTATGGCATTACCTTCTGGCCCGAGTTCAAAGGGCGCGACGGTTGCCGCACGCCGATGGCCTGGACCCAGGATGCCAACGGCGGCTTCACCACCGGCAAGCCATGGCTGCCGGTCGAAGCGCAGCACATCGCGCGCGCCGCGTCGGCGCAGGAAGGCGACGGCGAATCGGCGCTGAACTTCGCGCGTAAGATCATTGCATGGCGCCGCACCTTGCCGCAGCTGGTGCGCGGCGAGATCGCCTTCATCGACGCGCCGGAGCCGGTGCTGGCGCTGCGCCGCGATTTGACGGGAGAGCGCGGCGTGATTGCGCTGTTCAACCTGGGCAAGGAACCGCTCAGCTTCGCGCTGCATGCAGTAGCCGGCGCCGAGCAGCTGGACGGCTACGGCCTGCCGGGCAGCGTAGCGGGCGAGCAGGTCACGCTGCCGGCCTACGGTGCGTGGTTCGGACTGGCCGCATGATCGTCGGCTCCCGCATGGCGGGGATGAGGAATGGCAGCTAACGATTGTTGTATTTGCCTTCTTAACATCGCGTATTTCAGGTATCCTTGCCGCCTTTGGGGGGCGTTAATTAATATCTAACAAAACCCGTTGCCCAACTGCTTAGACTGACTTGACGATGAAACACGCTGAAGTTGACCAAAAACTCAATCGCACTGCATTTGCCGACGGCCCGCGGCTGCTGGCCGACATCGGCGCCACCCACGCCCGCTTCGCCCTGCAGACCGCCCCCGGCGAGTTCCGCGCAGTGCGTGTCCTGAAGTGCGACGACTTCACCGACATCGTCGCCATGCTGCGCTCCTATCTGTCGGACCACAGCGACATCACTCTCAACCACGCCGCGCTGGCGGTGGCTAACCCGGTCAGCGGCGACCATGTGCGCATGACCAACCGGGACTGGGAATTCTCCACCGACGAAGTGCGCCGCGCGCTCGGCCTGCATACGCTGCTGGTGGTGAACGACTTCACCGCGCTGGCGATGTCGCTGCCGGGACTGAAACCGGCGGACCTGATGCAGGTCGGCGGCGGCAAGCCGGCCAGCAATTCGGTGATCGGCGTGCTGGGACCGGGTACGGGCCTGGGCGTATCGGGCGTGATTCCGACCGTCGACGGCTTCGTCACGCTCGGTTCCGAAGGCGGTCACACCAACTTCGCGCCGGCCGACGAGCGAGAATATTCGATTTTGCAGTACGCCTGGCAGACCTGGTCGCACGTGTCGACCGAGCGGTTGATCTCCGGTCCCGGCATGGAGATCATCTACCGCGCCATCGCCAAACGCAATGGCCGCCAGGTGCGCGACCTGAGCTCGCAGGAGATCATGTCCGGCGCGCTGACCGACAAGGACCCGCTGTGCCTTGAAGTGCTGGAGTGCTTCTGCGCGATGCTGGGCGGCGCCACCGCCAACCTGGCCGTGACGCTGGGTGCATTCGGTGGCATGTTCATCGGCGGGGGCATCGTGCCGCGCATGGGCGAGTGGTTCGCCACGTCGCCGTTCCGTTCGCGCTTTGAGGCCAAGGGCCGCTTCACCAGCTACCTGGCCGAGATCCCGACCTATGTGATCACCACGCCGAATCCGGCCTTCTATGGTGTGGCGACGATTTTGTCCGAGCACCTGCGCGGGCGTAGTGGCGCCAACACGCTGATGGAACGCGTGCAGCATCTGCAGCACGAGCTGACCCCGGCCGAGCAGCGCGTGGCGCAGCTGGTGCTGGAACAGCCACGCCTGGTGCTCAACGAGCCGATCGCCGACATCGCGCGCCTGGCGGAGGTCAGCCAGCCGACCGTGATCCGCTTCTGCCGCTCGCTGGGCTTCCTCGGCCTGGCCGACTTCAAGCTGAAGTTCGCCAGCAGCCTGACCGGCGCGATTCCGGTGCGGCACAGCCAGGTGCGCGTCAGCGACAGCACCCACGATTTGAGCGCCAAGGTGATCGACAACACCGTCTCGGCGATTTTGAAATTCCGTGACCAGCTGGACGTGCGTTCGCTAGACCGTGCGATTGCGCTGGTCAGCAAGGCCAATCGGGTCGAGTTCTACGCGATGGGCAATTCGCGCGTGGTGGCGCTCGATGGCCAGCACAAGTTCTTCCGCTTCCGCATTCCGACCTCGTCGTATGGCGATTCGCATTTGTTCTCGCTGGCGGCCGAGCTGCTGAAGGCGGGCGATGTGGTGATCGCGATTTCCAATTCCGGCAAGCTGCCGGATCTGCTGGAAGCGGTGGATGCGGCGCGCGCGGCGGGAGCGGATGTTATCGCCATCACGGCCAGTAATTCGCCGCTGGCCAAGAAGGCCAGCGTTTGCCTGGCGGTCGATCACAGCGAGGACAGCACCACCTTCCTGTCGATGATCTCGCGCATTTTGCAGTTGCTGCTGATCGACATACTGTCGGTCGGCATCTCGCTGGACGCGCAGAACGCCGAGCTGGTACTGGAGCGTAAGGCCAATGGCGGCCAGGAGGCGGAAAGCCGCCGTCTGCTGATCTCGCATCTGGACAGCTGAGCCGCACAAAGTTGCAACTCCTTGAGGCAAGCCTGCGGGCTTGCTTTTTTTTGGGCTCAAGATCTTGCATTCTTCCAAAAACAGATTAAGATATATCTTATTAAGTTATATCTTAATTCGTCATAACTTAACTATTTCGGGAGAATGACATGTTTCGATTTTTGCATCATCACGCTTTCCGCTCCATGCACGGCCACCCTCATGGCGGTGCTGGCCGCGGGCGCGAACGCGGTCCCAAGATGTTCGACGCCGGCGCCATGCGC